>Ga0307934_1000112_pt1 | contig 64601 bp, 56 predicted proteins | sample OrgLakmetageno90_FD_201838 | JGI IMG/M metagenome (GOLD analysis project Ga0307934, IMG submission 201838) | Saline water microbial communities from Organic Lake, Antarctica - #90 | ecosystem: Environmental > Aquatic > Non-marine Saline and Alkaline > Saline | place: Antarctica: Organic Lake...
GCCGCCGGATTTTCAGGGAGGTGACGCGAGACTGTTTCAGACAAGCCTGCGCCGAGTTTAAGGAAGTTTTTAACAATTTTATCTTCGAGTGAGTGGAACGACACCACAACCAAACGCCCACCGGGCTTAAGAAGCGCCTGCGCCGCCGCCAAACCGCGCGCGAGCTCGCCCAGCTCATCATTAACAGCAATGCGCAAGGCTTGGAACGTGCGCGTGGCTTGATCGGTCGGGTCTTTTGGCGATTTATGCACGACAGAGCGCACGACATTGGCCAGATCAGACGTTGTGGCAAATAATTCTTCATCGCGGCGCGCCACAATCGCGCGCGCCACGCGGCCTGCATGGCGCTCCTCGCCATAAAAGCGGATGATATCAGCAAGGCGATCAACATCGTAAGTGTTGACCATATCCGCCGCGCTAATAGCGCCGCTGTCTTGATCCATGCGCATATCGAGCGCGCCGTCAAACCGAAACGAGAACCCGCGCTCGGCCTCATCAATCTGCATCGATGATACGCCGATATCCAGCACAAACCCGTCCAACGTGCCGTGAAGTTCGGGCGGCAATAGCGAGACAGCATCACCAAAGCAGCCCTTTACAAAAATAAACCGCTCAGCAAACTCACCGCCAACAAGGGATGCCGCTTTTTGCGCCGAGCCGTCACGATCAATGCCATATAAAGTACAATTCGCCGCACCCAAAATGGCGCGGCTATAGCCGCCCGCGCCAAATGTGCCATCAACGAACACTTCACCGTCTTGAGTGGCGAGCGCTTCAAGCACTTCATTCAGTAAAACAGGAACATGGGGCGCATTCATGACGCACCGCCTTTGTTAGCAGGAAGCGTAAGGCCTTGCTTGCGAACATGATCACGCGCTTTTTCGCGGCGCTCCTCGTAAGCCAGCGGGCTCCAAATCTGGAATTTACGCCCGAGGCCAACAAAACTACATTCACCCTCAAGCGCGGCATAATCAATCATAGCCGCAGGCAAAATCACGCGGCCATCACCATCAAGCGACAATTGCACCGCCTCGCCGAAGATGGCGGTCGCCAGATCATCTTGCGCGTCCGAAAACAAATCAAAATGATCGAGCCGCGCGGCAAGCTCATCCATCGCGGACGGCGCAAACCCTTCAAGGCAAGCGTGTGTATTGGAACGAAACAGGACGATGCCGCCGCTATCGTCGCCCAAAAGCGCCGCGCGAAACGAGGCCGGCACGGACACACGCCCCTTGCGGTCAATCTTGTTTGTAAAAGCTGACAAAAACAATGTCATCGGCAACAAAAGCCCCTATGCAATTTGAAAGCGCCCTTCATGAAACACACAGAAAGACAGATAAAGAATACAACAAAACCATGTGATTTGGAATAACATGGATATATATGGGATATCATGGAATTCTATGGGCGGTCAATTTGGTGAGCGGCGATTCGCGCGGTTCATGCACATAAAAAATAAAAAAATGATTAACAGCTATAATTTTGCATTTGCCTTGGTTTTGAGTCATAGTCGCCTCGCCAGAAGGCTGGATGGTCGCTTGTTTTCGCTTGTCGAAAATGGGAGGAAAGTCCGGGCTTCACAAAAACGACGGTGCCGGGTAACGCCCGGGGGGCGCGAGCCTACGGAAAGTGCAGCAGAGAGCAGACCGCCTGAGCGTGCTTGCACAATGAGGTAAGGGTGAAAGGGTGCGGTAAGAGCGCACCGCGGCACTGGCAACAGATGTCGGCATGGTAAACCCCACCGGAAGCAAGACCAAATAGGAACGGCATTATGGTGTGTTTTTGCATCGCTGTTCGGGTCGGTTGCTTGAGGCGATTGGTAACAATCGTCCCAGATGAATGGCCATCCATTGATCTTTTGATTGAGGACAGAACCCGGCTTATAGGCCTTCTGGCATTTTATTTTTATTTTAGCGCGTTGGTTTGTGGCGAATCAGCCAGTTCAAGCGCGCCGCCGCGTTGCGGTCGATCTCGCCCTGATTTCCGTTTCCTTGCGCGCTGTGGCTGAACACTTCGGGCGTGTAGTGCCGCTGGAAGGCTGTAATTAGATCTGTCAAATTCGCTTTTGGATCGTACCCTGCGCGAATGAATGCATCTTTCAGGTTTTGCGGATCACGGACATAATCATTGGCGATTTTATAATCTTCTTGGCTGGGCGTTGGCCAGATACCGACATCAAGGGCGGACAGCATTTTCCAGTCAAACAGCTCTCCCGGATCGCTCTTGCGCTCAGGCGCAATATCCGAATGCCCCAGCACGCGGTGAGGCGAGATTTCATGGCGATTCATGATGTCTTTGGCAAGCTCAATCAGCGCCATCATTTGCGCCGGACGAAAGGCGCGGTAGCCATGTTTGCGCCCGGGGTTCACAAGCTCTATCCCGATCGAGTGGGAGTTGATGTCTTCAATCCCGTCCCAATACGAAACGCCGGCATGCCAAGCGCGCATGCTCTCATCGACATATTGAACAATCGTTCCATCCTCATCAATCATGTAATGCGTACTAACGCGCCCGCCTGTGGGGTGCTCGATTTTACCACGAAAATAGCCGTCCGCCTTTTGCGGGCCGATTGTTTCGGTGTAGTGCATAATCAAAATCGAAGGCCGCGCATCGTTGTGGCGCGGCTCGCAATGATCGGTTTCACGCTGGATAATATTCATATGGTTTCAGCCCTTTTTTCTTTAACGCTCCATAGTATCAAACCACCGACAACCCAAAAGAACAAAATCACAACCATCCCCGCTCTTAAATTATCAAACGCCGCCGTCACAAGCCCAAAGCAAAGCGGGCCCAAAAACGAAACCGATTTGCCAGTGAATGCATAAAGCCCGAATGTCTGCCCCGCCATTTCGGGCGGGCTGAGGCGCACGGCGAGTGTGCGGCTGGCGGCTTGTGCAGGGCCAATAAACAGGCCAAGGCACAGCGCCAAAATCATGAAAATGTCTTTGTCATCCACAATCAAAGTGCTGGCACCAAAGCAAAAAAGCGCGACCAGCGCGATTAAAATGGTTCGTTTTGAGCCGATGCGATCATCGACAAATGAAAACAGAAATGCGCCAAGACCTGCCGTGACGTTCAGCCCAATGGCAAAAATCAAAATATCTTGAAAACTCATGCCGTAAACGCCTGCGGCATAAAGCCCGCCGACAGCAAATAATGTGTTCAGCCCATCACGGTAAAACGCGCTGGCGATTAAAAATCGCAAGAGATGCGGGTGTGCGCGCAGTGATTTCAGTGTTTGCCACAAATCGGCAAAGCCTGCTTTGACAAGGCTTTTCTTGGTTTTTACCTTCGCTTGTTTTGGCGGGTCTTTAAACAGTAAAAACATCGGCAGAGAAAACACAATAATCCAGCCTGCCACCAGCAAAGCGCTGGCGCGAACATGCTCTGAGTTTTCCTGCGGCAAGGATAAAAACGGCGGCGTCTCCCCAAGGCCAACCAGCCCCAAAAGCACAATCACAAGACAGACCAGCCCGCCCATATACCCTAAGCCCCATGCCCAGCCAGACATGCGTCCCCATGAAGACGGCGGGGCGATTGCGCCAAGCATTGAATTATAAATAACGAGCGACAACTCAAAGGTAACATTGGCCAGCACCAGCATACCCAGCACGAATAAAATAACGCCAAGTCCGCCCGTTGGCGTTGCAAACCAAAGCATCGCGGTAAAGCCAGCGCACAGGCATGTCAGCAAGATTAAAGCGCGCTTTAAACGCTTCGTGCCATCGGCGATCGCCCCTGTAAGCGGCCCTAATACGGCGATAAAGATGGCCGACACGGCAACCGCATAGCTCCAATAAGACGCGCCTAGCGTTTCATCACCGACAACGCCGCGCCCAAAATAAACGCTAAAGACAAAGGTCAAAATCACCGTCGCGAACGCAGAATTCGCCCAGTCATAGACGCACCACGCCGCCATTTTCTTTTTGCTATACATGGTTAGTCACATCCCTGACATCGCGCAAACGCGCTTAATATAAGCATTTTTATGCTATAATTAAATTATTATGAAAAATACTGGACAGGCTTTTTACACTCGTGTATAAATCATTCATCTTTTCTTAACATTTCTTGCCAAGATGCCCAAGAAAAACCAAAATAAGAAAAACCAAAATAAGACCGCGTTTAAGAAAAGATGATAAAAGACAAACAGTGGATATTTAAAGGGGCCGAATGTGAAATATTTAATTCAAAAGACACTTATGATCGCCATCTGCGCTTTGGTCATCACGCATGCAAACACTGCAAAAGCCGCAGACCAGGACGCGATTACATTTGAAATGGTTGAAGCCAAAAACAACGCGATGGAACTCGCGCTTCAAAACCGCGCCGCTCACGCAGAGATGATCCGCTTTTTGCACAATCACATCAGCGCAGACGCCTCCTTTGAAATTACAGTTTCAAGCCCACTCGATATGTCAGGCGGCGCGCCCAAGATGGTTTTGGATAAAACACAATATATTAATAGCCACGTTCAAAGTGGACAGTTCGTCACTGATTATGAGGTGACCATCAAAACATTGGATGTTTGGATGAACGAAGCCGATAACAGTGCCGTTTCGACAGACCTTATGATTGAATTCGGCGCGATGATGACAAATGAAGGCAAAAAGCAAAAGCCCTTCGTCAGCCGCACGAAATGCACCACGATTCATGCGATGGAAGATGATCTTTTGGTGTCACGCGAGAGCGAATGCAAAACCGATATCAGCTATATTGAAGATATTTAAAAAAAATTAAAAAAACTTCGTCTTAAAAAGCCTGCATTTTGTAGGCTTTTTTCTTGTTTGCCTCTTAAAAATAAAAAACTTTATTTCCATATTTACTTTTTCGTAACTAGTTTAGGGCTTAATGGAAACATATTAACGACAAACCAACGACCAAAACCAAATAGAGGGGACGACAATTATGAGACTATTAATGACATGCTTTGCACTATTGATTTTTGTGGCCGCACCGGCACATGCATCCGAGAGACTGACAGTTCATGAACTGCATAATTTCGTAAATGACAAAAACCACGCTATGAACAATGCGAATTTAAATGTGGCGCGCGCTTTCCTTGCCCGCACAACATCTGAGAACGCAATTTTTGACCAGCGTATCAATACCTATCAACATAATTATGGTTACATGAACCACGTTTATTATGGCCACCCTGCGATGTCGCCATATTACCGCTACCCTTACAACCCATACTTTAAGCGTACAAGCACACGCAGCGTTGGTAAGTGGCAGCAAATTAGCCTTCTTGAGCATAAGAAGATGAACATTCCGGGCTACCGCGCTGTTCTGAACATCGAAAACACAGTGATTAACCCTTATGCGACATCAGCTGTGATCGATATCGATATGAAAGAGTTTGGCACGGCATACAACCCAGCTTCACCGACATTGGCATCACGTGTTCTGCACGCCAATTCAAAGTGTAAAGCTTATGTGTCAAAATTGAATGGCAACCTGATTTTGAACCGCATGGATTGCAACACGAATTCAAACATTGCGATGTAATACACAACTAAATATAAGGTAATCAAAGAGCCGCCATTGTGCGGCTCTTTTCTTATGGCATAAATGATGATAAATCTATGTCATCCAATGTATGTATCGATAAAGGACAAATGAAATGTCACAAGCGCGCCTACAATATACCGAAGAAGTCGAAAGCGGCACCGCGGCTCAGCGCGCCCTTTTGGCAACGCAATATAAGGACGATCATTGGAAAATGCTCGCCCCGTATATTTACGAGATAAACCGCTTGAAAAAAGAGAAAAAAGCGGTGATTTTGGCGCATAATTACATGACCCCCGACATTTTCCACGGCGTTGGCGATATTGTCGGCGATTCACTGAAATTAGCCCAAGAAGCCGCGCGCACAGATGCCGATATCATCATCCAGTGCGGCGTACATTTTATGGCCGAAACCTCCAAAATTCTATGCCCTGAAAAAACCATCATCATCCCCGACAGTCGCGCCGGCTGCTCGCTTTCAGAGAGCATTACGGGTGATGATGTCCGCGCCCTTAAAGCCCAATATCCGGGCGTGCCGATTGTCACTTACGTTAACACCAGCGCCGATGTAAAGGCTGAAAGCGATATTTGCTGCACCTCTTCAAACGCCTTCAAAATTGTCGCGCGCCTTGGCGAAGAAGGCCATCGCCGCGTGATGATGACACCTGATAAATTTTTGGCGCAAAATGTGGCGAACGAAGTTAAGGCCAAAGGGCTTGATATTGAGGTTTTATTTTGGGAAGGGACATGCATGGTGCATGAGCGTTTCACCAAAAACGACATTACCAAATTCAAAAAACAATATGGCGATGATGTCGTGATTTTAGCGCATCCTGAATGCCCGCCGGATGTGATGGATGAAGCTGATTTTGCCGGCTCGACCGCGCAAATGAACGATTATATCGTGCAGAATAAACCAGCGCGCGCGATATTGCTGACCGAATGCTCGATGAGTGGTAACATCGCCGCCGAGAACCCGGGCGTTGAGATGATCGGCACCTGCCAGCTTTGCCCCCATATGAAGCGCATCACATTGCCCAAAATTCTCACTTCGCTCCAAACCATGCAAGAAGAAGTTCTGGTTGACCCGCAGATTGGCAGACGCGCCCGCAAAGCGGTTGATAAAATGCTGGAGTTCAGCGCGTGAGCCTGCCCTCTCTGATTATAAACGACATGGTTGGTAGCGCTTTGCGCGAAGATTTAGGCCATGGTCATGACAGCACCACAAGCGCCCTGATCCCGCCCGGCCACCAAGGCAAGCTTATCATGCGCGCGCGCGATAGCGGCGTTTTGGCAGGCCTCGATTTTGCAATTGCCACTTTTATACTTTTTGATAATACGCTGGTAACCACCGCCCACAAAAAAGATGGCGACAAACTCGCGGCAGATGATGCTATTTTAACCATAGAAGGCAACGCGCAAAGCCTTTTGACCGCAGAACGCACAGCGCTCAACTTCCTGTCCCATCTCAGCGGTATTGCCACAAAAACCAACGCGTTTGTTAAAGAGGTCGAGGACACAAAAGCCAGCATCGCCTGCACCCGCAAAACGCTGCCCGGCCTTCGCGCCGCTCAAAAATATGCGGTGCGCGCAGGGGGCGGCAAAAACCATCGCTTCGGCCTTGATGATGGTATTTTGATTAAAGATAATCATATCGCCCTTTGCGGCGGCATTGAACAGGCAATTGAGCGCGCTAAAAGCGCGTGCGGCCATATGGTCAAAATTGAAATTGAAGTTGATACGCTCAACCAGCTTAAGGCCGTGCTTGAATATCAGATTGATGCGATCTTGCTGGATAATATGGCGCCTGCGCTTTTAAAAGAGGCCGTCGCGCTTGTGCAGGGGCGTGCCAAAAGCCCTATTCTTTTGGAAGCCTCAGGCGGCGTGAACATAAAAACTGTTCGCGCCATCGCCCAAAGCGGCGTTGATATTATCTCAATCGGCGGCCTGACCCATAGCGTGCAAGCCCTTGATATTGGTCTTGATATTGCGCTTTAATGCTGTGCATACGCGCTTGTGCGCATAGGCGCGCTTATCGTTTCCTTTACCATTTTCCGTCATAATTGTCAGGATTGTAATTTTCTTTAATCTCAGCGTGTGGCACGAGGGTTTTTGGGTAAATGGGTAAGAGTTTTGAGCTTTTTGGCTTGGTAACATTCAACATATTTATTGCGATTATATTGTCCACCACTTTCCTCAGCGGAAGTGGTAACAAAATCAGTGAACTCAATCACACAAATGTCGCCTTATTTATCGAGGAAGTGGCGGCCATTACCGGCGGAAAACGCGATGATATGGATGATTTTACAGTCACAGAGTTTTTCTTGGATCACGTCCATGATAGCGGTCATTTCATCAGCACCATCGATTATTCAACCGCCGCTGATATGATGAACCAAACCAAGACGCTAGAGATGGGCAAGATGGACTTTATAAGTCATATTTTACAAGGACTTAAAGCCATGAAAAAGCACGAAACCGCCGTGCGTATCGAACATATAAAAATCCTCAATGCAGGCACAGAAGCCACAGTGACAACAACCAATTTTGAGCGCGGCCTGATGCCTGTTGATGATGGCTTTGGCGGCATGCAAATGATGCCCGTCACCGGCACATCATATTGCGAGCAGGATTTAGTTTTGTCACAAGCCCAAACGATCCAGATGAGGGGCGCGAGCTGCGACACCAGCATAAGTTTTGAAAACGCCTATTAAAATATAGATATACACTTTTCAGCCAAAGGAACGAGCCATGCTCTGCAAAAATACATTGAAAACAGCTCTTCTGACGAGCGTTCTTTGCGGCATAACCCTGACCGCGCCGCCTTCCTTTGCGCAGATGAATAGTAACAAAAGCAATAGCCAGAACTTTGAAACCAATCTCAACAAAAGAAATATCGAAGTCTTTTTAGCCACAATCAACGACATCGCCACAGGCAAAAACGCCCAAATGAGCGATCAAGACGTGGTCAATTTCTTCCAAAACCATGTGGCAGAAGACGGCGTATTTGAAAGCACAATGCGCTATGAAATTCCAGGGTTTCCGACCCAAGATATCCTCATGATTTTGGATAAAGAAAGCTATATCAGCAGCGTTGTAAAAGGGCGTTACACAATGCGGGACTATAATACCGAAATCACAATCTCAGATCTCAAAGTAAAACGTGGCAAAAAATGGGCGGAATTCACCAGCAAAAGCGAGGAAAAAGGCAAGATCCCCTTCCCCAAAGACCCCAAACGGCCAGATGATGTTGAATTGATTCATGTCACAGGAACATCTGAATGTTCTCAATCCATGCGGATATCAGACAATAATTTCATACAAATGGTAAAAGCCGATTGTAATACTGTTGTTAGCTTTGATCCATTTGGCGGCAAACCTTTAATACCGCGATAGATTTAAAGCAAAAACAAAAAGCCGATATGAACGAGAGCCATAATATAATATCCAGCCAATTGATACGCGGCATCAATGGCGACCGCTTCAAATGCATAACCGGTATATAATGCCCCCATAAGCAAAGGCGGCATTGCAAAGGCGACCCACAGCAGACATGAAAACGCGAAAAATGTCGGGATTTGTTGCATTTGTTCAATCTGGTCAATCTCGATAATCATGACCATGAACGAATAAAAGCATGCTGTCAGAAGCCACAGCATCAGCGATAAAAACGCTTTTTTATTCTTGATTTCAAAGCTGTTAGTATCTTCACCGCGCGCCTTCATCCACTTATCCCCCAAGACTTTGGGGTGATACCAAACCAACCCAGCCAAAAACGCCAAAAGCGCCGAAATAAGCGTTTGAAGTACAGGAAATTCAAGCAGTGTCATATTCATTCCTCTGATAAACACAGCAGAGGAAAATAGAGACCCTCCTTATGCGTGGCTTAACTGTTGCGCGCGACCATTAGTTTTTTAATCTCACCGATTGATTTTGCAGGGTTAAGGCCCTTAGGGCAAGAGTTCGTGCAATTCATAATCGTATGGCAACGATAAAGGCGGAACGGATCCTCGAGTTGATCGAGCCGCTCGCCTGTCGCTTCATCGCGCGTGTCCATAATCCAGCGATGCGCTTGCATCAATGTGGCAGGGCCCATAAAGCGATCACCATTCCACCAATAGCTCGGGCAGGCTGTTGAACAACAAAAACACAAGATACAAGCCGATGGGCCATGACCATCCTCGCCGTTCATCGCGTCCGCATCTTGTGGGCTTTGCAAACGCTCGCGCGTCGGCGGCGGCGAATCTGTCTTCAGCCACGGTTCGATTGAGTTATATTGTGCGATGGCGTGCTTTTGATCCGGCACAAGGTCTTTGATAACCGACATATGCGGCAACGGCGTAATTTTGACATCATCTTTGACATCTTCGATCGCCTTGGTGCAAGCGAGCGTGTTGCGCCCATCAACATTCATTGCGCATGAGCCGCAAATCCCTTCGCGGCAAGAGCGTCGGAATGTCAACGTGGTATCAACATAGTTTTTGATATAAACAATCGCGTCCAAAACCATCGGGCCACATTTATCCAGATCAATCGTAAAATGATCCATACGCGGATTTTCGTCCTTGTCAGGATCCCAGCGATAAATGCTGAAAGTTTTTTTGTTTTTGGTGTTTTCATCCGTGGCATCAATCGTACGACCTTTTTGGTCAATTTTTGAATTTTTCGGAAGTGTGAATTTCGCCATGATCTATCAATCTACTCTATCGTTTATTACAGCCATAGAATAAGGCTTTATCGTTTGAAAAGAAAGGGCATAAACATACAAAAAAGCCAGAAAAATATTGCTGCGGCATCTTAGGACAAAGTCAGCGAGAAATTTTCAATGGCGCGGTTTTTCTCATTTGAGGGCAATTGTTCAAAATCGCCAAAGCCGCGCATAAATTTTTGCGCCGCCAGCGCGCCTTTAAACCCACCATTGATGATATCAGAGCGCATATCAGCAATCGCCCCGCTGACAGCGCGGTGAAACTCATAGGCTTCGGATTGAAGCGGCTCGGGGCGTATCTCATGAAGTTCGCGCAAGACTGTCCCCGCCATTTTGGACGCTTTTTGACGAAATTGCGACGATAATCCCGATACAAAATCATCCAGCGCCTCGCCTATCGTGCGCTCATGATCCATCGGGTCGCGCGGCGGCTTTTTTTGATTGTCATCGATCTGAATTTTAATCGGCTGTAATCGCATCTGAATTCTCTTTCTTTTTATTAGTATACCGCGCGCACGAGGCACAATACAAATTTGACATAATTGAAAGATTCCACTAGAAAAATCATTCACGTTATAAAGAGGATATTTTTAGAAATGCGCACGCTAAACGAACATGAACTTAATGAAATTTTGACCACAGATCCAAAGGCCACAGGCACACACACAGTCTGTTTTTTGAAATCAGAAAAAACAAATGATGCGGCGCAAAACGCATACCCAGCGCTGACATTACGCGCCCCATCAGGCTCTTTATATGAATTAGACTTTCCCACGCATTTCTTGTTTATTTGCAGCGAAGCCGCCAAAAACGCGGTCGAACAATCCATTCAAGCGCAAGGTCTACAAACAGCGCAAAAATATGCGCCCTTGCTGGACGCCCCCGTCAGCTTTATTGAAGCCGTACAACCGACATATTTACTGATTTCAAAAAACGAGCGCTATTATGGGCTTGAACTTGATGTCGGTGATGTCATCATTGCTTCGGATCAATCCTTTGACAATCCGAAAACTGGCCGCACGGACGCCATTTTTGAAGTGATCGACGCGCAAACATTCCGCCTGTTCGAGCGCACAGACCAAAACGGCATTGTCCGCATCCCCCATGTCGGGCCGCTTGCCAATCTGATCGATAATGATTTATTTTGTGATCCGAACACACAAAGCGCCCATTTTCATCACGCCCTACAAATTTTTGAAATAGAATCCCGTGCCATCGCCGTTAATTTCATGCGCGATTTGATTTTATCAGGCGAGCCCTATGATAGCATCCGATTTGCCGCAAATATGGCGCAAATATGTGAAAGCTTTGGAAATGGCGCATCATATTATACAAACTATGCCAGCATCGCCTTTTCAGATTTAATGAATAATGACCCGACATTTGAAGTTGAACTGATTGAAAAAGGCGTACCCTTTGCCATGATGGCCATTGAGGACTGGGCAAACGACACAATGAGACTCTTTAAAGAACAAGAATATTGGGGACGGGCTAGCCTGCCTGACTTATTCAACATGGCCACCAGCGCCAAAAACTGCAATCCTGTGACGCATTATTGTAACAATCGTAACGACACGCTTTACATGGCTTTGCGCGAAAAGCTTCACCCCGAAATGGTCGAAATGGCTGACGCAAAATATAGCGGTATGTTCAGCATCGTCGCGCGTCACAAAGCCCTATCAAACATAGAAAAAGCTTTGCCGCTTAGTTTACAACTTTAAAGGCTCGCACCCTTCAAACAAACAAGGTCTCTTTTCAATGGTGGGCGGGAGTGTTATTATGTATAATATCTGGATGTTGGATATATTTAACACTCACAATGAAAGCGCTAAGTTGTATCATTGCTTGCACCGAGCGCCACAAGGTGCGGCGCTTTTGCCAACATGTGAAAGAGAAATAGACGGCGTCACTGACCATTACCTTTTTGCTGCGACATGCGTGAGCAAGTCGCTGGCTTTTGCATTTTCTTATCACGGCGCTTCGCCAGAAATCGTTATGAATGGCGGTATTTATGGAACAAGCGAGGAGTTTTGTATTCTTATAGGCGGGGATGAGACTTTAAATGCAAAAAGAAATATCCAAGTATTGTCATTCTCCAGCGCAGGATTCAAAGAGATAGGCCATGGCTCTCGACAGGCTGTTTCGACAGCGCCGCTGCCCTTTTCACAAACATCAACTATATTGGAAACAGACAATATTGATGATTTAATGCGTAATGGTTTACAAATTTTCTGCCTGAACGAACCGAATGTTGAAAACGCTCTTGAGATGATAGCCAGACATGACGCAAAATCCACAATGGCTATGCTGACAGCATTGATGGTTGAAGAAAATATGCGCTGGATCAATGTAGAACGTTCAATTTCACCTTACCAAAAGCTTCGAAAATCTTTTGCTAAATTAGGTTTTCCTGACAACTCACAGTTGCATTCAAGCGCCACAGCACCTTTCATCCCCATAAAATAAAGCGCCCTTTGCGTGATACAAAGCGGCGCTTTATAAAATTTTGTCGCTTTAATAAACGCGTTTCTTCGGCGGAACCGCCTCGACCTCGTTGGTCATGGTGGTAAGCGTTACGGGGCGATCGCCCATTTTGGTTTTGCCTTGCTCATCCACCCAGATGGTTGAGTGTTTCAGCCAGTTTTTATCGTCACGATCAGGGTAATCTTCCTGTGCGTGCGCACCGCGTGATTCTTTGCGATTATTGGCTGAATGAAGCGTGGCAACGGCTTGATACATTAGATTATCAAGTTCCAGCGTTTCAACCAATTCGGTGTTAAAAATCATCGATTTGTCTGTGACGGAAACGTTATGTTTGCCGGCAAATGATTTGTCGATTTTGCTGACGCCCTCTTCCAAAATTTCATCGGTTCTAAACACAGCCGCGTGATCTTGCATCGTGCGCTGCATTTCAAGGCGTAGATCCGCTGTTTTTGTGTCGCCCTTGGCATGACGGAATTTGTCCAGACGATCCAAAGCTTTTGTGCCGTCGTCGCCGCTCAGCGGCTTGTGCGATGATCCTGCTTCAACAATTTCACCGCAACGATTGGCCGCCGCGCGCCCAAACACCACCAGATCAAGCAGCGAGTTTGAACCCAAACGGTTCGCACCATGCACAGAAACACACGCCGCCTCGCCAATCGCCATAAGGCCGGGAACGGTTCTGTTCGGGTCGTCTTTGGTTGGGTTTAACACTTCGGTTTTATAATTGGTTGGAATGCCGCCCATGTTGTAATGCACAGTCGGCAAAACGGGGATTGGCTCTTTGGTTACATCAACGCCGGCAAAAATCTTGGCGGTTTCGGCAATGCCCGGCAGGCGTGATTTAATGACGTCGGCGTCCAAATGATGCAAATGCAGATTGATATGGTCTTTTTCTTTGCCCACGCCGCGCCCATCGCGAATTTCCATGGTCATGGAGCGGCTGACAACATCGCGGCTCGCCAAATCTTTGGCGCTTGGGGCATAACGCTCCATAAAGCGCTCGCCTTCGGAGTTGGTCAAATATCCACCCTCGCCGCGCACGCCTTCTGTAATCAAACAGCCTGCGCCGTAAATGCCTGTGGGGTGAAACTGTACAAATTCCATATCCTGAAGCGGCAAACCTGCGCGCAGAGCCATGCCGCCGCCATCGCCTGTGCAGGTGTGGGCTGAGGTGCAGGAGAAGTAGGCGCGGCCATAGCCGCCTGTAGCCAAAATTGTCTGATGCGCGCGGAAGCGGTGAATTTTACCATCATCCAAATTCCACGCCATCACGCCAAGGCACTCGCCCTCATCGCTCATAATCAGATCAAGCGCGAAATATTCAATGAAAAATTCTGCGGCATGGCGCAATGATTGTGTGTAAAGCGTGTGGAGCATCGCATGCCCCGTGCGGTCAGCGGCGGCGCATGTGCGAACAGCCGTGCCTTTGCCGTAATGCGTTGTCATGCCGCCAAAGGGGCGCTGATAAATTTTGCCCTCTTTGGTGCGGCTGAACGGCACGCCGTAATGCTCAAGCTCGATAATTGCCGGGATGGCCTCGCGGCACATATATTCGATGGCATCTTGATCACCAAGCCAGTCCGAGCCTTTGATCGTGTCATACATATGCCAGCGCCAATCATCTTCCTCGATATTGCCAAGCGCCGCGCTAATTCCGCCTTGGGCGGCCACTGTGTGCGAGCGGGTCGGAAACACTTTTGAAATAATCGCCGTTGAAAGCCCTTTTTCAGCGCAGCCAAACCCGGCGCGCAACCCCGCGCCGCCAGCGCCAACAACCACAACATCATATTCATGGTCAATAATCTCGTAGGACTTACTCATACTCTCACCTATTTTAATTTGTTACATTCATTTGCGCTTTTAAAGCGCGATTTTCAAAATTGAAAAAATACAGGCCACAGCGCCCGCTGTGAAAAACAGTTTCATGCTCCAAAGCTTCACAACACGAAACGCCGTGCAACTTATATAGTCTTCCATAACCACCTGAACACCCAGCGCGGCATGATAAAATGTCGAAATGATCGCTAAAATCATCAAAATCGCATTGATCGGGTGCGCCAGCCAGCTTGTAAACTCACCATGTGTCCAGCCCGGCATCATGATAACCGCAAAAACCAGCCATGCCATAAGCACAAAATTCGAAATCGCCGTGACGCGCTGCATCCACCAATGATGCGTACCGTGATGCGATGAACCAAGCCCCTTGGCGCGCCCAAGCGGGCTTTGAACGACATCATCTTTCCATTTCAGCTTCATTGTGAAAGCCCCCCCGCATTACCAAATAAAGTTTTCGGCAAATCGCCATCCATCCAAGGACAAGCAAACCACCATGTCAGCGCGGTTAAAAGAACCGCCATGAATATCACCACAAGACCTGATTTGAACGCATTATCAAGTTCAAACAAAAAGCCCATATCCCAAAACAAATGACGAATGCCGTTGCACATATGATAAAAAAGCGCTGCGCTCCAGCCCATCAGCATAAATTGCCCAAGCCACGACGCTATAAACCCATGAAAAACGCCATAAGCGCTCGGTCCCATCGCGGTGGCGACCAGCATCCAGACAAGCATCACAAGCCCCAGCGAAAGCGCAATCCCGCTCATGCGGTGCGAAATAGACATCACAGCCGTCATCGGCAAGCGATAAACCTGTAAATGGGGAGAGAGTGGCCTTTTCTTTTTTAGATCAATATCAGTCATATGTTTTCTGCGTCAAAAAGTTCAAGATGCGCCGATCTTAAACCCCTTGCCCGCAATTGAAAACCCTTATTTCATACTTGTTTATGATGATAAAACGATCATGCCTCTGAGGGCTTAAAACGCATCGCCACGCCATTGATGCAATAACGCAAGCCTGTCGGCTGGGGGCCATCATTAAAAACATGCCCTTGGTGTCCGCCGCAATTGGCGCAATGCACTTCAATGCGCGGCAAAATAAGCTTAAAATCCTTTGTTGTGCCGATGGCACTTCCGTCCAAAGGCTTCCAAAAAGACGGCCAGCCTGTACGGGAATCAAACTTGTGCTGGCTCGAAAACAATGGGTGATCGCACCCTGCGCACAAAAACGTTCCGTTTCGTTTTTCAGAATCCAGCGGCGATGAAAAAGCGCGCTCCGTGCCATGGCCGCGCAAAACGCGGTATTGCTCCTCACTCAGCTTTTCGCGCCACTCTTGGTCGGTGAGCGTAAACGGATAACCGCTTGTATCTCGTCCTTCAGGGGTGTCTTTATCGCCTTTTTTACCAAAAAAATTCATCGAATATGCCTTCATTCCTGTAGCGAGTGTGATACCACCGATAAAACACAAACCTAAAAAATTACGTCTTTTCATTGTTTTCTCCTGTTATTTAAATATATTCGTACAAACAAATTTCAACGTTACAAAACAATTTTTTAAAAGCGGGGCGTTTTATGGGGCTTATTTTATCAATACAATCGCACGTTGCCTATGGCTATGTCGGCAACCGCGCCGCTACTTTCCCGCTTCAAGTTATGGGGCATGAGGTGATCCAGATCAACACCGTCCAGTTTTCAAACCACACGGGCTACGGCGCTTGGACAGGCGAGATATTTTCCAAAGACCATATTCAGGACCTTTTAAAAGGCATTCGTGATCGCGGCCTATTTCCGCAAATCTCGGCGGTGCTGTCGGGGTATTTGGGTGCTTCCGCCCTTGGCGATGTTATTTTGGATACGGTGGCGGAACTGAAATCACAAAACAAAGATCTGCTTTATTGCTGCGATCCTGTGATGGGCGATGTCGGGCGCGGCTTTTTTGTCTCTGAGGGCATTCCGCCGTTTTTTCGCGATCACGCTCTGCAAAAAGCCGATATTATTACACCGAATTTATTTGAGCTTGAAACGCTGAGCGGCGAAGCCATCAAAACGCTTGAGGATGCGCGCCGCGCCTGCCAAAAACTGTATGAAGATGGCCCAAAAATGATTTTGGTAACCTCGGTGCAAACCGCGCAAACGCCCACTGGCATGATCGAGATGTTGCTCTCAATCAAAGACGGGCAAGCTTTTTTGATCCAGACCCCCGAGCTTGTCATGGACATTGCTCCCAATGGCTCGGGCGATATGACAGCCGCTGTTTTCTTGGGCTTTATCCAGCAAGGCAACACCCCGCAAGAGGCGCTTGGCCACACCGCCGCCGCTATTTTTAAAGTGTTTGAGCAAACCCAAAAAGACCAGCGCCGTGAACTTGCGCTTGTAAAAGCCCAAGATGCGTTTCGCGAGAAAGACACGCGGTTTGCGATCACAAAGCTTTAAAGATAACCAGAATTAAACGACCAGATGCGGCCAGTTTGATTTTTGACGGCCTGTGTCAATTTGGCGCTCGGTTTCGCGCGCGGTGCGGCACATCCCCACCAGCACATTCAGCGTTTCTTGCAAGGCCGTTGTGCCGGCATAAGCAAAGCCCTTTTGGCGCAGATCCGTAAAATGTTTCATATAATCTGTCTTGAAAACGCCATCAAAAACCCGCGCCACCATAAAGCAATTATACGCGATTAAATTTTGCATATAACGCGCGGTTTCAATCGGAATACGGACATAACCATCATCTTCCGAGCGCACAGCATAGCAATCAAACTCTTCCAAAGCCGCTTTATAGTCGGCAATTTCGTGACGAAATGCTGCAATATTGGGAAGGCGATAGCCTTGATCGCGCGCCTCGCTCATAATCAGATCATGTTCGGGGTCATTCAAAACCGCTTCCATCGCCTCGGCCAGCTTGAGAGATTTCTCATGTAAATCCCAGTAAGCATCATAAACCTCAATCGGCAATGAAATATAGGAAGCATGAAGCGGGGCGCGCTTTGGGTCGCCTTCAACCATAAACGCATCGCGCAATGACTGCACAGACGTTCCCGCCCCGCGTATAAAGCGATCCAGCTTGGTTTTTAATAATGGCTCCCTGTTCATGCCAAAAGATTAGCATAAACCATAAAAAATATGAAAATATATTTTTGAGTTATCCGCTAAGGCACACGCTGAATAACGATTACATGTGTTTTTTGATCAACAATTCAGCGATCTGAACCGCGTTAAGCGCCGCGCCTTTGCGCAAATTATCAGCTACACACCAAAAATTGATGCCATTATCAAGCGTTGAATCATCGCGCACGCGCGAGATAAACACCGTATCTTCACCGGCAATTTCAGCAGGGGTGACATATTCCATCTCGCTATCAACGTCGATCAAGGTAATGTTTTCAGCTTTGCGGAAAAGCTTTTTGGCTGTTTTTGCATCCATCTCGCCATCAAACTCGACATTCACCATTTCGGCATGCCCCACAAACACAGGAACGCGCACGCAATTGGCGCAAATCTTGATTTTTGGGGAAAGAATTTTCTTGGTTTCGGCCACCATTTTCCACTCTTCTTTGGTCATCCCGTCATCCATAAACACATCGATCTGCGGGATCACATTAAACGCAATTTGCTTTTGAAAAACCTGCGGATTTGTCGGCTGATTCATAAAAATGGCGCGGGTTTGGTTGAACAATTCATCCATCGCCTCTCTGCCGCCGCCAGACACGGATTGATACGTTGAAACCACCACGCGCTTAATTGGCGCAACATCCATTAAAGGTTTCAGGGCCACAACCATCTGGATGGTTGAGCAATTCGGGTTCGCGATAATGTTTCTTTTTTGATAGCCCGCCATATCTTGCGGGTTCACTTCCGGCACAATCAACGGCACATCAGGATCCATACGAAACTGGCTGGTATTATCAATCACCACAGCGCCGGCTTTGGCGGCCCTCGGGGCAAAACTTGCGGAGACTTTCGCGCCCGGTGAAGACAGCACAATATCCGTGCCTTTAAAATCGTAAGTCGCCAGATCCTGCACTTTTAAATCTTTGTCACCAAACGACACTTCAAGCCCTTTGGAGCGTTCTGAAGCCAGCGCGACAACCTCTGAAACAGGGAAGTTACGCTCGGCCAAAATAGCCAGAATTTCATGCCCAACATTGCCCGTGGCACCAACGACTGCGACTTTATAACTCATTAATATCTATCCTATATTATCTGTGATTAGAAAAACACCTCACCTGTGATAGACTTTTTTTATGACGAGTCCAACCCAATTCTATGATGAAATGCCTGTCGGGGTTTGTATTGTCAAACGCGACCGTAAGGATATGCGCGTTTTATACGCTAATAGCGAGCTCACCAAACTGATGTCACCGCGCAAATCTGAAGTGTCACGCCGTAACATGATCTATCCTGAAGATGTAACAGGCAAGCTTTTGGCCGAAATCTGGCCGCATGAAGATATCATCAAGCTTGTCAAAAGCCTTGGCAGCCCCGCGCCGCCAAACGAGTATACCCTGCCTGTTGTCGGCACAGTGGCGCAAAACAACCAGCGCTGGGCGATGTTATCAATCACCACAGGAACACATGACGACACGCCCTGCTTTATCTTATGGGCCACTGATATCTCATTTCACAAAGAAGTAGAAATGGAGCTGCAGGAAGCGTTTCAAGAAGCCGATGCCGCCGCACAAATGAAATCAAATTTTTTGGCCACGATGAGCCACGAAATCAGAACGCCGATGCAGTCTGTTTACGGGCTTTTGGAACTGGTTGGTGAAGAAAAACCGGATGTACATATTATGTCGATGGTCAATACCGCCAAAACATCGGCAAGCGGGCTTTTGGAAATTTTGGATGATATTTTGGATTTCGCCAAGATGGACGCTGACAAAATGGAACTTGATACGTTCGAGGTGCCTGTCCGCACGCTGGTTTATGGTATCTGCGAGGCGATGGCGGTCAAAATTCACGGCCATGAGGTTATTTTGGATAGCCATATCGAAAAAGACGTGCCGTTTGTTGTGGTCGGTGACCCCAAACGTTTGCGGCAAATCTTGATGAACTTAACAGGCAACGCCCTAAAGTTCACCGCCCAAGGCCGCGTCAGCATTCGTGTTAGCCATGATTTACAGCATATTGAAAAACCAGAGCATGGCACAGCCCTACGCTTTGAGATCATCGATAGCGGCATTGGTATGGATAAGGACGCGCAAGAACGGCTCTTTAAGCCTTTTAACCAAGCTGACAGCTCAACGTCGCGCAAATTTGGCGGCACGGGCTTAGGGCTTTCGATTTGCAAAAAGCTGGTTGAGAAAATGGGCGGTAAAATCGGGGCAGACAGCGTTGAGGGGCAAGGCTCAACATTTTGGTTTGAAATTCCAACCGAAGAGGTCAGCACAGACGATAACACGATGGCAAACATGCCGGTGCTGGACGGCATTTCGGTTCTTTCGGTTGAAGATCATCCGCAAGGGGCAAAAGAAATTGTCCGTAGCTTAGAATCAATGGGTGCAACGGTTGAAAGCTGCCCGACTTATCAAGAAGGATTGGAACTGGCCAAGCGCCGCCCCTTTGATGTCGGCATTATCGATCAAGGCTTGCCTGATGGGCTTGGCGTGGATCTGATCCGCGAAATTCTGACCATACGCCCGTTTATGGGTTTGATGATGTATACGGTGCGCGATGATTTAGGCTTACAGCACACGCTCAACACGCTTGGCGTGAAATATCTGACCAAACCTGCCAGCCGCATCGGGCTTGGCGAGGCGGTCAAAGACGCCGCCAGCAGAGCCGCGACCTATACGCTCAGCGGCCCGCAGAAGCTCTTGATCGCCGAAGACACACAAAGCGTGCGCGATATTTTACAGCGCCAACTTACCAAGCTTGGCGTTGAAGCTGATTTTGTAGAAAACGGCAAGCAGGCAATGGACGCGCTAAAAAGCGGTGAATATGGGCTTTTAATTACGGACTTACACATGCCGGGGATGGATGGATACGCGGTTGTTGAGGCGATTAGAGACAAAGAATCAGATGAAGCTTCCGCTGCGCGCTTCCCCGTGATTGTTTTGACCGCCGATGTGCAAATGGCGCAGCGTCAGGTTTACTTGGATCATGGCTTTGATGAATGTATTTTAAAGCCCGTCTCGCTCGGTCAATTTCAACGTTTGCTGATCCGCTGGGGCTTGCTTGATAAGGACAACCATAATCACACAGAGACAGGTCATAGCGATCCTGCACAGGTCGAAGAGGCCAGCGCGGCTTCTATAGACACGCCGCCCACCATTGATCTTGCGGCCATGAAAGCCCAGATGGGCGCGGTGGATCAAGGCGCCATTGATATGATGCATATGTTTGTTGATATGACCGCGCCGCTCATTACGCGCTTAAGCACAGCTTTTGAAAACAAGGATTATCACGATTTAAAAGAAGCCGCTCATAGCCTTAAAGGCGCGGCGCGCAGTGCGTGCTGTATCAAGCTCGGCGATATTGCGGACACACTGCAAACCGATGCGGGCGTTCATGCCGACACGTGCGCAGACCTTATAGAGGATGCCACGCAAGAATTTGCGAATGTAAAAAGCGCGGTCAAATCGCTCGTACCGCAAGATTAATCAAGCAGATATTATCAGATTAAGGACAACCGGCTTCGTCAGGATAAACCGCGATATTAGGATCGTCAAAGCCGCTTTCAACATCGTTCGCACCTACGACATTATCAATCATCATCCAGACACGCAGGCATTTCGATCCGATCGGGCACTCAATGGTTGCGTTACTATCTAAATCTTCCGCACCGCCTGTTGAGGCATCAATCACATCAACTTCGCACGCCGAATATTCGGAATTAACTTTGTCCAGCACCGCATCGATATAAGCGTCCGAACGGTCGGTTTCTGTCCAAAAAAAGATGCCGTCTGTGCCGTTATACCATTGCCAATCATCAAACAAGGCGGGCGCTGGCGGCAAAAATTTTGCGCTACGTCCGCCAAAGATTGGTTCGTGGTTTTGGTCATCGCCGGGGTTACCGGGGCATCTTAGGTCGCGCACAAGGGGCGTTGCGATCGGCCCGATGGTTGCGCCTGTAAAATGTGCTGAGCTGGGCGCGATGGGGTAAAAGCGGCTTGCGCCCGGGTCTGTTCCGCCGGAGGCGTTATCAATCGTGATGTCCCCGCCTGTATGCACCAGAATACATTCTTGCACACTGGAGCGGATAAATTCGATCTGGCTCTGGATCTCAGAGACAGCTTTAAAGGTGTTTTGTGTTCCTGTCTGGTTGCCTGAATCACCCATAAAAGACACTGTGAGGGCGCCCAGTAAAGCAATCGCGATCAAAATATAAACCAGCGCACTGCCGCGTTCGTTTACGCGTAAAATGGATCGTTTATAGCGTCTGTGCGCTTTGTTATTTGACATCTCGAAAACCTTTATCATGTGGTAAAAAATAAAAATCCGGCCTCCCGAAAAAGGCCAGATTTTGAGTTAAATTATAGACACGCTCTATCTTTCAAGAAGCACATGGTAATAGACAAATAAACCGCCGGCATCGGAATCATCCAAATCAAAGCAACCGTAAGCCTGTCCTCTAAATTCAACAGCATCTATTGTATCGAGTTGAGCATCTGTAAAGGCAGGTGAATTCCTTTCAAAAACTCCATGAGTGATTAAATCAGGAACATTAGCAACACTAATGCCACTGGGCGGTATACCATCTCCATCAACATCCGTGTCAACGCCAATTCCAAACTCTTCATTAATACGCTCACACAAGCCACGTGTAATACCTGGCAAGAAAGCGATTAATTCGTTACCTTGACCGCTCGCTGCAACCGTGCGGCCTATCTGGACAACATCATAACGATCTGTGAAGACCCACTCACCTTGGCTGGCTGACGCCATGACTTCTGGTTGCGCAAGCTGGTATGGCGCACCACCACCAGCAGGGTGAAAGACAGCTGATCTTTCATCAGAAGTATCATCGTTTGCATCTTCAATAAAGTTATCAGTATCTGTAGCATCCGTTGTTGAATCAAAGAATGACGGCGCGTCAAAGATCAAATTTTCAGCAGGAACACCGCCAATGACCATACGTATCATCGCGGTTCTGACACCGGCCGGATATTGCGTCACCTGCGCACTACCGATCAAATTTTGCTCTCGCGATTGATCGTTTGAGCCGGAGCGGGTTGATTGCGTCACCGCATAAGACAGCGCAGCAAACAAGGCCACCGCAATCAAGATCAGGAAAAGCACGTTACCGCGCTCGTTATGACGATTCTTGTCGCGAACCATATCTTTTCGTATCATGTTTTTCTTCTCATCGTGTTTCATTAAATTCTCCATAGCGTAAATGTTATCATTCCAATCTTTGATCCCCAAACGAAAAAAATTAAGCCGCCGGTTTGTCCACCGATACCTTGTTAACCTTAATCAAAACGCCCAAGGGAAATTGCGGGCATTCGCGGCCTGCACAAAAGTTCTCCACTTTCAAACGCCATCCGGTACCGCCATTTTGAACATGGCCTATGGCTTCGCGAAAAGCCCCGAATTGCGCCGTACTAATGGCCGAAATTTGAATGTTCGAGCCGCTCGCACGGATATTGAGCTGGGGGTAGGCTTTTGACAGCGCCTCTGTAAAGCTGGCAATTTCTTGCGCCCTAATGGGAACTTCCCGAATGGTCGGCACAAGTGGTTTTAACGCTGTCGTATCTTTTAGTTTTTCGCGCAGTTCAGTCAGCGCTTGTACTTGGATAAAAGTGTATAGCCCGACCGCACCTGCCGCCATCCAAGCGATACTGGCTGCGATCAACGCCGTTTGGCCTGCTTTTTGTGGCAGGTTCTCCAAAAAGGCGTTTAAATCTTCCGTGGCCTTTGGCGACAGGTACTTTTTAAGCCCTCGCCAATCAAATGACTTTAGAAAATCCAAATAAACTCTCCCGTTTTTCTTTGACACTTACGACATATTTAGCAAGATATAAGTAAAATCAATGCCATAAGCCCTATATTTACTTTAAAACAATACATATAAAATTAGATTAACAACTTAATTAATTAATGAACAAATTAACGATTACCACGAATGCGGACACGACCATCATCTTCGATGCCGGGCAAAATCTGACACCCACCCAAAACGCCTGAGCAGTTACTAAAGGATGTCGGCACAAGCCCTTCCCACGTGACCGTGCCGCTTTTCACCTCAAACTTCACGAGCGTGCCATCTATGGTTGATAAATGATCCAGCAATTCCTGCAATCGTACCAAATATTTACTACTGTCATTTTGTAGCGCATTAAGCGCTTTGAACATCAAATCCGTTGAAAGCTGGTCTGATTCCATGCGCACGCGGTCTAGGTCACGTTGCACAAACTGTGTCGCTGTCACCTGCACAAACAAAATCGCGAGCGCCGCCATCGTGATCAGCAAACCGACATAAAGCAGCATTTTGGCTGTCGCGCGCGACAGCTTTTCCGTATGAAGCTGGCGGTTGCGCCATGGCACAATTTTGGACACTTCGGCATTAATGGTGACAAAATTCGCATCCATGCTCTGCACGCGCGGTAATAATGTACGCGCCGCGCCTAAAAATACTTGCATACGACCCGTTTCCGGGTCCCAGCGGAGCGCTGAGGCCACACCTTCTTGCTCATACAAATAAACAGTTTCTTTGTCCCAATATTCACTATTGCCCGGCAATGCCGCCGCCAAAGGACACCAGCTATCAGGGTTAGAAGCCAAAATGGATGATGGACACGCCAAATACCAAACGCGGTTATCATCCACCGTATAAGTATAATGCACGCGCTCTGTTCCTGTGGATTGGCACGCAGCATTCCAGACGGACTCGTTTTCAGCGCCCGGAACGTAGGGAAGCGAGCCGCCGACAAGTTCTTGCGGTAGATATGGTTTTAAATCACGAATATAGTTTTTATGCTCGCCCGCCAAATAATCCGCAACGCCTGGCCTTGGTTTACGCGCTTCGTTTTCGCTGTTTTCTTTTCTTGATGGGGAGGCTTCTTTTTTAAGCTTGGGCGTCTCTTTTTCCGCTTTTGGCTCAGATTTAGGAGCTTGTGGGGAGGCTTTTTTAGATTTTTTTAAGAACCCAAATAAATTCTTTGATTTTGGCGCGTCCGGCACGTCATCAGCACCGCGCTCCTTTTCAATAATCTCAGCATCGCTGGCTTGAACATCCATAACGCTTTGATCCGATTGATCCGACTTGTCAGGCTGATCTGACGAATCTGATTTGTCAGGCGTGGTTGCCGTTGTTTCAGGGCTATGTATCTCCTTCGCCGGAATAACCCGTCCGCGATCATCATCAAGTTCGATGGTTGTTTCCGTTTCAGAAGGCGCGGCAGGTGTAATATCAATAGGCTGTTGTTTGGGCTGTTGCTCTGCTGAAGGCTCTTGTTTAAGTTGCGGCTGCTCATCCATTTGCAAATCAGATGTCTCCGCCACGTTTCCTTGCTTCAGCGCTTCAGGCAAATCATCCATGGAGTCCTTTGAGGCAGGGTCGATAGAAGGTGCGGCATCAAGACCTGAATCTTGTACGCTTTTTTCTGATTCGACAGAATCAGTCGGCTTGGGAGAATCAGATTGAGCCTGATTCTTTTTTGCTTTTCCTGTCAGGATATCAAGCAATTACATAGCCCCTTCCATCAAGCCGCCCATCATACCGTCCAAGCTCATATTCATAACTGTCAGAGCGTAAATGGCACTACCAAAGGCAATCGCAAGGAAAATGCCTGTCAAACCAAAGGCGATCCAGACGATCAGTGAATGTTTTGTTCTTGCCGCTGCAGAACGCATTTCGGCAATAGATTCTAATACTGTAGCAACTTGTCCTAGATCAGACAAGCTCGCAAGTTCCAAACGTTCGCTGCGGTTAAGCGGCGGTCGATCAAGCGCCCCGCCCAGCAAAATTCCGCGCTCAAGCTCGTTGCACGCATCTTTCCAATATTGCGATACTTCCGGCACGGTTGTCGCGTCCGCCGATTGCGCCAGCGCATCATCAATCGGCACGCGCCCGCGTAGCATCCGCGCCGCCGCCATCATCGAATCCGCAAAACCCAGATCGCGCAGATAGCCGCCGACCAGCGGGATTTTACGGACAACACGCGCTGTCGGCCAATCGGTTTTACCGCGATTGAGCCAATAAGAAATGACTGTCCATGCCAAAAATCCGCCGCAAGCAAAAGAGAGATAAATCAAGACATCCCATGTCAGTTCCAAATTGTTAACAACACGGGTATATTTTTCAAGCTCGTCCGGCGCGGTCGGGGCATTGTTACGAAACCAGCTTAAAATCATGCCTTTGCCCCAAAATAAGGATTGCACGATCATAATCACATCAATAGCAAGCCATGACATTGTCGCCGCAATCGCGCGGGTATTTTTGCGCTTTTGGGCGATGGACTGGATAGCGTGCGGAATACCTTCTTGCAGGCGGTTGGCTTTTTCACTCGCCGCCAAAATGGCGATTGTACCATGATCAAATACGCGTAGCGCGCGCAAGGCGTCAATCACACCAAGGCCACGCGCCAAAGCTTCGCGCGCCGGCGATAAAATATTTTGACGCATCGGGTTGGTCTCGGCCTGAATAATGCGCCACAGCGCAACGCCTGGTGATGTTGAAGTGGAGCGGAACTGAATGCCGCGCAAAAGCTGCACCTGCCACCATGTCGAGCGCGCCAAAATTCGCTCCAGCGGAGAGCGTTCATGGGGACGAATACTCAAAACATAGCCGCCGCTTTTGGCGATTACCTGACGAACATCATCGGGCGTGGGCAGATAAAAGGTTTCCGTGACCTTTTTAGGTCCGGATCTTGAATCATAAGCCACTTCAGCAATCCATTGCTGCATGTTTTTATAAGCCCTTTGTTGTTTCTTCTTCCTTGTTTACAGGAAAAAGCTATAAAATTCGTTAATTTACGCGCTTTGACAGCCGCAAGAGCCTGAAATAAGGCCATAGAAAAACACAGTTTTAATCTTCCAAGTAGGAAATCGCCGATTTTGGATCGACCTGACCTGTTACAACCAAATCCACAAGACCCTCGCGGCGTGTGTTCACCATCACGCCTTCTTGCCCAAGAACGCCGTTCACGTTCACCATTAGCGCTTCATAAACATCATTACGGGCGCCTGGCCCCAAACTAATCATCAGCGCATCAAGCAATAATGTCCGCCCCGAAATGCCGGTGCGGTTACAAAGATCACAGCCGCTTGTGTTCAACCGTTTTACAGGCGTGTCGTCCGGAATGCCCAGCTCGTGCATTTCATTGGGCTCCATATAATCGCCCGCCACTTCATCATGCGAGCAGCCTTGGCACAGCGTGCGCACCAAACGCTGGTTCAGTACACATTTCACTTGCTGCGCCAGCGTATAAGTCGAGGCGCGCTGTGATTCATGGGGCATCAACGAGCGCAAACGCTCAAATGTCTGAAGCGCTGTATCGGCGTGAATGGTGGAGATCACCGTGTGACCCGATTCCGCCGCCCGCAGGGAGGTTTCTACGGTGTCGGCATCACGCATCTCACCAATAATAATATAATCAGGGTCATGACGCATCGCGGCCTTAATCAAATCAGGAAAACCGCCACCCGCCATACCCGGGCGCACTTGCCACTGTGTGGCATAGCGAAGCTCATATTCAATCGGGTCTTCAATGGTCAAAACATGTTTACGGCGGCGATCAATTTCCTGCACGCACGCATAAAGTGTGGTTGTTTTACCCGAGCCTGTTGGCCCAGAAAGCAAAATCAAACCACCACCACCTTTAATTTCAGGCGAAAGAAGCTTGGCCAAATAATCGCCGACACTTTCATGGCGGCGAAAGAGCTCATCAAAACCCTTCAAGGTCGCCCGATCCAAAAGACGAAGCGTCAGTTTTTCACCGTCTTGAGCTTGCGGGCCTGCGGCGACACGAACATCAATGCCGCGCCCTTGCCATGAAAAGCCGAAACGGCCATCTTTGGGCGTTGTTTTATCACCAAAGTTCAAGCCCGCATCACGTTTCAAAAGCGTTGTTAAACGCGCCATCGCATCCGGCGGTAATAAATGCATCGGCACCATGTCACCATCAATGCGGTACTTGATCCAGTTTGGTGAATCAGGATTATTATCTTGTAATAAATGAATATCAGAAGCGCGCATTTGCAAGGCTTCAGCCAGCATATCGCGCTGAAACTGGTTAAGCAAAAGCCCGTTATCAACATCACCGAGCCACTGCGCCAATGTTTTTTCACAGCGATCCGCCGACAAGTCATGAACGGAGCGTAGCGTTTCTAAAAGCTCGGCGCGATCCCATAATTCAATCTCGACCTTATCAACATTAAAGCCCGTTCTTTGGGCTGTCGATTTCAAGGCCTGAATTTGGCGCTCGTTCAAATCATTGAGCGGCGCAATCCGCAAAATACTATCGCGCAGATCGATCAAGTGAATACTGAGAGGAAGCCACGATTGCACCGGCAAAATTGTGCGCAACTGATCGCCCGAAGCGCGGTCTTTGATGCCTTCATCTTCATGATCGGAGGTGCCGCCCGCCCCTGCCATATCCAAAAGCTGGTCGGTGGTGCGTGTGATACCAAGATCAAGCAGCATGATACGTTCGCGTTGAACCATATCAAGATAACGCTCACGGCCTTCATGTGACTTATGCTTGCGGCGATCAAAAAGCTGACGGCTTTTATCATCTTTTAAGTCGCGCCCTGAAGCCGGCGCGGCCACAGTATCGCTGGAAATCGCGCTTTGATCGGGCGCGATCTCGGCGTTTTGCGCCTTATCATCAGTGGGGAAACCGTCTTGTGTCATAGTATCAGGCACTTTTTTCATTTGAATTTACGTAGACATAATTACGCAGAAGAAAGAGAAACAAGCGCTGATAAAAAAATTAATTTCCGCCCTGCGCCGCTAATCCTCCTGATGATTGTCGCGAAGATTGATTAACAGAAGATAAAGATCTGTCGAAAAGGAGTAAAACTTTTTCATCGCCCGTCTGGAACTGAACACCACTTCCGCGAATAGCGACATCCCACAAGACACCGCCAAGAACAACTTCCTCGCCGTTAAAGACAATACGACTGCCGCCGGGCCCTGAAATAATTGCGCGCCGCGCTGAGTGGGATGTAACAATAAAACCGTCCAATATGCTGCCCGGATCAATTGTATCATCACGCACGAACATCATACCGTCCGTGCCGCCACCATCAAGTGAGGCGCTAATTGTGCCGCCGCTGGCAAGGCGCACAGGTTTTGCGTCTTGGCTTATTGTGTCTGTAGCTGTGCCGCGGACGGGCAACACAAGAATGCCGCGCGCCCCATCATGAAGGATCTGGACATCGTCCAAAATTTGCCCTTCACGTGTCGGCGCCCAGCTGAGCGTCAAAGCGCAAGCTTCAACAGGGCCTAAGACCATATCAGGCACACAGCCTGACTTGCTCACACTGATGCCTGCACTGTCTGAACTGGCCATGCGAACATCTTGGATTGTTAAAGGTGCATCACCCACATTCACCAAAGAAACCGTAATCGCAGAAATACTTTCAATTCCGCTGCCAAAATCAACAGTGGCGCGAGAAGAGACAAGCAAACCCTTGCCCGGAACCGCATCGGGGAATATCTCGGCTTCCGTAGGTGCGGATGGCGCAAAATCGCCATTTAGTGTGATGCTGGCGATGGATGTCGGCCCGCTATGCTCAATCACCAAAACACCGCTCGCCGAACCTTTTAAGATCGGTGACCATGTCACGGTCATCAAGCAGGCCTGCCCCGGCTCAAGACGTGTACAATCTGTGCGCAAGCTGTATCCAGACTGTTCGGACGCCTCGATATAAATCGCGTTTAAATCAATCGCTTCGGAAGTGGTATTGCGCAAAACAACCGGACGGATGGAAGAAGAGCTATCATCCAAAGAGCCAAAATCCAGTTCGCTCGGGATCGCTTCAACATCTGAGACAAAACGATTATCACTACCTTCGCCTGTTTCAATCTGGCCGTTCAATGTTGTTGTCACAAGTCTGGAACGACCACTATGGCGCATAATCATCTCGATTCGCCACGCGCCGGCTTGCAAGCCCTTTACAGACAAGGCTACCGCACAGGATGCGCCGGCAGGCAAATCTTCGGAAGCGCATTGATTGAGCGATACGCTGGCAGACACTGTGGAAGAGGGGTAAAGCTGGATCGCGCCCGTTTGAACCCGACGGCCACTATCGTTACGGAACAAAACAACCACTTGCGCTGTCGCCCCCACCGTAATACCGCCGCCATCAACCGTTGGCTCAACAGGAGCAAGATCGCCGCCACCGCCAGCGGCAGACGCGCCGCGCGCCCCCGGATCATTAAAGCCAGAAACACCTTGTGCGTGTGCGCCTGATGCGCACATGACAATGCTCAGGATAAAAATCCCGAGCAATACCAAGTGTCCCGCAATGCGTGTATCAAGCTTCATATTTTCATTCAGCGTTAAGCGCAAACTTTCATCTTCAGTTAGATATAATATCGTTTCGTCGTTAAAGTAGGATTTATGACCTCGGATCGAGATCAATTGGTGTAACGGAATCAAAGGACTGATTCGCGGAGGGTCGAATAGGATAGCGCCCGGAAACCGCAGGATCATTAGGCTTTAAGGGTAAGTCCCCAACAAAACCGGACATACTATTTAAATTTACATGATTTGAACTGTTTTTTATAGCCATAGGGTGCAAGTTATTTCGTTTCCACAATCTTTTTATCGGACGATCAACATCTGAAGCTCTTGAAACAAAACCAGTCGGCAAGATTAAAGAGTTCGGATCGCGAAGAACGCGGCGCTCCAGCGCGGAAGGCGTGCGGCTTTCAGTGCGCAGCGCCACAGACGGCGCAGGCTGTACAGCCACGACAGGCACGACATCTTCATTGATCGGTGCCCTCGCTGGCGCTGGCATGCTCATTGGCGGCAACAATACGTCACCTTGCGGAATAGCATCCACAGGCGCTTTACGCTCAACAGGCGCTGCCACATCGCGTTTCAAACCTAAAAACGGCTGGCCCTCATCCTCAAGCGCGACCTTATCGCGCTGAAGCGAGCGGATATCATTTTGCAGCGCTCTAATCTCGGCTTTTGCGCCGCGCACTGTCGAAAACTGCTCTTCTTCTGTTTGAGATGTATAAGCAATCACGCGCGGACGCATTAAAAACACAAGCTCTAAATTCTCAACTTCAGACGTTGAGGATGACTTAATAATAGGACGCATAAAACCAGGCCCCGCCGTATTTTGATTATCCCCCTCGCGTACAAGTCCAGCAATCAAAAGCGAATCACCGGGGCGGATACGCACCTGCGTTTCAAGCTCGCGCTCTGATGTTGATGGCAGCTGGATCGTTGTGGTTGTACGGTTATCACCCTCTCCTTGTGAAGAGAATGGAAAATCATCAATCTGGTTAACGTTGGTCAGATTAATATCAATACTGGCGTAAATGGTGGCGTTATCCCAACTACTGGCGATTGTAAGCTCAAAGCCTGTCTCGACACTATTTGTGTTCACAGACGTACTCACCTGACCATCATCAATTGTTTGCGAAATCTCAGAAACAAAGTTTTCTGTGTCCGCGACACGCAAACGCGCCTCAGACCCCGATAGAACTGTAATCTTAGGCTGTGAAATTGTTTTAACAGCGCCGAACGTGCTTAAAAAGTTAAAGACATTGGTCGGCGAGAAATTACCGCCATTTTCAAACCCCGTTGTTGGCAAACCGATACTGACAGGGTTGGTAAAATTACTACCGACACTACCTGATAGACTGATATTGCTTGTAAACTTCCCGATCGATTCAATCGCAGACCAGTTAATACCTGCAGAGTTACCAGCGTTTAATTTAACCTCCCAAATATAGGTCTCAAACACGATCAAAGCCGTGTTACTTCGCATTCTTTGGAAATAACGCAGCGCATACTCGGACGTGCGCTGTGTCGCCTCGTAAATAATCGTCCGCGTTGATTGGTCAATGATCGGCTGTGTTCCGATAATCGCGGCAAGACCTGATGACACATTCTGCATAAAGCTTGTGTCTTGACTGATCGGCGGGATCTTCACGGTAAAGGTCTGCGTGTCTTTTACGATCACCAGCCCGTCTTCATAAGCACAATACAAATCCGCCAGCCCGCAAATGCGATCCACGACCTTGTTCAAAGGCCCTTGCAAATTCGCCACCGTAATGCGGCGGTTAAGCCCCTCATCCGATTCAAACGCCAAAGACACTTCATACTCTGCCAAAATTAACTGCAAAGCCCCCGCCAATGTTTCAGAGCGCAGCTCAAACGGCCCAACAAACTCAGACGGCAACGAATCACTCGTGCTAACGGTCGGCATCAAAACATCGCGGCCCAGCGGCAAATATAAAACACTATCCGGCTGCTCCCCGATTGCTTCGGGGCGCTCATCCGCCGTTGTTGGCGAGGGAATATTGACATTGCGCGCTCCGGGAACATCCGCCTGCGCACAGCCGAGCAAAAATAAACAAAGCGAAGCCATCGCGCCATATTTACGAAGAGATAACGGCACTGACGCAAAGAGCCCCGAGCCTGCCCGCGCCTTTACACCCTTATTATCCGACCATGAATATGTCATGACTAAGCCAACCTTTTGTTAGATTCTAATGTGCGCAACACTGTTTTTTGTAAGCGCTCTTTTTGTACAGGCTTTAAAAGCACCGCACCAACCGACCATTTACCGGCCATCTTTAATAAGTCAGACGTCTGGTCACCCGTCACCAAAACCACAGGCGTCTTCATCCCATCATCGCGAATGGCTTTAATGAACTCAAAGCCATCCATCGGCTCCATCCGCACATCAACAATCGCCAGATCAAAGACATCTTGCGCCATATGATCCAGCGCCGCGTTTCCGTCTGACGCCTCCGTGACAGCGCAATCAATCTCTTTTAAATAAGTGACGATCTGCATACGGACAAAATCATTATCCTCAACCACCAAAATTTTATTGCGCTCCGTCATAAACTTGCCTTGCAGTCATAAAGACCTTGAATTTTAATCACCAAAAGACTCTTTCGGCCAAAAGCCCGCATGAAAGATTCGATATAGAATCACGGACCATATCTAATCTTAAAGGAAGGAAAGAGGGCATGACAATGCGCCAAGCCCCATAAACAAAAGATATCCCCAATCCATACACAGGCTTTTGAACAAAAGCGGCTCTGGCTTTTGAAAGTGCCGTGGTCGTGGTATAATTTTGCCTGATTTTTTAAATTCCATAGATTTTTAAAAATATGCCCCGTATTAACACACACTTTAAAGGATCGCCTTCATGGTCTTGATCGCTCTCATTTTTGCCCTTGCGGCGGTCATGATTTTAATCTGGCTGTCGATCATTGATCTCAAAATTTTTTTGCTTCCCAACAAGCTCGTAGCCGCTTTCGCGCTTTGCGGCATTGCCTTTCATATGGCGCTGTTCTTTGAGCTTCTTAGCCCGCATGAGATCGTTTTTGGCGGCTTGATGGGGTTTTGGTGTTTATATATTATTAGCATGATCGCCAATTGGGCATACGGGCAAGATGCGCTCGGCCTTGGGGATGTGAAGTTACTCGGCGCAGGGGGCTTATGGCTCGGCGTTGATGGTATTTTACTGGGGATGAGCATCGGCGCGCTTTTTGGGCTTTTGCACGGACTTGTGATCGCGGTTCACCGCGCCCAAACAACCAACACAAAACTGAACTTGACCATGCTTCAAATTCCCGCTGGCCCCGGCTTTGCCGCAGGTCTTGTTTGTGTCGGCGTTTATTTATTCCACGATATCATCTGGCTTTTATAAGGACGGCAGACATGAAAAAAAAATCAAACACAGCTTTGGGCGATCTCCGCGTTCTTGATCTTTCGCGCGTGCTGGCAGGGCCTAGCTGTACGCAAATTTTGGGCGATATGGGCGCGCAGATCATCAAGGTTGAAAAACCGGGTACGGGCGATGATACGCGCAAATGGGGGCCGCCTTATGCACGCGATAAAGACGGTAACGAGACAACCGAAAGCGCCTATTACCTTTCGGCAAACCGCAACAAACAATCCATAGCGATTGATATCACCCAAAAAAAAGGTCAAGAGCTGGTTAAAGAACTGGCCACGCATTGCGATATTTTAATTGAAAATTTCAAGACAGGCTCTCTGGCGCGCTATGGGCTAGATTATGCAAGCCTCAAACAAAGCCATCCGCATTTAATTTATTGCTCCATCACAGGCTTTGGCCAAACAGGGCCTTTGGCAAGCGAGCCGGGCTATGATTTTTTGGCGCAGGCCATGGGCGGCCTCATGGCCATTACGGGCGCACCGAATGGAGAGCCAATGAAAGCAGGCGTAGCGCTGAGTGATATTTTAACAGGGCTTTACGCCGCCACAGGCATTTTGGGGGCGCTTCATGCCCGCAAAAGCACAGGCACAGGTAAGGGCACAGGGCAACATATTGATTTATCTCTGGTGGATTGCACCATGGCGGCGATGACAAATATCGCGCAATATTACTTAACCAGCGGCGCACTTGCCCCGCGCCTTGGCAATGCGCACTCTACCATTGTCCCTTATCAGGTTTTCGACAGTACCGATGGTCACGTTATTATCGCGGTTGGTAATGACACACAGTTTGCGCGCTTTGCCGCTTTTTTGGGGCATGAAGACTGGGCAGACAATCCTGATTATGCCACCAATCCGGCGCGGGTGAAAAATCGCGCGGCTCTCGTGCCGCAAATCGCCGCGATTATCGCCACACAAACCACTTCTTACTGGATTGAAGCGCTCGAAGACATCAATATCCCCGTTGCCCCCGTGCAAGATATGGCCGCCGCACTCAACCACCCGCAAAGCGTTGCGCGGAATATGAAAATCACGATGGACCATGCGCCAAGCGGTCAAGCGGTTGATCTGGTCGGTAGCCCTTTGAAATTATCCGATACCCCCGTATCCTATCGCCGCGCCCCGCCTTCGTGCGGGCAAGACACGCATGATGTGTTGCGCGAAATTCTCAATTTGGACGAGGAAACAATTGCACGCTTGAAGGCACAGAGAATTGCGCTATAGTCGGCTTCAAAATAACAAAAAACAAAGGCCACGCCATGCAGAATTGTTTGACCATTGACCCGCTCAGCCCCGACCTCATCGGCAAAATTCTAGACCGCGCGCAAATTCACGCCGCGGCGATTGCAGACAAAAAAGGCTGGTCGAGCGCATTGGCGCACAAAACCGTTTTATCGCTGTTTTTTGAAGATTCAACCCGCACGCGCGCTTCCTTTGAAATGGCGGTCAAGCGCCTTGGCGGCACATGGCTTAATCTGGATTTAAAAACATCCAGCACCAATAAAGGCGAAACGCTGATGGACACAATCGGCACAATGGTCGAGATCGCCCAGCCCGCCGCCATGATTATCCGCCACCATGAATATGGCGCGCCCGATTACATCGCAAACCGCGTGCCATGCCCTGTGATTAACGCAGGCGATAGCTGGCGTTCGCACCCCACGCAAGCTCTTTTAGATGCCCTCACCATCCGCCAACATAAAAAAACGATTAAAGGCCTGACGATCGCCATTTGCGGTGATGTCGCCCATAGCCGCGTGGCGATGTCGAACATGCAGCTTCTCACCAAAATGGGCGCACATGTGCGCGTGGTTGCGCCGCCTGTTTTGTTACCGAAAAAATTCCCTGTTGAAAATGTCGCTGTTTTTGACAATTTGAATGAAGGCATTAAAGATTGCGACATCGTCATGATGCTCCGCATTCAAAAAGAGCGCATGCAAACCAATGTGCTTGAATCAGACGATGCTTATTTCCGCGATTTTGGACTGACGCAGGAACGCTTGAAACACGCCAGAGCCGACGCGCTTGTAATGCACCCCGGCCCCATTAATCGCGGCGTTGAAATTGATGATGATGTGGCTGATGATCCAAAGCGAAGCCTGATTTTACAACAAGTGCGCAACGGCGTGGCCGCGCGGATGGCGGTTTTGGAGTGGCTGGTGTCGCCCGAGATTTTCAAATAAAACAACAAGAACAGGCAGATCGATATGATTGAACTTTTCCCTTTCCTTGTCTCACTTGTGGGCGGTTATGTACTTGGCAGCATTCCCTTTGGCCTCGTTTTAGCAAAGCTGTTTGGCTACGGCGATATCCGCAAGATCGGCTCGGGCAATATTGGCGCCACCAATGTCTTGCGCACAGGCAACAAGCCGCTTGCGCTTGCGGTGTTGCTGCTTGATAGCGGCAAAGGCGCGATTGCGGTTTTGCTGGCGCTTTATTTGCTCTCGTTTGACGCGGCGATGATTGCCGGTCTTGCCGCCGTGATCGGGCATTTATTCCCTGTTTGGCTGAAATTCAAGGGCGGCAAAGGCGTGGCGACAACGCTCGGCACGCTCATCGCGCTTGCCCCGCTGGTGGGGCTGGTGTCGTGCGCTGTGTGGCTTTTGATGGCGGCTGTGTTTCGTTATTCCTCGCTCGCCGCGCTTGTGGCGGTGTTGGCATCGCCGATAGCGGCGCATCTTTTAATGGAAAATGACACGCTGGCGGGCATTTGCGGGATTTTGTCGCTTTTGGTGTGGCTCAAGCACCGCCCCAATATTCACCGTCTTATTCAAGGTAAAGAGCCCAAAATCGGTAAGAAATCAGACGCGAAATAAACCGCGCCTCTGTTGAAGTGCCGTATTTATTGCGTGACCTTGCGCTTAATCCGCGCTACATAAAATTATGCTTTTTGATTTTGTAAAAAAACAAGCCCCCCTTCACAGTGATGAAGACCGCATGGCATGGCTGCGCTTGTGCCGCACATCCGGCATTGGCCCGATCACGTTTTATAATTTCATCGACCATTTCGGTAGCGCGCTGGCGGCGCTTGAAGCTTTGCCCGAACTGGCGAAAAAGGGAAACCGCAAAAAGCCCTATATCATCCCTTCCATCGCCCAGATCGAAAAAGAAATCCGCGCCCTTGAAAAGCGCGGCGGGCGGTTTATCACGGCAGGCGACCCTGAATATCCGCTATCGCTGAGCGCCATTGATGATGCCCCGCCTGTCATCAGCGTGATTGGTGATATCAATTTATTGCACCAGCCCTGCCTTGGTATTGTCGGGGCGCGGAATGCTTCGATGAATGGCTGTAAATTTGCCCATTCGCTGGCTCGTGACCTCGGCGCGCAGGGACAAGTGATTGCCTCGGGTCTGGCGCGCGGTATTGATACTGCCGCCCATGATGGCGCGCTGGATACAGGCACAATTGCCGTGGTGGCAGGCGGCATTGACGTTGTCTATCCGCGCGAAAATCAAAAATTATATGAGCGAATCTGTGCAAACGGGCTGATGATCGCCGAAAACCCGTTCGGCACAGCGCCCCGCGCCCAAGATTTTCCGCGCCGCAACCGTATTGTGTCAGGCTTAAGCGCAGGGATTATTGTGGTTGAAGCCACGCCGCGCTCCGGCTCGCTGATTACGGCGCGCCTTTCGGGCGAGCAAGGGCGCGATGTTTATGCCGTCCCCGGTCACCCGCTTGATCCGCGTGCCGCAGGGCCGAATAATCTGATCCGCGAAGGTGCGGTTTTGGTGCGCAGCGCTGATGATATCTTAGAGCATGTCAATAATTTCTCAGGCACAGCCCCGCGCCTTATCCAAACCCCAAAGCGCGATGCGCAAGCTTATCAGCATGATCTGTTGCGCCCCGCGCCTGCACCAGCCCTCGTAAAAACTCCGCCTCAAAAACAAGATTCTCATGAAAATGATGAAACCGCGCGCATTTTATCACAACTTTCAAGCGCGCCGTCCGACATTAACGAGCTTGTCCGCCAAACCGATATTCCCGCATCAAAGATGCAATCAATTCTAATTGACCTTGAAATTCAGGGGCTCATAACCCGCATGCCGGGCAATCGAATCGCGCTTGTTTAGTCAATTTTTGCGGCTCAAAACCCTGTTCATTATGTCAAAAAATTCAAATTTAAATCATCGCGCCATTGACGAACGGCGCGATCCATGTCAATTCCATAGAAGGAATAAACGAATAAAATCCGGAGTATAAAGACGTGGCTAACAATCTTGTAATTGTCGAATCGCCCGCAAAAGCCAAGACAATCAATAAATATTTAGGGTCTGATTACGAAGTAATCGCCTCTTTCGGTCACGTTCGTGATCTGCCCCCCAAAGACGGCTCTGTCTTGCCGGATGAAGATTTTGCAATGAAATGGCAACCCGGTGATCGTTCCGACAAACATATAAAAGACATCATACGTTTAGCCAAAGCTTCAAAAGCCATTTATCTCGCAACCGATCCGGACAGGGAAGGTGAGGCGATTTCATGGCACATCAAAGAAATTTTGGAAGATTCCAAGCTTTTAAAAGACCGCCAGCTTCACCGCGTCACTTTTAACGAAATCACAAAAAAAGCTGTTCAAGACGCGTTCGCCATTCCGCGCCATCTTGATATGCCACTGATTGAAGCTTATCTGGCGCGCCGCGCGCTTGATTATTTGGTTGGCTTTAATCTTTCGCCCGTGCTGTGGCGCAAATTGCCCGGTTCGCGCTCGGCAGGGCGCGTGCAGTCGGTGGCGCTGCGCCTTGTGTGCGAGCGTGAGTTTGAAATTGAAGCTTTTAATGCACAAGAATATTGGAGCATTGAAGCCCGCCTGAAAAACCCTGACGGCATGCCCTTTACAGCGCGCCTCAATGTTTTGGCCGGCAACAAACTCGGCAAGCTTGATATTACCAACGAAACCGACGCGCTTCATGCGGTGGAGCGCATTAAAAACAAAGCGCTCGCCATCCACAAAATCGAAAAAAAACAGGTGCGCCGCAACCCTGCCGCGCCGTTTATTACTTCAACCATGCAGCAAGAAGCTTCGCGCAAGCTCGGCTTTTCCGCCTCCAAAACCATGCGCACCGCCCAGCGCCTTTATGAGGGCGTCACCATTGACGGCGAAGCTGTTGGCCTGATCACGTATATGCGTACCGACGGCACGACATTATCCGCCGACGCCGTCGCGCAGTGCCGCTCTGTTATTGGCAGTAAATATGGCAAAAATTATGTGCCTGATACGCCGCGCCTGTTCAAATCCAAAGCCAAAAACGCGCAAGAAGCGCACGAGGCCATTCGCCCGACGAATTTGTCACTTCTGCCCGAAAAAATCGCCAAAATGCTCGATAGCGATCAAGCGCGGCTTTATGATTTAATCTGGAAGCGCACCATGGCTTCACAAATGGAGCAAGCGATTTTGGATCAGGTTGGCGCCGATATTTCAGATGGCACAGACGATGTTGTCTTGCGCGCCACCGGCTCTGTTATCGCCTTTGACGGCTTTTTGACATTGTATCAAGAAGGCCGCGATGATGAAGATGAAGGCGAACAAAGCGGCATTTTACCGCCGCTGAACCAAGGCGATAAATGTCGTACAGACACCGTGACCCCGAACCAGCATTTCACCCAGCCGCCACCGCGCTATTCCGAGGCGACATTGGTGAAAAAAATGGAAGAGCTGGGCATTGGTCGCCCTTCGACTTATGCCTCTGTGTTGCAGGTTTTGCGCGATCGTAATTACGTTATTTTAGATAAGCGCCGCTTTGTTCCCGAAGATCGCGGGCGCATTGTCACCGCGTTTTTGATGAAGTTTTTCGGCAAATATGTCGATTATGATTTCACCGCTAATCTTGAAGAAGAGCTGGATTTAATCGCCGCCGGTAATATGGAGTGGAAAGATGCGCTCAAACGTTTTTGGGTCGATTTCTCAAAAGCGGTCGAAGAGACCAAAGGCCTGACCATCACCGAAGTAATCGACCATTTGAACGAAACGTTAGGCGCGCATTTTTTCCCTGCCAAAGAAGATGGCAGCGACCCGCGCGTTTGTCCGGCTTGTAGCAAGGGGCAACTTTCGCTCAAACTCGGTAAATTCGGCGCGTTTGTCGGCTGTTCGGATTATCCTGAATGTAAATTTACCCGCCAATTGATTGTGCAGGGCGATGAAGCCGAAAGCGACGAAGCCGCGAAACTGGCAAACCAGCCGAAAATACTCGGCGAACACCCCGAAACAGGTCGCACCGTATCGCTAAGGCGCGGCCCTTATGGCCCTTATGTTCAGATCGATCCGCCGCCCGAAACCAAGGATGCACCGCCTGCTGAAAAGGATGCAAAAAAAGACGATAAAGAAGAAGCAAAAGGCGGTAAAAAAACCAAAGCCAAGGGTAAAAAGAAAGCCCCTGCCAAAGAAAAACCGAAGCGCCAAGGTCTACCGCGCGGCACAAACGCCGAAGATGTTGATTTGGCAGCGGCGCTGAAACTGCTGGCTCTGCCGCGCGATGTCGGCACGCACCCTGAGACGGGCAAAATAATTCAAGGCGGCATTGGTCGTTTCGGGCCGTTTTTGAAGCATGATAATAAATTCACCTCACTGCCAAAAGACGATGATGTTCTGCAGGTTGGCATTAACCGCGCGGTTGTGGTGATTGCCGAAGCCGCCGAGAAAAAGGCCGCCAAAGAGGCCGCCAAGGCCGAAAAAGAAGCGGAACAAGCCAAAGCACCGGCTAAAAAAACCGCAAAGAAAAAGCCTGCGAAGAAAAAAGCTGTAAAAAAGAAAACCGCGACCAAATAAAGAAACAAAGAAATTTAAAAGCCAAATGACAAATCTGCCACGCCGCGAAGTTCTGATCGACTTCCTCACCAGCTGTGAAACACCGCAAACAAAACGCGAACTGGTTAGCCATTTTGAAATTATGGGCGTTGATCGCGTCCCGTTCAAAAAACTATTGCGCGAAATGGAAACAAACGGCCTGATCGAGCGCCAAACGGGCGGCGGTTATAGCGTCCCCAATGCCCTGCCTGCTGTTACCATCGTTGAAATCTGTGACATTGATGTTGATGGCGAATTGCTCGCGCGCCCCGCGCAGTGGAATGAAGAATTGCAAGGCAAGCCGCCACAAATCATTATGACACCTGACCGCAAGCATGTCTCTGCGCCCACAGTCGGTGACCGTGTTTTGGCGCGCCTGTCGCGCAAGAATAACAAGGAATATGAAGCCCAGCCGATCCGCGCGCTTGATGATCCGCGCGGGCGCGTTGTCGGGGTTGTGCGCCAGCATAAAAAAGGCTGGACGCTGGTGCCTGCCGACAAAAAAGCCAAAAAAGATTTTGCGATTGCCCCGAACGACTTAAACAACGCCAAAGAAGGCGACCTTGCGATCGGCGAGATCCAGCCCTCACAAAGCTTGCGCAACAAAAGTGTGCGTATCGTCAATATTTTAGGCCACCAAACAGACCCGCGCGCCATTAGCTTGCTCAGCGCACATGAAATGGGTCTGCGCGAGACATTCCCCGATGGTGTCATTGCCCAAACAAAAGAAATGGTTGTGCCGCCGCTACAAAAGCGTGATGATTTACGCGATATTCCGCTGGTGACAATTGACGGCGCAGATGCGCGCGATTTTGATGATGCTGTCTATGCGACCAAAACAGACGATGGCTTTCATTTAATTGTCGCCATCGCCGATGTCGCCCATTATGTCCGCCCCGACAGCGCCCTTGACCGCGAAGCCTATAAGCGCGGCAACTCGACCTATTTCCCCGACCGCGTCATTCCGATGTTGCCTGAAGCGCTTTCCAATGATTTATGCTCGCTGCGCCCCGATGAAGATCGCGCCTGTATGGCGGTGCATCTTTACATTGATAATCAAGGCGGCTTGAAAAAATATAAATTTGTGCGCGGCCTCATGCGCTCCTCTGCGCGCTTGACCTATGAGCAGGTGCAAGATGCCAAAAACGGTATTGGCGATGAGATGACAAAGCCGCTTTTAGAAACCGTGATAACGCCGCTTTATGAAGCGTTCAACATTCTTGACAAAGCCCGCCAAGAGCGCGGCGCGCTTGAGCTTGATTTGCCCGAGCGACAAATTTTGATTAATGAACAGGGCGAGATGACAGGCGTGAAAAAACGTTTGCGCCTTGATAGTCATAAATTGATTGAAGAATTTATGATTTTGGCCAATGTTGCCGCCGCTTCGGCCTTGGAGGCCAAGCGCGCGCCGTGCGTTTACCGCATTCATGACCGCCCCTCGCCTGAAAAAGTCGATTCGGTGCGTGAGTTTTTAGAAGGGTTCGGCATGCCGCTTGCCAAAGGGCAAGTGATGCGCGCCAAGGAGATCAACAAATTATTGATGCAGGCCGCAAACGAGCCATTTTCGCATGTGATCTCACAAGTTGTTTTACGCGCGCAGGCGCAAGCTGTCTATCACCGCGAAAATATCGGCCATTTTGGTTTGGCGCTTGGCAAATATGCCCATTTCACCTCGCCCATCCGTCGCTATGCCGATTTGCTGGTGCATCGTAGTTTGATTAAAGCTTATGATCTGGGCGAAGGCGGGCTTGAAAAACAAGAAGAAGTAACGCTTGAAGAAAAAGCCCAGCATATTTCAGAAACAGAGCGCACCTCGATTAAAGCCGAGCGCAGCGCGAATGATCGTTTTACATCGGCTTATTTATCCGAGCAAGTCGGCGCGGAATTTAACGGCACAATTTCGGGTGTTTCGCGCTTTGGCTTGTTTGTCGAGCTTGCTGATACGGGCGCGGACGGGCTGATCCCCATTCGCACGCTACCAAATGATTATTACATTCATGATGAAAAGCAGCACGCGCTCGTTGGCAAACGATCAGGTAGACTTTATCGCATGGGCGCGCGGGTCATTGTGCGCCTTGTGGAAGCCAATGCCCTGACAGGCAGTACGATTTTGGAGCTGACCGACAATAAAGGCGCTGAAGTGCCGGGCATTTCAATGAAGCGAAGCCACATGAAAACCGAAAAGAGCGGCAAGGGTGGCAAGAAGCGCTTTTCTAAAGGCAAGAAGAATAAAGGCAGTCACAAACAAAGCGGATCAAATCCAAATACAAAACCGGGCACAAAACCAAAGGATCAAAAATAACAGTAAGATTTTCTTGACAAGCCTGTAAATATCCTTATTTTACGCGGCTGTAGCTTAAAAAATTAGGAATTACGATTATGGCGAAAAAAGGCATAGCATCCAAAGTACGTTTGGTCAGCACAGGTAAGAATGTAAAAGGCAATTCAACCGGTTACACTTACTATGTGAAAAAAGGCAAGCAGGCGACAGAGAAACTTCGCTTCCGCAAATATGACCCGCGCGCCGTTCACACAGAAACTGGCAAAGTCGGCATCCATGTGTGGTTTGAAGAAAAGAAATTGCCGCCACACAAGAAAAACTAAGCTTTTTCATAGAAAAATTTCAAAAGCACCCGTTTATGGGTGCTTTTTTTATGCGGCTTTTTTCAAAGCGTTTATTTTAAAGCCATTGCAGCTTGGCAATCACGCGGCCAATCATTTCAACACGCTGATATTCAATGATGTAAGAATCATACTTATCAAGGCGCGCCGACACTTTTATTTGCGGCGGGTCAGAGTGCGCCACAAATTCACATTGGCGAATAATCTGCCCCACCCCATCAGACAGCAAAAAAATGCCTGCAGGCGAAGGCTTGGTGACCGACAAATCAACAACAATATGCTCGCCCGCCATAATGTCTGGCTGCATCGCATCTTCTTGGGCCGTGAATATCTTGATATTTTCTGCCGTGGCCGCGGTACGGTTTTCAAACAGGCGCGCGGGCATAATCCAAGCATCCTGGTCTGTCTCGTTTTGCGCTGTTTCACTCATAGCGCCATCAAGCGCGCCAATAACATAGCGGCTTTTGTCGTTGCCTTGTGCCGAGAACCCTGCCCCATCTGTCGGCAATCCGAAAAAGCGCCGCATGGCGACATATTCGGCGGCCTTAATCTGACGCGTACCAGCCAAAATTTTGCTAATGGCGGGCGCGTCCAGCTTTAGCGCGCGCGCCAAATCTGCCTTTGTCTTGTCAGGGTTGATTTTAAACTGGGATTGCAGCCATTGATGATCCATAACCACAAGAATAACCTGCTTTAATCGAAATAAATATTGCTATTTTAGAAACAAATTGCGATTATAGACAAAATTAAAAGGGGAATAGACTATGTCACAATTAATCAAAAGAAGAACATCAATCATGGATCGTGTGATCGGGCGCAACTTACGGCGCATTCGAAAAGCGCGCGGGCTTTCTCAGCAAACGCTCGCCGCCACCTTAGGGGTTTCGTTTCAACAAATTCAAAAATACGAAAAAGGTCAAAATCGTTTGCCTGTGTCACGGCTTTACTGTTTACAAAAAATTTATGGCATTCCATTCGGTGATTTTTTTGACGGGCTTGAGCGCATTGGCAAAAAAGACATGTGTTAAAACGCTCGGCTTACGAATCGCCTGCCGCTTGCTTTAATTCTTCAAGCTCAATCCAGCGCGCTTCGGCTGTGGCCAGCTTTTTTTCGGCTTTGGGCAATGCCGTGCTGACACGCGAAAAAGCCTCGGGCTCTTTCATATAAAGATCAGGATCAGCCAGTGTTTCTTTTAAATCAGCTACTTTTTTTTCAAGCGCCGCCATTTCTTCCGGCAATTGTTCAAGTTCGTATTTTAATTTAAAACTCATATGCACTTTTTGCGTTGGCGCAGATGCTTTGTCTTTTGTTGTCTGTGGCGATGTCATTTTTTCCGAATCATTGGCGGATTCATTATTTTTGTCAGCTTTATCTTTGTCGCTTTTATTACGGGCGCGCCACGCTTGATAATCGGCATAATTACCGACAATGCCTTCAACCTCACCATTACCCTCAAACACCAACAAACGATCCACGGTTTTGTCCAGAAAATCACGGTCGTGCGAGACAACGAATAATGTGCCATCATACGCCGCCAGCACGTCTTCCAGCATATCCAGCGTGTCCATGTCCAGATCATTGGTCGGCTCATCCAAGATCAAAAAGCCGCCCGGATTGGCCAAAATTTTGGCCAGCATCAAGCGGTTTTTTTGTCCGCCTGATAAGGTGGCGGCTTTGCGCCACGCATCGTCCGGCTCAAACAAAAAATCTTTGAGATAGCCGCAGACATGGCGCATTTTGCCGCGCACTTCTAAATGATCCATCCCTGGCTGGCAAAGATTTTCCATCAGCGTTTTATCATTATCAAGCTCGTCACGATTTTGGTCAAAATAGGAAATTTCAAGCTCTTTACGGCGCTTCACGCGGCCTGTGTCCGGCTCGAGCTGACCGATCAGCATTTTTAAAAACGTGCTTTTGCCGCTACCGTTGCGCCCCATAATCCCGACGCGGTCGCCGCGTTTAATGCGCAGATTAAAACGATCCAGGATAATGAGATCTTCTTTGGTTTCTTTGTTGGTGAAAGTTTTGGACACATTATAAAACTCGGCAATAATGCGCGCATTTTCATCACTCGTTGGCGGTGGCAGTTCGATTTTTGAAGTCACGCGGCGAAAGGCGGATTTGTCTTTGGCCAGCTCTTTTGAGGCCTCATGCGCCAGCCCCACACGGCGCACATTGCGTTTTACGCGCGCTTTAACGCCGCGATTGGCCCAGTCAAGCTCTTGGCGTACTTTCACTTCGCGGTTTTTCAAAGCGCGGGCTTCTTGATCCAGCAAATCTTGCGACCATTGTGCAAAATAACGAAAGCCGCGCGGGCTGACTTTGAGGCCGCCGCGATCCAGCCAAAACACTTTATCAGTGACATTGGCCAAAAACGCGCGGTCATGCGAAACGCACAAAATAGCGCCCTGATAGCCCGCCAGATAGTTTTCCAGCCATTCGATAATTTCAAGATCAAGGTGGTTTGTCGGCTCGTCCAAAAGCAAAATATCAGGATCTTCAACCAGTGCGCGCGCAAGCGCAGCGCGGCGCAGCTGTCCGCCGGACATATGATCCATCTGGTCTGTGACATTCAGGCCAAGCGGCTGGATCACCATTTCAACTTTATAATTTTTTTCCCATTCTTCTAAATCCGCAGGCATACCGGAAAACACAAAATCCAGCACCGTTTGCCCGGGGATCGGCTCGATCTGTTGCTGCATATAGCCGATTTTTGTGCCTGCCATGACCCAGCGCGTGCCATCATCTATCTCGCGCGCCGCCGTAATCACATTCATGAGCGTTGTCTTGCCCGCGCCGTTGCGCCCGACCAGCGCAATTTTGCTGCCACGGTGGATGTGGAAGCCCAAACCGTTAAACAGGGTTTTTCCGCCCAAAACGACGATCGCATCTTCAACACTTAAAAGTAAATCATTCATGCCGCATGATATAGCCAATCAGAGCGCAAAAAGCAAAAGAACAATTATGGCGATGATGAGGGTGACAATAATTGACATAGTCACGCTTTTGCGTTAATGATTCAGACATAATAAAAATATAAAAAGACCAAAGCAGGGACATCAAGCAATGACGACACCAACAGTGTCCATAGCCACAGATCAGGCCACATCACAGCCCATCTCACAAGCAGATGATATGAAAACGCTGAAAAAGCGCTTTAATTCTATCGTGCGCGAGCAATATTTAAACATGCTCAGCGAGCGTTTATTGCCGCGCCTTGTGCCCGGCCTTTGTGTTGCAGGTCTTTTTGCAGGCTCTGTTCTGAGCGGTTTTTGGGCGGTTTTGCCTCTTTACGGCAAGGCGGCGGGCATGATGATGATGTCGGCAGCCACCATTGCCGCATTTAAGCCTATGCTTGATTTTCGCGCGCCAAAAATGCGTGAGGCGATTCAAAGAATTGACGCACAATCCGGCCTTCCCAACCAAGCGGCAGAAACGCTGTATAGCGAATTTAAGAAAGCCGACGGACAAAACACGGATGGCCGCTGGCAGCTTCATATCGAGCGCTTATTATCACAAAATTTACCGCACTTAAAAGCAAGCGCGCCAGTCAAGACCGATATGTTTGAGAGCGCGAAGACACCTCTTTTGAGCGTAACAGCCCTCGCCCTTGCCGCCGCCCTTTATAGCGGCTATGGCGAATATCAGGAAAATACTGCCAACGCGTTTGATTTTACCGTGCCGTATGAAGTGGTTGTGCCGCGTATCGATGCGTGGGTGACAAAGCCTGCCTATACAGGTAGTTACGAGCAATATATCATTGCCGATGACACCAACCAAAGCCTCGCGCCCACCGAAGACGCGCTAAGAAGCCTTGAGGGCAGCACGCTCAATGTGCGCCTTTTTGACGATGAGACACAACTGAATGTGATCTCGGGCGGTTTGCAAAGCGATGGGGCATCAATACAGCCGCGCCTAGAGAGCAATGGCGCGCGCCTATACACAATTGAACTTGAGGGCGACACCCAAATACAATTCACAAGGCGAACATGGGAAAGCCCTTTATGGTCATTTACGCCTTCGCGCGACACCGCGCCGACGCTTGATATTCAAGCGCGCCAGAATGAAACGGGCCATACGGATGGGTTTCAAGTCACAATAGGCGATGATTTCGGCGCGGATATCACAGGCACCTCGATCCGCTTGCGGGATTTGCCGCAAAGTGACAGCGCCTTGCCGCAATTTCAAACGCCTGAACTTAATCTGCGCTAGTAAGCGTGCGATCGCATACGAAACCACATCACATCATTTAAAATTTTGAGATATTTAGGGCTGAAGCGTCAGCAGACGCTCAAGATATTCACGTTGGCGCGGGTCAAGAGAGCGATCTTGTAGCTGTTCTTGGATCGCATCACGCGCATCACGCGCCGCGTTGCCTTCGGGCGTTCGCGACACAGTGCCGCGATCAGGCGCAATGGTCCGGCTATCATCACCAGGCGCGGCAAACGGGTCAATATCAGACTCGACCGCTTCACCATCCCCACTTGCGCCGCCGGGCGGCCCTGGAGGCCCCGGTGGTCCGGGCGGGCCAGGAGGCCCTGGAGGACCCGGCGGGCCGGGCTGAGACATCTGTTGCATCATCTCTTGCATCTGGTCTTGCGTGTCCTGCAGAGCGTCCAGCGCCTCTTGCTGGTCAATCGTCGCCTCTCCCACCAAGCGGTTCAAAAGGTCTGAAAGGGCTTGCTGCATTTCGGAGCGCGCCGTGTTCAAAGCGGCAGGGTCGCCGCCCATGCGCTCAAGCTCTTGTGCCAGCGCGTTAGTGTCGTTGCGGATAACGCCTTGACGATCGCGCAAAGGTCGCGTGGTGTCTCTGAAGTTTTCGCGCAATTGCTGAACGAGTCGATTATACGCCCACTCAAGCTGTGTTTGTTTTGAAATACTCAAGCGATATTCAAAAAGATGAGCGTGTAAATCTGTCGTGAAGTTTCCCAGATGCGCGACTAAATCTTGATGTTCCTGACTTTGCGCCGCATCGCCGAGTTGCCCCATATGTTCGACCAAGCTCTGCATACGGTTTAAATAAGGTCTGGTTAACAAACTTGTGACAATTATGTCCTCGCCATTGGTGATGAAGGGCGCAATCATGTTTTCCATCTGGGTCAGCGCCGTTTGCGCTCTATTAAAAACCATTTGCTCTTGCGGCAAAACTGTCGCTGAATCAACGCGGTTTCGTGCTGTTTGTAACAGCTCATTCCAAAGAGTGGCATCATACATACGATCATTTGCGGCGTCCGCATCGCGCATGGCCTCTAGCGCTTTAACCTGCGCATCCAAATCACCTAATAATTGCAATGCCTCCGCCTCATCGACATGACCATTTTGGGCGAGCAAGCTATCAAGGATTGTTTCATGACTATCAAGCTGCGCGATAAAGCCATTTAATGTTTGAACGTTTGTATCACCCTCACTTGTGCCTTCGGCGCTTTCTCTGTCTTTTTGATAGATCAGATTATCGCGCAGTTGATCCATAAAGCTTTCAAACAAAGCTGGCGGGACTTCGGGGAGCGTGGGGTTTGCGGCTTCGGCTTCTGTGTCTTCCAGCAATTCTTCTTGCGCTTCAATAATCGCTTCCAGCGCTTCAGCTAATTCCTGCATTTCCTGCATCTGCTGTAGCATTTCCTGCAATTGTTGCATTTGTTGCTGCGCAGTTTGAGACTGGCTTTGGGCTTGTTGATTTTGCCCTGCTTCATCTCTTTGGGATTGTTCTAAGGCTTGGTTGGCCGCGTCATTCGGGTCCATCTCCAAGAGCTTTTCCATCATTTCCTGCAATTGTTGCATCAGCTCTTCCATTTGCTGTTGCTCTTCAGGGGTCATTTGCGGTGGCTCTGGCTGTTCTTGGGCTTCTTGCCCCTCTTGGCCTTCCTGGCCTTCTTGTGGTGGCTGTGGCGGCTGTTGTTGCTGTTGCTGCTGGGCTTGCTCTGCCTGTTCGGCTTGTTGTTGCTCTAGACTTTCTTGCAAGGCCTCTTGCTGCGCGTCCAAAAACGCTTCAAGCCGCTCGCGTACAATCTCATCAGACAGGCTATCTTCAAGCGCTTGCTCTAGCGCGAGGCGCGTTTCGCGCAATTCACGCTGCACATCGCTTTCAACGCTGCGCTCCAAATCAAGCATCACTTGCCACATCAATGAAAGGGCGCGGTTATAATCCGTCACAGATTCTGCGTTCATCAACCCATCACGCAAATTCACAAGTGCGATATGCTGGGCAGGCAGGCGAATTTGATCGGCATATTCGCTTAAAATAATGTCCATTTCATTAGCAATACGCAACGATTCTGCGCGGTCAAAGGCGAGCGCGGGTCTTTGATCGGCGATAATGCGGGCGATGGGGTGGGTGAAATTGCGGGTCGGCAGTGTTACGACATATGTCTGCATTACGCTCTGGCCATTATCATCACGGATATCAACCTGAAGCTCCACTTCGTTGCCCGCCAAAGGATGTTCGGCGTAATCAGGCAAATTGATGGTTGTTTCGCTCTGGAAAGAGGGCGTTTGCGCGGCAGGGCGCGCTTCCTGCGCCGCCGCATTAAATGCGCTAGCGGCCGTCAAAAGCACTGCTCCGATTGCGGTGGCTGTGAGTTTTCCCGTAACGTTCACGCCGCGTCCTTCCTGTATTTTTTTATTATTGTTTTTCGTAATCATATAATTTGTAAAGAAACTGCTGTCATATCGCAAGTTTTTTTATATGCTGGCACAGCGCATGTGAGAACATATGTGATCGTCATAAAACAAATGGATTGAAATTTTGCATATCAGCTTTCTCTTACCGGACCTCAAAGGCGGCGGCGCCCAAAAGATGATTATCAACATGGCCAACCATTTTGCGAACCAAGGGCACAATGTTGATTTGTGCGTGATGAATGAAGATGGCCCATACAAAAATTTAGTTGGCGATCACGTCAATTTAATCAACTTTAATGTCCAGCGCACTTACAAAGGCATCAAACCTTTTCAGCGTTATGTCAGAGCGTACAAGCCCGATCTCGTCATGAGTAGTTTGTGCTATCTCAATTTGATTGCCTTGGCTGCCTATATTTTGCTGCCCGCGCGCATCAGATCAAGATGCGCTTTAATTGTTTCCGAACGCAACAACCTAAGCCTCAGCCTCTCTTTAAAGCCATGGGGCGAGCGTATTATTACAAAAATCATGGTGCGGCTATTATACCCTTTTGCAAGTGCCATTGTCGGCATATCCGAAGGGGTGTGTAATGATTTAAAGACGCACATACCGTCGCGCGCGCACAAAAAAGTTTTGCGCATTTATAACCCTGTGGTCACGCCTGCCTTGATTAATTCTTACGCGCACAATATAGCCGATGTTTTTAAAGACACCACACAGTTTAAGTTTGTCGCGTCTGGTCGTCTTTGTCCGCAAAAAGACTATGTCGTTATGCTCAACGCTTTCGCAAAATTCATAAAGACAAACCCAAACAGCGAACTTGTCATTTTGGGCGATGGTTCTTTGCGCGAGAGCTTATCTTTTTTGTGCCAAACACTGAATATTCAAAAGGCCGTAAAGTTTCACGGTTTTGTCGAAAACCCGCTGGCGATCATGAAACAGGCCGATTATTTTCTGATGTCATCGGCATGGGAAGGGTTTGGTAATGTTTTGGTTGAAGCGCTTTATTGCGGGCATGGCATTGTCGCCACCAATTGCCCCTCTGGTCCGTCCGAAATTTTGGATAACGGCACATATGGTGCGCTGAGCCCTGTCGGCAAGATTGAAGATTTCTACCAAAATTTGCTTGAGATCGTAAAAGCGCCGATTGATCGTGACAAACAAAAACAACGTGTCCACGATTTTCATGTCGATAAAATCGCAGGTGAATTTGAGGCGCTGTTTACATCTGTCCTTAAAACAGAGCCAAACCAAGCCGGCACCACAAATATTTTGATAGTAGCCAGCAAATTCCCGCCCGAGTATTCGGGCCCTGGCGTGCGCCTACCAAAACTATATGACGCTCTCAACACACCACAGAATCGCTATGATGTGCATGTTTTGTGCAATGGGATCGAGCAAACGAAAAACGAAGACTATCTATTCAAAACCTACCCCGTACGCCGCCGCACGATGGCGCGACTTCACACGCTTTTTTCTTTTGTACCGGAAAAAATTCGTCAATCCTGCGTCTATCAAGCCGAATATATTCAAACGCGCCTTGCGTTAAAAGACTATCATCCCGACATCATCCACATCATTGGGCATTCTGGCGGCACAGCCGCCGCCTTATCGCTGGCGAATAAATATGATATTGCGGTGCTGATGGAGCTTGTGACCGCCCCTGCCCGCCATTGGCAAAAGCTCCTGTGGCTGGGGCGCACTCAAATCCCTCAGAACGGGAAAGTAATTGCGCTGACTGAAAAGGCCGCCACGCGCGCTATCAGTGAAGGGCTTGATAAAAGCCAGTTGTGGCTGCGCCCGAATCCCGTCAATGAAGATATTTTCAAGCCCGTTGATACCGCACAAAAAAACGCGTTGCGCGCGCGCCTTTCGCCTTTCCAGCCTAATCAAATCGTTATCGGCACAGTCGCCAAAATGATGCCGCAAAAAAATCAACGCTTGATTATTGAATCCTTAAAGCATTTACCGGCGCATTTTTGCGCTCTTCTCGCAGGGCCCTTTGTCAAAGACGGCACGCTTTATGAGCGCGACGCCGCCTATGTCAAAGAGATGCAAGACAGAGTGAGCGCGCTCGGCCTTGAAAGCCGCGTTCATTTTGTTTTTGATTTTGTGCAGGCACATGAATATATGAAAGCCGCTGACATTTACGTCATGCCCGCATGGAACGAAGGTCTCGGCACGCCTATGCTAGAGGCCATGGCGTGCGGCGTTCCTGTGGTTGCAAACGGCAGTGAGCCAGCCTTTGTCGAATGGATCATCGAAGGGCATAACGGCTATTGCGCCCCCATTGACAGCCCTGAAAAATGGGCACAAGCCCTTGAAAAAGCGTCTCAATTCAGCCCAAATCAAAAAGATATTTTTGCAAAAGAGATCCATTTAAAAGCTGGACAGGGCGCCATATATAATCAATATGATGCGATCTTGTCCGCCCTCAGCCAACCCGACAAAAACGGAAAAATGCCATGACAACGTTTGATAAACTGACAACGCTTGATGAACTCAATCAAAAGATAACCGTCAATAAGGCGATTACCGCCATTATTGGCCTTGGTTATGTCGGCTTGCCGCTGATGCATAGTATTTGCAAAAGCGGCGGCGCTGTCCTTGGCTTTGACATTGATCCGGCCAAAATCGACATGCTCAATAACGGTCAGACATATCTGGATACTGTTCCCCAAGATCATGTAAAAAGCCACGTTGATGAAGGACTTTTTAGCGCAACAGACGATTTTGCACGCCTTACCGACACTGATGTGATCGTGATCTGTGTGCCGACACCGCTGGATCATGATCGCGCGCCTGATCTTTCATATGTCATCAAAACCACGCAAAGCATCGCCAAAACATTGCGGCGCGGGCAGATGGTGATTTTGGAATCAACGACTTATCCCGGCACTCTTGATGAAGTGATGCGCCCGATTTTGGAAAAGACCAGTGGCCTTGTTGCAAACGAAGATTTCTATCTTGCTTTTTCGCCAGAGCGCGAAGATCCCGGCAATCCAAATTTTGAAACCGCCACCATCCCCAAAGTTGTCGGCGCAGATACAAAAGAGGTGCTTGACACGGCCTGCGCCTATTACGCTAATTTTTTGCGCGAAATTGTTCCCGTTGCTAACAGCCGCACAGCCGAAGCCGTCAAAATCACCGAAAATGTTTTTCGCGCGGTTAATATTGCGCTGGTCAATGAATTAAAAGTGATTTATGAGGCGATGGGCGTTGATGTTTGGGACGTGATTGAAGCTGCAAAGACAAAGCCATTCGGCTATATGCCGTTTTACCCAGGCCCCGGCCTTGGCGGGCACTGCATCCCGATTGATCCGTTCTATCTCACATGGAAAGCGGCGCAATCCGGCGTTCCGACGCGCTTTATCGAGCTGGCGGGCGAAATAAACACCGCCATGCCCTTGCGTGTGGTTGAAAAGCTTGAAGCCGCGCTGAAAAAGCGTCGCGACATGTCTTTAAAAGACGCACGCATTTTGATGTTAGGTGTGGCTTACAAAAAAAATGTCAACGACCAGCGTGAATCACCAGCCTTTCCGATCATGCATATATTAAAGGCGAAAAATGCCGTGGTGGATTTTTACGATCCGCACTTGCCCGAAATTTTGCCAAGCCGCCATTATGCTGAATTTTCAGGCCAAAAAAGCATCGAAACACTTGATAACGGGCTTCATCACTATGACGCTGTTTTGCTCATTACCGATCATGACCAACTGCCGTATGAAAAAATTTGTGACCAAGCCGGGCTTATCATAGACACGCGAAACGCCTTTGCGGCGCGCGGCTTGATCGGGGATCACATCATAAAAGCTTAGCTACGCGATAACAGCCAAACCGCAAAAGCCAATTGCTTTTCAAAGCGATATCCCGTATCACTTTGTTCACATAAACATACAAAATGATACCAACGAAAACGGAATAAATATGCATAGCTTCGCCCCCCATAACTTAGACCTGAATAATAAATCTATCCTCGTCACAGGCGGCACGGGCTCTTTTGGTCAGCAATTTATTGAAACGATTTTAAAATCATATAACCCGCGCAAAGTTGTAATTTTCTCGCGCGATGAGCTGAAACAATATGACATGGCGCAAAAGCTTTCGCAGGAACAATATCCGGCGCTGCGTTATTTGATTGGTGATGTCCGTGATCGTGACCGTTTGAATTTAGCCATGCGTGATATCGATATCGTGATCCATGCCGCGGCGATGAAACAAGTGCCGACGGCGGAATATAATCCGATGGAATGCATTCGCACCAATGTCGATGGCGCCGAAAACGTTGTGCGCGCCGCCATTGATAATAAAGTCTCGCGCATTGTCGCGCTCTCTACAGACAAGGCCGCCAACCCGATTAATTTATATGGCGCCAGCAAGCTTGTTTCCGACAAGATTTTTGTTTCCGCCAATAATATAACGGGCGCGCAAGACACACGCTTTTCGGTTGTGCGCTACGGTAATGTAATTAATTCGCGCGGCTCTGTCATTCCGTTTTTCCAAAAACGCATTGATGAAGGCGCTGATTTCCTTCCCATTACCGATGACCGCATGACGCGGTTTTGGATTACGCTTGAGCAAGGCGTCAATTTTGTGCTTTCAAGCCTTGAGATGATGGAAGGCGGTGAAATTTTTGTGCCGCGCATTCCGAGCATGAAAGTCACCGATCTGGCCAAAGCAATGGCGCCTGATTTGCCGCATAAAATTGTCGGCATTCGCCCGGGCGAAAAATTGCACGAAGTGATGGTTCCCGAAGATGATGGCCGCGCAACGCTTGAGGGCAAAGACCGCTTTATTATCACGCCCGCTTTTCAATTTTGGCAAGATGACGAAATTAACTATAAATCCTCTTACAAAAAAGTGCCTGAAGGCTTCACCTATTCAAGTGATTTGAACCATGAATGGCTTGATGCGGACGGCCTGCGGGAAATGATGTCGCCCTCTGCGGTTGCGGCGTAATAATAACGGGCATCATAATAAAGGTCTGTGCGCGATGAAATCATACGGCAAACAATCCATTTCCAAAGACGACATCGATGCCGTCACCCAAGCGTTGCAAGACGACTTCCTGACAACAGGGCCACGGGTTGAAGAATTCGAGCATGGCTTTTGTGAGTTTGTGAACGCGCCGCATGGCGTGGCATGCAACAGTGGCACAGCCGCCTTGCATCTTGCCTCGATTGCCATGAACATTCAAAAAGGCGATCAGGTTATTGTCCCTTCATTAACATTTCTTGCCAGCGCAAACGCGCCACATTTTGAAGGGGCAGAAATTATATTCGCGGATGTTGACCCGCACACGGGGCTTTTAACCCCGCAAAGCTTTGATGAAGCTGTGGCGCGCTCTGACAAAAGCCGCCTAAAAGCCGTCTTTCCTGTTCATATTGGTGGTCAAACCATCGACATGCCCGCCCTGCGCGCCCTCGCGGACGCGCTTGGCATTAAGATCATCGCCGACAGCTGCCATGCGCTTGGCTCGTTTTATAATGGCAGCGATGGTGAATGGCATGCCGTGGGCAGCTGTTTTGATGAAGATATGGCAAGCTTTTCGTTTCATCCGGTGAAAACGCTCACCACAGGTGAAGGCGGCATGTTAACCACGCGCGAAGAATCCATCGCAAATAACGCCCGTATCATGCGCTGCCACGGGATGGAAAAAGATCCTGATGCTGGGCCTTGGGCCTATAAAATGGAACGCCCCGGCTATAATTATCGCCTCACTGATTTTCAATGCGCGCTAGGCTTATCACAACTAAAGCGCCTCGATCACTTCATCACGCGCAGACAGCATCTGGCGGATTTATACGACCGCGCTCTTGCGCCGCTCGCTCCGCTCATCCTGCCACCAAAGCGTGTTGAAGGTTGCAAACCAGCCTGGCATTTATATGCGGCACGTATCGATTTTGAAGCTGTCGGCATAGCACGCGCCGATTTTATGAAGGCTTTGTCTGAGAAAGGCGTCGGCACGCAGGTTCACTATATCCCTGTTCATACCCAGCCTTATTACAAGCGTTTAAACCCTGATTTGCAGTTGCCGCATGCTGAAGCGTATTACGAGCGGACATTATCACTGCCCCTTTATCCTGATCTGAATGATGAGGATATTGATGTCATTGTCGACGCCCTCAAAAAGATAAGCGGCATCGCATAATCGCGGCGTGAAGATAGACACATCGCCGTGATCCCTTTATAAAAGAAACAGAAAATAAAAAGGAATGAGCATGTCCACATTCAAAATTGCAGAGCGTACGATCGGAGGCGACCAGCCCTGTTATATTATCGCCGAAATATCATGTAATCATGAGGGCGACTTTAACGAAGCGCGCCGCATTATCGAGATCGCCGCGGCAGGCGGCGCGGATGCTGTTAAGCTACAAACCTACACTGCCGACACGATCAGCCGCAATTTTAAAACCCGCGCCAAAGACACAATGTGGGATAATATTGACCTCCATAGCCTCTATTCAAAGGCGCATACACCGTGGGACTGGCACAGCAAACTGAAAATAATCGCCGACGATCATGGCGTGCATTTGTTTTCATCTCCATTTGATGAGACGGCTGTTGATTTTTTGGTTGAGCAAGATGTCCCTGTTTTAAAAGTGGCGAGTTTTGAAGTAGTCGATATCAAGCTTTTGGAAAAAATGGCGCAAACGGGTTTGCCGATCATCATGTCAAACGGCATGACCGATTTTTTAGAAATGAAAGAAGCGATTGACACATTATACGCCCACGGCACCAAAGAGCTGGCGCTGCTTCATTGCAATAGCGGCTATCCTGCCAGTTTTGACGAATGTAATCTTGATACAATTCCAGTGCTGGAACGTTTATTCGGCTGTGTAACAGGTCTATCCGATCATACAATTTTTGCCGATGATAAAAATTTCAAAGACCCGCTTCCCCACATTGCCCCGCTTGAGGCCGTGCGCCGCGGCGCAAAAATTTTGGAAGTGCATTTGATGACAGATCGCGATAAAGGCCGCGCCCTGCATGCTAAAAACGAGGGCGGTTTTGACTGGGCGTTCTCGCGCAATCCGGACGAGTTTGCCAATATGGTCAAAGTCATTCGCGCGTTTGAAGCCAGCGGAACATACGAATACGATACCGCGCTTGAAAAAGAATGTGCCGCGCGCGCCGCAGGTCAAGTGCGGTTCGAGCCAACTGAAAAAGAAATCGCCAGCCGCAATGTGCGCCCGTCTTTGTGGGTTGTTGAAGATATCAAAAAGGGCGAAGCCTTAACATTTGCTGGCGGCACAGACGGCAATATCGATTCCATCCGCCCAAGCGGCGGTCTTCATATTCGCTATGCCGACACGATTAACGGCATGCATGCCGCACAAGACATCGAAGCCGGAACACCGCTTGGCTGGGATCATGTCAGCATCACAGATAATAAAAACATGGAAAAAGCGGCGTGAGTTTTTATTCCAGATCATCGCTACCGCTGATCGCGTTTTTCTTAAAACGTTACCCTTCGCAAAGCTTTTTCATTTTGTGCGCTCTCCTTCTGGCAGGCATCGCCGAAACAATCGGCATCGGCGCGCTGTTGCCATTGATTGCGATGACCATCGAACAAGACACTGCAGCCCAAAGCAATGCGCTGCAAGATATGGTTTTGGGAATTTTCGGTGCCGTAGGTATCGAGCCTGCGCTTGAAAGCTTACTTTTGACTATTGTGGCGATGATTGTTTTAAAATCAATCATCGTTTTCTTTGCTCTGCGCTATTCAGGCTATGTTGCCGCTGAACTGGCGCGTGATTATCAAATCCGCCTCATGCGTAATTTAATGGCTGCCAAATGGTCGTATTTTTCCGGCCTGCCGCTCGGCGCAGTCTCAAACGCAGTGGCGGCTGAATCACAGCGTGCAGGCCATAGCTATATGCTGGCGTGTAAGGGAATGTCGGCTTTTATCCAGATTTTAATCTACCTGATGGCGGCCTTTATTGTGATGTGGAGTTTAAGCCTTCTCGCGTTGGCTCTGGGCGCTGTGTTACTAATATTGGTCAAGCGTATCATTGGTATCGCCCGCACATCCGGCAGTGATTTAAGCACCCATATGGACACGCTCCTTTCGCGCCTCAATGACTCGCTGAGCGGCGTGAAGCCCCTCAAAGCTATGGGGCAAGAAGGCCATTTTTGTGAGCAGCTTGAGAAGCAAGCCAATCTCGTCTTGCACGCGCGCAAACGTCAATATTTCTCTAGCCTTCTGATCCAGACAATATACGAGCCGACATTGGTTATTTGTGTTGCCATCGGCCTTTATTTCGCCCTCAGCTATACAGACATTCCGATTGCCGAGGTTTTCTTGCTTGCGTTCCTGTTCCATCGCTTGATGGGCTATGTCAATTTAACGCAGATGCATTATCAAAATATGGTGCAAAATGAAAACGCGGTCTGGGCGCTTGAAAAACAGATTAAAGCCGCAGGCGATGCGCGTGAAGACAGCGCTAAAGACGGCCATATGCCTGTTTTCAAATCTGCAATTAAAGCCAGCGAAATTGCGATATCTTATGATGGTCACCCGGCTGTTTTGTCCGGCTTTAACGCTACAATCCCGCACGGTAAAATGACCTTGTTGTTCGGCCCATCAGGCGCAGGAAAGACCACATTTATGGATGCTGTGCTGGGCCTTCTTCCGCTTGATAAAGGCATCATCACCATTGATGGTGTTGACCTCAAAACAGTCGACCAAAATGGTTGGCGCCAGATGATAGGCTATGTGCCGCAAGACAGCTTTTTATTCCATGACACGATTGCCGCCAACATAACGCTAGAAGATGAACGCTATAGCAAAGAAGATATTATAGCCGCCCTTAAACAAGCCGATGCCTATGATTTTGTTATGGCGATGAATGCTGGAGAGACTGAAAATAGCGGCATCCACAGCATTGTCGGCGAACGCGGCGGCAAGCTATCGGGCGGACAAAGGCAGCGGCTTATTTTGGCGCGCGCCTTAATCCGCAAGCCCGCCTTATTGATTTTGGACGAGCCGACAAGCGCGCTTGACCAACAAAGCGAAGCGCTGATCTTAGATGCTTTGAAAAATCTACCCGCTGATATGACCGTTATTTTGATTTCTCACGACCCCAAGGTGAAGAATATGGCAGATCATGTTATTGAATTTGAAAAGAGCCACTCCCCATCATGAATCAGATCACTGAGACGCAGAAATCAAAAATATTGTTCGACCAAAATTATGGCTGGCTCTGTCATCATTTTGAAAACGGCAAAGACAATGATGTTTTGTTTTATGGGCGCGGCGATATTCAGCTAGCGTGCACGCTTGTGCCTTTGATAAATCAGGATATTGATTTTATCGTTGCCGCGCTTGATGAAGGCGATAATTTTTCGGGCGGCATATTAGAAACCGAGCGTCACATCATGGCATGGGCCGACCATATTCGAAGCTTTCCGCTTTTTTATCATCACAGCGACGAACAATTTTTGATCGGCAACAACCCACGCAAAATTCAAAATGAAGCGCATCTCAATACGATAAACCAAGATTCTTTAAAAGCTTTTATGATGGCTGGCTACGTGAGCGGCGCGGATACGATGTATGACAGCCTGTCATGCCTACAGCCTGGCGAGATGATCCGCTATGACAAGCAAACCCAAACGTTAGAAACGGCGCGATGGTATCAATATGATCCTATCCCCACAGATACGCCCCGTTCGTTTGACGCCAACTATCACGATTTTAACGCGCTACTGGACACAATCACAAAAAAAGTCATCGCGCGCGCCGCTGGGCGGATGATCGCTGTCCCTTTAAGCGCAGGGCTGGATTCGCGTATCTTGCTTTGTAAGCTTCATGAGCATGGTTATAAGAACCTCATGACGTTTACCTACGGCCCGCGTTTTAATTTCGAGGCACGCCTTGCAAAAAAAATCGCGCAAAAGCTCGATTTGCCGTGGCACTTCATCAGCACTTCATCTAAAAAATATCGCGAACTGTTCCAAACACCGCAGCGAAAAGACTATTGGGATTACGCCGATGGTCTAAAGGCCGCGCCAAGCATGCGCGAATATAGCGCTCTGGCATTGCTTCGTGAAAAAAACCTGATTCCTGATGATGCCGTTATCGTTAATGGTCAGTCCGGTGATTACATCTCCGGCGGACATATTCCGGCGCATTGGCACAATAATACACTGCAGCCTCCATCACTGTTTACTGAAAAAATCACAAAAAAACACTACGGTCTTTGGAAAAGCTATCATAGCGATGAAGCCGTTTCGCGCGAGATCGAAAAAATCATAGCCCTGCCGCAAACACCTCAACAAGCCCATGAATGGGCGCTGCTCGAGGAGGTTTGGGAATATGATGCGCGGCAAGTCTGCCTTGTTATTAATGGTCAGCGTTCATACGAATTTTTCGGCTATGACTGGGAGCTGCCGCTTTGGGAACGCTCTGTTGTTGATTTTTTTGAAACCATGCCGCTTGAGAAAAAATTCAATCAGCGCTTTTATAAAGATTATCTCAAACATTATAACTACAAAGATATGTTCAAAGATAAAGAGCGCTATATTTGGCGCTGGCCAATGCCGATGTTATGGGTGGTGGCAGCCGCGCAAATTATTGGGCGTATAAAAGGCACGCAGGCCAAGAAAAATTTCTACGCCCGCATGCGTTATTACGGTCATTACGCCAATCAATATGCTGTTTTTCCTTATCAGCTTCATAAAGAAACATGTAGTGAGGCGCGTAATATTTTCTCGCTTTATGTTCGCCTATGGGCGATTGAGAATAAGATTGAACTACCGGAAGGTTTAAAAAAAGCAATGTTTTTATCATGACATGTTCGTTTGAAATGGTTGGCCTGCCGGGTGCGGGGAAGACGACATTTGTGAAAAATAATTATGCCACTTTTGAAAGCTTAACCCACATCGTTCAATCCAAACACCCCACAATCACAACAAAAATCAAGACACGCCTGCATGAAGCCTTGTCTTGGCGCCACTATGGTTTACCGCCATCGCTCCGTAAAAAACTGGCTTATCGCGCCTCGTTTCAATGCGCTTATGCAGACAAACCCGTTTTCTATTTTGACAGCGGTTTGGCGCAATGCGTGCTTGAATTTGGCATTGAACATGACCCAGCGATGATCTCTCATTTCAAGGACATCTATAAACGCCTCTTGAAAAACACAATTTTGCTCGATTATACCGTGCCCTCAGGGCTTGCGGCTGAACGAGAGCTGGCACGCGTGCCACGGCGTTTTCCGATGCTTGGCGCACAAGAGATCATGGCGCGCTATCCCGCAGCTCAAAAGGCCATGAAAGCCCACATTTTCCCGTTGGCAAAAGCGGTGATCCCTGTCACTGTATCCAGTGGCGATACGCTGACATCTATTTTAAAACCATAAGAGAGCACGATGAAGAACCATTTGAAAAACCTTTATGAATTTTTGGCCTGGCTGTTTTACAAAATTTTAATTGTGCTTTTGGATATTTTGCCCGTTAAACTTTACCAGCCCCTTTATCGCAGCAAAAAAGAGAATGTCACGCGCGAATGCGCCGATCGCTGGAATGTGATTGCGCCACATATCGGCACAGAACCCGGCTCGGTTCTTGATATCGGCTGTAACTTGGGTTTTTTCAGCTTTCACGCCGCCGAGAAAAATAAGATGGTGCTGGGCGTCGATGCGAACCCGTTTTACCAGATGACTTGCAATGCGCTTCGTAATGTTCATGAAATGCGCAATGCTTCCTTTATCAAATCATGGATCGACGAAGATTTTGTCTCCCGTATGCCTGCTTTTGATATTATTTTTCACTTTTCTGTTTTTCATCACTGGGTCAAAGCCTATGGCGAGGCGCGCGCAAAGGCGATGATGAAGCAAACGGCGGCGAAATGTCAGACCTTGTTTTTTGAAACAGGCCAGCCTGATGAGCGCGGCACAAAATGGGCCGACAAAATGGCCTTTATGGGCGATGAGCCACAGCAATGGATGACCTCATTTTTGAGCGAGCTTGGCTTTGATGATATCGAGATGATCGGCACATTCAAAACCGGCCTGACCCAGACAGACCGCTATCTTTTTTGTGCGCGTAAAACCGCCACGAAGTAAGTTTTAATGCGGCGGGAAACAAACAAAAAAAGACCACGACTTTTTAGAAAAACCGCGCTGTTGTCTGCTGGCTTTATAGGGCTTTTTACTTTATCGGCATGTCAGACAACGGGCGGGTTTGGAAGAAGTGTGGAGGCGCGCAACTCTTTGGCGCAAACGATTGCTTATCAGGGCGGCCTTGATCGGGCTGATGTTAATGCGCCGCCGTTTGTGCTGGCGCGCTGGCAACGGATAAGTGATCCTGCGCGACCAATTCATGTTTATATCGAAGGCGATGGGCTGGCGTGGCTTTCCAAATCGCGCCCTTCGGGCAACCCGACACCGACAGACCCTGTGGCGCTTCGGCTTGCCGCGGCAGATAATACGCCGAATGTGATTTATCTGGCACGGCCTTGCCAATATACCAATTTGCGAAGCGCGCAGAATAAGTGCGCGCGTGAATATTGGATGGGTAAGCGCTATGCAAGCGAAGTGATTAAAAGCTACGATCAAGCGCTGGATCAAATAAAAACGCAGTATGGCGGCGCAAATTTTCATTTGATCGGGTTTTCGGGCGGGGCGAACATTGCCGGACTTTTGGCGGCGCAGCGTGATGATGTGAAAAGTCTGCGGACAGTTTCGGGCAATGTGGACAATGATTTTTTTACAAGCTTTCATAAGGTGAGCGCGATGCCGCTGTCATTGAACATGGCGGATGAGGCGCATCGTTTGGCAAACATGCCGCAACGGCATTTTGTCGGCGGGGACGATAAATTTGTGCCGCGCGCTGTTTTTGAATCTTATGCGCAAAAGCTACAACGCTTTCAAAGCGCGCCTTGTAATATATTGACCTATCGCCCGCAAGCAGACCATACGGAAGGCTGGGTTTCGCAATGGCAGACATTGCTATCGCTCCCGCTTGATTGCGGATAAAAATTCATAAATTAAAACTGCTTCATAAATGAAAACTGCGGGGGGGGGCACAATCTTTGTTGTGCCCTCTTTTTGCTTTTATTGTGAGAACCACAAAAAAAGCCCCGCAATTGCGGGGGGGTATAGTGATAGGTTAGAAAGTTCTGAAATCTGACCATATTTACCAACTAAAATTGATTTAACCGCTATCTTAGTTGATAGCGGTTTTTTCTTTGTGTAATAACGGTTTAAAGTGGTTTTATTGTTCGTTTTTTGCTACAAATAACCATGGCAAAAACACAATTAAAATTGAATGTTGATAACGATATATCGAATGATAATGAGTGGTCAAATAGAGGCGATTATTGGTTAAAAAAGATTAACCCAATTCCGCAATATACAGCCCGTAAACGCCGCATCATTCACAAACCACTCATATTAAGCGGTCATGGCATTAAATTAAATATTGATAGAGATACGTTACTTATTAAATGCGGTTTTACTCATTACCCTCAAACACGAGAAGAATATCGGTTTTTCCCCAATGATCGCCAATTGCCCTCACGAATTGTTATATTGGATGGTGACGGTAGTTTAAGTTTTGATGCCCTTCAATGGTTATCAGAACAGGGCGTACCCCTTATTCAAATTGATTGGCAAGGCCATACTTCATCTATTGGTAATGCGTCTTATGCTTCCGATACCGATTTAGTAAAAAGCCAATTAGAGATACAAAAACAAGATAACGGTTTTGAATTTTCAAAATGGGTAATTTTGCAAAAAATAAAAAATTCATATCAAACGATTAAAAAAATATCGGGTAATTGCGATACCGCAAAACCAATGCTCCTCAAAATTAAAGAACAAGAAATCAAATTAAAAGATAATCCACCTCATAATTTAGCGTCATTATTGGCAATAGAGGGAATCGCGGCGGCGGCTTATTTTCGGTATTGGTACACATTACCCCTTAAGTGGCGTGGATTAAATCTGAAGCATATTCCGTCAGAATGGGAAAATATCGGCACACGCATTGGAAATACGAGAAAGAGCAATCAATTAGCCAATCATCCTGTTAATGCCATTTTGAATTACGCCTATGCTATTCTTGAAAATCAAGTGCGGGGTTATGTTGTTGCCGCAGGGCTTGACCCTACGATTGGATATATGCACTCGAATAGTAAAGATAGAACATCTCTTATATTTGATATTATGGAGCCATTACGCCCTATAATAGATCAATATATTTTAGAATTTGTCCTTAGTCGTACATTTGCACCCGATGATTTTACATTAAATAAAAATGGCGTATGTCGATTACACCCTCAATTTGCGCGATATATAGTCAAGTTAATGCATGATATTCCAGAAATAAACACGGTGACAAATAAAATCATTAAGCAATTAATCGGTAAAAACATTCAAATTAATTTATAATTACGCTATATTTTTAAAAAAGAAAATAAAAAGCGATATTTTAAATTTGGAAAATTATTTACAAGACATAGAAAAAGCAAAAGAAATATTAGGGAATGATATTTTAGAGTGCTTAAAAAATGTGTTTATTCATTTAGATGGTGAACCGCCATGCGTAGAGAAACGAAGATATCGCGCAAATAACCCTAGTCATATGGTGTTATTAGATATTTTACAGCATGAGTATCAATTTATTTATATTGAGCGAATTGAAAACAAAGATTTTTATTTATTAAAATCATATGCATTGCCTTTAATTGAAACAAACAAATCAAAAGCCTTATTAAAGGCTATGTCTGAAATATATTCGTACCTTCCTAATTTATACTTAGCGCATCTTGATGAAACTATATTGGTAAAAGAATTATTCGAAATATCCAATTTGAAAAAAGATATATTTTTAGAGGCCTTATTTTATATGGGCGGGTTTCACGATATTCATACAGGCTTAAGTCCTAACTTCCCTTATCAAAAAAAGTCTAGTTTTCAAATCTCTGAAAAAGTTTTGGTAAAAGGGTTTTTACAAACAGCAACCGACTATTACAGGTGGAATATTTTAAATAATAATAAGAATATTCGATTGCCTGATAAAGAGTCGCATACGACACGAGGTAGACCGTCAAAACAGGCAATGATTGAAGATGCATTCATGAGGCTAGATACTCAAGGTAAAATAAATCGTAATGAATCTACTCAATCCCACTATTCTAATATCCGTAATTCTATAAAAATATTATATCCTGATGCTGACGACAAAGGATTATCTGACGAAACAATAAGGCGCA
>Ga0307934_1000114_pt1 | contig 64489 bp, 56 predicted proteins | sample OrgLakmetageno90_FD_201838 | JGI IMG/M metagenome (GOLD analysis project Ga0307934, IMG submission 201838) | Saline water microbial communities from Organic Lake, Antarctica - #90 | ecosystem: Environmental > Aquatic > Non-marine Saline and Alkaline > Saline | place: Antarctica: Organic Lake...
CTTTTTCTATCGCCACCTCAGCCCAAGAAACTAATAATTCAAATTGCTCTTCTCGAGTCATTTCTGAAGTGTCTAGTAATTTTGCTTCTGGTAATTGTATAAGCGGACTGTCTTCCCTGGAAGAATCCATATGATCTCTTTCTACTACATTTTTAAGCACCTCTTCAAGAGAAACATCATCGCCTCTTTCTACGAGTTCTTCATAACGTCGTTGTGCGCGCACCTCTGGCACTGCGGTCATAAATACTTTGAGTTCGGCATCTGGAAAAACCACACTTCCTATATCGCGACCATCCATTACGATAGCCTTCTGCTCACCCATCGCTTTTTGTTGTTCCACGAGTTTGGCACGTACTTCAGAAATTTCGGCCACCTTACTTACGACGCTACTTACTTCCAGCGTACGTATTTGCTTTTCAATATTTTCTCCATTCAAATGCACATCTGCATTATTAGTGTCTTTATTAAAAACAAAACTGATGCGAATATCCTTAAGTTTTTCAATGAGCTTTTGCTTGTCTAGGTTACCCTGAGCCAGCAATCCTTCGCGCAAAGCGAAATAAGAGACCGCTCTGTACATGGCTCCTGTATCTACATAAACATAGTGCAATTTCAAAGCCAGTTGCTTTGCAGCGGTACTTTTACCGGTACTGGAATGCCCATCAATGGCAATAGTTATTTTTTTACTCATCTATTGTAAATTAATATTAACACCAAAAAGGCTCGTATGTGAAGCCAGTGTATACCTCGCATGCGTATAACTGAATCGAAGGTTGTTCATTTTTAAAGAAAATCCGGCACTGATTCCAGAAAAAGCTCTCGTATTGTCAATACGCAACTCCTCTGCCCTTCTAAAGCTATAACCCAATCGCACTTCAAAAATTTGCTCCGGGAAAATCTCTAATCCCAAAACGGTATGGCGTAAAGCGTTATTGAAAAAACCAGGTTTGTCTTCGGTTATATTACCATCGAGATCAGTTTGTGCATTAGCATCGTTTGAAAAGGCAATATTCCACTGTTGAAGATTCTCCAAGGTAACATGAAGTCGTAACGGAAGATTTTTCATGGTATTAGAAAATCCGACGGCAATCTCTAAAGGCAAATCCTCATAAATCTCGTTATAAGGAGTGAATTGGGTTCCAAAATTACGCACCACAAGCGCTGCTCTTACGGCTTTATCTTCATTGTAGTAAAGAACTCCTATGTCTACCGCACCACCAAAAGACGTGTAAATATCTAATTTAGAAGAGATCAATTTTAAGTTAGCTCCTACATAAAAATCTGTCCATGGAATGTTATAACTGTACCCCATAGAAACAGCAACTTCATTCCCGCCAAATTCTCCAGTAGAATTTCCCTGCTCATCATATCCGTCAAATTTCCCATAGTTCAAATAAGTCACGCCGGCGTGAAAAGTCTGCACGTGTCGGTCCCAAGTGTAAGCATAACTTGCTGTACCGTAACTCACGTCACCCAGATAGTTAACATAGTTAACTTGTAACTGATTATCCATTTTAGCATTGATGGTCGCTGGATTATAGATTCCAGAAGTAGGATCGTAATCCACACCAGTCAATACCCTACCTCCTAAAGCGGCTTGCTTTGTCCCAGATACCAAGTTTAAAAATTGGTAGGTTGATTGTCCTCCTATTTGCGCTTTCGCGAAAGCGGAACATAAAAAAATAAGAAGAAACAGATGACGCATTAAAGGGTTTTAAAAACTGCTAATGAGATAACGAGTGCAAGTTTAATTTATTTTTACCTTGTAGTAGAGATTTTGATAGTTAATCTGCTGGTTCTATTCTAACCAGCCCGTCTTCATCAATAGAAACCAATTTTACCTGTTGGAGTTCGTTGACCAACTCTGGATTCCAATAGGACTTTACTTTTACGTAATTCTCTGTAAATCCATGAATAAAACCTTCTCTGTTATCGGCTTCCCAAAGAACAGTTTTGGTTTTCTCCAGTTGGCTTTCATAAAAAGCACGACGTTTCTTTACGGAAAGACCACGCAACATTTTAGAACGCTTTTTACGCAGCTTAAGAGGAACAGCGTTTTCCATAGTGGCAGCTGGTGTGTTTTCTCTTTCTGAATAGGTAAAAACATGTAAGTAAGAAATATTTAAACCGTTCAAGTAATTGTAAGTGTCGAGAAAATGATCATCTGTCTCACCTGGAAAACCTACGATAACGTCCACTCCTATACAACAGTCTGGTAGGACCTCTTTGATTTTGCTTACACGATCTGTGTATAACTCGCGGTTGTAACGGCGCTTCATTTTACCTAGCAATTCATTATTACCGACTTGAAGCGGAATATGAAAATGAGGAACAAAAGCATTGGCTCCAGAGACAAAATCTATGGTCTCGTTTTTTAATAAATTAGGTTCAATGGAAGAAATACGCAAGCGTTCAATTCCTTTTACAGTGTCCAATGCATGAACTAGATCTAGAAAAGTATGCTCATGGCGTTTATTACCAAATTCTCCTTTTCCATAGTCTCCTATATTCACGCCAGTAAGAACAATTTCTTTGATTCCTTGACCGCTTATCTGGCGTGCGTTTTCCATCACGTTTTCTAACGTATCACTACGGGAAATACCACGTGCTAGTGGTATCGTACAATAAGTACATTTATAATCACAGCCGTCTTGAACCTTTAAAAATGCCCTGGTTCTATCTCCTATGGAATAAGAACCTACATAAAAATTGGCTTCATCAATCTCGCAAGAATGTACCTGAGTAGGCTGTTCTTTAGACAGCTGATTCAGGTAATCTGTAATTTTAAATTTTTCTGTCGCGCCTAAAACTAGATCAACTCCATCTACAGCAGCCAGTTCTTCTGGTTGTAGTTGTGCATAACAACCCACCGCAATGACAAAGGCATCGTCATTTACTTTTTGCGCTTTTTTTACGATTGATTTAAAACGCTTATCAGCATTTTCAGTAACGCTACACGTATTGATCACATAAATATCTGCTTTTTGCTCAAAGCCTACCTTATGAAAACCTTCTTGCTCAAAAGAACGAGCAATAGTGCTGGTCTCACTAAAATTGAGTTTACAACCTAAAGTATAAAAAGCGACCGATTTTGCAGCTGTCTCTACAAGCATGTTTTATGAAGTTTTTGCAGTCGCAAAGATAAGTATTAGTTTAGAGTCCTAGTATCCGTTAATGACTAGAGTATCGAGATTAATTGATCTTTTATGATGTGAGAATTTGTTTTGGTAACCGCTTTCGCGAAAGCGAGAATATGAACCTCCTAATGGTAACATCAAAACCTTTTACCCGTTCTTAAATACTAAATTTTTTCTTTATTAAAAGACATTTATTTCCGGCCCTTTATAGTTGGGGAACGGGAACAACAGCTGCATTTTCTAGAACTGGTTTTCTTTAATGACAATGCAAACTTACTAGCATTGATGAGCTTGAGATCAAATCAACGAACAAACTGCCATTTATGTTTTGTGAGCAAAGCCAGCAAATAATCTTAATCCCTGCCTACTCGTATTACAAACAAAGTTCGGGATCAACCTATCAAATGCCTACTAAAGTTTTGAACTCGCAAAAAACAAAAGCTGACTACTGCCTATTTTTTCAAGAATTCTTGTTATAAATCAACATTCTAAACGACCTTTGTACTATGGAAAATATTGTTTCTAAAACAACTTTAGGATTGAACCTACCTACAGATCCACGATGGGTAGATCTTGCTGCTATGAGCATGCAGGATATCCTGACAGATCATGCTTTTTGCGAACAAAAAGCGGCGAGTACCATCATTTCTATTATTCAAATGCATTCTGACAAACCTGAAATTGTGGAAGCCCTTTCTCCTATAGTTACCGAAGAATGGGGGCATTTTAGAATGGTTTTGGCCGAATTAAAGAAAAGAGGTTTGACCCTTGGGATACAGCGTCCAGATCAATACATCAAAGAATTGATGAAAGGAAAACCAAAAGGTACCGGACGGGATCAGTTGTTCTTAGATCAGCTTTTGATTTGTGCGCTTATTGAAGCTCGTAGTTGTGAGCGTTTTAAAATTCTTTCTCAACAACTAGAAGAGCAAGATTTAAAAGATTTCTACCATCAATTCATGGTGGCTGAAGCGGCTCATTACAAACTGTTTCTCAAGCTTGCCAAAAGCTTTTTTGAAGAAGAAAAGGTGATGACCAGATGGCAATATTGGTTAGATCATGAAGCTGGTTTTTTAGCTAATCTCGAGGTTCGTGGCGATCGAATGCATTAAGAGTTAAGAGTTAAGAGTTAAGAGTTAAGAGTTAAGAGTTAAGAGAAATTTCAAAAATTATTGACCATCGTACAAGAAAAAGCGGAATTTATTCCGCTAAATAAAGAGAAAGCTGAAAGCTACAGATTAATTCCTAGGGGCGGAATTTATTACGCCTATGGTGAATGATTGTGATCTGTATTCTAAATCTTTTCCTCAACCCTAAAGGGTGAGACTTCTCGATGAATTTGAATTTGAAAACAAAATAAAATTGCCGGATTCGTTCGGCTTACAAATAAAATAACGCTGAAAGCGGCAAAATAGATGTCGCTTGAGATGTTTGTAGAATGGAATAAAATGAACCAAAAGATCAAAAACTTCTTTTCAGAAAAGCGCTACCGCTGGTGGCTTATGGCCAGCATAATTGTTATTTATTTAATTATTGTTGCCGGAGCTATTGTACGCATGACTGGGAGCGGTATGGGGTGTCCAGACTGGCCGAAATGTTTTGGGTATTGGATTCCGCCTACAGAGCAAGTGGAGATCGAGTTCTCTCCAGAAACTCCTTATAAAGAAGGAATGGTTATTATTATTGATAAGGAACTGCGAGTTGCCAAAGAGGATTTTTTTACAGGCACTACCTACCAACCACAAAACTGGGAACCTTATACCAAGCATGATTATTCTGTTTTCAATGTATATCATACCTGGACAGAATACATCAATAGATTGATTGGAGCTCTTGGCGGTCTAGTTGTTTTTATATTGTTTATTTTCTCCCTGCGCTATATTAAGAAAAGACCGAGACTTACTATTCTTAGTTTTGTCTCCGTACTTTCTATGGGAATTCAAGCCGTTATAGGTAAAATAGTGGTGGATACAAACTTATCTCCTGCGCTCATTACCTTTCACATGATCGCTGCTTTATTGATTGTAGGATTGCTTATTTATTTACTCCACGAGGTAAAACCTACTGATTATAGTTATAAAAGTAACAAAACCATGGTACGCGCTGCCGCTGGCTTAATCATTCTCACGTTGATTCAAGTGATTATGGGAACACAAGTACGCCAATTTATAGATGAGCAAGTAGATCTATTTGGTTATCCATTAACTTCAGAATGGCTGGAAAATGGTCCGTTGATTTTTATGATTCATAGAAGTTACTCTATTTTATTACTGGTGCTTCACGGTTGGTTTATTTACAGAGCAGTTCATATATTCCATCATCCTAAAAAATCCTATTCCGTTCTCGCTTCGTTATTTGTTATTACCATTCTAAGCGGTGTTTTTATGAATTACTTGGACTTTCCTTTCGGTTCTCAAGCGGTGCATTTAGTTATTGCCTCTTTGATTCTTGGGATGCAGTTTTATTTATGGATGCGACTTAGGGTGGCTTTACACTAATTTGTCATGGGGAACTTGATTCTGCATATTTCCTTAAGATCTCGATTTTATTTTCCGGTTCCCAATTCCTGAAGATGATGTAAACATCTGACTCCAAATAGGTGTTCAAATCTTAACCTTGAATTTTGTCGTTTCAGGAATTTTCATAGAACGAGAATTAAAAAAAATATGCCAACTAGGAATCATCTACAATCCATCTGGAAGCCATAAGTTTCTTATAGAAGTATTTCTATGCCGCTTTTGCAAAAAAAGAATCCTTTCGATAGCTACCCAAGGCAAAAAAATCGGACACTTTTAAAATGTTGATAGACAACTTCAATAATATGTTTATATTTAAAAACTCTATAAAGAAATATTTAAACAATTAAATAAACACCAACATGGCAAAAAGTCAAGACTCCAAGAAAAACGTAAAGAAGGAAGCTGCAAAAACTCCTAAAGAAAAAAAGGAAGAAAAGAGATTGAAAAAGTCTAAAAGGGATTAGTTAGTAGCTTGTGCTAGCGTACCTCTAGTTTTCCTATCAAAGCGCATTTGAAATATATCTTTAAAAAAGGCGCTTACTGGAAAACAGAGCAGCATTTATTTGAGATATCTCTATACAGACTACACACATTTTTATTCTTACTTATGAACCAAATCCATCCATTTCTAAGTCCATTTTACAGCACAACCGATTACGGTAATGTCACATCTATTTTATCTCATTTACAAACTAATTTTATTCAAATTCATGTTCAAATTTGAGTGCGGGTTCCTACTCAAAAATCCTATCTTTGCCGTCCTTAAAAATTAGAGTAAATGATCTATAGATTACGAGTTCTTCTCGATGCAAACGACGACTGTTTTAGAGACATTGAGATAGATGAAAAAAGCACATTAGAAGAGTTTCATAATGTCATTGTGCAAGCTTTCCAGCTGCAAGGTGATGAAATGGCTAGTTTCTATGCCAGTGATGAAGAGTGGAATCAAGGCGAGGAATACTGCCTTTTTGATATGAGCGGTGGAATGGCACCTGTAAAAAAGATGGCAGATACGCTTTTAGAGAAAGCCATGAGCAAAAAGAAAACAAGAATGATCTATATTTATGACTTCTTGAGCTTGTGGACCTTTTCTGTGGAATTAGCTGATATAGTTCCTCATAATCCAGGCACCACTTATCCCCAAGTGATATTTTCTGTGGGTGAATTACCAGACAGTGCACCAGATAAAGAATTTGAAGCAGACCCTCGTTTTCACGATGATGACGATGACGAAGAATACAGCGATGATGAAGACGATGAATTTTATGATGAAGAATCCTTTGATGAAAATGACCTATATTAAACTATGATCAATTTATACAATACTAGAATTGAAAATCTTGCTATACATCGTGTAGGTAATAAGAATAAAGGAGAGCTTTTGCTCACTTCTAGCACTTCTACCGCGCTGGACGATGAAATGCATTCCCTTTTAAAGGAGTATTTCTTGAAATCTTTTCGTTCTAAAGAAGAAGCATATTACAGCTTCTTTAATGAAGATGGCCTAGAATTTCATGATATGTACGCTTTCGCGAAAGCGATATTCTCCACACCAGCATCTTTACTAGAAAATAGTAAGAAGATGGCAAAACACTTGTACGAGCAGTCAGACCATCCACACATACGAAGCGGTGAAGTGTATATCTGTTATTTTGATAACGTTATGGTGGACAACAATAAGACAGATGCTATTGGGATTTTTAAAAGTGAACTTAAGCAAGAGTTTTTACAGTTTGAAGAAGGAGCAAATGATCTTAAAATGATCTTGCAACAGGGAGTCAACTTAAATAAACTAGACAAAGGAGCCATTATTTTTAACGTAGAAGAAGAAGCTGGATATAAAATCCTATCGGTAGATTCTAACCGTTATGATGCTAAATACTGGCTGGAGAGTTTCTTAGGAGTAGATGTTTTTGAGGACGAAAATTTCTTTACGAAGAAATATTTAAAGTTTTGTCAAGACTTTGCAAAAGACGTAGTTCTTCCTGCCGAAGATAAGAAAGAAGAAGTGATGTTTATGAATCGTGCGGTGAATCATTTTGCCAAAAACGATACGTTTGAAGAAACCGCTTTCTTAAATGAAACGCTGGACAACCCTGATTTGATTCCAGAATTTAAGAATTATAAAATGGAAAAAGGGGCAAAACACTCTATAGAAGATGTATCTACTTTCCCTATTTCAAATACCGCAGTAAGTGCAGCGCGCAAAGGAATTAAGAGTGTTATCAATCTTGATACGCATGTGCAAATCAAAATGGATTTTACCAATTCTGACAGTGCAGATAAGTTTATAGAAAAAGGCTGGGATGAAGAAAAACAAATGTATTATTACCTGGTTTACTTTAACCGAGAAGAGAAGAAGTAATACGAAGTAAAGAGTATAGAGTATACAGATAGAAAAGTCCAATAGTTATTCTTAAATGAATAGATTTCGGACTTTTTTATTCGGCTCAACTTTATTTTTTTTTATTCTTTGATTAATATTTAGGAATTCCGCAAAGTGTTTTGTTTATTTAGTATCTAATTTTAATTGACGATAGTTCCTTTTAAGTGTTCCTTTTTTAATTTGGAAGTATTCATTTTTATAAAAGCAAGGGTTTTATGGTAAAGAATAATCGAAATTAAAGGAAGTTGTTAGAACAGTTTACTTACAAATGCAACGCTAAGGAATATTTGGCTAATACTATTTGATATAAAAAACTAGTTTTTATCTAATTCGTCAAAAAAATATTAGATCTGGATAATTTTAAATGGAAGATGTTTTTAGATTTTGGAAAGAAATAAGGAGAAGAAATGTTCATAAAGGCATTATTTCTTACGTTATTTTTTCATGGGTATTGCTTCAAGTTATTTCTGTATTAGGATCACTGGTAGAGATGCCTATCTGGTTAGGAAAAGCGGTACTTATTAGTTTACTTCTTTTCTTTCCGTTTTGGGTCGCATTTTCTTGGCTTTACGACATTACTGCTGAGGGCATAAAACTTACCCCAAGTAAAAAAAATGAAAATACTCCAGAACGAAACGAGACAATAAATAAGAAGCTCAACACTTTTATCGTTGTTTTTCTTTTGCTTGCGGTTGTTTTACTTTTTGTGGATAGATTTAGACTTACGACACAGTACGAAACAAATGAAATAACAAATCTCAAAGTCCAAGAAAATAGTATTGCAGTATTGCCCTTTAACGACATGTCTCTCTTAAAAAATCAGGCGTACTTTGCAGATGGTCTCGCAGAAGAACTTATTCACACACTTTCAAAAATTGCTGGAATTAAGGTAACCTCTCGCACATCTGCCTTCTCTTTTAAAGGAAAATCAATAGATATTCCAACAATTGCAGAGAAACTCAACGTAAAATATATATTAGAAGGTAGCGTGCGCACTTATGATAGTATTGTAAGAATTAATGTGCAGCTTATAAATGTGAAAAATGATAAATCTACTTGGTCAGAAACTTGGGACAAGCAACTAGAAAATATACTTGATATTCAGAATGAGATAAGTTTAAGTATTGCAGAGCGTTTTGAAATTAGTATCACTAGCAGCGACATACCGGCCGCAAAAAAGGTAAATCCACAAGCTTATCGTCTTTATCTTGAAGCAAAGTATGAAATGAACAAGACCTTTAGCATAGAAGGTGATAAAAAGGCTAAAGATCTACTCCTAAAATCACTCGAAATAGATCCTACTTTTGCACCTGCTTGGGATTTATTAAGTACTGTATATCATTTTCTTACCGATTACGGTATTTTAACGGTAAAAGAAGGTTATCCACTTGTAAAGGAAAGTGCCCTTAAAGCAGTAGAACAAGACAGCCTCTATGCCACTATTTATGAAATACTGGGTACTGTTGCTATTTCTTATGAATTGGATTATGATAAAGCACAAGAGTATGTTAATAAAGGCCTGAGCCTAGAGCCTAATAATACCGCAGTTCTCAATCGTGCAGCGCAAGTTGCGCTACTTTTTAATGAGACTAAAAAAGCGGTGACCTATAATGAGAAAATTGTCGCATTAGATCCCTTATCAGAATATTCTTATTATGCTCTAGGTACCAACTATTACTATGCTAGAATGTATGCAGAGTCAGAAAAGACCTTACTTAAAGCTTTAAAAATGACTCCAGAGGCAGATATCACTCATTCACTTCTTACCTGTGCTTTAATCAAACAAGGGAAGTTTAAAGAAGCCTTACAGCAAGCAGGAAAGGAAAGCAGTGAACCACTGCGCTATCACTCACTGGCACTGGCGCATTATAGTTTAGGGAACACAAAAAAATCTCGAGAATTCTTAGAAAAACTAATTACTAAATACAGTAAAGAGTACAGCTATACCATTGCGGTTACCTATGCTCAACGAGGTGACCGCGATGCTACTTTTAAATGGTTAGAAAAAGCCGTGGAGTACCAAGATTTTGAAGTTACAGACTTAAATGTAGAACCGTTTTTTGACACTGTAAAAGAAGATCCTAGATGGCTCATCTTCATGGAACGCCTTGGACTTACTGCCGATTAGATTATTATTTTAAACAACCACTGCTTTTAGTCTGTAAACCAGCTATCGTTAGTTTTTGACTGGTGTCGTAACGAGTAAAAAGAATGAAAATAAAAGGGAGGTCTTGAATGGCTTTCCTTTTTTTGTGACACAAAGTTTAAGAGTAGCTCCGTTTTTAGAGAAAAAATATTCCCCTCTTTTGGTGGGCAGCCTCTTTTACATTAGTTTAAAGTTGTTCTGTTTAACCTCGCCGCTAGTCTTCGTTTGCACCGAGTACCTTAACCAGCAAAAAAGAAAGCTACAGATGATGCGTTGAATTTAAAGAACTGCTTTCAAAAATACTTTATACTGCTGTGGTCTAACATAGTTAATTAGAACTTGATGGTTTTTTCTTGAATCTTCTATCTAAAATTCTATATCTTGTTTTGGGTCTCATGATCGGTATCGTAATAATTTCTTTTCACAAATTCCATCGCAGTGTTTAATACACCCCCCATACTTCTAGCAGACTTGAATGCCACATCTCCAGTAAACTCATGGAGTTCTTTTTTAAGTTGTTTGAACTTTACAGGAGTAGAAATAAAATCAGCCTTCATACATTTTATCAATTGTCTATAGCGTTTTTGTGTGTTGATCAATCGTTTTGCAATCAGTGCCCTTTCTTCCTTTTTATATTGGTCTATACTTTCACTCTTTAGATGAGTTGCCACATTCTTGACCATTGCCAGATTTTCTTTAAAAAATTGAGGTCGGTATACTTTTAATTTACCTTCATAACTTTGCTGGTCAAAGTCTATAGCGCGTATCGCATAACTAACTCTATCAAAATCATGAGTGGGAATCACTACATAATTATAGGATCGCATATCGCCCAGTAATCTGATCAAGCAACGTTCATTAAATTTTACAAACTCTTTTGCTATTTGAGTGAGCTCTTGATGATCACAATCTTCCATATAATTATCTATGAATTCATCTCCAGGAATACCTGCTATATGTTCTTCAATTAAAGTATCCTTGTACACTAAAAAGTTAATTCGGTGAGGTGATAGTAAATGCTCTAACTCTAATCCATAAACCCTTGAGGCATCTGCTTTTTTTACATAAAAATAGGTAAATCCATCATTGAGGATATTCCTTATCCGGATGCGAAATGGCTTTGTATTACCGAAGGTACAGTAATCTACAGCGTCTACACTCAGATAATCCAGTGTCTTATCACGTCCATCACTATGAAGAATATCGTAGATTCTTTTTAAATGGCTGTCTAATTGTTCCCGATCAGAATCTGAATAATAACATCGCACCCATAAAGTGTCTTCATCATTTTTATCATAAACGTTGATACAACCCGCAAATCTCAATAAGTCTTCATAGGAAACGGGAATGGAAGTAGCTCTATTGTATCTTTTTACATAATCTGATAAAGAGGTTCCTATAGGGAACGTAGGTTTCTTATTGGAGAGTAATTTATCATTAAGGAGCTTTTTGGACATCGATCTTGTAACATTTGTTGTTTCTTGCAGTCACATAATACAACAAAAAAACTTTATTCATGGAAACCATCCTTGAAATTAATCAACTTCATAAAAACTATGGTACGCTCACTGCAGTGGATCATATTTCATTTAAAATAAAAAAAGGCCATGTCTACGGAATTCTCGGTCCCAACGGTAGCGGTAAATCCACCACTTTGGGAATGGTACTCAATGTCGTGAACCCTACTAGTGGCGGTTATAAATGGTTTGAAGGAACCACTTCTAATCACGACGCCTTAAAAAGAATAGGTGCTATTATAGAGCGGCCTAATTTTTATCCCAGTATGAGTGCGATTCAAAATCTAGAGCTGGTCTGTAAAATTAAAAATATAGACACCTCTAAAATTGAAGAGAAATTAACTCTTGTAGAATTGCTTTCGCGAAAGCATTCTCCTTTTAAAACCTACTCTTTGGGAATGAAACAACGTCTTGCGATTGCGAGTGCCTTGCTCAATGATCCAGAGATATTGATACTTGATGAACCTACCAATGGCTTAGACCCCCAAGGAATACGTCAAATTAGAGATATTATTCAAAAGATTGCTGCAAACGGGACTACCATCCTACTCGCTTCTCACTTACTGGATGAAGTGGAAAAAGTGTGCACTGACGTAGTGGTTTTACGCTTAGGTAAAATGTTGTATTCTGGTCCTGTAGACGAAATGAATAGAAATCATGGATCTATATTTATAGACGCCACTGATAGAGAAGCGCTGCATCATTTCCTCAAAGACAAAGCCTATGCTGGAACAATCACAACAAATGATGATGGTCTGGAAGTAAAACTTTATGAAGAAGTGAACAATGCACAAATCAATAAAGAAGCCTTTGAGAACGGCATTGTTCTGAGTAAACTATTTCATAAAAAACAAAGTCTGGAAGACCAATTCATTGAATTAACCAACCAAAACTAATCGCAGCCATGAAAAGATTATTAGATATAGAATTTCATAAATTCAGATATAGTAAAAGCAGTAAAACTCTTACCATCATCTATTTAGTTATAGTAGTGTTGTTGATGCTTACTGGAATGATCAGGATTAGTTTTAATCAGTTTAGTGGTAGTCTATCTGATTTGGGAATTTTTAATTTCCCATTGATCTGGCATATTACGACATACTTTACCAGTTATTTAAAGATTTTTATAGCAATTGTATTGGTTTCATTAACCGCAAGTGAGTACAGCAATAGAACTATTAAACAAAATCTAATTGATGGATTGAGTAAAAAAGAATTGATTCTTTCTAAGTTTTATTTAGCGCTTACTCTGGCTGTACTAACCACTTTGATCGTTTTTATAGCTTCCTTAATTTTAGGTTTGATTTATTCAGATTTTAACGAGTTTTCTATTATTTTCTCTCAGATGGGCTATTTAGGAGCCTTCTTTTTAGCTCATTTGATATTCTTTTGCTTTTGCCTATTTGCAGGAATTTTGATTAAGAGAAGTGCTTTTGCCTTAGGATTTGTATTTGTATGGTACATCTTTGAAGGAATTCTCAATATAATTGCTAGACTGGTAGACGGATTTTATGATACTTCCATTTACGACTGGTTACTACATATTCTCCCTTTAAATGCTATGTCCAATTTAATTAAACAACCCTTTACAAAAATTGATTTGGTAGAATCGACCTTGAATCAAATTTCAATTGCTGAAATTGACTTGCAATATGATATTGAATGGCTTGACATCCTTTCTGTATGTATCTGGAGTGCCCTATTTATCTACTGGTCTTATGTGTTACTTAAACGAAGAGACTTGTAATTTGAATTTTTATATAATTAATGCCAGATGCCCATTGAGATTTTTTCCAATGGGCATCTTTTTTTTACCAATAGCAAATACAAATGAAGAATTCCTAAAAAAGTATTAAATGTGATATATGTGTATTAAATTCGCACATGCAGAAAAAGAAATTATTATTTGCCTTTTTAATTACGGCAATTACATTGTGTTCTAGTATCGTAAATGCTCAATTGCAGGCATCAAACTGGTATTTTGGATTCAACGCAGGTATCAGCTTTGATCCAATAACAGGAGCAGTAACTCCTTTAACTAACGGTCAGGTCTCTACCAATGAGGGCTGCGCTACCATTTCAGATGAGAATGGGCAGCTGTTGTTTTATACTGATGGGATCATCGTTTATGACAGTACACATCAAATCATGCTCAATGGCCAAGGACTAAGAGGTGATCCATCGAGTAGTCAAAGTGCCATTATTATTCCTAAACCCCAAGATGCTAATATCTATTATATTTTCACCGTCGACCTTCCTCCTGGAAATCAGGGCGGTGGTGATAAAGTTCATTATTATGAAGTAGACATGAGAGGTAATTCTGGACTTGGAGAGGTAACTACTGATATTAATAATCCGCCTTTACTAGTAAACGAGGCTTCTGAAAAATTGACGGCAATTAATCATGCTGTCAATGATGAGATATTTGTAACTACTTACGCCAACTCTACAGGTTTTGGCTTCTTTGATTCTTTCCATACGTTTACGGTTACTGCCACTGGAGTAAACCCTACTCCTATTATATCAACCGTCGCTACGCCTACATTAGCAAGAAGGGGGTATTTAAAATTCTCGCCAGACGGTCGTTTTCTAGTTTCTTGTACCATGGGTGCGCAAAGTTATATCTATGATTTTGACCAAAGTACTGGCCTCGTTTCCAATGAAAGAGCTATAAATTTAACTACTGCAAATCAAGCTGGCTACGGTGCAGAGTTCTCTCCAGACGGTAGCTTATTGTATATCACAGCTTCTAATGACACTTTTGGAAACAATCCGGCAAACCATTCCTCTACTCTTTATCAATTTGAACTCACCCCAGCAAACCTATCCGCTCCATTTTTGAACGGTATTGAAATAGATACACGACCTGGTTATCGAGGTGCGATACAATTGGGAATAGATGGAAAAATATACCGAGCACTTGCCGATACTTTTACCATAGGTAGAAATTTTTTAGGTGTTATTAATAATCCTAACATTGTAGGTGCTGGTTGTAATTATCAACACGATGCTATTCCTTTAGCTGGACGTATGTCAACTCAAGGATTACCTCCTTTTATTCAAAGTTTCTTCGCTTTAATAGAAGTAGAAAATTTGTGTTTAGGTGATGGCACCACATTTGAATTTCAATCTGATACACCACCAGATTCTGTTCTTTGGGAATTTGGAGACGGAACCACTTCTACACTAGAAAATCCAACTCATATTTACACTACTGCTAGAATTTACAATGTTGTTTTATCATTAACAAGTGGTGGAAGCACAAGAGTATATCGTAAAAACGTACAGATTTATGACACTCCTGTTGCAAATACCATAAGCGATATAGTTGCCTGTGATGCTGATCTAAACGGAAGAGAAATAGTTGATTTAGACCTACTTGCTACACCACAAATTTTAGGCACACAAGACCCTAACATTTTCACAGTGAGGTATTTTACCAATCAAGCAGATGCCGATATGAACAGAAATGCCATTACTACTCCGTATCTAGCAACTATTTCTCAACAAACACTTATTGCTAGAATTTATAACAGTAATAGTGCAAGCTGCTATGAAACCTTGCCTTTTGATTTAGAAGTGTTTGATCAGCCATTTTCTAATCTCGTAAGTGATTTAGAGGTTTGTGATGATGATTTTGACGGTGTGGTCACCTTTGATTTGAGCAATCAGACAAATACAATCCTAGGCTCTCAAAACGCCTCTGATTTTAATGTCTCCTATCATTCTTCACAAAATGATGCCGACAACAACTCTGGAGCATTGGCATTGAGTTATGCCAATACAACAGCTTTTAATGAAACTGTGTTTATACGTATAGAAAATACTTTAGAACCAAGTTGTGCTGATACCACTCAATCTTTTGAATTAATTGTTAATCCTAAACCTGTAGCCACCGACTTCTCTGCATTTCAATGTGATGAAGACGGCACTCCAGATGGAAGAACAGTGTTTAGTTTTATGAGTTTTGATGATTCTATAAGTGCAAGTGCTATAGCCGTTAGCGTTTCTTATTTTATCAATCAAAATGATGCAAATGCTAGTATAAATGCTCTGGATAATATAAGTTATATCAACCTTACTCCTATGCAAAATATCATCGCTAGAGTTACCAATGATATCACTGGCTGTTATACCACTTCTACCGTTACTTTATCAGTAAGTGCTAGCGATGCTCAAGACACTAGCTTATCTATTTGTGATGATGATGGAATAGAAGATGGTCTTGCAGAATTTGATCTTTCCAATGCCAATAGTGATGTGTTGATCAGTGCACCGGCAAACGTAACTGTAAATTACTACACATCCCTAAACGACGCTTTAACAGAGCAAAATACACTACCTAATCTATTTACGAACACCACACCTGACAACCAAAGCCTATTTGCACGAGCAGAATCTCCAGATGGCAACTGTTTTGGAATCAGCGAAGTGTTATTAACAGTGAATGCAATTCCTGTTATAGAATTAACCGAATTGTATGATTATTGTGGCAACAATCCGCAAGCTTTAACTCTAGATAGCGGTATCCTGACTGGAACTTTAAATGAGTATACCTATTTATGGAGTACTGGGGCAACTACAGCATCTATTTCTGTGACTGCAGGTGGCGATTATCGCGTCACGGTTTCTAATTTAGAAGGCTGTTCTAGAGATAGACTGATTACGGTAATCATAAGTGAGCCTGCAACTATTACCAGTGTAGAAACTATAAATGCAGGTACTAGCAGCGCCGGATCTGCAACTATTAATGTAACTGGATTAGGGGATTATGAATACCGCATCAACTTTGAAGACTCCTATCAAGACAGTCCCGTTTTTAATAATATTGCACCTGGGTTTTATACGGTTTATGTAAGGGATAAAAACGGTTGTGGTACGACTACACAAGACTTCAGTATTGTGGGTTATCCTCGTTTTTTTACTCCTAATAATGATGGCTTTAACGATTACTGGCAATTAATAGGGGTCTCTGTGGTTTTTGAACCAAATTCTGAAATTTTTATTTTTGACCGCTATGGAAAATTGTTAAAGCAAGTTTCTCCACAAGGGCCAGGTTGGGATGGAACCTATAACGGTACTCCTTTACCTTCAAGCGATTATTGGTTCAAAGCTACATTAATGGATGGCACAACTTTCTCTTCTCACTTTACTTTGAAAAGATAAAATCATATTGCCTATTTTTACCATAGAGCAATGAAGTACATCTTATATTTATTGATTTTTATTTGTTCCGCTTTCGCGAAAGCGCAACTGGAATCCTCCTACTGGTATTTTGGGATCAACGCCGGTATTGATTTTAACACAGGCAATGCTGTAGCAATTAATGATGGACAATTAATAACTGGAGAAGGTTGTGCCACCATCTCAGATGAATTTGGCAATTTATTATTCTATACAGATGGCTCTTTAGTATACGATGCCGCTCATATCCTTATGCCTAACGGGGCTGGCCTTAAAGGAAACTCTTCAAGTACCAGCAGTGCCATAATCGTCCCATTACCTGGAGGTCCTAATTTATACTATGTTTTTACGGTAGATACTGATGATCTGGTCTATCGCAATACAGAAGGATTGCACTACTCAATCGTTGATATGTCTTTAAACGGAGGTACTGGGGATATTGATGTTTTAAATAAAAACACCAACCTATTACCTATAACTTCAGAAAAACTAACCGCTATTTCAAACGCTACAGGTGACGGATTTTGGATCATTTCGCAATTTCAAGATTTATTTTATTCTTATGAATTAACAACCAATGGATTGAATACTACTCCAGTTATTTCTCAAGTGGCTCCATTTGTAGAGTTGATTACTGCAACTGTAACAAATGTAGATGTAGCTGCTATGCGTGGTTACATTAAAGTAAACGCTAGAGGTAATAGACTGGTTGCCGCTCATTTTTCAAATAACACCACGGCAGAGTTTACTGGCATTACAGATGTTTTAACAGCACGAAGTACTGCCTATACAAATGGCGGCGAGTTATACCTATACGACTTTGATAATGCTACAGGAATAATATCAAATGCGCAACCCTTGTTGACAAGACAGGATGGTGGTTCCATTTATGGGGTAGAATTTTCTGGAAATGGACAGTTTTTATATGCAGAAGTGGATTATATGAATGCTTCTACGACTCAAATATTTGAGTTAATAAGAGGTGAGATTATTCAATATGACTTAACAGCCTCTAGCATTGCAAATAGTGCTACAGTTATTCATCAAGATAACATCACGCCTTTTAGAGGTGCACTGCAATTGGGACTGGACAATAAAATATACCATTCCAGACTTCAACAAAATGCCTTGAGTGTTATCAATAACCCCGATGATGCAGGAACCAATGCCAGTTATACGTTTAACTCTTTTCCGTTGACTCAAAATGCAACAGCATGGTATGGATTACCCATTTTTGTACAGTCCTTTTTACTGAACGGTGAAATTGAAGCAATAGATCACTGTTTTGGTGAAGAACAATCTTTTAGTATCAATACCCCAGCAAACTTAGTCTCCGTAAATTGGGACTTTGGAGATCCAGCCTCAGGAGTTGCTAATAGTTCCAGTGAACTAGTTCCTTCTCATTTATTTTCTGCTCCGGGATCTTATACCGTATCAGCTACCGTAGAAACCTTAGTACAAGTTTTTACCGTAACAACAACAATTGAGGTATTTGAGCAAGTTACTATAAATGGTTTTCCAAATGTATTAGAATTATGTGAAGAAGGTTTTGACGAGGCTTTATTTGATTTGACTGAAATTGGTGATCTTATTTCTACAAATAGCAATCAGACCGTAACCTATTATGAAACAGAGACAGATGCTTTAGCAAGTCAAAACTCTATTTTAAATCCTTTCAATTACACCAATTTATTCCCTACTCAAGAAATTTATATGAGGGTATCAAATGAAAACTGTTTCCTTATTTATTCATTTTTGATACAGATAAAAAATTGTCCTGTGGAGATTTTTAATGTAGTTACACCTAACGGTGATGGATTAAATGATACGTTCATCGTTTCTGGACTTTATAATATCTATACTAATCATAAAATGTATATATTTAGCAGATACGGACAAAAAATATGGGAAGGAAATAACAATTCTGGCGGATGGGACGGCACTTCTAATACTGGTTTATTCAACTCAGGAGAAAGGCTTCCTACTGGAACTTATTTTTACGTACTGGAATTAAATGAACCTAACATTAAACCCAAAGCAGGCTATGTCTATTTAAGGTAAGCTTGATCATTCAATCACATAAAAAGATGAAAAAACTATTACTTCTAACCTTAACTTTAACTCTTAGTTTATCGCTCACCGCCCAAAATGAATCTTCTTGGTGGATTTTTGGTGATGGAGCTGGTGTAGAATTTACTCCTAACCCTCAAAATAGATCCAATACTCCAGCGGTACTCAATTCTGGATATGATACTGATGAAGGTGTAGCAGTAATATCAGATGACAATGGAAATCTATTATTTTTTACTGACGGTTCTACGGTATGGAATAGTAATGGAAACATTATGCCAAACGGAAATGGGCTTGACGGGAATTTTTCTTCAACCCAATCTGCAATAGTAGTCAAAGCTCCAGAAACCGCCGGTGTGTATTTTATATTTACTGTAGGTGCGGCTGGTGGAGGTCCTCTATCCTATTCAAGAGTTGAAATGGCTTTAAATGGTGGATTAGGTGATGTCGTTGGCGGAATTAAAAATATAGTTTTACTTCAAAGCTGTGCTGAAAAAGTTGCTGCAACTATTAAGACTGGTTCCAATAATGCCTACGTCATGACATTTGCTGAAAGTAATGCAACAGCACAAAATAATGGAACTGGAGACTTCAATGCACTTTTTACTTGGGAAGTAAGAGGTATTCCTGGTCCTAATATATCTTTCGTTTTCCCGACTCCCATTCCACAATCTTCTAATGCAAATCAAAGATGGTTTCCTACACCGGTTGGTGTTACTAGTGGTGACCGTGGCATGTTGCGTATCTCACCAGATGGCACCAAACTGGTCGTATGTAATCAAAACGGTGGTTTTGGCGGTACATCTTCCACCGGAGCATATTTATATGAATTTAATCCTGGTAATGGTCAGGTCAGTGGCTCAGGATTAACACTTCACACAGGTCCTGTTTATGGAGCGGAGTTCTCTGCCTCTTCTCAATACCTGTATCATGATGACAGCTCTTCCTATGGTTTTGGTGGCACTAAATTGATTTTTCAATATGAATTATGTGATGATGCCAATATACTTTCTTCCAAAACTCAAATTGCTAGTGTAGGTGAAGGAAGAAGCACATTGCAACTCGCAAAGGATGGAGAAATTTACGTCGCTAGGTTTGACCAAACCACCATCGGTAAAATTGAAAACTCAGAAACTCCTACTCCTACTTACAATCCAACCGCATTTGATATAAGTCCAGGAATAGGGAAGCAAGGCTTACCCGTATTTGTGCAATCCGACTTTCAAAGTTTCTTTACCGTAAGTGATCAATGTCAAGGTGACGCTACTGATTTTCAACTGGCTTGTCTTCCCCAAGTTGCCGCTTCTATGTGGGATTTTGGAGACGGTAATACATTATCTGTAACTGGACCAGGAGTGGTACAAAATAATTATGCAGGCGCAGGAACTTATACCGTTACCGTTAACGTAACTAACGTATCTGGAGATGTAAGAAACTTCACTCAAGACATCACTATTTTTGAAAATGGAATTGTTGATCCTATCGATACTACTTTATTAGACTACTGTGACGATGATGATTCAGGGTCTGAAATAATTGATTTAACTCAATTTACAGCAGATGTTCTTGGAACACAAGATGCTGTTACTTTTGACATCAGTTACCACCCCAGCATGATGGATGCAGAAATGGATACGAATCCGTTACCTGATAATTATGATGTGGCTGTAGGTACCATTCAAATATGGGTGCGTATATCTAACAACACTTCTCCTATCGATGACGGTTGTAGCGCTATTGATTCATTTGACCTGACAGTAAGTACAACACCTAGCGTTTCAAACATTCCTGACTTTGAACTTTGCGACGACTCTAGCCAAGACGGTTTAGAAGATTTTGACCTTGCAGGTTACCTATCTGTTATTGAAAATACTGCTGGCAACCCTACCGATGTGGTCTATACACTTCATAATTCTCCATCGGATGCCGATATGAATATGGCTGCTATAGATACAAGTGTTCCTTATGCAAATACCACAAGCCCTCAAATAGTATATGTAAGACTTCAAAACACCAATGATGCAGACTGTTTTGGTACCGCTCCATTTAACTTGGTGGTACTAGACTTACCTTCTATTTTTACTCCTGTAGATATTGAAGTTTGCGATGACGCTCCTCTAGATGGTAGCAACTCCTTTACTCTAGAAGATCAAGATATACAAGTTGACCCTAGCGGTTTAAACACAGTAACTTATTATGACAATTTGAATGATGCTGATTCTGGAAACAACCCTCTGACCTCTCCTTACTCCGTTTCGGGAACAGAAGAACTGTTTGTAAGATCTGAAACGCCAGAGGGGTGTTACAACACGACAAGTTTTTTAATCACCGTTCAAGAAGCTCCTTCTATAGGAAACTCACCTGATCTGACTAATATTTGTGATGATAGTGTGGACCTTAATCAAAATCTATTTGAACTAAGCGTTCAAGATATTATCATACTAAATGGTAATAATCCAGCAGACTTTACGATAACTTACTACACGACAGATGCTGATGCTCAAGCCGGAACAAATGCACTACCCATTACTTATATTGTGCCATTTCAAGCAGGAGTTACAACCGATTTATTGTTTGCTAGACTAGAAAATAATACTACTGGATGTTTCAATACGTCTGCATTTACCATCATTTTTGAAAGATGCGAGATCATTTTCCCTGAAGGATTTAGTCCTAACAATGATGGAATAAATGATACCTTCTCCATTCCAGGATTAGCAGAACAGTATAATAACTTTAACCTAAAGGTGTTCAACCGTAATGGATCTGTGGTTTATGAAACTTCTGCTTCTAATTATGAAGAGTTTGCAGGTATTCCTAATTCTGGTGCATTATCTGGTGATGGATTATTACCTACAGGCGTTTATTTCTTTGTGATTCAGTACAATGATGCTGATACACCAGACTCTGCTAGCTGGTTATACCTTAACTATTAGAGCTACCTAGTATCACCATTTCAAAAATCCCAGTTGTCTGAACTGGGATTTTTTTATAGTAATTTCTATTCCGCTTTCGCGAAAGCGAAATAATTATAATAATTATAATAATTATAAACTATAACGATTGAATTATTTATCGGTTTACTATGCGTGCATAACAAAAATTTGTATATTGCAGTATAATTTAGACCATGAGAGATAAAACTATTGATTACATTTTACGGGCCACATGGATGTCTGTATCAAAAATGTATAATGAACAAGCTTCTGTAAAAGGTAGTACAATGTCTACCGGATTTGCACTCATCAGTATTGATCCAGAAACTGGAACACCTAGTACTTCCTTAGGTCCAAAGATGGGAATGGAAGCAACCTCATTGTCTCGCACTCTCAAAATGATGGAAAACAAGGGTCTTATAGAAAGACGCAGAAATCCAGAAGATGGGAGAAGTGTCTTAATTCACCTCACAGATTTTGGTGTAGAGATGCGTAATTTTTCTAAATCAGTTGTTAAAACATTTGACCAAGTCGTTAAAGATGAAATTGATCCTGAAAAATTAGAAACTTTTCTAGAAGTTGCCTTTAAAATCAACGAAATAGTTAATTCTAAAAAAATATTCAAAAAACAAACTCTTGTAGCTCAAAAATAAAATGGGAAAACGTAGAATAAAACATGTAACCGTAATAGGTTCTGGAATTATGGGAAGCGGTATCGCCTGCCATTTTGCAAACATAGGTTGTGAAGTTCTTCTTTTGGACATCGTTCCTAGGGAACTTACTGATAAAGAAATAGCAAAAGGTCTTAGCCTAGAAGACAAAGTCGTTCGTAACCGTATGGTTAATGATCAGCTTACGGCTTCTATCAAAAGTAAGCCAGCACCGCTATATAATCAATCATTTGCCAGTAGGATTTCCACTGGAAACTTGGAAGATGATCTTATTAAAATAAAAGATACCGACTGGATTATTGAAGTTGTTGTAGAAAGGTTGGACATTAAAAAGTCCGTTTTTGAACAAATTGAAAAGTACCGCAAACCAGGAACTTTAATTACTTCAAACACTTCTGGAATTCCTATTTCTTTCATGAATGAAGGACGTAGTGAAGATTTTCAGAAACACTTTGCAGTCACTCACTTTTTCAATCCGCCGAGATATTTAAAATTATTTGAAGTAGTTCCAGGTCCTAACTGTGATCCTGATGTGACCGACTTCTTAATGGAGTATGGTGAGAAATACTTAGGGAAGACCTCTGTTCTCGCAAAGGATACTCCTGCGTTTATTGGAAACCGAATTGGTATTTTCTCTATACAAAGCTTGTTCCATACGGTAAAAGAAATGGGATTGACCGTTTCTGAAGTGGATAAACTAACGGGACCAGTTATAGGTCGTGCAAAGTCAGCTACTTTTAGAACAGTAGATGTGGTAGGATTAGACACTTTGGTACATGTTGCTAATGGTGTTTATGAAAACTGTCCTAATGACGAGCATAAAGACACTTTTAAACTTCCTGATTTCATCAATACCATGATGGAAAACAAATGGTTAGGTTCTAAAACCGGTCAAGGTTTTTATAAAAAGAATGTTTCTAAAGATGGTGAGAAAGAAATTCTAGCTTTGAACCTCGATTCCATGGAATATGAGAATCAACCTAGAGCTAAGTTTGCTACTCTAGAATTGACCAAATCAATCGATAACGTAGCTGACCGTTTTCCAGTACTGATAAAAGGAAAAGATAAAGCTGGTGATTTCTATAGAAAATCATTTGCTTCCTTATTTGCATATGTACAACATAGAATTCCTGAAATATCTGACGAACTATACCGTATCGATGATGCGATGAGCGCAGGTTTTGGATGGGAACATGGGCCGTACCAAGTTTGGGACGCTGTAGGCGTTTCTAAAGGTTTGGAACTCATGAAAGCGATCGGTAAAGAACCAGCGGCTTGGGTAACGGAGATGCTTGAAAATGGTTTTGAATCTTTTTACACCGTTAAGGACGGAGCGACTTACTACTACTCCATTCCAGATAAAGATTATGTAAAGAAACCTGGTCAGGATGGTTTTATCATTCTAAATAATTTACGTGCTAATACTCCAGTATTTAAAAACTCTGGTGTTACTGTGCATGACATAGGGGACGGAATCCTCAACGTAGAATTTACTTCTAAAATGAATTCTATAGGTGGAGATGTTCTTGCAGGAATGAATAAAGCCATAGACATTGCCGAAGATCGTTTTGATGGTCTTGTCATAGCAAATAACGGTGCTAATTTCTCTGTAGGAGCAAATATCGGTATGATATTTATGATGGCGGTTGAGCAAGAATATGACGAGCTGAACATGGCCATCAAACAATTCCAAGACACGATTATGAGATTGCGTTACAGTAGTATTCCTACTATAGTTGCGCCGCATCAAATGACTTTAGGTGGTGGATGTGAAATGACCATGCACTCAGATGTTGCTGTTGCCAGTGCAGAGACTTATATAGGTCTAGTAGAATTTGGTGTAGGTGTGATTCCTGGTGGTGGTGGATCTAAAGAGATGGCTTTACGAGCCAGCGACACTTTTGAGAAAAATGACGTGGAATTAAACAGACTTCAAGAATACTTCCTTACAGTAGGTATGGCAAAGGTCGCTACTAGTGCCTACGAGGCATTTGATTTAGGTATCCTTAGAAAGGGGATAGATCATGTAATTGTAAATGATCATAGACGTATCGCTTTCGCAAAAGCACAGGCAAGATTATTAGCTGATAAAGGTTATACACAACCTGTGTTGCGTAAAGATGTAAAAGTGTTAGGAAAGCAAGCCTTAGGAATGTTTCTAGTAGGAACTGATGCTATGAAAGCTGGGAAATACATTAGCGAGCATGATTTAAAAATAGCTAATAAACTTGCCTATGTAATGGCTGGTGGTGATTTAAGTGCTCCTACTCTAGTCTCAGAACAATACTTACTAGATCTAGAACGTGAAGCATTCTTAAGTCTTACGGGCGAAAGAAAAACACTGGAAAGACTTCAACACATGATACAGAAAGGAAAACCTTTGAGAAACTAAGCTTGTGCTTAGTTAATGACGACAGACGATTGACTACTCATATAAATATAAAATGATTAACCATAATTTTAGAAAATTGAACATCTGGAAAGATGAAATCCAAGTGGCAAAGGAAACTTATGCTATGACGAGATTATTTCCTAAAGAAGAGCGATATGGGTTAAGTAGTCAGATACAACACTGCTCGGTCTCTATACCTTCAAATATTACAGAAGGATCTGCGAGATCGACCGATAAACATTTCAAGCAATACCTAGAAAATGCTTTAGGCTCTTCATTTGAATGGGAAACAAAATTGATCATCGCATTTGAAATCGAGTATATATCAATGAAAACTTTCGAGCATCTAGAAAACAAAATTCAGCATATTCAGAATCAGATTATAAAATTCATGAATAGCTTCAAATAATAAAGTCAGTCGTCGGTCGTCTCAAGTTTTTCACTAGAAAAACGAGTCAGCTGTCGGTGTAAATAACCAGAATATGAGCAAAACAGCATATATAGTAGCCGCAAAAAGAACGGCCGTAGGAAAATCAGGTCGAGGTGTTTTTAGATTTAAAAGACCAGACGAACTAGCAGCAGAAACAATTCAAGGAATGTTGAAAGATCTTCCAGAATTTGATAAAGGACGCATTGATGACATGATCATCGGTAATGCGATGCCGGAAGCTGAGCAAGGTCTTAACATGGCACGTCAGATTTCGCTTCTTGCACTAGATAGAGTAGATGTTCCTGGTATCAGTATTAATAGATGGTGTGCCTCTGGACTAGACGCCATCGGTGCAGCTGTTGCGAGAGTACAATCTGGAATGGCTCAATGTATAGTGGCTGGTGGTGTGGAAAGTATGAGTTATGTTCCTATGGGTGGATACAAGCCTGCTCCTGCTTATAGCTTAGCTAAGCAAGGCCACGAAGATTATTATTGGGGAATGGGACTTACGGCAGAAGAAGTTGCTAATGATTATAAAATTTCTAGAGAAGAGCAAGATCAATTTGCTTACGATTCTCACATGAAAGCCTTAAAAGCTCAGGCTGAAGATCGTTTTCAGGATCAAATTGTGCCTATCGATGTAGAAGAAACTTATCTGGACGAGAACGGTAAGAAAAAGACAAGAACTTATACGGTAACTAAGGATGAAGGCCCTAGACAAGGAACAAGTATTGAAGCGCTTGCAAAGCTACGTCCAGTTTTTGCTGCTGGTGGTAGTGTAACCGCTGGTAACTCTTCACAAACTAGTGATGGTGCTGCATTTACCCTTGTAATGAGTGAAGAAATGGTAAAGGAATTAGGCATCAAACCTATTGCAAAATTGGTGAGTTTTGCTGTCGCTGCAGTAGAGCCTAGAGTTATGGGTATAGCCCCTATAATAGCAATCCCAAAAGCTCTCAAACAAGCAGGACTTAAAAAAGAAGATATGGCACTTATTGAATTGAATGAGGCTTTTGCCAGTCAATCAGTTGCTGTAGTTAGAGAGCTTGGACTCAACAAAGATATTGTTAATGTGAATGGTGGAGCTATTGCATTAGGTCACCCTCTGGGGTGCTCAGGTGCTAAATTATCGGTACAAATCTTTGATGAAATGCGCAAAAGAGGTCATCAAGGAAAACATTGTATGGTAACCATGTGTGTTGGAACTGGACAGGGAGCTGCTGGAATATTTGAGTTTTTAAATTAGTAGTTAGTATGTAGTAGTTAGTATGTAGACCTTTTGAGCTAAAGCTCTTCTTAGATACTAATAATACTATTTGCAGAGTAGAGTTTTAAAAAATCCGCTTTCGCGAAAGCGAAATTCTAACAATAAATAAATGTAAAACGAATAGTATGCATCAATTCGAGAAACTAAAAATTTGGCAAAAGGCGATGGACTTGGTAGTTGATGTATATAAATCTACACAGAACTTTCCAAGTGAGGAAAAATTTGGTTTAACCTCTCAAATGAGAAGAAGCGCTGTATGCATACCGTCAAATATTGCAGTAGGTTCTGGAAGAGATAGCGACAAGCAATTTCAATATTTTTTAGGAATTGCCTCTGGCAGTACTTCAGAGTTGATAACGCATACATTCTTGTCAGAAAGGCTTGATCTAATTGACACGGTATCAACAAAAAGAATAGTTGATCAATGTGTCGAAATAAGTAAAATGAATAGAGCACTTTACAAAACCTTGTCAAAGACAAAATCATAGTCATTATCTAGTAATGATAAATCCTAACGTCTAAATACTAACAGCAAGTTTACTTGCGTACTAAATACTAATTACTATTATGAGCACAGAAACACTAGAAAAAGAAAAGAAAATGATCCGCGGCGGACAGTTCGTTGTAACTGAAACTGCTGCAGAAGATGTGTTTACCCCTGAGGATTTCACGGAGGAACAACTAATGATGAAGGAATCCGTTCGCGATTTTGTGGATAAGGAAATTGTACCGCACAAAGAACGCTTTGAAAAGAAGGATTACGCGCTTACAGAAGAAGTAATGCGAAAGGCCGGAGAAATGGGATTCTTGGGAATCGCTGTTCCTGAAGAATACGATGGTTTAGGAATGGGATTTGTTTCTACCATGTTGGTATGTGATTACATATCTGGTGCAACTGGATCTATCGCAACAGCATTTGGAGCACATACAGGAATAGGTACCATGCCTATAACTTTATATGGAACGGAAGCACAAAAGCAAAAATATGTGCCAAAACTCGCTACTGGTGATTGGTTTGGAGCATATTGTCTTACAGAGCCGGGCGCGGGATCTGATGCCAACTCTGGGAAAACGAAAGCAGAACTTACAGAAGATGGCAAGCACTACAAGATCAACGGTCAAAAAATGTGGATCTCAAACGCTGGTTTTTGTAATGTATTTATCGTATTTGCAAGAATGGGCGATGATAAAAATATCACGGGCTTCATCGTTGAAAATGATGCTAGCAATGGGATTACTATGGGTGAGGAAGAGCACAAATTAGGCATTCACTCTTCCTCGACTCGTCAAGTATTCTTTAACGACTGTATGGTTCCTGTAGAAAACCTGCTCGCTGGTCGTGGTGAAGGTTTCAAAATCGCTATGAATGCATTGAACGTAGGTCGTATCAAACTAGCTGCGGCTTGTTTGGACGCACAACGTCGTGTCATCTCATTAGCAACTCAATATGCTAACAATCGCGAGCAGTTCAACACTCCTATTGCTAAGTTTGGTGCGATACGTAAGAAGTTGGCAGACATTTCTACCAATGCTTATGTAGGTGAAAGCGCTTCGTACCGTGCGGCAAAAGATATTGAAAACAGAATCCACAAACGTCAGGAAGAAGGAGCCACTTTTGCGGAAGCAGAACTGAAAGGTGTGGAAGAATTTGCCATTGAATGTTCCATTCTCAAAGTAGCGGTTTCTGAGGATATGCAGGAGTGTGCTGATGAAGGAATCCAGATTTATGGTGGTATGGGCTTTAGCGCCGACGCTCCCATGGAATCGGCTTGGAGAGATGCTCGTATCTCACGTATTTATGAAGGTACTAACGAGATCAACCGCATGCTAGCGGTAGGAATGCTTGTTAAAAAAGCAATGAAAGGTCATGTGAACCTCTTAGAGCCAGCAACGGCCGTAGGTCAAGAATTGACTTCTATACCATCGTTTGATACTCCTGATTATACGCAGCTATTTGCTGAAGAAAAAGAAATGCTAGGCAAACTCAAGAAAGTATTCTTGATGGTTGCTGGTAGCGCTGTTCAAAAATTAGGAACAGAATTAGAAAAGCACCAACAATTATTGCTGGCCGCCTCTGATATCTTGATCGAAATCTACATGGCAGAAAGTGCTGTTTTGAGAACAGAGAAGAATGCAAACAGATACGGTGAAGAATCTCAAAAAGAGCAAATCGCTATGTCCCAATTGTACTTATACAAAGCTACTAAAATCATCCAAGCGAAAGCGGAAGAAGGAATCGCTGGTTTTGCAGAAGGTGACGAGCAACGCATGATGTTGATGGGTTTAAAGCGCTTTACTAAGTATGCAAACCTACCTAACGTGATCGAATTGAGAAATGCCATTGCTGATAAAGTAACGGATGCCAATAAATATCCTTTCTAGGAATTTTAAACCAAAATTAAATAGAAGCCGCTTACTACCATTAGTAAAGCGGCTTTTTTTATTTTGCGCTTGCAATTACTATTATATTTACAAAAAATAAATGGAGACTGAAATTGTTTCAATGTGGCGCTGGAATTGAGAATAACTTTAAAACATTTAATTCTTAATAAATCCTAAACATGGATTGTACAACCTTCATTTAACTTTGCCCATTATGAAAGAACTACTCAATAAATTTAATTTAGAAAAAGGATTTGAACTGATCCTAGAATACGGAATCCCTGTACTGAAAGCGCTTGCGATATATATCATAGGTGGCTGGCTTATCAGTAGGTCAGTGAAGTTAACCAATAAGTTTATGGAGGCTCGTAAGTATGAAATGACGCTTCAAAAGTTTTTTATTAATATCATGACTTGGGTGCTATGGATTCTACTCATCGTTGCCATTGTAGGAACTCTAGGTATTGAAACCAGTGGTTTTGCAGCAATGCTTGCTGCTATGGGTCTTGCCATAGGTCTTGCCTTGCAGGGATCGCTATCCAATTTTGCCGGCGGTGTCCTTCTATTATTATTCAAACCGTTTAGGGTAGGCGATACCGTGGAAGTTCAAGGTATTACGGGAATAGTTCAAGAAATTGACATTCTGCAAACCAAGGTGCTTATGTTTAATCGAAAAACAGCCATTATTCCTAACGGCCCCTTGCTCAATGGTAATATTATCAACTTTGATACTGAAGGAATTTTAAGGTGTGAAACTATGATAGGAGTTAGTTATGATGCAGACATCCCTAAAACCTTAGAAATACTTACAAAACTATGTACAGACCATCCCTTAGTACTTAAAGATCCAGCTCCTGTAGTTCAGGTTTCCGAAAATGCTGGCAGTTCTATAAATATTATAGTGAGGCCCTACACCCTTCCAGCTGATATGTGGACCGTCCACTTTTACTTGCAACAAAACTTTAAACCTACACTCGATTCCATAGGCGTTGAGATCCCTTATCCTCATCAAGTAGAAATTCGTAAAAAAGAATAACTATAGAACCCTATTGCAAAAATTCAAAACCTGCTCTTTTCTAGTGTAGGTTTTTTTGTTTTGTAATTTTATCATCATTTTAATAAAAGCCAGAAAAGGTTCGGCTATCTTTCTTTGACTTTTATAAAGTTTGAATTTATGATATACAAAGTAAACTTATTAGACGTGTCCTCCATTAATGAAATTGATGGAAAATGGTCGCATGAGGATTATATAGAATTACTAGACCTTTTTGAATTTGGCGATCCTGGAGACACCACTGATAATGATCTTAAGGAATTGCTCTATATGGCAATTACCGATTTTGAGCCTCAGGAAGCTGCTGCTCTTATACTCCAACACCAACTAGGAAAGGAACTAAATGAAGGGCAAATAGAGCAAATTTCTCACGACATGCTCAAAGAAAATGTTGCTGAACATTACTCTGACATCTCCTTTCATTCCAGATTGTTTGATATTAATGAATTGCTCTACAAAGCATATAATGGAAAATTCCCGCATGCAAAAGCAAGCGTTATAAAAGTAAAACTCGTTCCTCATCATAAAACTGATATCCTTATGGACGAAGCTATTGCTCTTAAATGCCTCGCTCCTATTATTACCGACCACGCGGTACTTAAACGCTTGTATAAAAACCAGCTGGCAGGAGAAGAAGAATTTGATGAAGCTGTAGATATCATTTGGTATTTCAAAGCTTTAGAAAACGATCAGTACGAAATTATTACCTCAGACTACTGGATCAATAATGCCGACTTCACTGCTTCAGAAATGGAAGTGACCATCGAAATAGAAGAATAACTAGTATTCAGAGTTGTTTTATAGGAGCAGCTTTTTTTTATTCTCGCTTTCGCGAAAGCGAGTCATATCCTATCTTTAAATAAAATTTTAACTATGAGAATTATAATAATAGCCTTATTATTAAGCGTTAATGCAATTGCACAAGTACCTACAGATCACCAGATGGATCTTTACAACATCATTGATGAAGTCAGTGCAACTCGTATTGAAAAAGATGTGAGAAAACTGGCTGGCTTTGGAACAAGAAACACCTTTTCAGATACTATCTCTAATACTAAAGGAATAGGTGCTGCTAGAAGATGGATCAAAGCAGAGTTTGATAAAATATCAGCAGACTGTGGTGGCTGTCTAGAAGTGTTTTATCAGAAAGATTATGTGACTAAAAAAATGGGAAGTCGTATTCCTAAGGATGCTTGGGTGGTAAACGTAGTAGCTATTCAACGTGGTTCTAAAAACCCTAATCATATGGTAATGATGAGTGGTGACATTGATTCACGAGCAAGTGATACCATGGATTTCACTACAGATGCTCCTGGAGCAAACGATAATGCCAGTGGTATGGCAGGAACTATTGAAGCAGCAAGGGTATTGAGTAAGCGCAAGTTTAAAAACAGTATTGTTTATGTAGGATTAAGTGGTGAGGAACAAGGACTCTTCGGAGGTAAGGGACTTGCAGAATATGCTCAGAAAAAAGGATGGAATGTCATAGGCTTTTTAAACAACGATATGATAGGAAATATAACGGGTGTCGATGGAGTGACTGATAATCGCGAGTTCAGGATTTTCTCAGAACCTACAGATCCTACAGAAACAGAAAGACAAAGAAATGGAAGACGTTTCTATGGCGGTGAAGTAGACGGAATTTCTAGACAGTTAGCCAGATACATACACAAATCTGTATCACATTATATGCCTGAAATGAAACCGATGATGGTTTATCGATTGGACCGTTTTGGCCGTGGTGGACACCACAGACCTTTTGCTGACCTTGGATTTCCAGGAATACGCATTATGGAAGCACATGAAAATTACACACAACAGCACCAAGACATCAGAACAGAAGACGGCATCAACTATGGAGATGTGGTGGAACATGTCAACTTTCCTTATGCAAAAAAATTAACAGCAGTAAATGCCATCAACCTTGCACAACTGGGTTGGGCTCCTACTCGACCACAAAATGTAAGAATAGGCGGCATTGTAGAAGCTGATGTAAAATTAAAATGGGACCAAGTAAAAGAAGCGGTGGGTTATAAAATCTATTGGCGAGATACTACAAGTCCTACCTGGGACCACTCTCGTTATGTAGGTGATATATCTGAGTTTACTTTAAAAGGTATTGTGATAGACAACTCGTTTTTTGGAGTAGCTGCGGTTGGAAAAGATGGTGTAGAAAGTATGGTGAGTTTTCCTAGTGGTGTTTTTAGATAAAAACTGAGTTTTCAACTTGTTAAAGCTCTTGGTTTTAAACACCAAGAGCTTTTTTTTTGGCTTTTGATTAAAATAGTGCTTTCTTTAGGAGTTGAAACTATTAAAATATACCCTGTAAAGGGTATTTCAATTTCCATTTATAAAAAGCATTTTTGACTCACTTTAGAAAATCAAACTATTATGAAATTTAAATTATCCATTCTCAGTTTATTTTTAATCCTTGTTGTTTCTTGTAAAGAGAAGGTAGACAAGAGTATGACATTAGATAATGAAAAAGATTCTATAGAAAAGAGTCCGAAAGAAGTTGATCATGATAGATTGTCTACATTAAAACATGACCCAATTAGCGGCATTTCTATGGTTGCGTATGACTTAAAATTGAATCAGGAAGATTCTTCCATCCAATACCTTATCGATAAGCAATATGGTGTAAAGCTTCAAATCAATTGGGAACTGAATGCTGCTGGTGATCATTATGTGGCTAAGAGCGGTCTTCTTACTACTTCTGATCTATCTATAAACCTATTAGCTCTTAATTACTGCTCAGAAACACAAGATCTAACTTACTTTTATAGTAAGAAAGAAGGTGGAGCAAATGAGTTGATCCTAGCTAATTTAGATCAACAATGGTTGACTTATAAAGGATCGGAAGATAAAATTTTTCGATTTGACACAACAGATCTTATCAGTTATTCTAGTAAACCTTGCGACAATTCTCACGATCACCAAGAAGGATCCCATAAGGAACATAAAAGTTTTGATGGAATAAAGGCTCATGATATTACTTCAACAGGTGGAGTGATCATTAGCAGTCTACCTTAAGCCATTCTTTTGAAATTTAAATCCTTACCTCTTCTCTATTCAATCGTAATGTTTTTACTATTGACAAGTAACGTATGGAGCCAGTCCTATACCAAGAGTGATGCTGTCAAACAGTTGTTAGCAGATAAAGATTTTAGCAGTGCTTATGATATTTTAATCCATATGGATTCTTTGAATTTTAATGATAAAGAAAAAGCCTTTTTAAAATTTGATTTTGCAAAAGTGTGTTTAGCTTTAGATAAACACGAACTAGCCTATTCCAATGCACTTCAAGCAAAATCTATATTTTCTTCGATCAATGATTTAGAATCCTTATTTGATATTAATAAATTACTCTTAGATGTTTTAGGTGTTTTACAAAAACCTACCACAGCTAAACAAGCAATTGTAGCAGAAAATTGCTCCATAGCAAATTTATTAAATGATGTTGAAAAGCAAATTTACTGTTATGGTAAAAAAGCATTGATAGCGATCGATCAGAAAAATTTTCAGGAAGCCGTACTTTTATTTCAATCTATAGATCAACTGGCTAGAAGAGAAAATAAAAAGGATCTTGTCATAAAAAATTTGTCTAATATAGGAGTAGCTCATTACCTCAACGGTAATTACGATAGCACTTTCCATTATTACAAACAAAAAGAAGAGTTGCTAAAAAAGAATAACGACATTGACGAGCTCGCATATCTTTATAATAATTTCGGTCAATTGTACAACCAGCTGGAAGATTATCCCAATGCCATAAACCATTTCAATAAAGCACTAGAGCTGGAACTTACCAAAGAGTCGAAATCTACTCGCTTGATATTTATTGAAAACATAGCCACTTCTTATGCTAATAATGGAGATTTTGAAGAGGCATCTAAAAGTTATGCAGAGTTGAATACATTAAGGGATGAATTAGAACCCAACCAATTGATGAGTGTTATTCAAGAATTGGAAACCAAGTATCAAACAGCAGAAAAAGAAAAAAATCTTTTAATCTCTGAAACTAAAAGTCAAAAGAGACTTTCCACTATTTACTTTATTACCACAGCAGCAATAGCTTTATTGCTCCTAAGTGGATTATTCTACAACAATCAACGCAAGAGAAAACTACTGGCCCAAAAAGAACACGAATTAGAAAAAAGACGAGCAGATGCGGTTCTAAAAAACCAAGAACTGGCCACTATAGATGCAATGATATCCGGTCAGGAAAAAGAACGAAAAAAACTGGCTGAAGAACTCCATGACCACCTGGGAAGTTCCTTGACCACCGTAAAATTATATTTTGAAAACCTGAAGTCCAACGTAAAGGATAAACAAGGTCTAGAAGTATATTACCGTACTGAAAAAATACTGGATGACACCTATGAAACTATAAGATCCATGTCCCATACAAGGAACAACGGCGTGTTAGCTAGTAAAGGTCTTATTCCCTCTGTAGAATCATTAGCGTATAAAATATCAAGCAGTGGTGAGTTACATGTAAATGTGATACATCACGGACTTGATAAAAAATTAGAAAGCAGTTTAGAACTTGTCATTTTTAGAACCGTACAAGAATTATTGAGTAACGTAGTAAAACATGCTAAAGCCACAGAATGTTTCGTTAATCTCACTTCCTATGAAGATAACCTTAATATTATGGTAGAAGATAATGGTATAGGGTTTAACGCCACTCATCTAATAGAAAATGACGGTATGGGTTTACATAGTATTGAAAAACGCATTGAACATCTAGAGGGGAGTTTTGAAATAGATTCTCATCTGGGAAGAGGCACTACCATAAACATAGATATTCCATATTATGATCAACCTACTAATAGCTGAAGACCACGAGTCTCTGATGGATGGATTGGAATTGTTATTTCAATTTGATGAAGAAATAAAAATTATCGGAAAAGCAAAAGACGGTAAGGAACTACTAGAACTATTGATTCATAAAAAACCTGATGTGTTGCTTACGGATGTTAGTATGCCACGTATGAACGGAGTAGAATTGTGCGATAAAGTCATCAAAAATTACCCTGATGTGAAAGTCATCGCTTTTTCTATGTTTGAAAATGAAGAAGCCATTAAAGACATGATTAAAGCTGGTGCGCAAGGCTATATTTTAAAAAGAAGATCATTAGAAGAAGTTCGGAAAGCTATTATAAGTGTTCACGGTGGAGAGCGCTATTTTGATCCCTCTATTGATCTGGCATCCATAGAAAACTTTGAAAAATCAAAAACTAAAACCATTCTTTCGCCTAGTGAGCGCGAGATACTCAAATTAATCGCTCAAGGAAAAAGCTCCTCTGAAATCGCCGCAGAACGCTTTACTGCGGTAAGCACCATTGCAAAACACCGCAAGAATATGATTCAGAAACTAGGACTTCAAGGAAAAGGAGAGTTAATGCGCTATGCATTATCACAGTATAAGTATTATAAATAAAATACAGTGACCCTCTTGAATTTACTTCTCAAATTGGCATTTGACCTATGATTTAACGAGATATACCCTCCATAGGGTATTTTATTAACCTTATAACTAACTTAAATTTACCACTCCAATATGGATTTAGCCAACCTTAACATATCAACATTTTAGGGGAAGAAAGTTCATTTCACAATGACTTTCTCAAAAAACTGTCAGATACTTCTGGCAGTTTTTATTTTACACCTATTTTCAGTTTAGCTTCTGCTATAGTATACACTCCTTAAACATTTTCTCAAATGCAATAGCGAATCGTTCCTTCTTCCTTGTTACTGTTATACTTTAAAAGAGACCTATGATAGGCAATAATTGTATATTTGATATGCTAAAAGTCATTAGAAATGAAAGCTATCAAATACATTATCATTCTACTACTCATCTTTACCATTGGAGGTGCTGTATATTTTTCACTTAAAGACGGTAAATACGATATTACCCAAACTCGCGTCATAGATGCACCAGCCTCTGTGATATACAAGCAAATAGAGGATTTTAAACAATGGGAGAACTGGAACCCATGGCTAAAAGAGGAAGAAATTACTTCGACTATGGGAACACAAACCCAAGGTGTAGATGGGAATTATTCTTTTACTGATGACAATGGAAATGGGAAAGTGACCATCACAGGTGTGGAACCCAATAAATCCTTGACAATGAATATGTTTTACGATAACGGCATCACCAGTTCTAATAGTGATGTGGTAATAGGTTTAGAACAAGTAGAAAATGGCACTCAAGTGACTTGGAATATGAAAGGCGAGCAAGGCCTTATAGACAAGGCTATAGCAACGATTTTCGGTATTAAAATGGAAGAAGAAATCAAGCCTAAATATAAAAATGGCCTTGAAAATTTAGATGATGTAGTGACAAAAAGTATGACCGTAAATTCATCATACGTAGACGGTATTATAGAAACTGGGGGCGGTTATTTCTTATATATGTCCTCTAGTTCAAAAAAAGAAAACTTTCAAGAATTAAAGACTCAAATGCTTCAAAACATCATGTCCTATATGCAGCGCAACAAAATAGATATGTACGGCATGCCTCGTATTATCTATGAGAAAATAAACACCTTTAACGATAATATGATTTTTTCTGCAGCAATACCCGTTCAAAATAGAGAAATCACCGCTACCGATAGCAACATATTGTGTAGCTATCAGGAACCTGGGAAAGCGGTAAAGGTGACTTTGAAAGGAGCTTATAGCAACATCGATGAAGCTAGGAAAAAAGGGGAAGAGTTTATTGATCAAAACGGATTGTTAAGATCTGAAGAAGCACCTTATGAAATTTATAAAACAGACCCGATGCTAACTCCTAATCCAGCCGATTATCTGACAGAAATATACTTACCTATTCAATAAATGAAAGCATTATTACTTGTTTTTTTAGGAGGTGGCTTAGGCAGCAGTCTGCGATTTTATTTTTCTCTTATAGAAAATAGTACCAGTCTTAAATGGATCCCTACCATTAGCGTCAACATTTTGGGATGCTTATTATTAGGTGGCTTTCTAGCAGCTTATCAAAAAGAACAACTCGCTCATCATTGGTATATTTTACTAGGAGTCGGTTTTTGTGGCGGTCTAACTACTTTTTCCACCTTTAGTGCAGAGCTTTTCTTATTGCTTAAAAACAACGCTTATTATTCTGCCATTCTATACCTCGTATTGAGTGTCGTATTAGGAATTATTGCAGCTGGACTGAGCTACTTGATGGTAGAAAAATGGATCGCCTAAACCCCTTTATCTAACTAAAATATAAGGTTTTTGTTTTCCATATAAATGTAGTTTTCTTACCTCCATATAGTTCCAAGTACCGCAGGATACTATGTATACTAATTCCGCTTTCGCGAAAGCGGAAAAAATAAAACCTCTCTACAAGGAAAAGCTTTTGAATCAAGTTCCAACTTTGAAAAATCTAGTGCACTATTAACTTCTCCACCTTCTCTCCTACGTCACTTTTAACAGTCACAAAGTAAATTCCAGAAGCCAGTTGTGCTAATTCCACACGCTGCTCGTTAGAAATTCCTGTAAACTGAGTTTGCGAAATCATTCTACCATGCATTTCTGTGATGCTGACGCTTTTTATAGGATTGTTTGCCGTGATCTTGATGAACTTATGAGCGGGATTAGGATAAAGCCTGATGCTGCTGTCTGTTGCTTCTCCTGTGCTTGCTGTGGTCATGACCCTTATTGTTTCTTTCTTCTGTAATGGTTCTAGACTGCGCTCGAACTGACATCATACTTGCACCGACAACATAGAACAAAAAAGCGCAAATCTTACGATTTGCGCTTTTTAGAATAAAGGGAACCTGGAAGGATTCAGATCCCAATCTGTATCAGGATCAGCGATCTCTACCGGTTTACTTGGTAAAACAAAGAGCCTGCTTACATGTTTCGGCGGTATTGCCCACCTACTTCAAACAACGCCTCTGTGATCTGTCCTAGTGTACAAATCTTTGTCGCTTCCATCAAATGCTCAAAAATATTGCCTTGTTGCACAGCTGCATCTTGGATTCTAGAAAGTTGTTCTTGTTGCGCTTTCGCGTGAGCGGCATGTAAATTATTCTTAGTTGCAATTTGAGCTTCCTTCTCTTCTTCCGTTGCTCTAATCACCTCAGCAGGTAAAACAGTTGGACTTCCTTTGGAACTTAGGAAGGTATTCACCCCTATGATTGGAAATTCGCCTGTGTGTTTTAACATCTCGTAGTGCATGGATTCTTCTTGAATCATACTGCGCTGGTACATGGTTTCCATCGCGCCTAAAACGCCACCCCGCTCTGTAATGCGATCAAATTCTTCTAGGACAGCCGTTTCTACCATATCGGTTAACTCTTCTATAATAAAAGCTCCTTGAATAGGATTCTCATTTTTAGCCAATCCCAATTCTTTATTGATAATGAGCTGAATCGCCATAGCACGTCTTACAGATTCTTCTGTAGGTGTGGTAATGGCTTCGTCATAAGCATTGGTATGCAGTGAATTACAGTTGTCGTTAATTGCATAAAGCGCTTGTAACGTGGTACGTATATCATTAAAATCTATCTCTTGTGCATGTAGGGAGCGACCACTGGTTTGAATGTGGTATTTCAACATTTGTGCACGAGAATTGGCTCCGTATTTATGCTTTAACGCTTTAGACCAAATTTTTCTAGCCACACGACCGATAACAGAATACTCTGGATCGACACCGTTGGAAAAGAAGAAACTTAGGTTAGGACCAAATTTGTTGATATCCATACCGCGACTTAAATAGTATTCTACATAAGTGAATCCGTTTGCTAGTGTAAAAGCCAATTGCGTAATCGGGTTTGCTCCTGCCTCTGCAATGTGATATCCAGAGATGGACACACTATAAAAGTTACGTACTTTTTCTTCAATAAAATACTGCTGTACATCACCCATTAATCTAAGGGCAAATTCGGTTGAGAAAATACACGTGTTTTGTGCTTGGTCTTCCTTTAAGATATCAGCTTGTACAGTTCCACGTACCTGTGCGAGTGTTTCGGCTTTGATACGGGCATAGTCTGTTGGTTCAAGGATTTGATCTCCTGTAAGACCTAAAAGCATCAAACCTAAACCATCATTTCCTTCAGGTAATTTGCTGACATCTACCTGACCGTTTTTAGAATACACTTTATCGCCTTCAGCGTTTAAATAAGAAGGACGTTCTACTTTATTATCGTCATAAACTTCTTTAAGCTTTGCCTCTACTTGATCGCCTAATTCGTTTTCAGTAATGAATCGTTCACAATTTTGATCAATAGCGGCATTCATAAAGAATCCTAATAGCATAGGGGCAGGACCGTTAATGGTCATAGACACCGATGTCATAGCATGCGACAAATCAAATCCAGAATACAATTTTTTAGCATCATCCAAGCAGCAAATACTCACTCCAGCGTTACCGATTTTCCCATAAACATCTGGTCGCAATCCTGGATCGTTACCGTATAGGGTCACACTGTCAAAAGCGGTACTCAAACGTTTTGCAGGCATTCCCAAACTTACGTAATGGAATCGCTTGTTCGTACGTTCTGGTCCACCTTCACCGGCAAACATTCTAGTAGGATCTTCTCCCGTTCTTTTAAATGGATACAATCCTGCAGTATATGGGAACTCACCAGGTACATTTTCCTGCAAACACCATTTTAAGATATCGCCCCAAGCACTGTATTTAGGCAAAGCAACTTTAGGAATCATCTTATGAGAAAGTGATTCGGTATGTGTTTCAATCTTGATGACTTTATCACGTACTTGAAACTCATAAATGGGTTGCTTGTACTTATTTACTTTTTCATCCCAACCCGTTATAACTTCCCAGTTATAAGGATCGAGATCTTTTAATGATTTGTCGAATTGAGCGATTAAGAGATCCATAAAATTTGCATCATCTGCAAGTGTTTGTGAGATGATGTATTCTTCATTTAATCCTTTTTCTGTAATTAAACGTTCTCGACTCTCGCTCGAACTAGCATTCTCGTTTTGGTCTAGTAAGGTATTGATTGTTTGATAAACCCCATATAATTTCTGGGCCACTTTAGATTGTGCGTCTGACGTGTTATCGTAGGCTCGGTTGCTTTCGGCAATTTCACTTAAATAACGAGTACGCGATGGTGGGATCACAAATATCTTCTCACTTTGTGCTTTGTTGAGTTCATTTATAGAACTTAAATCCACACCTGTTTTCTTAGTAACCTCAGCCATTAATACCTCGTACAAAGCATTCATTCCAGGATCATTGAACTGGCTAGCAATCGTTCCATAAACTGGAAGTGTGCTGGGATCGTCATGCCATAAATTATGATTGCGCTGGTATTGTTTTTTTACATCTCGTAGTGCGTCTAAAGAACCGCGCTTGTCAAATTTATTAATCGCTACCACATCAGCAAAGTCCAGCATGTCAATTTTTTCCAACTGTGTCGCCGCACCAAATTCTGGTGTCATTACATATAAAGAAACATCGCTGTGGTCTAGAATTTCTGTGTCGCTCTGCCCTATTCCGCTGGTTTCTAAAATAATTAAATCATAGTTGGCTGCTTTTAAAACGTCCACCGCTTCTTGCACATGTTTAGAAAGCGCCAGGTTGGACCTTCTCGTTGCTAGTGACCTCATGTAAACGCGATCGTTATTGATGGCATTCATGCGTATTCTGTCTCCTAAAAGTGCGCCACCAGTTTTACGTTTTGATGGATCTACTGATACAACCCCTATATTTTTATCTGGGAAATCGACTAAAAATCTACGGATCAATTCGTCTACTAAGGATGATTTTCCAGAGCCACCAGTCCCTGTTATCCCTAGTACTGGCGCTTGTTTTTCTGTTTTCTCTGCTTGTGCAAAGTGTTTTACAAAATCTTCATGCCTATTTTCGGCTAGAGAGATCAATCTTGCTATGGTAGGAACATGATTTACGAGTAGTTCTCCGTTTAATTCCGCTTTCGCGAAAGCGGGAACAGCAACATCACATTGCTTTACTAGGTCATTGATCATTCCCTGCAATCCCATAGCGCGTCCATCATCTGGTGCATAGATACGAGTAATGCCATAATCCATCAGTTCTTTAATTTCTGATGGGAGAATCACGCCACCACCACCACCAAAAATCTTGATGTGCCCAGCGCCTTTTTCTACCAATAAATCACGCATGTATTTAAAATACTCATTGTGACCACCTTGATAAGAAGTTAGAGCGATACCGTTTGCATCTTCTTGAATAGCAGTGTTTACCACTTCTTCTACGCTTCTATCGTGACCCAAATGAATCACTTCACAACCGGTAGATTGTATGATGCGTCGCATGATATTAATCGCAGCATCATGACCGTCAAAAAGGCTGGCAGCCGTTACGATACGTACTTTATTTACGGGAATATAGGGTGTTTGATCTTGCATTATGAACTTCTCATTTTATGGAATGCAAATTTACGAAATCGATAACGGAGTTTGATACAGCATAATTAAACTTTTACATTTATTTATCGTCAAAAGCTTATTCTTGTGAAATGAAAATTTTGATTATGAAGTATTCTTCTTATTTATTGATGTTGATATTAGTTTTATTATCAGCTTGTAACTCTACTGATGACAACGTTTTTATTCCTCTAGAAGGAACTTATTTCCCTCCCTTAACAGGAACTACTTGGGAAACTACAAATCCTGCAACACTTGATTGGGATACACAAAAAGTTACTGAGCTTCAAATGTTTCTTGAGCAAAATGAAACTCGCGCTTTTATAATACTGGTCGACGGGAAAATAGTCTTAGAAAATTATTGGAATACTGATTTACAAGGAAATCCATTTACTGCAAATAGCAATTGGTACTGGGCAAGTGCCGGAAAATCGCTTACGGCTACCTTAATAGGTATTGCACAAGAGGAAGGCAGCTTAAATATCAACGATAAAACATCTGATTATTTAGGAACTGGCTGGACGGGTATGACAGCAAACAAAGAAGATTTGATCAGCATTAAAAACCAGCTCTCCTTTACTACGGGAATTGATTATAATGTGCCGAATGCAGATTGCACTGCGCCAGCTTGTCTTAATTATTTAACCGATGCTGGAGGTCAATGGTATTACCACAATGGGACCTATACCTTGTTGCATAGGGTTTTAGAAAATGCTACCGGGGTTACTAATAACCAATTCACAAATACAGCAATTCAAGATAAAATAGGTATGGATGGATCTTGGTTGAGCACCAACGGTTTAAACGAAGTATACTTCAGTACGGCGAGAAGTGCCGCACGTTTTGGCTTATTGACTTTAAACGAAGGAATTTGGGAGGACACAAGAGTTTTAGGAGATACGACATATTTTAGAGCTATGACAACTACATCTCAATCTATCAACCAGTCTTATGGTTACCTATGGTGGCTCAACGGAAAGGATTCTGTGGTATTTCCTGGATCTACAGCTGTTGTTCCATCGTCAGTAACACCATCTGGCCCGGCTGATATGTTCAGTGCTCTGGGTAAAAACGGTCAGTTTATAGACGTGGTTCCTAGTTTAAATATGGTAGTAATACGTATGGGCGATACCTCAGCTCAAGAGCCGGTTCCTGTTTTGTTCCATGATGAAATATGGGCAAAGATTATGGATTTGATGGAGTGATAATACCTTAAACTCCTGCTCCATTAAAACATATTTATAAATATTTTTAAGCTCTTCCTAGACCTTACTATCATTGATATTTATTCTTCAAACAACGTTTTTTTCGCTTGATTTGGATAGAATAAGATAAACAGTTTTAAGGTATGATCGTTATAAGAGTAGCGGCGAATAAATGCCTTAAAATTTAATTTATGAATACTCTATTACTCAAAAACTTAGCTGAACAAGCTAATCAGCTACCAACCAAAAATCTAAAAGAATTAGATTACTTGACACAAAAAACTCGAATGTATATAAATCAAATTTATGGTTATGAGAGTTTATACCATAAGACACTAGACTCCATAAAATTCTTTCCTTTATATTACTATCCTGGATCCTATGATATCTCATGGAAAAACGGACATGATAAATTAAAGAATTTAATTGTTGTAATGGAGGAAGAGAGTTCGATAATTGAAAAGGCTAAAAAACTCAATAAAATCAAGATTCTTAAAAAGAAAATAAAGCATTGGATAACTAAACAGTTTCAATCAAAATTAAAAATTATTCGGAATACTATATTAGGAAAAATAGTAAATCTAGCCTTAGAGTATTTTATATAGGTTTCAACTTTAGTAATATTACCGCAAAAAATGGTAGTTAATCGTACGTCGAGGAGCTGTAAAAACTTCACAAAATTTTAAGATTTGAAAATTCTATCTTCACAGACGATATGAAGAATCGTTTTTTTACCTCTATAATGGCCCTTTTCCTTGTGTCAACAGCTGTTGCTCAAGAAAATAGGCTTGCTCAAAAACAGCCTAATACGGCCGAAATTTATCATCAAATCCAGAAATTGGGCTTTTTGGGAACAGCACTTTACGTGGCTGCGCATCCTGATGATGAAAATACACGGCTTATTTCTTGGCTTGCTAATGATAAAATGGCGCGTACCGGATACCTATCACTCACTCGTGGTGATGGTGGTCAAAACCTTATAGGGCCACAGTTGCGGGAACAATTGGGAATGATAAGAACTCAAGAGTTATTAGAAGCCAGAAATACCGATGGTGGGCAGCAATTTTTTACACGTGCCAATGATTTTGGCTATTCCAAACATCCTGATGAAACGTTACAAATATGGAACCAGCAGGAAGTGATGGAAGATATGGTACGTATTATCAGAGAGTTTCAACCAGATGTAATTATTAATAGATTTGACCATCGCACTCCTGGATCAACACACGGACATCATACCAGCAGCGCCATGTTGAGTATGAAAGTTTTTGATTTTGCAGCAAATAAAACTATTTATGCCAATCAGTTAAAAGAACTCGACACCTGGCAAACACAACGTATATTCTTTAATACCAGTTGGTGGTTTTATGGAAGTGAAGAGGCTTTTGAAAAGGCCGATAAGACCAATCTTCTAGAACTAGATGCTGGAACTTATTATCCATACAAAGGATTATCTAACAGCGAGATAGCTGCATTAAGTAGAAGCAATCACAAATCTCAAGGCTTTGGAAGTTCTGGTTCTAGAGGTTCACAAACAGAATATCTAGAGTATCTGAAAGGCTCTTTCCCTACGGATAAGTCTGATTTATTTTCTGGGATAAACACCACTTGGACTCGTGTAAAAGGTGGCAGTAGCATACAGACCTTACTCAACTCTATCATAGCCAACTACGATTTCAAGAATCCAACGGCGAGCATTCCTTCACTATTAGAAATGCGAGCTCAAATGGAACAACTAAAAGACCAACACTGGAAAAAAATCAAACTAGATGAACTCGATCAGATAGTTCTTGATATGGCAGGTATTTATCTGGAAGCAAGTGTGAATACATCTACAGCAACTGCTGGAGAGTCTTTAACGGTACGTATAGAATTAACGAACAGGTCCAAGGAAAACTTTAAAGTAAGTCTTCTACCGAACCAACTGATTCAAATAGAAGAAAAGGAACTTCGCCTAAATCAAAACGATACTAAAACGATACAAGCTACCTTAAAAATTCCTCCATATTACGAAGCGAGCACTCCTTATTACTTAAAAGAAAAAGGCACTTTAGGAATGTATCAATTTCAAAATAGAAGTCTTACTGGAAAACCTGAAACAAGTCCTGAATTTATAGTTAGAACCTTTATAGAAATACAGGGAACGCGATTATACAGAGAAATTCCCATCATTCACAAGCGCACTGACCCTGTACGTGGAGAGGTGAATGAACCATTTCATATCGTTCCAGAAGTTGCTGTAAGCATAGAAAATCCAGTATACGTATTCTCTGGAAATACCACACAACCTGTTCAAGTCACCATTAAGGCTAATAAAAAACTACCTGAGGGCAGCTTAGAGTTATGCTATCCAGATGACTGGAGCATTACTCCTATAGATTTTAATTTTAAAGGTTTAGAAAAAGGAGAGGAAAAAACCTATACCTTTAAATTACAACCACCTAAAACTGCTTCGAGAGGCATCATTTCTGGATTAGTTAAGATAGGTACACAGACTTTTAAACAGGAAGTGATTAAGATCGATTACGACCATATTCCTAATCAACAGTTGGTTAGAGATAACCAGTCTCAAGTAGTAAAACCTGGTCTTATCAATCGTGCTCAAACTGTTGCATATATCAATGGTGCTGGAGATGATGTCGCTCAAGCGATTGAAGCTATAGGTGGTAAAGTATTCAAATTTGAACCAAGCGAAGTGCCAGATGATCTTTCTAAATACGACGCCGTAGTAGTAGGAATTAGAGCATATAATGTAGCAGAAGACGCTATGGCTGCACTACAAAATCGTTTGGATAGTTATGTGAAAAATGGAGGTACTTTGATGATGCAGTACAATACAAGTCGTAGAATTAGTACAGATGCATTGGGACCTTTACCTATTACGCTTTCGCGAAAGCGAGTAACTGATGAAAATGCTACCGTAACCATATTAGAACCTCAGCATAAGATCATGTCCTCTCCTAATGCGATTACCTCAAAAGATTTTGAAGGTTGGGTACAGGAACGCGGACTTTATTTTCCAGAAAAATGGGATGCTGCTTTTACTCCTATTTTAGGAATGAATGATAAGGATGAGCAAATGACTAAAGGAAGTCTGATCGTTGCTGAATATGGCAAGGGACATATTGTTTATACAGGGTTGAGCCTTTTTAGAGAATTACCTGCTGGAGTTTCAGGAGCTTATAAATTACTGGCAAATATAATCAGTATAGGAGTTGAAAATCAACCAATTAAAAACAAAGATGGCCAAGGAAAACTTTAAAAAATGGAAGCTTGTGTATGCACTGGTTATTCTAGCAAATATTGTTTTTGCCGTATTGTTTTATATTATAAGCTCGGTTTATGGAAATAGTTGATTGGTTCATACTCGTCAGTACGCTTGCCTTTATAGTACTTTACGGAGTTTATAAAACTCGAGGAAGACAGACCAGTGAAGAATACATCAAAGGTGGTGACGCTCGTTGGTGGACTGTTGGTCTTTCGGTAATGGCTACCCAAGCAAGTGCCATTACTTTTTTAAGTACTCCCGGACAAGCCTATACCGATGGAATGGAGTTTGTTCAATTCTATTTTGGACTTCCCATCGCAGTCATTATCATCTGTATCACTTTTATCCCTATTTATCATAGACTTAAAGTCTACACTGCTTACGAATTTCTAGAAAAAAGGTTTGACCTTAAAACCAGATCTCTTGCCTCTATCCTATTTTTGATCCAACGTGGTCTCGCCGCTGGAATTACCATCTATGCCCCAGCTATCATTTTAAGTGCCGTACTGGATTGGGAATTAAAATACCTCAATATAATTATAGGTATTCTTGTCATCATTTATACGGTTTCTGGTGGGACTAAAGCCGTTAACGTGACTCAAAAGCAACAAATGATTGTCATCATGGCCGGGATGGTAACTGCCTTTGTCCTTATCGTTACTCAATTGCCAGATAACGTCAATTTTGATAATGCACTCACCATGGCAGGAAGTGCTGACAAAATGCAAATTCTAGACTTTAATTTCTCTTTAGATGATCGCTATAATGTATGGAGCGCACTTTTTGGAGCTACTTTTTTAATGTTGAGCTATTTTGGAACTGATCAGTCTCAGGTACAACGCTATCTGTCTGGGAAATCTGTTAAACAGATGCGTATCGGACTGCTATTTAATGGACTGCTTAAAGTACCCATGCAGTTTTTTATTCTCCTGGTAGGTGTCATGGTTTTTGTTTTTTATCAATTCAACTCCACACCGTTAAACTTCAACCCTGCAGCAGAAAAAGCAGTAAAAGAAAGCGAATTTGCTGGTCAGTACAGCAGACTTGAGTCCAGTCATGAAGAAATATTAAAAGAAAAACAAGAGGTTCAAAAAAAGTATGCCACGGCACTAAACGCCTCTAATTCTGAGGATATAGTCAATTATGAATTGGCTTTGAATTATCTGAGATCTCAAGAAGAAATGAATAGAGCTACGGCACGTACCCTTATTGAAAAGGCAGACAGTGGTATTGAAACTAACGATAAGGATTTTGTATTTATACACTTTATATTGCATCATTTACCTAAAGGGCTTATAGGTTTATTGCTTGCAGTTATATTAAGTGCTGCAATGAGTTCTACAGCGTCAGAATTAAATGCTTTAAGTTCCACGACTGCTGTAGATATCTACAAAAGATACAGCAAGGAAGAAAAAGACGATGATCATTACGTGAATATGAACAAGTGGTTCACGCTTATGTGGGGCCTTATAGCTATCTTCTTTGCCAGTTTTGTTTCTTTATTTGACAACTTGATACAACTGGTCAATTTTATAGGATCTATTTTTTACGGAACTATTTTAGGAATTTTCTTGGTCGCTTTTTACTTGAAAAGAATAAAAGGACAAGCCGTTTTTATAGCAGCTTGTATTTCACAAGTCATTGTTGCTACTTGTGCCATTTTACATGAATTTGTGGAAGGTATTGAAATCCTTCCATTCCTATGGTTGAATCCGTTAGGAGCATTTTTAACCATAGGAATGGCCTTTTTGTTTAGTTTATTAAATAAGGAAGATCGCATTCCTTTTGAATTTCAAAAGAGCTAGAGGATGAACAAATACTATTACCACGATGGCTTCAGAGAGTACGGTTCTTTTTACGGCTCGGAAATTATTAGATAAAAAACACACCCAGATGATAGGTTGCGCCTGTATGGGCAGTTCGAATTAAAACTGGCTAAAGAAATATAAGAAGTTGCTACCTTATTTAAAAGTAGGCAACAACAATCTTCTCTATCCATACCAAAAGCTTATGCGACTCCTCTTCAAAGCAAACAATAGTCATTTGAACGTGATTTTAGTTTTGAGGAACAATAAACCACATCATATCAAACCAGACTGAAATCAGCTGCTGATTTGCAGCAAGGTATATTAATTGGTGCTTTGGGTTTTTGACATTTTCCTGAAGTGGGAGCTTAATCTGCTATAAATAGAGCTTTGGGTAGGTCCAGGAAAATTATCAATATGTTTTTGGGTTTGATATATTTATTTACTCCTGTTTTAATTGCTAGTTCTATAAAGAATGAAAATTACCGCATCATTGCTATTGAACTTGCTAGTTTGTTCGGGCTAGTCTCGATCTTTAACAATATCATTTGGACATTTAATTGGAATTTTTATTAGAATAGAAAATGGTTTCCATTAAAAAACCGCCTGGAACTATTACAGACGGTTTTAAAATAAGATGTCATTGATTACTTAATTTCTAAAGAAATCTCTGCCTTAAGCACTTTTGATATAGGACAGACTTCTTTTGCTTTTTTTGCGATCTCTGCAAACTTTTCTTTAGATATATCTGGAACATCCCCAGTTAATTCTAAAGTTATGTGTGTGATTTCGCCATCTTCAAATGTGACCTTAGCATCTGTGGATAAATAAGTAGCTGTAAAGCCTTCCTCGTTGAGTAAAAAACTCAATTGCATGGTAAAGCAACCCGCATGTGCAGCTCCTATTAGTTCTTCAGGATTAGTTCCTTTACCTTCTGCAAAGCGCGTACCGAATGAATATGCTGTTTTATCTAGCACTTCACTTTGTGTAGAAATATTTCCTTTTCCTTCTTTACCTGTTCCTTCCCATTGGGCATTTGCATTTCTTGAAAACTTCATTGTTTTATTTTTATGTTGAATCTAAATTTAAAAAATAGCTAATGGTTTTTACTCTGTTTAACAGATATTTGAGTATTTTAATTAGCATGCTAATCTTCTTCCTAAGTATAGGGTCACCACAGTTGGTCGTCTCGACTAGGACTGTTTTCTTGAATTAGCAACCACCTTAACAAGTACAACACAAATTGAAAATCCTCATTGATTTTAGAAGTAAGCGAGAATAAGCAATCGCTTGTAGTCTTTGTGGTGTAACTTTATTGATTATTTCTCACTTCTACTGGAAGACTCATTCCTGCGTACTCACCATCATTGTTGATCGCCTCAGCTTTTAAGCTTCCACCAGAAAAATCAGAATTAAATCTAATAGTAGCTATGGATTTTAATCGACCATTCTCTACGTTATTTTCAACACTAGTTACAATCCCCATTACCTCCATACTTCCTGATTCAACAGTCCATATTATTTCAGTAAAATTAGGTGTTGCTTTACTCGCATAAGTTATAGTTTCACCTGGTAACGCAGAATTTGTTCCATCTAGACAAATACCTACAAAGTATTGATCAAGATCTACAGTATAGCTCAATGAACAATCTGTAACGCTGTTTGGGTTCAATTCAACTACAGAATCATCATTATCGCAAGAAACAGTAGTTAAAAGAGTAACAATAATTAAAATGTTTAATACTTTTTTCATCTTTTATTTATTTTTTTTTAGTGAATAGCTTCGGTTCAAATGTTGTTTTTAATGTTTTACCATCTTGTATCAGATGAACGTTATTTCTTTCTTTACTGGTTTTGCGTTTACATCATAAATTCCTGATTTTAAATTTTTACAGGAAGTTTATCTTCTTAGAAAGCCTAATTATAGATAAGATTTAGAAGTGTTCCGCTTTCGCGAAAGCGGTAACTTATTCCATATAATGCTATCGAAATTTGACATTACTTAAAACTTATATTCTAAACTGCTCGTAAATCTAAATTCTGAAGGGGAGTTAATTCTATCCGTCTCATAAGGTTTTAAATGGTAGTAAATGGAAGGTTCTATATTGAAATAAAACTTCTTAGACAGCTTTATTCTAGATGCAAGAGAAAAATGTGCCGAAACTCCTATATCGTAAATCGTACTCGACTCGCCTATTTTGAGCTGTCTTGTGTCAGAATCCAAAATAATATTATCTGTTAAAAGTATTCTCGATTGTAAACCACCTATTACACCAAAATCTACTTCTTCTCCATAAAAGGAATACCTCATTTGTAAAGGTATTTCTAGGTAGGTGAAATTTTGAGTGATGTCTATCGTTTCAGAGTTATTTACAAAACTATTTATTTCTGAAACTTCTGTGGTATATCGAACATATTCAAGATTTTCAAAATCAATCGCTGTGGAGTCTGCTCTTCGGGTAGTTTGGTCATATTTAATTAGGTTTGCTCCTATTCTTAAAGTCCATTCTGTATTCAGATTATAGTGTAAGGCAAGCCCATAATTCAAGTGTACCTTTCTATCGACTTGATTGCCATCAAAATTTCTATCAATTAAAGATCCATTTTTAAAATTGTCGTAAAAATTAACTATTCCAGAAACGCTGGCACTCCAAGGGTTCCTCTTAAGTGGTAGACTTGTACTGTCATTTGATAAAGTGAGATTTTCCTCTTTAAGTTGCTTAGGGCTTTTATCTAGGTCGGTAATTTTTGATGATAGCGTATCCTTATCAATCAGCATTTTTTCAACTGCATGTGAATTGATGACAGATTTCTGTTCTTCCTTTTCAAATTCTAATGGAAAATCGTCAGCACTATTATTTTTATTTTTTTGCGGGTTAAAGTTTGAAGCTAGCTCAAAAGGTTCCTTTGCTATGAGATTTGATTCTTTTGCTATGGAGTTCCTATCCTCTTTATCTTGTTTTGAATCCGTACTGTTAAGAACTCCTTTTGCTTGATGCTCATCATTTAATAAAGCATCATTAGTATTGCTATCATTATTAAGTAAAGAAGCGTTTTTTTGCAATTCTATTTGTTCGTCTTGAACCTCACTACTGGAGTTTTTATTTGAAGAAGAAATTTTATTTTCTACTGGAAAACTATCAGGAGTACTTGATAAATAATGAAAAGAACCTCCTATCAAAATTCCGATTGCTAAAACACCTATTCCTGCGTACCAAAGCCAAAATGGCAGCGCTCTTCCCCTCTTCTTCTTTTGCAAATCAGATTCTAATTGTTTCCAGACCTTGTCGCTAGGAGCTGCATGTAACGATTCTAGCTGATTCTTTATCGCCGATCCTATATCTTTCTTAGTTTCCATACGATCTATTTTTTGAAGTAGTATTCCATTTTTGTAAGCTTTCTTTAAGGATAACTTTTGCTCTATACAGGTTTGATTTTGATGTGCCCTCAGTAATGTCCAACATTTGAGCTACTTCTTTATGAGTGTAGTTATCCATTTCATAAAGGTTGAACACCATCTTATATCGCGTGGGTAATTCTTGCACTGCTCTTAAAATTTCTTGTAAAGGAATAGCGCTTATTAAAGATTTTTCAATGACGATGTCTTTTGTAATATCTTCATTAATCAAAACATTAAAATTAGATTCTCTTTTAAATAAAGTGATGGCTTTGTTGATCACTATACGTTTCATCCATCCTTCAAAACTACCTTTACCCTTATATTTTTCTATGGAAGTAAAGATCACCATAAAAGAATCCTGCAAGTTGTCTTCTGCCTCTTCTCTATTTCTACTATACTTTAAACACAAAACAAAAAGCCCGTCTTTATAGGTGTCATAAAGCTCTTTTTGAGCCTTTATGTCTCCTTTTTTACATTGCTTTATGATTTTTTCTAGATTCATAAATTTATTGACAGTAAAATTCTTCTTTGAAAGATGAGAAGGGCATCCCACTGCCTTCCTTAGTTTCATAAGTGATAAGTTCTATCAGACCATCATTATTCAATTCATTAATTAGGAAGGTTAGAAAGTTAGTAAATAGTGAATACTCATAAGAATTTAAAAGGTTGCTAGAAAGTCTCTTGGGTCCTAAACCCAAATTAATACCTTCAGATCTTATAGAGTAAAAAATATGATTGGCAAATTTTGAGTATGTTTCATTGCACAGAGTTGTGATAGGATTGATAAAATTTGTGTCAGTCATGTTAGATACCATATTAGGAACGATGTCACCATTATCGCAAGTTGAATTCCCCATTTCAAATATCAAATTACCCACGGAATCATACATTATAATTAGTTTTTCTTGTAAATCCATTAATATCATCTCTTGTCTCTACATAAGTTACCTGATCATTTTGATTTGTAACGACCTTGAATAAAGGGTTAGAAGGAATAGAAATATAGGTCATACCAGTAGTACTCGTTTCTAAGTTTATGTAAGTAGTGTCTTGAATTCGCTTTAAGTTATATTTCAGAAAATCACTACCTCGAGTAGATAAACGTTCTGATAGATATCCTGCACTGTCATATAAAAAATCTTCTCTCCGGCCTTTTGGAATAGCATCTTCAAAATATATAATAGTAAATAAGTGCTGACTTACGTAATTAAATGGAGAAGACTCCTTACTTGCATTAGAATAATAGGTTGACATGACTTCTATTTTATTATCGATCACATCATAAACTGTAGAATCCAATTCGGTAGGAGGATTAGTTGACACGTCTAGGTGGCAACCAATGTATTTATAAAGTGCTGAAACTGTATTTTGATTATCATCCTCCGCCACCAATTCGTCTATTGTACAAGATAAGAACATCAGAAATGATGCTAGAATATATAGATTTATAATCTTCATAGTTATAAGTTCTTTTCTATAAGTATGAAAAAATGAAAATGGTTGCGTCTAGAAATAAAAAAACCGTCTAGAATTATTCCAGACGGTCTTTAAATGTTGCGCTTTAGTACTGCGTTTGATGGCAATAAATCGGTAATCCAATAAACTGTGTTTACATTTTAACACCCCATTCTTTAAGGCTGTCTGTATTCAATTTTACGTAATCCATATTTTTTGCATCTTCTGCAAGAGTCAAAGAAGTTTTTGCCGATGCAATCGCAGCAGACTTGTTACCCATTTTTGCCTCTATAAGAGATTTTTTTCTGTGCATCCAATAAGCTTCAGGACGCCCTTCCACGGCTTCAGATATCCACTCGTGTGCTTGTTGCAAGTTTTTATTTGCGTCCAAGTAAAAAGTAGCAGCACTGTAATAATCGTCTGCTGATGGTCCTGCCATTACTTTATCGATACTCGCTTGTGTTTTTGCAGCTGTAGGAACAGAAAAGGGAACAGCTACTAATGTTTCATCCCACATCATTTGTAAATGAGCACCTTCCATAGAAACTTCGTTGATTGCCATGGTCCAGCTTTCTACTTCATTTTTCAATTTTTTAGTTTCTACGGTAGCAGTAGCCACTACTTTATCTTCATCCCAAGTTCTAGGGTTACCCCAGTTGCTCGTATCGTTGTATAACATTACGGTCCATTCTTTCTTTCCTGGTTTTGTGTAAACAGCGTAAGTCCCTGCTTCTACGTCAGTACCAGCAAATTTGACATCATCAGAAAATGTAATCATGGAATTTGAGTTTGCACCAGTTCTCCACAGTTTATCAAATGGCACTAACTCTCCAAAAATATCTCTTCCTCTTTTTGCTGGACGAGAATATTCTAAAGTAACTTCTGTAAGACCTACGGTTTGCATAGCCTTAGCGCTTGGGCTAGGTTGTGGCGCATCTATCTGAGCCTTAACAGTAGTAGCAACAAGCATTAAACTTAAAACAACTATTAATTTTTTCATGGTGTGATTTTTAAATTTTAATAAGTATGTAAATGTCGGTGATTTAGATCTTTAAAAATGTTAGGGTTTTCTTAACTAACTCCTTTAGCACTAGAGAAAAAAATCATTTTAATTGCAACGACTAATAATATAACTCCAAATACCTTTTTAAGCATTTGCTGATTAAGACTAATAGCGATCTTGGAACCAAAATAACCACCTACTACAAATGCTACTGCAATAATGAGAGCATAACGCCAGTCTAGCGTATGACCGTTGGTATGATAAGTATAAGCAGCGAGTAAGGTCACAGGTACAGCCAGCACAGCCAGGCTCATTCCTTGCGCTTGATGCTGGGAGTACCCTAAAAACCAGATAGCTAGAGGTACCATAATGACACCTCCACCTACGCCTACACTACCACTCAAAACACCGGCAAGCATTCCTATTAATAATAGTAGTAATACAGTTGTTAAGCTCATTTTAGTTGATTTCATGATTATAATAATGGAGCCCACAATCTACAAAAAGACTCTTTCATTTTATTCCATTTATCCCTTTTTACCCACTTTTCAATAACAACTTGTTCACAATAGTCTAAATCTTTATAAAATTGATCATTGAGCTCTTCAGAAATATCTTCGTCAAAAATAAGGGCGTTGATCTCAAAATTAATATCAAAACTTCTGTAGTCCATATTAGAAGTTCCTATAGTGGCAAACTCTTCATCTACCACCATTGTTTTTGCATGCAACATCCCCCGATGGTACCAGTGTATTTTTACGCCACTTTCAAGAATCTCTCTAAAATAAGAGCGACTCGCATATCTCGCTGCCCAACTATCCCCTTTCTTAGGTACCATGATGTCTACTTTTACTCCGCCTCTTGCAGCACTTTTAAGTGCCGTAAAAATAGCTTCATTAGGAATAAAATAAGGTGTAGTGATTTTAATACTCTTCTCTGCTGTGGTGATGGCCATAAAAATAGCCTCCATAATATTTGCCCAATCCGTATCTGGACCACTTGCGGCTATTTGTACAGGTTTATTTTTCTTCTCGTCTATTTCAGGAAAATAAGAGTCTGGAATTACAAGATCCGTTTCATTTTTAATATGGTCACAAACAAAGTACCAGTTAAGCAACCACTGTAATTGCATACTTTTTACAGCATGCCCTTCTATACGTAAATGAGTGTCTCTCCAGTATAGTTTAGAAGGATCCTCTTTAGTGTTTATATAATCATCACTTATATTAATCCCCCTAAGTAACCTATATGACCGTCGACTATACAAATCTTACGGTGATTTCTATAATTTGCTTTACGGGTAAAGTTTGAAAACAACACCGGCATAAATGCGTGGAATTCTATTCCTGCATCTTTCATTCTGCCTTTTGCATTTCTAGAAATATTACTTCCAACAGAATCGTATATGAGTTTTACCTCTATGCCTCGTTTACGAGCAGCAATTAATTTATCGATAAACTGACTTCCTATACGATCATCTTGAATAATAAAATAGTCCAGGTGTATATGATCTTTTGCTTCATCTAGATCTTTAAAAATACTTTTAAAGGTTTGCTTTCCGTTGATAAGAACTTTTAGATCATTTTGTAAGGTAAGAGCTGCAGATTGGTTGTAATTTAAAAGTCGGACTAATTTTACTCTTTCTTCTAAAAAATCATTTTCATACTCCGTTAACTTCTCATCTGACAAATATAACCTTGTGTTCCAATCCTTAATTAGTTTGTGTGCAGTCAATTCTTTGCGTTTAAAGATCTTTGACTTTCTATATTCGAGTCCGAAGAAATAATAAATACCTAAACCTATAAAAGGAAGAGCAACTAAAAATAAAAGGGAAGAAAGTGTCTTTCTTGGATTTTGATTGCTTCTTATAAGAAAAAATGCAGCACTCAGCGCCACCAAATAATTGATGATAAGAAGACTCGTAAACCAGTTAGAAAGAATCCAATTAATCATTCTTAATTGTAGTATCCCTTTTCAGGAATAGCGATGGCATATTCCTTTTTTGATTTATTATCTAACCTAGGCTCTCTTAGCCAAGGGTTGTGAATTTTAAGAATTTTATAATTGATGTTATTCGCTTTCGCGAAAGCGGAAAGATCATCCACCTCATAATCTACCAAAACATTTTTAGTAGGAATAACTTCATACCCATGACTGGGATTTACGTTAAAACCAAAGTTTTTCGGGCTTTTAAGAATCTCTTTGATAGCTAGAATTCTGAAAACATAACGACCAGTTTCTTCTCCTAAAAGAAGATCGTAATAACTTTCAACTCCTTGCGCTTCTAACTGTTTATTGATTCCTCCGTTACCGGCATTATAGGCAGCTCCAGCAAGAGTCCATGTTCCAAATTTTGATTTGCTTTCTTTTAAATAATCGCATGCCGCTTTGGTAGCCATTTCTATATGGTAGCGCTCGTCAACATTATCATTTACTTCCAATCCTAATTCCCTACCTGTTCCTGTCATAATTTGCCAAAAACCTCTGGCTCCAGCTGGAGAAGTAACATTTTGTAAACCACTTTCTATAACCGCTAGATATTTAAAATCGTCTGGCACACCGTTTTCTGCAAGAATAGGCTCAATTATTGGAAAATATTTCTGAGCTCTTTTAATAAGTAATATCCCATTAGATTGCCAATAGGTATTTACTAGAAACTCACGATCAACTCGTTCTCTTATATCTGGTTGGTTAAGCGGTACTGCTTCACCAGCAAAATCAAGACTTTTAGGTAAGTTGATACTGTAAACATTATAATTTTGTACACGTTTTTCAACTTTTACATCAGTCGATGTATTCAAGGCAGCAATTGCAGAAGCAGCTCCTCCTTGTTGGATAGCACTAATGATTACTATAAAAACGATGGCTATTCCAGCCCCTAAAAGTATCTTTTTCATGAGTTTAACAAATTTGTTCAAAGATATATAAAGATGTAACGATTAACGTCTAACAAACCGTTAAGCTTTCTCCTTTTCATGAAAGAATAAGTGCTGGCAAATGTTCATTGAACCAGCGGTATCTGTTCACAATCATTACATGAGTCCCCTTAGGAATAACAATGCAATCGTTAATGTATTTAATAGGAAAAACAGGATCTGCATCGCCATGAATATGAATAACACCAGGTAAGGATTCTTCTTGATCCCAGTTGATAATGGTGTCCAGCGCCCAGTCTAGGTAAATAGAGCTATTTACAGAAAGGTATTTTTTATACATTTCTATTTTCTTAGAAGCAATACCAAAACTGTATGAACTCAATACATCAAAACTTTCTACAAGACGAGTAGGGAAAATTTTATGCAAGCCTAGCCTTCTGGAAAACCGCATCCTTCTAGGAAATTCTTTGTTAGATTTAACGGTAGAGATAAGAATAAGTTTATCTACGGTTATCTGTTTTGCCATTTCCTGAACAATTATACCGCCGAAAGAAACCCCTATAAGAACCGGGTTTTCGTGAGTGACTAATGTTAATAAGCGTCTGACATACGAAGTCAAACTTTCCTTTTTTTCAGGGATCATCCATTCTAAATAATGAAGAGTAAATTCATTTTCAGGAAGTTGTATATTCTCGAAAATTAAAGAAGAAGCTGCCATACCCGGCATAAGGTAAACGTGTCTCATAAGTTAAGTAATGATTTACATCAGTGGTTTAACATTAATATTTCCTTTTATGCATCAATTTTAAACTATCTTTGCACCATTATAAGTGAAATTTTTACTCACATCGCTAATCTACCATAAAGTTACCTTTAATAAAATTAGTGATCGTCTATTATTTAGTAGGTTATAATGAGTTAAAATAATGTATATGGATACCTCCGCTACCCTTGAAGTTACTGACAATGAATTTTTACGTCAGTACGAATGTCGCAAAGGCGATATGATGGCAAAAATAGAATATGCCCAGCAAGAAAGAAAAATTTTCCTTACTAAATTAATCATGCCTGAAGAACTTGAGGACGATGTGGAGTTTAGAAACGAATTTTTAACTGCTGTTTTTGAAAACATAAAAAATGAGAAAGAACTCAAAGTGGTTCCTACTCATCCTAAAATTGCAGGTTTTGTAAGAAAAAACCGATTGAAATACAAGGATATGCTTCCGGTTGGAATTGCTATTTAAGTACTCCAATACCCATTAAAAAAGGCTCTTATTTATTAAATAAGAGCCTTTTTTGTTATCAATTATGCAGTTGATTCCATTGGACTACTGCTTTCTCTAAGTCTTCTGCTGTGTCAATTCCTATACTTAAGTGATCTGTAGCAATCATTTTGATTTTCTTACCATGCTCCAAATACCGTATACACTCTATCTTTTCTGACAACTCTAATGGTGTAGGAGATTGATTATAAAAATCTAATAAAGCTTCTTTTCTAAAAGCGTAAATCCCTATATGTTTAAAAACGGGTTGTAAAAGGTTCTCGTCTCTGGGAAATGGAATCACAGAACGTGAAAAATACAAGGCATGACCACTCAAATCTGTAATCACTTTTACATTATTGGGATTTTGAATATCTTGTTGATCCTGTATTTCGTGCATTAGAGAAGCTAAGGAAATTTCTTTCTTTGGATCATTTTCAAATACTTCAATGAGCTTTTTAAGATCTGCTTGATTGGTAAATGGCTCATCTCCTTGAACATTAATGACTATATCTGCTTTATAATTCTCTACTGCTTCTGCAATGCGATCACTTCCTGTTTGGTGATCTCTGCGACTCATTACCGCTTCTCCCCCATTATTAATAATCTCGTCATAGATCACTTTGCTATCTGTCGCAACGAGTACTTGATCAAAAAGACCGGTGTTCAAGGCTGCTTCATAAGTACGTAAGATCACTGACTTCCCACAAAGATCCTTCATGAGTTTACCAGGAAATCTACTGGCTTCAAAACGTGCTGGAATAACCGCGATTTTTTTCAAAGGTGTTGTTTTAAAATATTAGGAGAACAAGAGCCTCTTCTTTTAAATAAGAACACCCTGATCACGGATCAAATTTACTTTTTCCTTTGCTACTTCTACTTGAAAAACATATAGATTTCTAAATTTTCTATTGTTCAATTTTATTCTTATGATAGCGCTTCTATGATTTGCGGTAATTAGTATGCTTTATATTTATTAATGCTTCAGAGGATATGGTAGATGTTTTGAAGAAGAAAACCGGACAAATAACTACGAAAAGATGGAAAAAAATAGAGAAAATCCTTTAAAAATCATCAGAAGTAAAATACATACCGATGTATAAAAATAATTGTGATCATAACATAATTCGCTTAAGCCAGGTTTATCCTTTTGCAAAATCATCTATCTCAAAGATTTGAGTCTTTGATTTAAAACTAACTTCAGAGCTTTTACTCTTAAAAAGGTTTTTAAAAAACACCATCCTTTTGTTCCTTAATTATTTTCCTAAATCAAGTTATTAGCTCTTTCTCGCAATTATTTAAATCACAAAAAAGACATAAATGATGTCTTTTTTACATCAACACCTTGCTCTCTAAACCAATTTACTTTTTTATCATTTTCTTTTAATTCGTACAAATATAATTTTCTCAACCTGCCATTTTTCAATTTAACCGCCACTGTGTCACTACTTCTTGACTTGCGATAAATAAGGTGGCTGATTTCTTTTAATGGAATTTTTGATGCATAAGAAAAGAATAACAAATGAACCAGAAGAAGAACTAAAAACAAGAAGAATAGTCAGATTGATTGGATTTTAAAAATTCTAATCCAGCAAAGACAAGTTGTATGAAACCCATTGCGTATACAAACCCTTTATAGACTTTGCATTATCTGCAACCTCAAAAATTTGCGTTTTTGAGTTAAAACTAACTTCAGATCTTTTGGCTTCAAAAAGGTTTTTGAAAAATGTCTTCATATTGATCAACGTAATTTTAATATTATCTAATAATTGAGCGGAAGTAAAGGTAATCTTCTATCTGTTTCTTTTGTATCAAAACTATTTTCTCTCATAAAATGTATAAATGTTTTTCTCGCAGCGGTCGTCTCAAAAATTATATTGCGGTATGTGCCATTTTTAAGCCTTATGAAAGTTTGCTGAACTCCGACAAGATTGCGGATAAACAGATGATCAATTTTGTTTATTAAAATTCTGGATGCAACACACCCTGTCTTGATCATGACTACTGATATCAAAACACAAATTAAGATTATCAATCCTAATAATACTGACCACCATGTATCCCAATTTTCATGAAATATTAAAATATTAGCACCAGTAATAGGCCCAACCAATAAATTTAACCAATATCTCGAGATAACATCATCCTCTATTACTATAGATTCATTATCTGGCGTGATATAATAGCTAGCATTTTTAGGTTTAAAAAGTAAAAACATAAGTATGAGTAGTTGTAGTTGTTCCGCTTTCGCAAAAGCAATATAATTATAAAAAGAGAACAGATTTAATCAGCAACTGCCTCCTTTTTCTTCTTAAACAATTTCTTATACAACTTCCTTATTCCTATCAAAAGAAAGAAAACTACTATAACGGCAAGCGGCGCAAAAGCAATGGACAGAACGGATAGCACACTAGAAAAACCAGCTTCTATGGTACTTACTACTGGATTACCTAATCCACCAGTGGTTGCGGTACTGCTAGCACGAACGGCAGATGTTGTGGTAGAAATAGCAGCGGCAGTTCCTCCACCGGCGATAACGGCAAGCGACCAAGTAATTACCGGATTCAAATCACCCATAACACTTACCATCACAGCAGTACCAGCGATAGCAGCCAGCGGTACTGAAATTGTGTCTAGTAAATTGTCTATATAAGGAATGTAATAAGCCAGTAATTCTACCACAGCAGCAACGCCCAAAACAATCACAGCCGTAATACTTCCAGCCCATTGCCAGCTTTCATGAAGAGGTATAATACCTAAATATGCCGCAATACTTGCAAAAAGAAGCGGTATAAATACTCTAAAACCGGCACTTGCGGCAAGTCCTATTCCTAGACAAATACTTAAAATAATATCCGTCATGAACTAGTTTTCTATAAAATGATCGTTTTTAAAACCTATAAGATACAAATTTGTTTTGGCACGAGTAACTGCCGTATACAGCCATCTTAAATAGCCTTTATTAGGTCCTTCCGGTAAATAAGGTTGCTCTACAATCACATTTTCCCACTGCCCACCTTGTGATTTATGACAGGTAATCGCATAAGAGAACTTCACCTGCAAGGCATTAAAAAACGGATTCTCTTTGATCTCTTTATACTGTTTGTATTTGGGTAGTTTTAGATAATCCATACGCACTTCTTGATAGAGTTTATTACTCTCGTCATATGTTAAAGAAGGTGTTTCTGAAGTGAGGGTATCCATTAAGAGAACGGTTTCAAATTCTTTCATTTTAGGATAATCCACCATTCTTACTTTCACCTCTGCAAAGTGAAAACCGTAAATATTTTTAAAAGAAAAGATTTCTAAAACTTCTACGATGTCACCATTGGCTATAAATCCAGCATCACTAGAGGGTTCTAACCAATGGTAGTTGTTCTTAACTACCATTAGATAATCTCCTGGTGAGAGCTCATTCTCATTAAACAAGATACGCGATCGTATTTGCTGGTTATACAAATTGGCTCTTTTATTAGAACGTACGATAATCGCGGTTTCTTCATGGCCGTGAAAATCATAGGCGCTAGTGATGGCATCCATGATCTCATAACCGTCTATAAGTCTATTGATATCGGTAAAATTCTCTACATCAAATTTAAAATCAAATTCCTCATGTAGTATATGATTGCGTATTCCTGTAGCATTGAGCAGGATTCCCGAGTTCTCGCTTTGGCGTTTAACCTCGTCTAATTCGATCTCTGTGACTTCTTTTAAATAACGTTGCTCAATCAACTGTCTGTCCAGTGCTGGAGAAACGTCAAGTTTTACTGGAGGCAGCTGTGCGGTGTCTCCTATAATCATCAACTTACAATTTACACCACTGTATACATATTCAATGAGGTCGTCTAGAAGAGAACCGTTCCCACCAAACATTTTATTCTCTGCAACCACATCAGGAATCATTGATGCCTCATCTACAACAAAAAGCGCATTGCGGTGTTTGTTTTGCTTCAAGGTAAACTGCACGCTACCATTTCCTTGACTTTTTGGATAATAAATTTCTCTGTGAATCGTAGCTGCTTGTTTATTGGAATAATTACTGATCACTTTTGCTGCTCTACCGGTAGGTGCAAGCAGCACACAAGTCATTTTTAACTTCCAAATACTCTTAACAATAGTACTTGTCAAGGTGGTTTTTCCAGTTCCTGCATAACCGCGCAGCATAAAAAGCCGATCTTTATTTTTATCTAAAATAAAATCGGCTATGGACTCTAAGGCCCTATCTTGCTCATTTGTAGGCTTGAAGGGAAAGTCTAATAGGAGTGCTTTGTAAAATTCTTGTGAAGTCATTGAGGATTGTGGAAAACTGAGTATAAACTTAACTCAAATTTTATATCTCAGGCTAGGACGAGTGAAAAAAAATTGTAGATTTGTTAGCGTTAAAAAATAGCATTAAACCCTTCAAATATGGTCAATTTAATTATAGCAGTTGTTTTAGGTCTTATAGTCCTTGTTTTATTAGCGATATTCATTAATAAGATCCCTAAAAAATTACACCCCATTATAATTGTTGTGTTACTAGGTATAAGTGGCTTTTTTGGATACAAGCTTTACAAGTCTATAGAGGAACCCGTAAAGTTTGAAGCAGCAAAAGAAGAGCGTTACAAAGAAGTTGTAGCCCAATTGGTACTCCTAAGAGAAGCACAAAATGCCCACAAGTCCATCACAGGGGGATATAGTGATGATATTGATAAATTATCTCGTTTTATAGACACCGCTCAGTTTGCTTTAACCCAAAAGCGTGATAGCACGATAATTGATGAAGAGCGCAACATCAAATTTAGACTTCGTGCTGATGATCCTAATGGATACAAAAAAGAGATAACGCTTACAGATACTTTAGGATTTACTTCAGTTAAAGATTCCCTATTTAGTAAAGTAGACGTCTCTCAACTATTAAAGTATACTATCAAAGGAGCTCCTGGTTCTATCGAGTTAAAGACCGATGTTGTCATCGATAAAGAAAACAGAGTACCGGTTTTCCGTGCGGTGGCAAATAAGAAAGATATTCTCTTTGACCAACCAGAAAGGTTAGTACAACAAGAATTAGAAATGAAAAGTGTAGAAGGTATTGATGGCCCTACCATCTTTGTAGGTAGCCTTGAGGAAATTACTACTAGTGGAAACTGGCCAAGACAGTATGCACTCAACGAAAAATAGTCCTGACGACTCCATAAAGAAACTGTCCGTCCTGATTCATCAGGATGGACTTTCTTTTTATACCTATGACGCAACAGGAATTTTAAATTCGTTGCATAGGGAATTTAAGCAACGAGCAAACCCTATAGAAATCTTGCAGTCCATAGAGGATTGTTTTAAGGAAGAGGATTTTTTAAATTACGCTTTCGCGAAAGCTACCCTATTCTACCACCATAACATATTTACCAGCGTCCCAGCACTTTTATACAAGCAAGACCACGCAGTAGATTATCTCAAATACAATGCGAGAATATTAGAAACAGATGTCTTGAGTGTGGACAAAGATCTGGGAAATCTAGACATACATACGGTGTACATTGCGTATGCTAATATCAATAACTACTTCTTTGACCGCTATGGCAGCTATGAATATTTTCATTACAGCTCTCGCATCCTAGAGTTGAGGAATAAGGAAGTCCCTGCGTTGCAACCCCAAGTATACTTAGACATTAAGAAAAGTCATTTTTACTTGACTATTTTTAAAAACGGAAAGCTCGTGGCACAAAATCTTTTCCCGCATGACGCTATAGAAGATATTTTATATTACACGATGTTTACCACGCATCACAATGATCTCGATCCAGAGACCATGAAAATGATCTTATGTACTGAGCAGCAAGAAGAAAAATTATTTGATCTCTTATATACCTACGTACGTTATGTAAGTTATATAGAAGATTACCCTAACTATTTAGAACAAATCTTATGCGTATAATATCTGGAAAACACAAAGGCCGCCGTATATCGGCTCCCAAAAACTTACCTGTACGACCTACTACAGATATGTCTAAAGAGGCATTGTTCAATATTTTGCGTCATAAGATCCATATCCATAATATCAAAATGCTGGAACTTTTTGCCGGTAGTGGCAATATGTCTTATGAATTTTGTAGTCGTGGTGCTGGAAGCGTTATAGCTGTGGATCAACACCAGCCTTGTATTGCTTTTATAAAAAAAACTGCCGAATTACTAGATTTCCCTATAGATACCGTAAAGGCAGACGCATTCAAATTCTTAGAAAAACACAAAGGAAAGTACGACATCATCTTTGCAGACCCCCCTTATGCACTGGAAGAAGAGGAGTTTCTGAAAATCCCAAACTATGTGTATGCTAACGAGCTTCTTGCCGAAGATGGTATTCTTATTATAGAACATTCTAAACACACCTCACTAGCTACTCACGAACACTTTGATAACGAGCGCCGTTATGGCGGTACGGTTTTTAGCTTTTTTGAAGGTCCTAGTAGTGAGGAAGAGTAAAAAGTTTATGTTATGAAAAAGATACTTTTATTGATGATTACTCCTATTTGTGCAATCCGATTTTGCCCAAGATGATTTTGATAAATTAAAGGATTTTCAGTCAACCATAGAAAGATGTGACTCTCTAGATCAAAAACTTCTATCTATCTATTATGAAGTATCAAAAGAGGTCATCATTATGGATAAATTAGATAGAAAGATCGATTTTCTTCATAAACAACATCAGATTTCTATCTAAAAGAATTTTGATATTGATATTAAAATA
>Ga0307934_1000127_pt1 | contig 62099 bp, 57 predicted proteins | sample OrgLakmetageno90_FD_201838 | JGI IMG/M metagenome (GOLD analysis project Ga0307934, IMG submission 201838) | Saline water microbial communities from Organic Lake, Antarctica - #90 | ecosystem: Environmental > Aquatic > Non-marine Saline and Alkaline > Saline | place: Antarctica: Organic Lake...
TTTGCGTTGGTATGACTGAATTTTTTTGTTTTATCCGTGATGCCACCCACATGAAGCCGCCCAGCAATGCCGCTAGACCAGCCATTATTTGCAGGGGTTCTGGCCAGTTAATCCATCGAGCCGAGCTGGCGCCAGTAAACATTGCCAGCAATGGCACCAAATACATCATAAATGCCCCCTGTAATAAAGCATCTTCAGGGATTGTCACGGTCACTTGCTGACCAATCTGCACGGTCTTGTTGTTAGGGACCGCAATTCGGTTAAAACGTTTGCCTACATGTTTTGCCAATAAGCCGGTGCCACATCCCTGGCGAATTTGGCAACCACCACAGGTGGACTGACGTTCGGCTTCAACCCAGATCCGATCGGTTTCAATGGCAATAACAGTGGCTTTTTGCGAAATCATGGTGTGCCAGTCAAATTAAACTCGATGCCGGCACCAATCTTTTCAACTGTTTTTGCTGGCACCTCACCTACGACTGTCACAAAATGCGAGTAAATAATGGTGCCAAAGGCATTAATAGCGCCCATATGTGAGACACCATGCAGATGATTATGATGCGCTTTGATACGTTCAATGAAAATCGACACCGAACTCAGACCATCGCTGTAAACGCGCTGTTCAACATAAGAACCATTTTTGGCACGCAGACGATTTTGTGAGGCCACCAGACTAAACCCATCCGGAAGCCAAATCGTATCCCAGTTGGAAATCAGCCGTTCATCGGTCAAAGCCATTGGTTGACGGGGCTCTGACTGATGCCAAGTCATTTCTTCGCCACTGGTTTGAGGTTTCAAATCCTCATCACTGATATCAACATTCGTTTCGATTGCCGAAAAGGCAAAGGTCTCGAGCACATCACCATTTTCAGCCAATAATTCAGACTTCAACAGTAAATCGGTTTCTTTATCTACCCATAAACGGTATGCATACCGATAACCATCAACTGGCTTAATGGCTAATTCTTGTGTTATACGACCAGCAATACGCTCCTCGTCCCCGAGAACAACGTCATAAAATGGCGTAGCTGAGCGCACACGTCTTGGCAAATCACTGGGAAATCCACGTCCTAATGGCCGTCTGCTGACACTGATTTGTTTACCTTCAGGATTGATGCAAGTCACCATATCATTGGTGCGGATCACTTCCCGGGCAGCACCATTCAAAGACATTAGTCGTTCGGTTTCACCATCCGCATCGTTGCGATGGAAAATCTCAATGGATTGCAAAGTCCGGCCATTTTGATAGGCGAAAACCCCATGATAATTTAGCTCTTTGCCTGCTTGCGTCATGCGTTCCAGCAAGGCTATCGCATCATTTTCTGCCCATGCCAATACTGGCATCATCCACAACAGGCAGAACGCCAGGACTATTCGCATTACTACTGCTCCGTACCGTATGAAACCACTCGGCCGTATGAGAACATACCGGCACCACCGGCATATTCGTTGTGATCAACTAAGTAATTATTTAAGCGATCTTCAATCTCGGGCTCACCCACTGTCCAGCGATTAACTTCTGTCGCAACTTGTACGACATTACCTGAATTCACCACACTGGCCATTGGCGTTGTCTGATAGTCAGGCTGATTCATCACACCAACAACTGCGAGAGCCCCGACAGAAGCCGCCATAGCAAGACCCGTTGCTTGTTTCCAAAAAGTTTTTGGAAATGTCAGAACTTTCGCTTTAGCCAATAATGCATTTTGCCGATAGACCGGCTCATCGGCCAAAACTGCGGATAATCGCGCCGCTAAATCCGCAGGACGCTCGGTCACAGAACGGGTATAACCATGCATTACATCACTGGTGTATTGCATACGCAGGTATTCTGCGCGAGCCGACGGATCGCTATTAAGATAGTCAATCGCCTGCGTCAGTTCTTGTCCCTGCAACTGACCATCCACTAGCGCAGAAAGCATCTCTCGATGATTAACTGTCATGATTTAATCCTCTTCACCCATTATTGACTTGACTTGTTTATCAATGGCTTCACGGGCACGAAAAATTCGCGACCGAACCGTACCTATAGGACAATCCATTGCCTGTGCTATTTCCTCGTAACTCATACCTTCGAACTCCCGCAGCTTAATGGCTGTGGCCGTGTCTTCCGGCAAATTATCAATGGCCAGCTGAATGGCCTGTTCCAGCTCCATACTCATGAGACTGTTTTCAGGGGTCTCAAATTCCTTGAGCTCGGGTGCATCGTAGTAATTTGTTGCATCCATTGCATCAACATCACTCATCGGTGGCCTTCTCGAGCTGGCAGTGAGATAGTTTTTTGATGTATTAATCGCAATACGATACAACCAGGTATAAAAAGCACTATCACCACGAAACCCGGGTAATGCACGATAAGCCTTAATAAAAGCTTCCTGTGCAACATCCATCGCTTCTACCGGATCGTGAACAAAGCCGGTGATCACATGAATTATGCGTTGTTGGTATTTTATGATCAGTACATCAAAGGCCTTTTTATCGCCCGCCTGTACACGCTTTACCAATTCTTGATCTATGCTCATCCTGTGATCCGGCCTGCTCCGACATGCCGGAGGTTGATTTTAATGACTGCTTGATTGACCAATAGCATTTTCTTTTTGTTCCACAATCAGTGCAAAATAGCTGTTGGCATTCTACCCGTTTCAGGATTCATGACTACAACTCAACGTTTTGACCTGCTTATTATTGGCAGCGGCACCGCCGGGCTGACACTGGCACTTAAGATGGCAGACCATGCCAAAGTCGCCATATTGTCCAAAAGTCAGCTTGAAGAAGGTGCCTCATTATACGCGCAGGGCGGCATCTCTGTTGTGCTTGATAAAACTGACTCACTGCAATCACACGTAGATGACACCCTAAAAGCAGGTGGCGGTTTATGTGATCCGAATATTGTGGAATTTACTGTCGAGCATGCCCGCGACAGTGTCAACTGGCTGATTGAACAAGGGGTGTCGTTTACCCGTGATGACGAAGTTAACAAACACTATCATTTAACGCAGGAAGGTGGCCATAGTCACCGCCGGGTCATTCATTCTGCCGATGCCACCGGTCGCGCAGTCGAAACCACCTTGCTCGACAAAGCCAAAGCCCATCCTAATATCAGCTTGTTTCCATATCATATCGGTATAGATTTGATTACCAGTAGTAAACATTTAGGCCGCGATGACAACGAGTGTCTGGGTTGCTATGTTCTGGATATTAAAACTGATAAACCGGTGACGTTTTTAGCGCCGGTGACGGTACTGGCGACCGGCGGTGCCGGTAAAGTGTATTTGTATACCAGTAATCCGGATGTTTCGACCGGTGATGGCATTGCCATGGGCTGGCGCGCAGGTTGTCGTATTGCCAATATGGAATTTATTCAGTTTCATCCAACGTGTTTATTTCATCCGCGCGCCAAATCGTTTTTGATTAGCGAAGCCTTGCGCGGCGAAGGTGCTCAATTAAAACTGGCCGACGGCACACGATTTATGCCCGCGTTTCACCCACAGGCTGAGCTGGCACCGCGTGATATTGTTGCTCGGGCCATTGACCACGAAATGAAACGGCTGGGTCACGACTGCGTGCATCTCGATATTAGTCATCAGCCGGCCGAATTTATCCAAACCCATTTCCCAACTATTTATCAACGTTGTATGCAGTTTGGCATTGATATCAGTAAAGAACCCATTCCGGTGGTACCGGCAGCACATTACACTTGCGGCGGTATCATGACCGACCGATATGGCCGCACAGATATTGCCGGTTTGTATGCGGTGGGTGAAACGGCCCACACTGGCCTGCATGGCGCTAACCGAATGGCCAGTAACTCTTTACTGGAATGTTTGGTATTTGCCTCCTCAGCAGCGGAAGATATTCAGCGCCAGCTGCGGCCAACATATACCGACAAGGTGCCGGACTGGGACGACAGCCGTGTGCACCCAGCCAAAGAAGCCGTTGCCATCAGCCATAACTGGGATGAATTACGCCGGTTTATGTGGGATTACGTGGGCATTGTGCGCAGTAATGAACGGCTACGAAAAGCTTATTTACGACTGCAATTGCTGAAACGGGAAGTTGACGAATTTTACAGTCAGCATCACATTAGCAACGACTTATTGGAGCTACGTAATCTGGCCGATGTTGCCGAGCTGATTATTCTCTCGGCATTGGCACGAAAAGAAAGCCGAGGCCTGCATTTTACGCTAGATTACCCGGAGACCGACAATAACGCAGCAGCACGCAACACTATTATTGACGGCCAGTAAATATTAAACAGTCTGGCGCAGCAGAATGCGACACTTTCTGAGCGCATTGGGGTCAGCACTATCGGCTAACAACAGCAGCGAACGTGACCTTCCTGTCTGGTGGAAATTGACAATGATTAATGGACGGCTGATAAAACATTGCTTTAACACTATCGGCTGCGAATTATGATTAATGTGTTCAGCCAATTGCCAACCCGTATCCGGTAAATATTGCAGTCGTCGGCTAATGACCCGTTTTTTGGCAAAATCCCACCCGTACAAACCCATACCAAGTAACAACACCACACTTAATAAAAGCTGCACTGGTAAATACAGATATGCCAGCCAAACCGACGCCAGCGCCAGCATATGCATTAACAAAACAAGGTAAGCCAAACGTCTGGATACGGAGAAATGAAGGTTAAAGGCTTTTTCAGACATGAGATTTTGGGGTTGCCGGCATCGAACCGTTACAATACCAGCTTTGCACTTAACTGGAACCAGATCGATGACTGATGGCTTAAATATTTTGTTAGAACAGCAACAGAAGCTGGATGAAACCCTAGATTGTGAGCAAACCGGATTTGCTGTTTTTCCCGACTGGCAAGCCCTGCTGGTAACAGGCGAAGATGCCGAAAATTTTTTGCAAAACCTGCTGACCAATGATGTAAAAGCAGCACAATCAGGTCAGGCTCAGTTAAATGCGTTTTGTCAGGCAAAAGGCCGGATATTGGCAATCTTTTGGCTCATACGGCATGGCAATGATTTTGTGTTGTTGCTGCCAGCCGATCAGGCTGATTTCCTGTTGCAGCGTTTAACGATGTTTAAATTACGCAGCAAGGTTGATATTACGGTTATGACTGATTGCCTGGTACTCGCTTTGCCAAGTAATGATGAGCATGCCGATATCAGCGCAAAAATTGGTGATGCACTGACAATTGCCCTGCTGCCCGCAAAAGATGTTGACCGTACCCTGACGCAACTGCATCAGGCCGGACTCACCCAACAGGCCAGTCATTGTTGGCAACAAGTTATGGTGCGTAATGGCTATCCAATGATTTTTGCCGCCTCACGCGAACGTTTTACCGCGCAACAGGTGAATCTGGACCTGGCTGGTGGCGTCAGTTTCCGTAAAGGCTGTTATCCGGGTCAGGAAGTGGTTGCCCGTTTGCATTATTTGGGCGAGGCCAAACGTCGCTTATTTGTTGGGGAAGTTGCGAGTACAGAATTACCACTACCAGGCACCGATGTTAATAATGCTGATGGTGAAGTTGCCGGCCAGCTGGTGCAGGCCTGTCGTCTGAACGATGGCCGCAGTCTGGTGCAAATCACATTGAAGTTAACGATGGCTGAGCAAACACTGTACTTGCCGGACCATATTGAAATTAGTGGTTTAACACGGCTCGGCAGTGACTAATCAATATCGAGTTTTTTCAGTTTGTAACGTAAGGCCCGAAAACTGATGCCCAGCTTTTTGGCTGCAGCAGTGCGATTCCAGCGGGTATCTTCCAGCGCTTGCTGGATAATTGCCCGCTCTTGTGATTCCAAATGTGACTCCAAATCCTCAGGCGCCTTCACGGCCGCATTTTGCGTATCTGCATAAGCAACCATTGCCGGCGACAAACTGGCCGCAGCAGTTTCCGGCAACATCAAATCCTCCGCTTCAATGGCATCGCCCTCAGCCCAGGTCAGTGCTCGTTCAAGGGTATTTTCCAGTTCCCGGACATTACCGGGAAACGGATATTGCTGAAGCGTAGTCAATGCTTTGCGGGTGAGTTTGGGTTTTTTCTGCTGATTTTTGGCTGCAACACGCTGCAAAATATACTCAGCCAGTGACGGAATATCATCTTGGCGATGGCGAAGTGCCGGCACCTTTAACTCAATTACGTTTAAACGGTAAAATAAATCTTCGCGAAAGCTGCCACTTTTGACACCAGCGGCTAAATCTTTATGGGTAGCCGATAAGATACGAACGTCAACATTAACCTCTTCGTGGCTACCGACCGGACGGATAGATTTTTCCTGAATAGCGCGCAATAATTTTACCTGCATCATCAGCGGCAAATCAGCCACTTCGTCAAGGAATAACGTACCACCATGCGCTGCCTGAAACAGGCCCTGCTTATCAGAAACGGCACCGGTAAAAGAGCCCTTTTTATGACCGAAAAATTCACTTTCCACTAATTCGGCAGGAATCGCACCACAGTTCACTGGCACAAAGGCCTTGTCACTTCGCGCACCCAAATCATGAATCAATCTGGCCACCAACTCTTTACCAGTGCCCGATTCACCGCTGATGTATACCGGCGCCTGACTCCGCGCCAGCTTGGTCACTTTGCCACGTAATTCCCGCATTATCGCTGTATCACCCAGCAGGCGATCCCGCGAACGGCGTTCCTGTTGTATGGGCCGCGTCGGGGATAACTTCAGCGCCGCGGCCACTAATTCACGTAGCACTCTTAATTTGACTGGTTTAGAGACAAAATCAAAGGCGCCGGCCTTTAATGCCTGCACCGCCAGATCCATATTGCCATGGGCCGTAATCACCGCCACCGGCAAATCGGCTTTATTTTGTTGAAGCCAAGTGACCAAATCTATGCCATTACCATCCGGCAAACGCATATCGGTGAAACATAAATCGAACGACTGTTGCTGCAAGACTTGTTTCGCCTGGGCAATATTTTCGGCGGTCACGCAGTCGATATCCATAGCTGCCAGAGTCATCGACAGCAATTCCAGGATATCGGCTTCATCATCAACAATCAGTGCTTGCGGATTCATTGAATCATGTCTCGTCTTTGCAATGGGTAACTGATCCTAAAACAGCAATTCGGCTCAGCCAAATAACTCAGCCGGGCACCATTTGCCTGACACAATTCCCTGGCTAAATACAAACCCAGTCCTGTGCCGCCTTGTCTTGCAGAATAAAACGGCTCGAACAAATGTTTCAAGGCCTGTTCACAGACACCGGGCCCGTTATCAATGACATCAATAATGACTTCATCAGCATTAACATTAACATGCACCTGCAACGGATGAGCTGCCGTCATATCAGCATGCTGCAAGGCATTTTCCAGTAAATTCCAAAGCACTTGATGCAACTGCTGCGCATCGGTCCAGACCCTGGCCAATGATGCCTGAATAGACAGGTCAATCTTATCGCTTGTTAGTTGTTTGGTCTCAGTAAATTCTTCTATAAATTTGTCCAGCCAACTGGCCAGAACGATAACCTGAGGCTCCACCGATTTACGCCGGCTCATCTGTAAAATAGTCTCGATAATGGTATTCATCCGGCCACTGTGGCGTTGAATAATACCAGTCAATTTACCGATATTCTGATCTTCAGCGCGCTGCTCGGCCAGTAATTCACCGGCATGACTAATTGCTGCCAGGGGATTACGGATCTCATGGGCAATACTGGCAGTTAAACGGCCTAGCGAAGCCAGTTTTAACTGTTGTGCCTGCTGCGCCAGTTCGGTGGTATTTTCGATAAATAATAAAATCTCACCCGAGTCGAGCCGTGTCGCCCGGGCTTGTAATTCTGGTAAATCGGCACGCGCCTGAAAGGGTTTAAAAGCATCAGGACTATGTTGTTGCCAATCCAGCAACTGCCCAGCCAAGGTGGGCACATATTGTTTCAAACTGAACCCCGCCAGTAAATCATCTAAACCCAACAATCGCTGCGCCGATTGATTAAGCAAGCTCACTCGCCCCAACTCATCAATAGCCAAAACAGCGATCTGCATCCGACTGATAATATGCTGATTCAGGGTGGCCAGCTTCGTTAACGCCGCTGCACGTTGCTCAGCCAATGTTTGTGAGCGCTGCATGGTACGCGAGACCAGCTGCGCCAATAAGGCCGTAATAAAAAAAATGGCGCCCAACATGCCGGCCTGACCAAAATGGCTGAACTGGCCGGTGATTTGCCCATAGCTTGCTTCTAATAACACCGCCAGCGTTGCAATTGCAGCAATAAAGGCTGCCATCCGCCCCGGAATCAATGCACCGCCCGCAACGACGATCACCACCAGCAATGCCCCCAGACCGGTTTGTAAACCGCCACTGGCATGAATAATCAAGGCCAATGCCAGTACATCGATCAGCAGCTGAATACTGCATTGGGTTACAAAAACACCCCATTGTCGACTGCTGAAAATCAGCAAAACCACCGCCAGCAGCAAATAGCTGAGACTGATTATCTGATAAAGCGCAGGATATTTTTTACCCAGAAAATCCGGCGGTAATTGCAGGTAAACGACAAAAAATAAAATGGATGCCAGGAACAGTCTGTAACCCGAAAAAAGTCTTAGCGCCCGCCAGGAAGCTTCCGTTTGTTCCAGCGCACTGGAAATTTCTGAAGCGGCCATCAGGGTTGTTTCTGAAAGGCCTCAAGATGTTCCTGACTGCAGAAATATTGCTGATCCTTACGCACAGCTTCCTGGGGCAGCAAATGTAAACCACATTGCTCGCAACGCACCATATGTTCTTCTCTGGTTGCTGCTCTGGCATCACTTTCTCTTTTTACCTTTCGCAACAAATTACGGAAGATCAAAAACAGCAGTAAGCCTATGGCCAGTAAAATCAAAATTCGCATGTCAAACCTCAAAAAAAAGGGTATTCCAATAGAATACCCTTTTATGCAGCAAAACCGCTAACTGACTAGCCGCGCGAAGCTTTCTTACGCTCGTGCTCCAGCAGCAATTTTTTCCGTACCCGCAATGATTTAGGTGTCACTTCCAGGAGTTCATCATCCCCGATGAATTCCAGCGCCTGTTCTAAACTCATGCGAATGGGTGGCACCAGCGCAATCGCTTCATCGGTACCCGAAGCACGAACGTTAGTTAGCTGTTTGCCTTTCAGCGCATTGACCACCAGATCGTTATCACGCGAGTGAATACCGACCACCATGCCTTCATAAACCTCATCACCATGGCCGATAAACATCCGGCCACGCTCTTGCAGATTGAAGATAGCGAAAGCCACGGCTTTACCCACCGCATTGGCAATCAACACGCCATTTTGGCGCTTGCCAAATGTGCCGGGTTTTAATGGCGCGTAATGATCAAAGACGCTGTAGATCAAACCGGTACCCTGGGTCGCGGTTAAAAATTCGGTTCTAAAACCAATCAGCCCGCGAGACGGAATAATAAAGTCCAGACGCACACGGCCCTTACCATCAGGTGACATATCTTTTAATTCGCCGCCACGGGTACCCATTTTTTCCATCACCGTACCTTGATGGGTATCTTCTACATCAATGGTCACCGATTCATAAGGCTCTTCTTTAACGCCATCATTTTCGCGAATAATGACTTCCGGACGCGATACGCCCATTTCAAATCCTTCGCGGCGCATATTTTCAATAAGCACTGATAAATGCAATTCACCGCGACCAGAAACCCGGAATTTATCAGGATCTTGTGGCAGCTGTTCTACCTTCAGTGCCACGTTGTGGATCAACTCACGATCCAAACGCTCACGAATTTGCCGCGTCGTGACAAATTTGCCCTCTTTACCAGCAAACGGCGAATTGTTGACCTGAAAAGTCATGGTGACGGTTGGCTCATCAACGCTCAGTGGTGGCAGCGCTTCTACCGCACTGGGGTCACACAGCGTGTCTGAAATATTCAACGGATCCAGACCGGTAAAAGCAATAATATCGCCGGCCGAGGCTTCTTCAACTTCTTCACGGTTCAGGCCCATAAAGCCCATAACCTGCATAACACGACCGTTACGTTTTTTACCTTCACGATCGATGACAGTTACCGGTGTATTGGTTTTAACGCGGCCACGTTCAATACGGCCAACACCAATAACACCCACATAACTGTTGTAATCAAGTGACGATACCTGCATGCGGAAAGGCCCATCCGCATCAACCGCAGGATGTTTTACTTTATCAACAACCAATTGGAACAGCGGTGTCATATCGCCATCACGCACGGTATCTTCCAATCCTGCAAAACCATTCAGACCGGATGCATAAATCACATCAAAATCTAACTGTTCATCGGTCGCATCGAGATTGGCGAACAGATCAAATGTTTGATCCAAAACCCAACCCGGCCGGGCACTTGGTTTGTCGATTTTGTTGATAACAACAATCGGTTTCAAACCCAAGGCCAGTGCTTTTTGGGTAACGAAGCGGGTTTGTGGCATCGGACCTTCTGATGAATCGACCAACAACAGTACTGAATCGACCATCGACAATACACGTTCAACCTCACCACCAAAATCGGCATGGCCTGGTGTGTCAACGATGTTAATACGGTAATCATTCCAGCGGATTGCCGTATTTTTGGAGAGAATAGTAATACCCCGCTCGCGCTCTAAATCATTGGAGTCCATGACGCGGTCTTGCATCTCTTCATGTTCACTGAAGGTGCCTGATTGACGCAGTAATTGGTCAACCAAAGTCGTTTTACCATGATCGACATGGGCGATGATGGCGATGTTGCGGAGCTTGCTGATGTCTTTCGAAAATTCAGTCATAAAAATTCATTTATATGGCGTATGCGTATTGCATACAGGTTAAAAATGCCTGAGTAACAGGCGCTTATTTCAGGGAATCGCTAATAAAAGGCGTGATGGCAGCCTGTAAATGTTTGTGTAAACTGAGTCCGGCTGCGATAACGTGGCCTTTATCAAATAATTGATCGCCGCCAGTAAAATCCGAGACCGTACCGCCTGCTTCTTCAACCAGCAGCAATCCGGCAGCCAAATCCCAGTTTTCTAGGCCAATTTCCCAATAGCCATCTACCCGGCCAGCAGCAACATACGCTAAATCCAGTGCAGCACTGCCGGTACGGCGCATGTCAGCAACTCTTGGTAAAACATTACCAAACATCGCTAAATAAGCAGTGTGATGCTCAGGATACTTAAATGGGAAGCCGGTCGCGATTAAAGCACCCGTTAAATCTTTGCGTTTGCTGACGCGCAGCCGGCGATCATTTAATTGCGCACCAGCGCCACGGGAAGCGGTGAATAACTCATCGCGCAATGGATCAAAAATCACTGCGTGTTCAACGCGGCCTTTAACGCGTACTGCAATTGACACACAGTAATGCGGAAAAGCATGCAGAAAATTGGTTGTACCATCTAGTGGATCAATAATCCAAACGATATCATTTGCACCACTATCACCTGATTCTTCAGCCATGATGGCATGTTCGGGATAAGATTTTTTGATAATACCGATGATTTCCTGCTCGGCCAAACGGTCGACATCGGAGACGTAATCGTTGCGGCCTTTAGTGGTGATTTCCAGGTGATCAACGTGCTGTAACGAGCGCAAGATCAGTGATCCAGCCTGACGTGCCGCGCGAACGGCAATATTCAGCATTGGGTGCATAGACAGATTTTTCCAGAGCAAATAACGTGAGAATGGGCATTTATGGCCGACTTCCGGCCGATGCACCACTTTGTGGCGCGCGTCATTATAGCAAGAATTTGCACTGTTTCGCAGAATCAATTTTTATCCAATAGACAGCCAATTTTTTTCCTGTTAGCTTAGTGTCAGGCTTGCGTTCAACCATATTTAATGGAAATGCCAATCCCCAACCGTAAAATCAAGGAGTTTCAAATGAAATCATTAGTTAAATTGGGTGCTGTTGTTCTGCCTTTAGTCATGCTGACTGCATGTGCTAACACAGAAGAAATGGATGCCTTAAAATCATCAGTCGAAACAGCACAATCAACTGCTGATTCAGCAATGGTTGCTGCTCGCAATGCTCAAAGCACTGCTGATACTGCTCAACGTACTGCTACTGATGCAGAACTTGCAGCGATGAATGCACAACAAGCAGCTGTCGATGCGCAAGCACAAGTTGATGAATGCTGTGCAAAAATCGACCGTATGTTTGAAAAAGCAATGAGCAAATAAGCTTAAGCTTCACAAACAAAAAAAGCCGGGACAATGTCCCGGCTTTTTTTTGCCTGTTATAAATAATTTACAACATAGATTCGGGTAATTGTGTCGTCCAGACCGGTGTCCCCGCAGCTTCAGAAACTTTGCGCGCTATTTCATCAGCCTGTTCACGGCTATCAAACGGACCGAGAACAATTTCACCCACTGAGCCACCACGCAATGGCCAGAACCAGCTTTCCAATTGCAGTTGCTTAATAGCGGAATGCATTTTCAATGGCACTTTCTGACCCGTACCGCCATGTACAAACCAAACATCTTCAGCGATATCTTCTTCAGGTGCATTGAGTTTTTGCACCATTCCATTACCTGCTAAAACGATATCTTCCGCATCCGTCCAGGCATCACCTTCTGGCAAATCATCGGTGACTGCCAACATTGCTTGTACCACTGGCGTCATATTGTAATTATCGCGCTTGTCCATATCCTCCAGCGGTTTGTGCGCTTCCAGATAAAGCGCGTTGTCTTTTACACCAACCTTAAATGGCGCATAGACAATATTCACCGATGTATTCATCGGTACTTTACTAAACAAGCTTTCGATATCTTCCGGGTACAAACGGATACAACCACTGCTTACTCTCAAACCGACGCCATATGGACGGTGAGTGCCGTGAATCAAATAGCTCGGGTTTGATAAGCGCATAGCGCGGCTGCCCAACGGATTATCCGGACCGGGCGGCACCACTGCCGGCAATATATCACCGTCAGCAGCATGCTCTTTGCGCACTGACTCAGGTGGCGTCCAGCTAGGGTTTTCACGTTTCTGGATAATCGATAATCTGCCCAGTGGCGTATCACGACCTTCGCGGCCTATGCCAATTGGATGTGTGACAACTTGTTGCGGTTGTCCGGCCGGCATAGTCGGATAATAATATAAACGCATTTCCGGAAGATTAATGATGATGCCCTGACGCGGTGCATCGGGCAGAATAAAACGGGTTGGCACGATTATCCTTTGGTTATCGCCTGGCACCCAAGGATCGACATTCGGATTGGCTTCAACAATATCGCCGTAACCTAAGTCAAAATTACGGGCGATATCCAACAAAGTGTCGGCAGCAGTGGTATAGACCACTATGTTATGGCCAATCACTTGCGTTTGCTCATCTGGCAACTCAAACACCGCCGCCTGCGCCGAAATACTTATTGCGCCGGCCACCAGCACGGCGATAACACGTTTGATCATTGATGTTCCTGTTTATAGGTCAAAAAAACTGCATACTATTCTACTAGGTTTCATTTCAGTAAGTTACCGATTTCATGATGCTTTCAGCTGTTAAAAAGACTACAATCCAGCTTTACCGATAACTGACCGCTAGCGTATTCTAAGCCCATGAAAAAAATATCCCTGTTATTGATTTTGCTGCTCTCACTGAGTGGTTGTTCCATTTTTGGCGATAAAGAAGAAGTTAAAGCCGAAGAAAGTTGGGGCGTCGAGCGAATTTATGCTGAAGCTAAAGCGGCGTTAAATATCGCTGATTACCGCACGGCTATTCAATATTATGAACAGTTGGAAGCGCGTTTCCCGTTTGGTGAATACGCCCAGCAGGCATTGCTTGAATCAGCTTATGCGCACTACAAAAACGATGATCCCGAAACAGCTATCGCAACGCTTGACCGATTTATGCGTGTTTACCCGCTTAACGAAAATAATGATTACGCGCTGTATTTACGCGGACTGGTCAGTTTCAACAAAGACGTTGGTATTCTTGAAAAATATATTCCGCGCGATGAATCACAGCGTGATCCCGGCTCTGCAGAAGATGCGCTGAACGATTTCAATTCGCTCCTTAAGCGCTATCCACAAAGTAAATATGCCGACGATGCTGCACAGCGGATTGTTTATCTTCGAAACCGACTGGCGCAACATGAGATTAATGTTGCCAATTACTATATGCGCCGCACATCCTATCTTGCGGCGGCCAACCGGGCGCGTTATGTCATTGAAAATTATCCGCGTACACCGGCCATGCCGGAAGCGTTGGTCATTATGGCCAAAGCCTACAAAGTTATGGAATTAGATGATTTATCGGAAGATGCATTACGAGTACTGGAAACAAATTATCCAGCACACCCTGGTATTGCTGATGTCCGCCGCTCGGTCTTGAAAGAATAAAATGCTGGCTGCCGTGCTCGGCAGCCAGTCAAAGCATTTTCTAGATTGCGGCTTCGCCGTCTTCACCGGTACGAATGCGAATGGCCTGCTCTAAAGGCATTACAAAAATTTTACCATCACCGATGCGACCGGTATGCGCAGCTTTAGTAATCGCTTCGATACAGCCATCAACCTGATCGTCGGCCAGGACAATTTCCATTTTCACCTTCGGCAGAAAATCAACCACGTATTCAGCGCCACGATACAGCTCAGTGTGGCCTTTTTGCCGGCCAAAGCCTTTAACCTCGGTCACTGTCATACCAGTTACACCAATTTCCGACAATGCCTCACGCACATCATCGAGTTTGAATGGTTTGATTATCGCTTCAATTTTTTTCATGATTAATCCCTACTCTATGGTTGATGTCACGGTATAGCCAGATGTTATCGGGTAACGACGATCTCTGCCAAATGCACGTCCGGTTATGCGAATGCCGGGGGGCGCCTGACGTCGTTTATATTCATTACGATCCACCATTTTGATGACCTGTGCAACTGTCTCTGCAGCAAATCCCTCTGCCACTAAATCCTCGAAACACCCATCATCGGCAATATAACGCTCAAGGATTTTATCCAGCAATGGATATGGCGGCAATGAGTCGTCGTCGCGCTGATCAGCTGATAATTCCGCAGATGGCGGCCGACTTATAATTCGTTCCGGAATGATCGGTGACAACTCGTTGCGATATTTAGCCAGCGCAAATACCAGCGTTTTGTAAACATCTTTAAGTGGTGAGTAGCCGCCGGCCATATCCCCGTATAACGTTGAATAACCCACCGCCATTTCACTTTTATTACCGGTCGCCAACACCATCGCACCAGTCTTATTAGAAATCGCCATTAACAGCACACCACGGCAACGTGCCTGAATATTTTCTTCGGTGGTATCCGCAGCTTTGCCGGTAAATGTCTCATTCAGCGTTTGTAAAAAACTGTCAAACACCGGTTCAATCGATAACACCGAATAGCCAACACCCAGCTGGGTCGCCATTTGCGCCGCATCATCAAGGCTGATTTGCGCAGTATAACGCGAGGGCATCATCACGGTTTGGACCCGATCGGCCCCCAACGCATCTACGGCTAAAGCCAATGTGAGTGCCGAATCAATACCACCGGACAATCCCAACACTACCGCGGGAAAGTGATTCTTTTCAACATAATCACGCAGTCCCAAGACTAGCGCCTGATAAACACTGGCCAGTGGCGACAAGTGTTCAGTGATCGTGCCGGTTATCAGAATGTTGCCGGTTTGATTTTTTTCGATATTGACCACAGCAAGTTCATCAACAAATGTGGCCGCTTGCATTTGCAAATTACCCTGGCTGTCCAGCGCAAAAGAGCCGCCATCAAATACCAGTTCGTCTTGGCCGCCGACCTGATTAACGTACAACATCGGTAATTGGTTTTCGATAGCCCGCTGGCGCACAGCGTCATAGCGCAGTGCTGATTTGCCTTGTTGAAACGGTGACGCATTGATATTTAACAATAGTTCAGCACCAGCATCTTTGGCCTGCGCAGATGGACCGGTAAACCAGATATCTTCACAAATGGTAATGCCCAGCTTGACTCCGTTAAGCGAAAAGACCGCTGGCAAATGGCCTTCAATAAAATAGCGTTTTTCATCAAAAACACTGTAATTAGGCAACATTTGTTTGAAGTACTGGCAAATAATCTGCCCATCGGCAATCACGCTGGCAGCGTTGTAAAGTTCTTTGCCAACTTCACCCAGCGGATGGCCAACGACAATATGAATGCCGGTAATTTTGTGTTTTAAAGTTTCCAGCGCTTTATTAACGCGTTTTTGTAAACCGGGCCTTAGCAGTAAATCTTCCGGTGGGTAGCCGGTCAGGCACAACTCAGGAAACACCACCAGCTCTGCTATTAATTGATCCCGGGCAGTATTGGCAGCCTGAATAATTTTAGCGGTATTACCAGCGACATCGCCAACCACCGGATTGATTTGTGCCAGAACAACGGTCAATGTCTGGCGTGCCATTATTGCCCCATTGCTGCCAACATCGCGTCACCGATTTCTGCCGGTGAGCGACTGATTGACACCCCTGCTGCTGTTAACGCCGTTAATTTGGCTTCTGCCGTGCCCTGGCCACCACTGATAATCGCTCCAGCATGGCCCATACGTTTGCCGGCTGGCGCTGTTAAACCAGCAATATAAGCCACAACCGGTTTAGTTACATATTCGGCAATATAAGCTGCGGCATCTTCTTCTGCCTGTCCGCCAATTTCGCCCACCATCACAATGCCTTCGGTCTGCGGATCCGCCTCGAACAGTGCTAAACAGTCAATGAAGTTCATGCCCTGAATCGGATCACCGCCAATACCCACACAGGTACTTTGTCCCAGACCATTTAATGTTGTCTGATGCACCGCCTCATAAGTGAGTGTGCCAGAGCGGGAAACAATGCCGATTTTACCGGGCAGGTGAATGCTACCGGGCATAATGCCAATTTTGCATTCACCGGGCGTGATTAAACCCGGGCAGTTAGGACCGATCAAATACACATCACTGCCTGCCAATGCGTATTTGACGCGCAGCATGTCAAGCACTGGTATGCCTTCGGTAATACAGGCAATGACTTTAATGCCAGCATCAGCGGCTTCTAAAATCGCATCGGCGGCAAACGCAGCCGGAACATAAATCATTGTGGCATCGGCGCCGGTTTCAACAACAGCATCAACGACCGTATTAAATACCGGCCTATCTAAATGCGTTTGCCCGCCCTTTCCCGGTGTTACTCCCCCGACAAATTGAGTACCGTAAGCTATCGCCTGCTCCGAATGAAAGGTGCCTTGTTTACCGGTAAAGCCCTGACAAATAACCTTGGTGTCATTATTGACCAGAATACTCACGCTGATAACTCCCCTGCCGCGCTGACCGCCAGTTTGGCAGCTTCCGTTAAATCCTGCGCTGCCTTAATATTCATACCGCTTTCTGCCAGCAATTTGCGGCCCTGCTCAGCATTAGTGCCTTCCAGCCTGACCACTACCGGTAATGACAAACCAACTTCTTTAGCCGCCTGAATAATGCCCTCGGCAATCAGATCACAGCGGACTATGCCACCAAAAATATTGACTAAAATCGATTTCACCTTGCTGTCCGACAAAATCAGTTTAAAAGCTTCAGCTACCCGCTCAGCGGTGGTGCCACCGCCAACATCAAGAAAATTTGCTGGCTCACCACCCTCTTTTTGAATCAAATCCATGGTCGCCATGGCCAGCCCCGCGCCATTAACCATGCAAGCGACATTGCCATCCAGCGCGATATAATTCAAACCAAAATCACGGGCAGTTACTTCAGCAGCATTTTCCTGGCTCGGATCAAACATCGCGGCTAAATCTGAATGCCGAAACAAACCATTGTCATCAAGATTGATTTTGGCATCGACTGCCAGTAAATGACCATCATTGGTCACCACCAGCGGGTTAATTTCTACCAGACTGGCATCATTGTCGATAAACAGCTGATACAAGCCTTGCATCACTGATTGCAGCTGTTTGAAGGCGTCACCACTTAATCCCAGAAAAAAGCTAGCACGACGACATTGATAACCCTGCAAGCCCACCACCGGATTGACAGCCAGAGTTAAAATCGCCTCAGGATTCTGCTCAGCTACCGCCTCAATATCCATACCGCCTTGCGCGGACACCATAAAGGTGACGCGCTGGCTAACGCGATCGACCACTAATGCCAGGTATATTTCCCGTGCAATATCAGAAGGTTGTTCAATCAGTACTTTTTTCACCGGCAAACCGAGCGCGGTCGTTTGCTGAGTAACCAGTGACTTGCCAATCAGTTTTTTTGCGGTTTGCACTACCTCAGCCTCACTATCAACCACTTTAACGCCACCGGCTTTGCCGCGACCGCCACTATGCACTTGCGCTTTCACCACCCAACGATGGCCGCCCAGCCGTTTGACAATATGCATTGCCGACTCAGCATCATCGGCTACATCACCATGTGGGGTGGCAATTCCATAACGGTTAAATAATTGTTTGGCCTGATATTCGTGCAGGTTCATTTCGTTTAACCTTCATCATCTCATCCGCTACGCTGGATGATCGTAAATAAACCGTATATTTTCGCCTATCAGGGCAATAAATACCATCATCAATGCTATAGTGCGGCACACGTTACTATGCAGGCTTTGAAATGCTGACTTTATATCCAGATATCGAACCGTTCCACAGCCAGCTGTTGCCACGGGAAACGCTGCCCGACGGCCAACAGCATCAAATATACATCGAACAATGCGGCAATCCGGACGGCATTCCGGTGCTGTTTTTACACGGCGGTCCCGGCTCAGGCTGCCGGCCACAGCATCGTTGTTATTTTGATCCGGCGCGCTACCATATTATTTTGTTTGACCAACGTGGCTGTGGCCGCTCGCTGCCCAGCGGCGAACTGACTAATAACGATATGGCGCATTTGATTGATGATATCGAAGCTATTCGCCAATTACTGAATATCGACAAATGGCAGTTATTCGGAGGTTCCTGGGGCGTCACACTGGCCTTATGTTATGCCCGGCAATATGCAGATCATGTGTCATCGATGATCCTGCGCGGTACGTTTTTAGGCCGGCCACAAGATATTGACTGGGTGTATGCGGGGGGTGGCGCCTCAAAAGTCTTTGCTGATGCCTGGCAAGCCTTTGTAGAAAATGTGCCGGCTAAACAACAAAAAACACCACTGGCTTATTATTTTCAGCAGCTTAGTCATTCAGATGCTGCGGTGCAGCAAACGGCGGCCAACACACTACAACAGTGGGAAGCCACTATTGTCATGATGCGCGATACACCGAGTTATCAGCCACCCGAAGATGATAGTCCCGGTCCGTTAGCCCACAGCCGTATTCAACTGCATTATGCTTTGAATAAATGCTTTATTGCAGACCAGCCGATTCTCCCGGACTTATCCGTGCTCTGTGATATTCCGACGATTATTATTCATGGTCGTTACGATATGGTTTGTCCATTCCAGCAATCCTGGCTACTGAAGCAGCAATTACCAAAGGCGGAATTACGGATTGTGCCACTCGCTGGTCATGCCGCCGGTGAATCGGCATTAATTGATGCCTTAGTTCAGGCCACTAATGAAATGGCTCATCACCGTAAATGATTGGCTTAATCCAGCGGGTGTCAAAAGCTTCGGTTGATGTTGCCGGGCAGCAGATTGCCACGATTGATAAAGGTATTTTGCTGTTGCTGGGCATTGAGAGAAATGATACTACCCAGCAAGTTGATCAGCTGCTCAGCAAAGTGCTGCATTACCGGATTTTTGCCGACAGCGATGACAAAATGAATCTGAGTTTGCAGCAAATCAACGGCGGCTTATTGATTGTGCCGCAGTTCACGCTGCCCGCTGATACCCGCAAAGGGAGTCGGCCGAGCTTTACGCCGGCCGCACCACCGGAACTGGGTGCGCATTTGTTTGCCTATTTTTGTCAGCAAGCCGAACAACATCATCATCACGTAGGCCGTGGTCAGTTCAGTGCTGATATGCAAGTAAGTCTGATTAATGACGGGCCGGTCACTTTTTGGTTACAGGTTTAAATCACACATGAAAATATTGCTGAAAATTATTGTGATCATGCTGCTGGTGATTGCCGGCATTTTGGCACTGACCTTGATCCCTTCCCCACAACCGGATGGCCCCAAACCATGGGAAATAACCATGCAGGGTGATGGTGAAATCAAAGTCCTTGATATCCATCTCGGCCAGGATACCTATCGTGATGCACAACAGCGCTGGCGCGAAATCGGCAAGGCGGCTTTATTTGTCGAAGATGGCGAGGTGGCGACTGCGGAAGTGTTTTTTGACCGCATTCATCTCAGCGGTATGTCGGCAAAAATTGTCGCCAATTTGCAATTGCCAGTAGCAACACTTAATGAAATAGCAGCCAATGCCTCTAGTAGCAAATTACAGCCCAGCGGTGCAAGACGTCTGGAAATCGCTTTTGATGATCAAGCGCTTTTGCTGGATGCACCGATTATTGCCATTACCTATCTTGCCAATTATCGGCCCGATGAAGAGATGTTACTAAGCCGTTTTGGTGAACCTGACAAAATAACTGGCGATCCAGATGACCCTGAGGCGGCTATTTGGCACTATCCGGCAAGCCATCTGAGTATTCGCCTGCATCCTGAAGATAAGCCGGTATTTGTTTACAAGGCGCGAAGTACCTTTTCCCGCTGACGCACATAGATCATTAAATCACCTAAATCCACGGCTTTACTAAAGAAAAAACCCTGGACACGCTGACATTGTTTTTGTTCAAGGAATGCCAGCTGTTCCGCAGTCTCGACACCTTCAGCGACCACTTGTAAACCCAGACTATCAGCCATCGCCATAATGGCACTGACAATCGCTGCATCATCTTTATCGATGGTTAAATCCCTGACAAATGCCCTGTCCACTTTCAAAACATTGAGCGGAAATTGTTTCAGATAGGATAATGAGGAATAGCCGGTACCGAAATCATCAATCGCCAGTGTAATCCCCAGACTGCTTAAATCCCGCAAGGTATCAATAGCCGAATCAGTATTATCCATCAACAAGCTTTCGGTGATTTCCAGCTCCAAATTGCTGGCAGGCATCTCCGTTTCGCTTAATAAGTGACGTATATAACTGACCAGTCGACTGCCTTTAAATTGCCGGCCAGATAAGTTAACGGCCATGACAAAATCATCTGGCAACTCATTACGGTTAGCCATAAATACTGTGCAGGTTTCACGTAACACCCACTCGCCAACCACACTAATTAAGCCGGTGTCTTCCAGTACTGGCACAAACCGCGCCGGAGACACATCGCCCCATTGCTCGGTATGCCAGCGTAACAGCACTTCTGCGCCTTTAACGCGACCACTGCTGAGTTCAATTTGTGGCTGATACTGCAGATAAAATTCGTTCTGTTCCACAGCCCGGCGCAGACTGGTTTCCAATGCCAGACGATTAGCCGCTTCGGCATTCATTTCTGCAGAATAAAACTGAAAGTTATTGCGGCCGGAATTTTTGGCGTGATACATCGCGGCATCAGCATTACGAATCAGCATATCGACATCGCGTCCATCTGCTGGAAACAGGCTGATACCAATGCTCGGACTGATATTCACCTCTATATTGTCAATCATATACGGCAATGATGTTGTGGTCAGGATTTTTTCAGCGATTCGGCCAACATATTGCGCCGAGGTAATATCTTCCAGCACCACGGTGAATTCGTCACCACCCAGGCGAGCCACGGTATCGCTTTCCCGCACGCAGGAGCGGAGCCGGCGTGAGACTTCACATAAAAGCATATCGCCCGTTTTATGGCCGAGCGAATCATTGATATGTTTAAAATGATCCAGATCTATAAAAAACACCGCCAAACGGCCACTGTTGCGCTGTAGTTTGTGTATCGCGTGTTCCAGACGATCATTAAAAACACCGCGATTGGGCAGACCGGTCAGTGAATCGACACTGGCCAGACGGGTTAAACGTTCTTCGTTTTGCCGCTGCTGGGAAACATCTTCATATAGCCAAATACTACCGACAGCAGGATCACGGCTGTCGACTGCCTGGCCAGCCAGCGAACACCAGAATCGTTCACCATTAAAGCGAACCATTTCCAGTTGTGCTTCAAAGCTTTCGCCCTGATCTAATGCACCGTAGGCTTGTTCACCAAAACGCTCAAAAGCGTCTTCACTAATATGCAGACACAGTACACTTTGGCCTTCTAATTGCTCACGATCCGCTGCAAATAACTGCTCAAATTTATGATTGACCCGGATCAATCGCCGATCCTTAACAAAGGCAATGCCGACCATGGCGTTTTCTAAAATAGCATCGAGTTCCCCACTGGTTTGTTGCAGTGCCTGCTTGGTCTTTTTCCAGTTGGTAATATCAGAAACCACCGCCACCCAGGCAATACTGTCCTGCTCTGCCAGTGGACTCAGCGATAACCATAGTGAGATAGGCTGGCCGAGATAGTTTACGCCTTCGTATTCGCGATCTTGCCCCTGTTGCAAGGCAATCTCCGCAAGCCGTGGCATATCAGCCGATCCTAAAAACTGCGATAATGGTTGTCCCTGAATATCGTCAATGCTGGCTACAAAGACATTCTCAGCAGCAGGATTGCCGCCGATGATTATGCCGTCGGCTGATAAGGTCAGAATAGCTTCGGGCACGCTATTCAAAATAGCCGACAGTTGTTGCTCACGATCTTGCAAGCTGTAACGCGCTTTATCCAGGGCATGAATCAATTGCTCAGTATTCGCTGCAAACTGATTGAAATCTTTGGCCAACAAATTGAATTCGCTGCGGCTCGTTGTTTCCGGCAGACGAACGGCAAAATTTTCAGCAGTTAATGCCCGCATTCCCTGACGCAGCTCTTTTAATGGTTGCTGGATACGTCGTGATAAAACCGTGACAAATAACAGCATGGCAAAAATCAAAATACCGCTTATCAGCCAAACCAGGCTGCGGAAATCGGCAATCATCGTTTGTGATTGATTTAGCTGTTGCTGATTATGCGCTGTTACCTGGATCGCCAGTTGACGCAGACTGTCTTGTAATTTTTCTAATACATCAACACTTTGACCAAGCACATTACGCAGTCGCTGTTGATTGGTTTGTTGTTGCAGTAATAGGCGCCGGGACGCTTCAGAAGTGGGGTTTAGATTGCTTCGCTGCTCATTCAGCTGATGCTGACGCAACATCAAATCAAATAATTGCTGATCGGTTTGTAAAAATTGCTGATAATTTTGCTGCAGGGGCAATAATAATTGCCGATCAATTTGCAGTCGTCGGCTCAAGCTCAGCAAACGCTGCCATTGCAGCTCGAAACGTTGTTCCAGTTGAACGCGATTAGTTACGTTCACCAGCATTTGCCGGCTGTCAGTATTTAGGATTAATTGTTGGCGAGCGATAAACTCAGCGACGATAGCGGTAATTTCCCGACTGCTGTCTTGAAGCGGCAGCAAATCTTCCAATAACATCGCCTGATTGTCAGAATATCGCTGGTGATTGTCGAGTGACAGGGCAGACATCAGAACGATGGTGAAAATCGTCACCACTGCCCAGACATTGAGCAAACTTCGGATCCGCCAGTTTTTAAACATGCTGAACCTTAAGCATGTGCATCGTTAATACTTTATTTACGCGGCAAATCAGATGCATCTTCGTCTTCACTGTCTTCTGTTTCAACCGTTTGTTCAACTGGCTCATCATCGTCCATTAAAACCCGTTGTGCAGCGCCGTCCATATCGTCATACTGACCATTACGAACGGCCCAAAAAAACACGGCTACACCGACAATACCCAGTAATAGCATACCCGGTAACAGTCCATATATAACTTCCATGACTTACCTCTTGAACAGCCGGCCGATACGAGCAGCATTGCCGATCACCAGCAGAGAACTGATCGGCATGGTGATAGCGGCCAGCAACGGACTGACCAGCGCCATCATCGCCAGTGGCACCATAATGACGTTATAGCTTATGGATAATACAATATTCTGCCTAATCGTGCGCAGCGTACGTGTCGCCAGATGTTTTGCTTCGGTGACTTGAGACAACTCATTCCTGAGCAATACAATATCGGCACTTTCTATAGAGACATCGGTGCCTGCTGCCAGGGCAATACCAACATCAGCCTGTATCAGCGCCGGGGAATCATTAATTCCATCACCGACCATGGCCACTTTGGCCCCATTCTGTTGCAAATCACGTATACATTTTTGTTTATCTTCTGGTAATACCTCGGCCAAGCGTTCAACATTACCAAGCTTTGCCGTCACGGCGGCAACCACTGCATGACGATCACCGCTCAATACAGTGACTTTAATACCCTGAGCCAATAAGTCACTGACAGTTTGCTGTGCATCTTCACGTAAATAATCACTAAATCCCAATAAGCCCATAACTTCATTAGCGCGGCTAACCAATACACAACTGATACCTTTCCGCTCAGCACCCAGAGCTTGTTGTTGCCAGTCATCACCTATCGTCAATCCGGTTTGTTGTAACCATTCCAGTGTGCCCACATGAATGGATTGCCCAGCAATAACCGCAGATACGCCACGGCCCGGTAACGCTTTAAAATCGGATGCGACTGCCGGTTTAATTTGCTTTTCTTCGCTGTAACGTAAAATCGCTCTGGCAATCGCATGTTCTGATCCCTGTTCAACTGCTGCGGCCAGTTCCAGCAAGGCTTGTTCATCCTGGCCATTAACCGGTTTGATAAGACTTAACTGCAAATCGCCATTGGTCAGCGTACCCGTTTTATCAAATACCACATGATCCACCGATGACAAAGCCTCCAGTGCCGCGCCCTGCTTCACCAAAATACCGCGCTGTGCGCCCGCGCCGCTGGCGACTGCTATCGACATTGGCGTTGCCATACCAAACGCACAGGGACAGGTCACCACCAATACTGATGCCGCCGCCAGTAATGCAATTTCAAGGTCCTGCTGGACCCAGAAGATAAATGTCGCCGTTGCCAGCAACAGTGTTACTAGAACAAACCATGGCACGATGCGATCAGCCAGACTCTGGATCGGCGCTTTTGACGCCTGTGCTTCATCCATTAATTGCAAAATTCTGGCGAGCGCCGTATTGCGTAATACCGCTTCAGCCCGCACTTGAAAAGCACCTTCGCCATTGACACTGCCAGCCACAACCTGATCACCGGTTTTTTTAACGACTGGCCGTGACTCACCACTGAGCATCGATTCATCAACTGCACTGTCACCGCTGATCACTTGTCCATCCACCGGTACTTTTTCACCCGGTTTAACCAGCAATACATCCCCACTTTTTACCATGCGGATCGGCACAATACGCTGTCCATGATCGGTTACCAAGGTTGCCAGTTTAGGCTGTAATTCCAACAGCCGGCGCGTTGCTGATAATGCATTGCGACTGGAGATTGCCTGCAAATAGCGGCCGATCAAAATAACAAAAATAAAATTAACGACGGTGTCGAAAAACACCTCACCCTGCGTCGAGCCAGTTACGGTGATGTAGACGGAATACAAATAAGTCGAAGTAGCACCGATGGCTATCGGCAAATCCATGGTCAAGTGCCAATGCTTTAAACCAATGATCGCATTTCGTAAAAAAGGAAAACCCGAGTAAAGCAAAGTTGGTGTGGCAATTGCCATGCCCACCCAATGAAACCAGTTACGAAATTCATCTTCTGCCGCACCGGCATACAATGCAATCGACACCCACATGATATTCATCATGCAAAAACCAGCGAAGGCCATTCGGTAAAGTAAGTCCCGATGACGACGCGCCAATGCCCCTTCAGCAGTTTCCGGATCAAACGGAACGGCTGAATAACCAATTTGAGCCAATAAATGAATCAGTTGCGATAAGTTGATCTGGGATTGATCCCATCGCAGCCGCAGGCGTTTTACCGTTAAGTTTACATCGGCCGCCAGAACACCTGCCTGTTTGTGCAAAACCTGCTCAATCAGCCAGACGCAGGCAGCACAATGAATCCCTTCGACCAACAGATGCATCGTGCGCTGTGAGCCATTAATTGTGACATATTCTTCCTGGACTTCAGGTAAGTCATAGGCTTCCAGCTCGGCAGGGACTTCCGGTGGCGGTGCCAATGTTTCACCGCTGGGGGTTTTCTGATAAAAACTTTGCAGCCCGGCAGAAAAAATGGTTTCACAAACACCGCGACAACCATAGCAACAAAACTGCCGTTGTTGGCCGTCAAGCTCAGCCGTAACGGTCACTGACGGTGGTACATCAAGACCGCAATGAAAACAGGCAGCAGTCGATCTGGCAGGTATTGCAGACAAGAATCAGGCTTTCCTACAGCTTGTCGTTATCAGGGATCAATGTATATCCGACGGGTAATCAAAAACTCATCTTCACCGCGCTTTGCTTCGACAATCAAATCCCAGCTGCCCGGCAAATTGAAAGCAATATCCACGCTGTAACGACCGGCGGACATTTTGTTCATTGGCACCGTAAAGTCAGCATCCATATCGGATGGCCGGTAAGCAAATAACGTCACCGAATCCAAATCCAAACCGGCAGAATTTTTTCCTTGTATTAACACTTCGTAAGGCTGGCTTTGATTAACACGACTTTCAGGGGGTGACATAATCAGGCCATTCCAACCCAGTTGTTTCTCTTGATCTATGGCCGCTTCTTTCATGGCATAGGCTTTGCCACGCTCATAGAAATTGTCAACGACAAGATTCGGTCGATGTTTAAATGCATTGTAAATAAAAATCGTATTAACGGTTATGACCAGGAGTAAAAACCCAATAATGCCCAGCACCCAGGGGTTTTTAAGTGCATTTGGATTATCTTGCGAAATGGCCATTATTGCGGTCCCATAAAGACGGTTTCAGAGCGACTGTCCAGCGAGGGCTTATCAATCACTTCAGCTTCAAAATATAACGGCATCGTCGGCGAATTGATTTGTTCTGCTGGTACCCGAACTAATGCCTGAATTGGCACCACATGACCCGGCTCAATCACTACCGCTTGATCAAATCCCTGTAATTTAACGCCGTTAATACCAGTGACCTGATAACGCACTGAAATAGCTTCCTTGGTTTTATTAAGCATTTTCAATGTGTAACGGTTTTGGATCGAGCCATCACTCAGGCTGACATACAGTGGTTGTCGATTATGAATCACCTTAAATTCTGTCGGTGACAAACTGGCAAAACCGTATATCACACCGCCCAGAGCCATCAGCAAGATCAACGAATAAATAATCACCCTTGGTCGCATGTATAGGGGCACAGATTTACCGTTGTGATGCAGTTCTTTATAGGATGCGTAGCGAATCAAGCCACGCGGTTGATTGGTTTTATCCATGATCGAATCACAGGCATCAATACACATGCCACAGGTGATACAACCTTCCTGCTGACCTTTACGAATATCAATACCGGTCGGACACACCGCCACACACACCCGACAATCAATACAACTGCCCTTATTTTCATCCACTTCACCGCGTTTCAACTTACCGCGCGGCTCACCACGTTCAGCATCATAGGCGGGTAACACGGTATCTTGGTCATACATAACACCCTGCAAACGCGCATAAGGACATAACCAGAAACAGACTTGCTCACGCATAAACCCAGCAAAGATATAGGTCCCGGCAGCAAACATGCCCAGTACAATCCATGCAGCCATAGAAGCTTGCAAGGTAAAGTAGTCATGCCACAGCTGATAGGCATCAGTAAACCATGCCGCAAAAGACACCCCTGTTAACAGGGCGATTGCCAGCCATAAAAAATGTTTGGTAGAGATTCGCAGTGCTTTATTGGCACTCATCGGTGCCTGGCGAAACTTCATTGCTTTAGGCGGCGTATCACCTTCCAGACGGGTTTCGATAAACGTATAAATATCGGTCCAAACCGTTTGAAAACAGAAATAACCGCAAAACACCCGACCAGCGATACTGGTGACTGCCGCCAATAAGATGGCAAAAAATAGCAGGGTCAACGATAACATCCAAATATCTTGGGGGTAGATAGTGATATCGAAAAAATTGAAATGGCGATTGGGAATATCAAACAAAATGGCCTGTTGGCCATTCCAACGCAGATAAGGACCGAGGAAAAAGATGAGCCACACAGACATGCCATACCACTTCAGCAGACGAAAACGTCCACCCATACGTTTGGCAACGACTTTGTTTCCACCGGCATTCACATCCCAGTCAGAGACATCGTTGTAAATGCCAGAAACGTCAATTGGCACGGCTTGCTGTTGTTGAGACACGCTGCTTACCTCGCAACTATAACCGCTTAAGTTTAACACAACGGTAAAATATCAGCGTTTGCTGATTTAGTAGTTCTGACAAGAAAAAACCGACATATAAGCCGGTTTCATCCATGAAAGACAGTCCAGAAAATTAAGTTTCGTCGCTGCCGTTTTTTTCCATGTTTTTAATAATTTTGTAGGCAATGACACCAATTACCGCAATGGTAAGCACCAATGAAACAATGGCACCAATAACAACTGTATCCATAATATGACTCTCCTGAATCCAATGCGGCGCGTGTTTAGCCGCAGCTTTCTTCCGTCTTATTCACCGCCACCTAATTGGTGAACGTATACTGCCAGTTTCTTAATTTCCGTTTCACTGAGGCGTTGTGTTTCCGTACCGTCATATTCCGGTTCTTCTTCCCACTGCTCAGCTTCCAGTCTGACTGCCAGTTTTTCATTCCAGCCCGGCATCACAGCAATTCGGGTTTCTGGATTGTTAGTGTCATTTACACCATTAACAATAGTGTGCCGAATCTCATCGGGTTCACCAGAAAAACGCCAAATTTTGTCAGTCAGATTTGCCGAACCCAATTGCTGGACACCTTTAGCATCTGCACCATGGCAGGCAACACAGCCCTTTTCATTATAAAGTTTCCAACCCGCTTCAGTCGTTTGGTCATTAGAACTGTTAATAACAAACTGCACCAAGCCATTGACTTCATCATCAGTCAGTAGCTCAGCATGAGCCGGCATCATGCCCTGACGGCCTTTCGCCAGTGTCTCGACGATTTTGCCTACGCTACCGCCATATAACCAATCATCATCGGCCAGAATTGGGTAACCCGAACCTGCCTGAGGAAGACCACCGGTACCATGACAGGCCGCACAATTATCACCGTACAACACTTTAGTAGAGCCTACAGCGTAATTACGTAGCGCTTCGTCTTCCAAAATTTCTTCTGCCGTCATGGCTGCCAGCTTGTCTTCATATGGCGCGCGGCGAGCTTCAATCTCGGCCAAATTTTCTTTATATTCTTTAATTTGGGTCCAACCCAACAAACCTTTAGTACTGTCATTAACCAACGGTAATGACGGGTACAGGATAAAATAAACCAATACCAATAAACCGCTGAGATACAAAGCAATTATCCACCAGCGTGGGGGCGGATTATTCAGCTCCTTAATGCCATCCCATTCATGTCCCGTATCCGAACATTCATGCGGATTGTTGTCATTATCAGCCATCTTTTTTCTCCGAATTTTCCGCAGCATCATCGTCAAACGGCAGGTTACGATGGGCTTCAAGTTTGTCTTTATTTTTAGGGCGCAAAACCCAGATATACATCCCCAGCATCAGCAAGAAAATAACGACGGTCATGAGTGTACCGATCCAGTCACTTACTGTCATGGCGCTCCAATTGGTCTCAAAATAAGACTGGAGTTTATTCACGGTAATCTCTGCCTGGCTCAAATTTAACCATCGTGCCTAATACTTGCAGGTAAGTGACCAAAGCCTGCATTTCTGTCTTACCCTCTACTGCTTCAGCAGCACCCATGATGTCAGCATCATTGTATGGCACACCCAATACTTTCATTGCTTTCAGGCGTTTCTCAATACCTGCACCATCGATGGTTGCTTTATCAAGCCAAGGGTAACGCGGCATGATAGATTCTGGCACAACACTCCGTGGATCACGTAAATGCTGAATATGCCAGGCATCTGAATATTTGCCACCGACCCGGGCCAAGTCCGGACCAGTCCGCTTAGAACCCCACTGGAAAGGGTGATCGTATTTTGATTCCACCGCCAGTGAGTAATGACCATAACGATCTTTTTCATCACGGAACGGACGTACCATCTGCGAGTGACACAAATAACAGCCTTCACGCTGATAAATATCACGGCCCGCCAACTCTAGCGCCGTATAAGGACGAACACCTTTCAGTTCTTCATATTCTGGAAACACATCATCTTCAAAAGTGGTGTCCAGATAGAACAAAGGGACGATCTCGACAATACCGCCGACAGAGACCACCAGTGCGGTCGCCAGCACCAAACCCCAAACGTTCTGCTCTACCCACTCCTGGAAGCTAACGCGTTTATTGTTCTTGTGTTTAGCCATTCCGATTTCCTCAAATATTCGCTGCAGTTGCCATTTCGGCAGACGGTTTGGCAACGGCCTGGCGAATGGTAACGGTCACGTTGTAAAGCATGATCACCGCACCTGAGAAGAAGATGAAACCACCAACAGCGCGCATTGCATAATAAGGATGCATCTGGGCAACTGATTCAACAAACGTGTAGGCCAGATTGCCGTATTCATCGTATGCACGCCACATCAAACCTTGCATGATGCCGGCTACCCACATCGCCGTAATGTAAATAGCGGTACCAATAGTTGCCAGCCAGAAATGCAGATTCACCAGCTTGATGGAATACATCCGGGTACCCCACATACGTTCAACCATGTGATACAGAGCACCCACAGAAACCATCACAACCCAGCCAAGTGCACCTGAATGCACATGACCAATCGTCCAGTCAGTGTAGTGAGACAAAGCATTAACTGTTTTCGAAGCCATAACCGGCCCTTCAAACGTAGACATGGCATAAAAAGCAAGTGACACGATTAGGAATCGCAGAATGTAGTCGGTACGTAACTTGTCCCAGGCGCCACTCAGCGTAAACATACCATTCAACGCCCCACCCCATGAAGGGATAATCATTGCTAATGAAATAGCTGCCCCAAGAGAACCTGTCCAATCTGGCAGAGCAGTGTATTGAAGATGGTGAGCACCCAACCATACATAGCCGAAAATCAATGCCCAGAAATGGATGACCGACAAACGATAAGAATAAATTGGCCGATTAGCCTGTTTAGGAACAAAGTAGTACATGATGCCAAGGAAGCCCGCCGTCAGGAAGAAACCAACAGCATTATGGCCCCACCACCATTGAATCATCGCATCCTGAACACCGGAGAAAATAGAGTAGGATTTCCACATGCTGACCGGTATCGACAAGCTATTGACCACGTGGAGATAGGTAATCATGATCATCATCGCCAGGAAAAACCAGTTGGCGACATAGATATGTGAATTCTTACGAATAGACAACGTCATAATGAAATTAAACATGTAGGAGATCCAGACGACTGCAATCAGGATATCCAATGGCCATTCAAGTTCAGCATATTCTTTAGACTGACTGAGACCTAATGGTAGGGTGATGATGGCGCCTAAAATAATAAGGTTCCATCCCCAGAAGGTGAACCAGGCCATCTTGTCACTCCACAGTCTGACACCGGAAGTTCTTTGTACGACATAAAACGCCGTCGCCATCAGTGTCGAACCACCAAATGCAAAAATTACCGTGTTGGTATGCAAAGGACGTAATCGGCCAAAACTGATATATGGATTATCAAAATTCAAATCTGGCCAGGCTAACTGGGAGGCAATAAAAACCCCCATGCCTGTTCCGGCAACCAGATAGACCACCGCCATGTAGGCAAACCATTTGACCACTTCATAGTTATATTGTTGTTTCGCCTGCATAGCGATCACACCTTATTATTCTGTGAGTAATTCTCTCGACTTCTTGTTATTGAAATAGAAGCAGACCAATCTCTTTGCTAACCCTTAAAGCTCTGACAAAGTTTAACCCAAAACGTGCTCAGCTGTTGCATACACTTGCTTGATCTACATCAATTAAAGTCATTAAATTTTGCAGAAACTGCGTCATAGGCACATTAAAGCGTAGGAGAATTTTCCTGACTTGAATCATGAGGGTCAAGAACAATGCAGTTTTTTATGGCAGAATTGGCCAGCATTTTATTTAGAAACAGTGACTTGCCGCACAGACTAAGTCTGTCATGAAAGTGTCAAATTGAGAATGATTCTGAATTAGCCCGCAAAGCGATTATAAACTTGCCCAGATCAGCGGTTTACGACCTTCTGCTAACAATAAGTTAAAGGTTCGGCAGGCTGGGCCGAGCGCCATAAATTCGGCGGCCAAACCGGCACGGCGAAATTGCTGCATCAACATGGCAATGTCGGTATTCATTTGTTGGCTGGTGACGACAATTAAAACGTCATATTGAAATGCTGCCAGCGATTCAAGCAGTATCGTTTCAGAGAATTGTTTGCTGATATCGTAGACAGCTGTTTGCAGTTGTTCACTGCTAAGAATGAAACTGCCTGTCAAACGTTGCGTCTGACCATCAGCTAATTGAATCAGTAGAAAACCGTCACCGTAATCGCGGATTTGATGCGCACCGGTGATGGCCTCCTGACTAATTTTCATTGTTTAAGGCAGGCTAGCCGCTTCATTAACACGGTCACGTAATTCTTTACCTGGCTTAAAGTGAGGCACATATTTTTCGTCCAGTTCAACCGATTCTCCACTTTTCGGGTTACGGCCTAAACGTGGTGGACGATGATGTAAAGTGAAGCTGCCGAAACCACGAATCTCTATACGATCCCCGCGCGACAAACTGTCACTCATTTGTTCTAAGATCAATTTGACGGCCAACTCGACGTCACGATAATTCAATAGAGATTGTTTCTCAGATAGGATGTCTATCAAATCAGATTTGGTCATGTATTCAAAATTCCCGGCAAAATGCTAAGCCTAAACTGGCTCATCAGTGATTGCTTTGTCCTTCTGTTAAGAGCAAAAAACAGGCATCCAGCGCTGCTGGATGCCTGTCCAATGACAGTTTTAGCTGCCTTTTTGATCCATTTGCTCTTTGAGCAAATCACCTAGCGTGGTATTGCCAGATGCCACGTTACTGTACTCTTTCACGGCTTCAGATTCTTCTTGATCATCTTTGGCCTTGATTGACAGATTCAACGTACGATCTTTACGCGACATGCCAGTAAATTTGGCTTCCACTTCGTCACCGATGTTCAGCACTTTGCTAGCATCTTCAACACGTTCACGGGCAATATCAGCAGCACGGACATAACCTTCTACGCCTTCAACAAGTTCAATTGTCGCGCCTTTGGCATCGACGGCAATAACTTTACCAGTTACTTTTGAACCACGTGGATGCTCTGACAGATAAGCTGAGAACGGATCATCCTGCAGCTGTTTGATACCCAGTGAAATACGCTCACGCTCAGGATCAATAGCTAAGACAACTGCTTCAACATCATCGCCTTTCTTGAAGTCACGAATCAGTTCTTCGTTTTCTTCTTCCCAAGAAATGTCAGACAGATGAATCAGACCATCAATACCACCATCTAAACCGATGAAGATACCAAAGTCGGTGATTGATTTAATCGCACCGCTAACTTTATCACCTTTATTATGGGTCATCGAAAACTCTTCCCAAGGATTAGCTTGGCACTGTTTGATACCCAGTGAGATACGACGACGATCGGCATCGATATCCAACACCATAACTTCAACTTCATCACCCAGAGAAACCAGTTTAGATGGGTGAACGTTTTTATTAGTCCAGTCCATTTCAGACATATGAACCAAACCTTCAACGCCATCTTCGATTTCAACAAAGCAGCCGTAATCAGCAATGTTAGTGACTTTACCGTGGATACGGGTGCTGTTCGGGTAACGACGGGCAATATCTTTCCATGGATCGTCGCCAAGTTGTTTCAGACCCAGAGACACACGCTCGCGCTCTTTGTCGAATTTCAGAACCTGAACATCGATTTCGTCGCCAATGGCCACGACTTCTGAAGGATGTTTAACGCGTTTCCATGCCATATCAGTGATGTGCAACAGACCATCAATACCGCCCAGATCTACGAATGCGCCGTAATCAGTCAGGTTCTTAACGATACCTTTAACGACTTTGCCTTCTTCCAATGTTTCCAGCAGCGCTTCGCGCTCAACACTGTTTTCGGCTTCCATGATGGCGCGACGCGAAACAACGATATTGTTGCGTGGACGATCCAATTTAATGAGCTTGAACTCCAGCTCTTTGTTTTCCAGGTGTGATGTGTCGCGGATTGGACGCACATCGACCAGAGAACCCGGCAGGAAAGCACGGATATTTTCCAGATCGACGGTGAAACCACCTTTGACTTTACCTGAAATGATACCGGTCACAGTTTCATTAGCTTCAAATGCATGTTCCAGACGAACCCATGCTTCAGCCGCTTTGGCTTTTTCACGTGACAACTGTGTGGCACCAAAGCCATCTTCCAGCGATTCCAGAGAGACATCAACCAAATCACCAACAGAAACAGTGATTTCGCCTTTCTCGTTAAGGAATTCAGAAACTGGAATCGCACCTTCAGATTTTAGACCGGCATTTACCATCACCACGTCAGGACCGACATTGACCACCGTACCGGTGACAATTTTGCCTGGTTGCATTGGTGTGGCGTTTAGACTCTCTTCAAAGAGTTCTGCAAAGCTTTCGCTCATTATTGACATCCTTGACCCTGCACAAACGCAGAATCACCCGTTAAACCTGCTAAAGCAGGATAGTTACAAAAAACCCGAACGGACCATTCCGTTCAAGTCACCCAAAAGAATTAGCGAATAAGTTCACTAACCCGTTGAAAAACTGCATCGACACCTAACGCGGTTGAATCGAGGATAATGGCATCTGCGGCGGGCCTTAATGGCGCGACTTCGCGTTGCTGGTCTCGTTCATCACGCTCAGTGATTTCTACAATAAGATCGGAAAGGTTACTATCAATTCCTTTTTCTTTCAACTGCTTATAACGCCGCGAAGCACGCACTTCAGCGCTGGCCGTTAAATAGACTTTGTACGGCGCTTCCGGAAACACCACCGTGCCCATATCGCGGCCATCGGTTACCAAACCCGGCGCCCGCCTGAAATCCCGCTGTCTATTTAATAAAGCTGTGCGTACCGACGGAATTGCTGCAACCTTTGATGCCGCATTACCGGCCTGCTCACTGCGGATCAGCAGTGATACATCCTGACCATCTAATAAAACGGTCAGTGTGTCCTGCGTTACCTGAAACGTCACCGGTAAATTGGCAGCTAAATTGGTCAGCGCGATTTCGTCCGCTAAATCAATACCCGCCTGAAGTGCGGCTTGCGCGAGCACGCGGTACAAAGCACCACTATCTAAATAATGCCAGCCTAACTTTGCTGCCATTCGTTGTGCCAGCGTTCCTTTTCCGGAACCACTGGGGCCATCAACTGTTAACACTGGCACGTCAATCATCCATAGACTCAATTTGTAAACCAGCCGATTCCGCTAATTCAACAAAACCAGGAAAAGAAGTCGCCACATTAGCACAGTCGTTTATTTGAATACTGCCGCCGGCTTGCAGCGCCGCCATGGCAAATGACATGGCAATACGGTGATCGCCGTGACTGTCAACGTCGCCACTACCAATTACGCCGCCCTGAATGACTATGCCATCGGCTGTTGGCTCGGCATCAATGCCCAGCGTTTGTAAACCATCGGCCATCACCTGAATCCGGTCACTCTCTTTAACCCGTAATTCTTCAGCGCCGGTTAGCACTGTTTCACCCACAGCGCAGGCAGCAGCAATAAATATTGCCGGAAATTCATCAATCGCCAACGGCACCTGATCTACCGGAATCTGAATGCCATGCAGCGGTGCATAACGCACTCGGATATCAGCAACCGGTTCACCACCCGTCATTTTCTCATTACTCAATGAAATATCAGCGCCCATCTGGCGCAGAATATTGATAATGCCGATCCGCGTTGGATTAATGCCAACATGCTGTAAGGTAATATCGGAATCTGGGGCAATCGCCGCACCAACCATAAAAAATGTTGCCGATGAAATATCCGCAGGGACATCAATCCTAGTAGCGGTTAATTTGCCGCCACCCTGGATGCTAATACGATTGCCATTCACCGTAACAGGATACCCCATGCCGGTTAACATCCGTTCAGTGTGATCGCGGGTTGGTGCCGGTTCAGTAATACTGGTTTCGCCATCGGCATACATGCCGGCCAGCAATAGACAGGATTTCACCTGAGCACTGGCCATCGGTAATGGGTAATCAATGCCGGTTAAACCATTGCCACCGTGAATCGTTAATGGCGGTTTGCCATCGTTTGAATCTATCTCTGCACCCATTAATTTTAACGGCGCAGTGACCCGCTGCATCGGCCGTTTCGATAAAGACGCATCACCATTCATCGTTACAGCAAAAGTTTGTCCAGCTAACAAGCCACTTAACAAACGAATCGACGTACCTGAATTACCGACATTCACATCTTTTTCCGGCGCTTTCAGGCCGTGCATGCCAACGCCATGAATAGTGACTTTGCCTTTATCCGGGCCAACAATTTTAACGCCCATGGCCCGAAAGGCTGCCAGTGTTGCCAGCGCATCCTGACCTTCCAAAAAACCGGAAACTTCGGTGACACCTTCTGCCAGCGAACCCAGCATAATGCTGCGATGGGAAATGGACTTGTCGCCGGGCACCCGATAAGTGCCAGTCAATTTGCCACCAGGCTGGACAATAAATTTCAAATTAGCTTGTTCACTCACGACGCGTTTTTTGCTCCACTAAACTTCGCTGTTATCGCTCAGACTCGGCTCAGCAAAGCGACTATCACGGGCCCGCTTGGCCCGGCTGAAAAAATCAATTAAAAAATCGCCGTCGTCTTCACGAATTGCTGCCTCAATTTTGTCGAGACCGCTACGATACTGACTTAATAACTCCAATATCGCCTCTTGATTACCAAGACAAATATCCCGCCACATCACGGCATCACTGGATGCTATCCGCGAAAAATCACGAAAACCACCGGCGGCATAACGCAACACTTCCTCGCAGTCATCACGCCCAGCTAACATCCCAACCAAATTAAATGCCAGGACATGCGGTAAATGACTGGTCGCTGCCAGCACAATATCGTGCTGCACAACATCCATAATCATCACTTCTGCGCCGGTCTGCTGCCACATTTGTTGAACTTGTTGGACAGCAGCGGTATTCGTCACAACCGTTGGCGTTAATACCACACGATGCGCTTCATACAGCTCTGCAAACGCTGCCGACGGACCGCTCTTTTCAGTGCCGGCAATCGGATGGCCCGGCACAAAATTGCTTAAGTGCGCATCCAGTGTCGCTTTTGCCACATCAATTACTTGCTGCTTGGCACTACCACCGTCGGTAACAATGGCACCGGCTTTTAAATGTGGCGCCAGCTCAGCAAATACCGAATGCATGGCGCCCATTGGCACCGCGACAAATACAACATCAGCATTTTTCACAGCATCAGCAATCGTGGTGGCGGCTTCATCGATAATGCCCAGTTGTAATGCCTCTTCACGAGCATCAGCCGAGCGTGAATAACCAATGACGTGTTGCACCTGGCCAGCTTTTTTCAGAGCCAGCGCCAGTGAGCCGCCAATCAGGCCCACGCCAATTACTGCTAACTGCTGAATCATTTACCTAAAACCTTTTGCAGGGCAGCCAGACAAATGGCGTTGTCCTGCTGCAAACCAATACTGATGCGCAAATGATTCGGCAAGCCGTAGCCTGCCACCGGCCGGACAATCACGCCTTCACGCAGCAAATCTTCATAAACCGGCGCAGCTTCCCGGCCGACATCAACACAGATAAAGTTGCCTTTGGAAGGAATATATGCCAGCCCCAGCAGCTTAAAGCCATCTGCAAGCTGCTGCATACCGGCGGCATTAATCTCACGGGCACGCTGCAAATAATCATCGTCACCCAATGCTGCCACCGCTGCGGCTAATGCCAGATTATTCACATTAAATGGCTGGCGGATACGGTTCAATAAGTCTGCTACCTCAGGATGCGATACTGCAAACCCGACCCGTAAACCGGCCAGGCCATAAGCTTTAGAAAACGTCCGGCAAATAATCAGATTAGGATATTTGTCCAGCCACTCGAGGGTATTAACCGGGTTATCGTTATATTCCAGATAGGCTTCGTCCAGCACCACCATCAAACTTTGTGGCAGCGCTGCCAGGAATTTTCCCAATTCGCTGTGGGCAACCGCAGTACCGGTTGGATTGTTAGGGTTGGCAATAAAAATCAACTTGGTTTTATCGGTCACTGCCGCCAGCATTGCCGTCAAATCATGACCATAATTTTTTGCGGGCACTTCCACCGCGGTGGCACCAATCGCCTTAGCAGCCAGCGGGTAAACGGCAAAAGCATGCTGGGCAAACATCACTTCATCACCGGGCGTGGCAAAACAACGGACAATCAATTCCAGCACATCATTGCTGCCGTTACCTAACGTAATTTGCGTGGGTTGTCTGACAAATTTTTCGGCTATTGCTTGTTTTAATTCAAAGCCATTGCCATCGGGATACAACGTGGTTTCCCGGACGGCCAGAGCAATCGCCGCCTGCACGGCCGTTGACGGGCCTAACGGACTTTCATTGGAAGCCAGCTTAACAATATCTTTTAAACCGTACTGACGCTGTAATTCGGCGATTGGTTTACCCGGCACATAAGGCTGTAAATCGGCCAGTACGCTGTTCGCAAGTTGCTGATAATTCATCGTTGAACTGCCGGCTTACGGAAACTATCTATAATTAATAATACGGCGCCAACACAGATCGCAGAATCAGCAATATTAAAGGCCGGCCAGTGATAACTACCCGCATAGACATCAAGAAAATCAATGACATAACCATAGATTAAACGGTCAATCACATTGCCAATAGCCCCGCCGATAATCAAGGCCAGTGAAATCGCTTCCAATTTGGCCGTTTGCGCCAACCGCCGCATCCAGATAATTAACACCACTGAAATCAATCCCGCCAGCACGACAAAAAACCATCTTTGCCAGCCACCGGCACCGGCCAGAAAACTAAACGCCGCCCCAGTGTTGTGAGCCATAGTCAGGTTAAAAAACGGCAGCACCGACACTGTTTCATATAAATCCAACCAGTTAACCATCACGATTTTACTGATCTGATCAGCAACAATTACTAACAGACTAAGCCATAAATATTTCAGCATCATAGACCTCAGGCAAACTGCCGCTGTTCGCCATCACCAAAGGCATTACTAACACAACGACCACATAAATCAGGATGTTCAGTATGACTGCCCACATCTTCAGATTGATGCCAGCAACGTTCACAGCGTGGATGTTGACTCCTTTGAATACCCACCGAATACGCCGAGTTATTAACATTGTCAGAGGCAGACAAATTCACTTTAGAGACAATAAACAAAAACTTCTGCTCAGCACCCAGTTTTGCCAGAGATTGACTGACTTGGGAAGCCGATGGCGCTGCAATACTTACTTCGGCCGTCAGACCACCTTTAATCTCACCACGAGCACGTGCTTCTTCAAGTTGCTTGGCAACCGTTTCACGCACCTCAAAAATGTTTTGCCAATCGCCCTGGGTAAGGAGTGAGTCAGCATCCAGCGGCGCTAAATCCGAATACCATTCATTGAGCAATACTGAATCATTTCGCTGTCCCGGAATAAAGCCCCACAATTCCTCGGCAGTAAAACTCAGAATGGGCGCGATCCAGCGCGTTAATGCTTCCAAGATATGGTACATCGACGTTTGCGAGGAACGACGGCCCAGGCTATCTGCCTGCATGGTGTACTGGCGATCTTTAGTGATATCCAGATAGGCACTACCCAGTTCATTGGCGCAGAAGTTATGCACTTTCTGGTAAATCAGATGGAACTGATAATTATCGTATGCCTTTATAATTTCTTGCTGCAGCTGATATGCGCTATCCAGGATCCAACGATCCAAAGGCAGCAATGCCTCGGTTGCAAGCAGATTCTGCGCCGGATCAAAGTCACTGAGATTCGATAACAAATACCGCGCGGTATTGCGAATGCGCCGGTAAGAGTCTGCAGTTCGCTTGAGGATCTCATCGGACACCGTCATTTCGGCGCTGTAATCGGTTGCCGCGACCCAAAGACGGATAATATCGGCGCCCAGATTATTAACGACTTGCTGTGGTGCGACGACATTGCCCTTGGATTTGGACATTTTTTTGCCTTCCGCATCAACAGTAAAACCGTGTGTTAACACTGCTTTGTAAGGCGCTTTACCATTGGCAGACACCGAGGTCAGCAAAGAAGACTGGAACCAGCCGCGATGCTGATCGCTGCCTTCTAAATATAAGTCAGCTGGCCGCGTTAATTCGTCGCGACGATCCAATACACAAGCATGCGAGACACCAGAATCAAACCAGACATCCAGCGTGTCTGTGACCTTGTCGTATTCAGCAGCATCATTGCCAATCAGATCTTCAGCGGTCAAATCAAACCAGACATCAATACCGCCCTTTTCGACTTTCTGAGCCACTTGCTCAATCAGTTCAGCCGTTTTCGGATGTAATTCACCGGTTTGCTGATGGACAAAAATCGGGATCGGTACGCCCCAGGTACGCTGCCGGGAAATACACCAGTCGGGCCGGCCGGAGACCATATTTTCAATACGTTTTTGGCCCCAATCAGGCAACCACTGCGTCGCCGCAATTTCTTGCATGGCTGCATCGCGCAGACCATTTTGATCCATGCTGATAAACCACTGTGGTGTGGCGCGGAAAATAATCGGGGATTTATGCCGCCAGCAATGCGGATAACTATGCTGAATATCGATGTAGCAAAGTAAGGCGCCGTATTCGCGTAATGTTTCGATAACCAAGGGATTGGCTTTAAACACAGACTCACCGGCAAATAACGGCGTATCGGGTAAAAACACCCCATTGCCACCAATCGGATTATCAACTGCCAGGCCATATTGCTGACCGACCACAAAGTCATCCTGACCATGTCCGGGCGCCGTGTGCACAGCGCCAGTACCCGCATCAGTGGTCACATGGTCACCAAGAATGACCGGCACCTGACGATCATAGAACGGGTGTTGTAATTGCAAATTTTCTAACGCAGCGCCTTTAACGCGGGCAATAATGTCGCCGCTTAACTGATAACGCTCCAGCGCTGTTTCATACAACGCTTCTGCCAATATCAACCGCTCATCGCCACATTGCAGCACCACATAATCCAGTTCCGGATGCAGACAAACGGCCTGATTGGCAGGGATGGTCCATGGCGTAGTAGTCCAGATAACCAAACTGACAGCACCTGACCCGTTGTTGGCACACGCGGCATTAAAAGCATCGTTATCAATCACTTTAAAACGCACATCGATTGCCGGAGAGCGCTTATCTTCATATTCGACTTCAGCTTCTGCCAAAGCTGAGCCGCAATCGACGCACCAATGCACCGGTTTCACACCCTTATGCAAATGGCCATTAGCGGTAATTTTGCCAAGGGTACGGATAATATCGGCTTCAAACTGGAAATCCATGGTTAAGTAAGGATTATCCCAGTCGCCGAGCACGCCCAGACGCTTAAAATCCTCACGCTGACCGTTCACCTGTTTGGCAGCATAATCACGGCAGGCCTGGCGGAATTCACTGGCCGACACTTTAACCCCGGGTTTACCAACTTTTTTCTCGACATTCAGTTCAATCGGCAGACCGTGGCAATCCCAGCCCGGCACATAAGGCGTATCAAAACCACTTAATGTTTTGGCTTTAAGGATCATGTCCTTGAGGATTTTATTAACGGCATGGCCGATATGAATGTCGCCGTTGGCATATGGCGGGCCGTCGTGCAGAATGAATTTTGGCTTGCTGGCGTTGTTATTACGCAGTTGCCGATATAAATCCTGTTCCTGCCAGCGCTTTAAAATCAACGGTTCGCGATTCGGCAAACCCGCCTTCATCGGGAAGTCGGTCGCGGGTAGATTTAAAGTCTGTTTGTAATCGGCCACAAATATCTCGTTGTTATCGACAGTTAAAGCAGGCGATTATACGGGTTTTTAGCGATGACCTAAATCATGCAGTCCGCTTTTATTTGTTTATTCACTTCGCGTTCAATCAGTAAATTACAGTAAAATGTCGGCTGATTGAAATTCTCACTGACAAAGAGCCCTCAGGCAATGCCAGCAAGCGAAAAAGTCATTATCAAAGGTCAGACCGAAGACGGCGGTAAATTTCGGCCCAGCGATTGGGCAGAACGCCTGTGTGGTGCCGTTGCCAGCTATGGTCCGGGGCGGCGCATTATTTTTCATCCACACGTCAAAATGGCATCAATTGATGGTGTAAAATCTGTGGTGATCAATGCTGAATTGGAACAGCTGGATGAAATGCTGTTTGATTTTTTGCTGGAATTTGGCCGCGAGAACAAGCTACAGATCGAACGCATTGAGCAATTCGACGAAAATTAAAGCTTAAATTCAGCAGTTTTTCTTATTGACCGCCCTGCTCGGCATCTGGCCAATTCTGAATATAGTTTTTCAATAATTTGTTTTCGAATTTGGCTTTTTTCAGTAATTCTTCGACGATGTCAGTGATCGACAACATCCCTTCCAAACGCCCCTGATAAACGACCGGCAAGTGGCGGATGTTATGTTCCACCATAATGTTCATCACCTCTTCCAGCGTATTGTCTGGCTCACAGGTATACGGGTCCGGCGTCATCGCATCTTTAGCAGTGCGAGGTTCCCACATCGCGTGTTTTTTATGCAGCACGTTCAATAGATCGCGTTCTGACAAAATACCCACCAGCGCACCGTTATCAGTCACCACCAGCGATCCGATACGATGTTCCATCATCAGGTTGACCGCTTTATCCAGTGAATCTGTTGGTGTCAGGCCAATAACCGGCTTACCTTTGTTCTTGGTGATGGATCTGACTTTCATGGTCTGTCTCCAGTGGATATTTGAGTTTTATTCTGCTTGAGCGTCCGTCAGGCTGCAAGTGCTGATTACAAATGTTCGCGAGTGGCCCTGAAATCAATCTCCGGCCAGCGTTCCATGGTCAAATCCAAATTAACCCGGGTCGGCGCGATATAAGTCAGATTATCGGCACCATCCCAAGCGAGATTTTGTGACGCTTTGCGTTTGAATTCTTCGAGTTTTTTGACATCGTCACAATACACCCAACGGGCAGTATTCACCTGCACCGGCTCATAAGCACATTCAACGTTATATTCCCCTTTCAGACGATGCACGACCACATCAAACTGCAGTACACCCACGGCGCCCAAAATCAGGTCATTATTATCCATTGGCCGGAATAACTGCGTGGCACCTTCTTCACTCAGTTGTTGCAGTCCTTTCAACAAGGCTTTGTTTTTCAAAGGATCTTTCAGTCGCACCCGGCGAAATAATTCCGGCGCAAAATACGGGATCCCGGTAAATTGCAGATCTTCACCCTGAGTAAAGGTATCACCAATCTGAATGGTGCCATGATTATGCAAACCCAAAATATCTCCGGGCCAGGCCTCTTCAGCCTGTTCACGCTCGGCCGCCATAAAAGTAACGGCATTGGCAATGGTGACATCTTTGCCAATGCGGGTTTGTCGTAACTTCATCCCCTTGGTGTATCGACCGGAGCAAACCCGCATAAAAGCAATGCGGTCGCGATGTTTAGGGTCCATATTGGCCTGGATTTTAAAAACAAAACCACTGAAATTTTCTTCATTGGCTGCGACGCTGCGGCCCGTGGTTTCACGTGCCTGTGGCGACGGCGCGTACTCGACATAAGCATCCATCAACTCGGTAACACCAAAGTTATTCATTGCTGATCCGAAAAACACCGGTGTCATTTCACCGTTAAGAAAGGCTTCCAGATCAAACTGATCGCTGGCACCACGCACCAGCTCTATTTCTTCGCGCAAATCCGCAGCCATATTGCCAAACAACTCATCTAGCCGTGGGTTATCAAGGCCCTGAATCAATTCGCCATCATCTTTGCTGTGCGGTGCAAATAAACGCACATTGTCATTATATAAGTGGAATATGCCTTTAAAGCCTTTGCCCATACCAATTGGCCAGGTCATTGGTGCACAACGGATGTTGAGAATTCGCTCAACTTCATCAAGCAAATCCAATGGCTCACGGCCTTCACGATCCAGCTTATTGATAAAGGTCAGAATCGGCGTATCACGCAACCGACAGACTTCCATCAGTTTAATCGTCCGCTCTTCAACACCTTTGGCGCTGTCAATAACCATCAATGCCGAATCAACGGCCGTTAAGGTTCGGTATGTATCTTCAGAAAAATCGGCATGGCCCGGCGTATCGAGCAGATTAACGATCCGTCCCTTGTAAGGAAACTGCATCACAGACGACGTTACCGAAATACCCCGCTCTTTCTCCATTTCCATCCAATCGGAAGTGGCATGTCTATCAGTTTTTCTGGATTTAACACTGCCGGCCATCTGAATGGCACCACCGAAATACAATAACTTCTCAGTTAATGTGGTTTTACCGGCATCAGGATGCGAAATAATGGCAAAGGTGCGGCGCTTATTTACAGCTGCTTGCAAAGACGGATTGGCCATAATGAATTCTTAAAATTACGCTGCCGTAGCAGCAGGATTAGCATAACCGAGCATTTTCGCTGAAATCCCCTAGCGATACAAACCGTTATTCAGCTAATGTCACCAGGTTGCGGCCGTTTTGTTTCGCCTGATACATGGCTTTATCAGCGCGCTCCAACAGCCCCCGCCGACTTTCTCCAGATTGCCACTGAGCGACACCAATACTGATGGTGACCTCGCCCACTTCGGGGAAACTGACATTGGCAATATGTTTGCGCAAACGCTCGGCCAGATTCCCCGCCTCTTCAAGCGAATTATTGGACGCCAGTACAATGAATTCCTCACCGCCCCAACGACCCAGAAAATCAGTGCCACGCAGCTGCCCATGCACTTCGGTCGCCAACCGTTTCAGTACGACATCACCCAGTTCATGGCCATGTGTATCATTAACTTCCTTAAATTTATCAATATCAAATAGCAATATTGAACATGGCCGCTCATAGCGCTCGGCAGCTGATAATTCGGCATCAATCGCCTGCTCAATCCGGTAGCGATTCCAGACCTGGGTCAAGGAGTCGGTATGGGCAATTTCTTGTAACTGCGCATTAGCCCGGTGCAGACGTTTATTTAACTCACTTATTTCGTTAACACTGATAGCGACTGTCAGATCTTCTGCCAAATCCAATGCCGCTTTGCTGTCACTGGCCCGCCAGACAACACAGCGATTGGTAATGGTTTCCTGCCAGACTTCTACCGGCAAATCCGGCAACTTGGTGAGGATGCCCTCAGCGTAAGTTGATAACACATCTTGACTTGCCAACCATTGATATTGACGTGAACTGGCTTTGCGAAACAGCAGCATCCAGCCATTTTTATCGGCTTCCCCGGGTAAACGAACTGCCATCAGTCCTGCTCGATCCCGCAAATCTACCAAGTCCTGCAACGCTGTCGAACCAAGCTGATCACTACACCAGACCTTGTTGTCACGATGGTTATGATTCAGCCACTTGGCAACGATATCCACCTCATAAACGTCCAGTGTTTCGGCATAGCAGTTGATCTTATCGCCATAAACCAGGGCTATGCCGCACAAGCTGAATAATTTTAGCCAGCCCCGGCCATGGGCTTTAAATAATTCGCCGGGCTGACTGACTAAGCCTCGTTCGGCAGACAGTAATTGCCGGCTGTTCATGACCTGCTGTAAAAATGCCGCCTCTTGCAGATGCTGCAGCAAAAATAACCGCTGTGCCGCCATTTGAACCAGATTAAAGGCCGCATCACGCTGCGCCGGCGATAATGCCAATGGCGAAAAATGATGTCCGACCAATAAACCCCACAGACTTTTCTGATTAAAGATGGCGATGTTGAGTGTCGCTTCGACGCCAATATTGGTCAGATAATTTTTATGCTGTGAAGATATAGACCTTAAATAACCGTAGGTCATGTCCAGCAACGGTAAATCATCATGCTGAGCAGACAGCATTGGCACCGGGTCAGCCTTAACATCAGTGATACTGCGCAGTGGATTATCAGCATAGCGGTCACGCACCATTTGCGGAATATCATCAGCAGGCAAACGATAATGCAGCAAGCTTCGTTGTGGCTGCCGGCAGCTTTCAGCAATCACTGTGCGATGCCCAAAGGGATCAAAATCACACAACATTACCCGCTCATAGCCGGTTACAGCTTGCACGCCCTGAGTCAGGGTTTGTAATAACAACGAAATTTCATCCGTTGCTGCAAGCCGTTTCAGCCACTCGTTAATGACTGGCAGTAATCGCTGTTCACCGGCCGGTACCACCGGCTCAAATTCGACAGCAATGTCATCCTGACTGCGATAGGCCATTACATAAAACCGCTGATAGCTGCCAGCAACCTGGCGACTAATCACCATAGCTGCAGCCAATCGAGACTGCTTTTGCAGCGCCATTTGCAATCGGATATGGAGTTTACTACCCAGTAAATCCTTGGCAGACGTTTGTAATGCCGTGTCGACAGTGATGCCCAGATAATTGGCTACATTGGCACTGACCTGCAGAACCTGGTGCAGCGTTGCGTCAAAGCGCAATAGGCAGCCAGTGTTCTGAATGGCCTCAATATTCGTTACCTGTGAATTGAGTGCATCTTCAGATGACAAGCGATTATGCGAGGCAATGTCGGTCATCTTTTCCTCCGGCCGCGTCTTAAAGGAGTCGCGCAGCAACGTTAACCTGCCATTATATAGATATATGGCCTTGGAGCAGCTTCTTATCCAGATTTGCCGGTTTTTTATTGTCAGCTTGTCATTCTGCGCAAACAAGACAACGGCTGACCGTCGGATCAAACTGCAAACGTGGCAGGGCAATAGGCTCTTCACACTGAAAACAATAACCAAATGCTTCATTGACCAAGCGATTTAATGCCCCATCAATTGCATGCAATCGACGTTGCTGGCGACGCTGCGTTTCTAAAGCCAGCTGCTGCACCTGCAGCGCATCCATGCGAGATAAACGCCCTTGCCGGGACTGATCCAATTCAACGGTTTGACTGGCATCTTCAGCAATGGCACCAGCAACCTCAGCGCGCATATTCAGCAGCAAATCCTGAAAATGCTTTTTTTGTTTGTTATCCAGCATCCCGTTGCCGTTTACCGCAATAACAACAACGGAATATCGCTCATCCGTACCATTTTAGCGGTGGTGCTGCCGACCAGAAACTGGCGGATACGCGAATGCCCGTAAGCCCCCATCACTAACAGTTCAATTTGATTATCAATTTGATACTGATGCAGTGCCGGCTCAACATCACCCTGCAATAATGCAGAGGTCACATCAAAACCTGCGGCAGTGAGTTTTCCGGCAGCTGCCTGTAGTTTCTCCTGATGGGGTTTATCAGCCTCAGCCACCATCACAATGTGACAGGCCATGCCTTTTAGCAACGGTGTTTGTGACACTTTTTCGAGGGCTTTCTCACCGGTTTTACTGCCATCGTAAGCGATCATAAAACTTGTGGGCGCTGTAAAGCCGGGCAGGCAAATCAATATCGGCTTATGCATAGAACGAATCATATTTTCTAAATGACTGCCGAGGCTGTGTACCTGATTCTGATGCACTTCACCTTGCCGGCCAATGACCAAAACCCGGGTGTCATCCTGCAAATCCGTTAACGTCTCTATTAAGTTGCCATGACGTTGATGGGTTGTGATTTCGGTTGCGCCAAACTCCTGTGCCAGTTTTTTGGCATCCTGCAAAATATTCTTGCCGTGCTCCAGCGCCAGACGACTGCGCTTTTCATCGAGTTCTACCAGTTCCTGCAGCAGGTGTTCACGACTGCCCAAACCAATATTCCCTGACAAGTTTTTACTGTTCTCAGCAGTCGGATATTCGGTTTTATCCAATACATGCAATAAATCCAACGGCGCATCCAGGCTTTGACTGGCCCAGGCGGCAGCATGAGAAACTGCTGGCGTGGTAATTGAACCGTCGATACAAGCTATTATTTTTGACATCTCTCTCTCCTGAGGGCTTATTTATTATTAATGTCCGCCAAGTATTTTCTCTATTTCTTCCGGCTTATCATGCACGCCGAATTTATCAACAATCGTTGCCGTCGCTTCGTTCATACCGATTAATTCAACTTCGGTGCCTTCACGGCGGAATTTCATCACCACTTTGTCCAGCGCTGAGACCGAGGTAATGTCCCAAAAATGCGCATGGGTTAAATCAATCTGGACTTTATCCATTGCCTCTTTGAAGTCAAACGCAGCAGTGAACTTCTCGGATGACGCAAAAAACACCTGGCCGAGGATCTGATAACGACGCTGGGTATCTTCACGGCTCAGTTCACTTTTAACGACCATAAATTGGCCAACTTTGTTGGCAAAGAACAAGGCCGCCAGCAGTACACCAACAAACACACCAATCGCCAGGTTATGGGTGGCGACCACCACGATAACGGTCACCACCATGACGATATTGGTTGAGAGCGGATGTTTTTTCATATCACGTAAAGAATCCCAGGAAAACGTACCAATCGACACCATAATCATCACCGCCACCAGCGCCGCCATTGGGATCTGCACCAGCAAGTCATCAAATACCAGAATCATCAGAATAAGAAACACACCGGCGGATAAAGTCGACAAACGGCCGCGACCACCTGATTTAACGTTAATGACCGACTGACCAATCATTGCACAACCGGCCATACCGCCGAGCAGCCCTGAGCCGATATTGGCAATCCCCTGACCTTTACATTCGCGGTTTTTATCACTGCTGGTATCGGTCAAGTCATCGACAATGGTCGCCGTCATCATTGACTCCAGCAGACCCACCACCGCCAATGCCATGGCATACGGGAAAATAATTGCCAGCGTTTCAAAATTAAGGGGTACATCCGGCCATAAGAAAATCGGCAATGTGTCCGGCAAATCCCCCATATCACCTACGGTGCGAATATCCAGATTCAGAAATACCGCCACCAGCGTCAATACAATAATGGTAATCAGCGGTGAAGGCAGCAGACGTCCTACTTTGGGCACATACGGAAACAGGTAAATAATGCCAAGGCCCGCCGCGGTCATGGCATAGACGTGCCAGGTGACATTGGTCAGCTCTGGTAATTGCGCCATAAAAATCAAAATGGCCAACGCGTTGACAAAGCCTGTCACCACTGAGCGCGACACAAAACGCATCAGATCGCCGAGCTTAAAATAACCGGCAATAATCTGAAATACGCCGGTCAGTAAGGTCGCCGCCAGCAGGTATTCCAAGCCATGTTCTTTGACCAGCGTGATCATCAACAACGCCATGGCACCGGTGGCGGCAGAGATCATCCCCGGCCGTCCACCAACAACAGAAATGATTACCGCAATACAAAACGACGCATACAGGCCAACTTTGGGATCAACACCGGCGATAATGGAAAAAGCGATAGCCTCAGGGATAAGTGCCAAAGCAACGACTAGTCCGGCGATCAGATCTCCGCGAACATTGCCCAGCCAATCGCGTTTAAGCGTTTGCAGCATAAAGAATTCCTAATTTGTGTTTTGTGAAATGTGTACTGCTGTATGCACAGCTAATCGCTGAAGATAAAAGCGATTTTTTTGAGGAAAGCCAAGGCTGGCTGTTGCGCTAGGGTGGCGTCATGAATATGTTTTAAGCAACTGAAAAGCAGTGGATTATAGCTTGAAACGATAAATGGCTCAATCCTGTCAGGCCTTTAACAGATTATGGAATTGACTCACTGCTGATACAATCTGCGATTTAAATGGCCAATGAAGGTTTTTATGGAGCTTTATCAGCAACTGCTGTCGCAACTAAATAGCTATCCCGAACTATCGACCCTAGTGGGTGTGACCGTTTTACTAATGGTTTCTTGGGTTGCCAATTGGATCGTTAAACCGATTCTGGTGCGTGGCATTTATAAATTGCTACGTACAACAGCTATTAATAAGCAAAGCAGTATTGCTGATTCACCGTTTATTGCCCGCTTGGCGAATATTGTCCCAGCTGTCATTTTATCGCTGGGTATCAATCTGATTCCCGGGCTACCTGAGTTTGTAGTTGCAGTAGTTCAGAATGTTAGCAGCGCCTTTATTGTGCTAACCATTGCGCTGGCGATCAGTAACTTATTGACGGTGTTCAACGACGCTTATGAAAAACGACCGGATGCACATCTCAAACCTGTAAAAGGTTACATTCAGGTCGTCAAAATCGTTGTCTTTGTCATTGCCTCTATTCTGGTAATTGCTTCATTGATCGACCGCTCACCGCTGATATTGCTGTCTGGCCTTGGCGCCATGGCCGCGGTGTTGTTGCTGATTTTTCAGGATACCTTGTTGTCACTGGTAGCCAGCATACAAATCAGTTCCAATGATTTGATCCGTATTGGTGACTGGATTGAAATGCCGCAGCTTAATGCTGATGGTGATGTCGTTGATATTGCCCTGCATACTGTCAAAGTACAGAACTGGGATAAAACTATCAGCGTTATCCCGACCAAACGGTTTTTGAGTGATCCGTTTAAAAACTGGCGGGGCATGAAAGAAACTGGTGGCCGCCGTATCAAACGCAGTGTACTGATCGATCAGCAGTCGATTCATTTTCTGAATAATGAAGAAAAACAAAAGCTCCACCGGTTCAACCTACTTAATGACTATCTTATTGATAAACAAGCTGATATTGATGCCTGGAATCATAAGTTGGAAGAATGGGGTAAAGAGCCGGTCAATACCCGTCGGATAACCAATATTGGTTGCTTTCGGGCGTATGTCAGTCAGTATTTAAGACACCATCCACAGGTCCGCCAGGATTTGACGCTGATGTCACGACAACTGTCACCGACAGCTGATGGTCTGCCGCTGGAAATCTATTGTTTTACCAGCACCATCGAATGGGCTGAATACGAAGGTATTGCTTCCGATATTTTTGATCATTTACTGGCGATTTTGCCGGAATTTGGCTTACGGGTATTTCAGCACCCCAGTGGTATTGATATGCGGGAACTCGGCAAACAAGGTCTGTCTAAAGCAGCACCTATCACTTAATGCCGGCTGAGCGCAGCGGCCCAATCGGAGTCGCGGCATGCAGCTGCAACTAACGTCACGGCAAATAAGTTTATTGATACTGATGCTGGCCGCTTTGACAGCGATGGCCCCATTAGCAATTGATGCTTATTTACCGGCCATGCCGACCATGGCCGAACAGTTCAACATTCCGATCCATGATGTTGAACTGTCGTTAAGTTTATTTCTCGGTAGTTTTGCAGTAGGTCAAATCATCGGCGGTCCGCTCTCAGATCATTTTGGCCGGCGACGCATTATTTTTAGTGGCATCAGCCTGTTTATAGTTGGCAGTGTCGGCATTATTGCCAGCCAAAGCATCGATTCGCTATGGCTATGGCGATTAGTACAGGCATTAGGCGGCGGTTTGGCAATCGTCAACTCCTCTGCCGTTATCAGGGACATCAGCAGCGGCCGTGACAGCGCCCGGCATTTATCACAAATGGCGATCATTATGATGATCGCACCATTGATGGCACCGATTATTGGCATGGTGTTACTGCACCTGTCCGGCTGGCGATCTATTTTTGGCTTTTTAATGATTTATGCCGTGCTGCTTGGCTGGCTGTTATTTCGATTTCTGCCAGAAACCCACCAAAAGGCCGCCAATCGTCCCAGCGCGATGAAACGCTATTTGTCAGTGCTCAGTCATCGTCAGGCAATGGGATTTTTAGCGGCGCAGTGTTTTTCGTTTGGTGGCTTGTTCACTTTTATTACCGCGTCGCCTTCCGTTTACATGGGCTATTTCGGCGTCAGCGAAACCCTCTATCCCTTTTTATTCGGCGCTAATGTGCTGGTGATGGTGGTATTTAATCGGCTGAATATGCGGTATTTGCGTTATCACCCGCCGGCCTTTTTACTGACCATCGGCCAAACGCTACAGTTATTGGTTGGCTTAATATTGCTGGCTTATGTTTTATTGAGTCATTCACCGCAACTTTGGCTACTGGTCGTTGGCATTATGATGTTTATCGGCTTTCAGGGATTAACCGTTGCTAATGCTATTGCCAGCACTGTTGAGTTTTTCCCGCACAGCGCTGCAACAGCCACTGCATTGTTAGGCGCTTGTGGCTTTATGACCGGCGCTGCCAGTGGCTGGTTAGTGACATCGCTCAGTGATGGCAGTCCATTACCGATGATTTTGGTAATGAGTCTCTGTGCCATTTTTGGACTGGCACTGAAATGTTTTATTCAAGCCGATTTCTGGGCTAAGCAACAAAATTTACTGTCTTAACCAGCCTTTAACCTCAGGATCCTTAATATCTTCAGTCATGATGAGAATATCCTTTGAGAATACGGCTGCTGTGCGAAAACCACGATCACTAATCTTTCTGAGTCTGGTGGCTGCCTTGCTGAGTCTCAGTGCTTGCAGTATGAATCCCTCAAACCAGGATTATCCAAAACAAATCAGTGAAGAGACCGCGACGGTGTCGCCCTGGCAAAATTCCAATAATGCCGTGCCGGTTAGCAATTTAAATGATCTGATTGCCGCAAGCGGCGTCATGCCGTTAATTGATACGGCACTGAACAATAATCCCAGTTTGCAGCAGACCCTGCTAACTCTGCAGATTCTGGAAAAACAATTAACGATTACTGAGGCTGCACAATTACCGGTAGTCGGTGCTGGTTTTGGTGCAACACGCAGTTCAGACAGTGATGATGTCTTCAATAGCAATGTCAGCGTCAGCTGGCAGGCCGATTTGTGGGGACAGCTTGATGATCTTGAACAAGCCGCACAACAGGACTTGATTCAACAATCACTATTACTGCAATCTGCACGTGACACTTTAGCTGCGGAAGTCATCAAAAATTGGCTAACTCTGATTGCCCAGCAACGCGCTACAGATATTGAAAAGCAGCGTCTGCAAAGCCTCAAACAAACTGAGGGCTTTATTCTGGATCGCTATCAGCAAGGTCTGGGCATTCTGGAAGATTTAGACAGTGCCCGCACCGCCGTTGCCAGTTCAGAAGCCCGCCTTACCGCGCTGCAAGAAAATCAGCGCCAGCAACAAATCTTGTTTCGTACCCTGCTCGGCCAAACGGCGTTACCGTCGTTAGCGAATTTGCCAGAGGACTATCCAGCGGTATTGTTACCGATTGCTGATTTACCTGAGCAAACACTTGAACGACGGCCGGATCTCCGTGCCGCTTTTGTGGCGATTAATGCAGCTGATTTACGAAGTGAAGCCGCTTATAAAGATCTGTTACCGCGCCTTGATTTTCAAGCCATCTTGCAGGATGTCGCCCGTTCTCCCCGTGCGGCATTATTTGGTGGCCCGGCCTGGTCATTATTGGGCCAGTTGACGGCACCGCTATATGAAGGTGGCCAGCGCAAAGCGACTGCTGAGATCAGTGAGTTACAAACGGCCATTGCCTATCAGGATTACCGTGATCAGCTGCTGACAGCGGTTACCGAAATTGAACAGGCGTTGAGCTTTGAACAGGCATTACAAAGCCAGCAGCAATCGGTCGAAAAAGCCCTGGCCAGTGCCGAAAACAACCTGAAGCAATATCAGACCAGTTATCAAAATGGCTTAAAAACCATTCTCGAATTGCTGAGTGTGCAACAGCAAAATTTTGATTTGCAGGCCCAACGAGATGATTTGATTTATCAACGCTTGCTGAATCGCATCAATCTTGGACTGGCGCTGGGCATGGAGATCAACGCATGACAAAACGTATTCAATGGTTGGCGTTTATCGCAGCAGCAATTATTTTGGTCATTGCCTTTATCATCAGCCGACAAATGATGGCCGACTATGCCAACCGGCCTATCATCAAACGTGAAGTAGCGGTTATTCGTCCAGATGTCTCTGTGCTTAACGTAGAAACCAGCCGTTATCAGGCAATTGTCAGTGTTTTTGGGGCAGCGAATCCCAGATTTAATGTCATGCTCAGCGCTCAGGTAGTCGGTCAGGTTGAGCAGCTGTCGGGCGAATTTGAAACCGGTCTGCGCGTACCCAAAGGTGCGACATTGGCAACGCTTGAAAACAGTGATTATCTGGCTGCCGTTGCTGAGGCAAAGCAGCAAGTTGCTGAAGCCGAGTTGTTATTTATGCAAGAGCAGCGACAAGGTCAGCAAGCCGCAGTCGAATGGCAGGCCTCCGGTCTTGGCGGGGAGCCTGATGATTTGGTGTTACGCAAACCGCAGTTAGCCCAAACGCAGGCAGCTGTTAATAATGCAAAAGCCCAACTGCGGCGCGCCGAAAAAGATCTGCAATTCACTGAAATCAAAGCACCATTTGATGCATTAGTGGTATCCCGTGATATTTCACCGGGTAGTTTTGTGCAATCCGGCGCCCAGGTGGCAACGTTGTACAGCACAGATTTAATTGAAGTGAACGTGTCTCTATCAGAACGTGAATGGCAAAGCCTGCCGGCAATATCACAAATGTTAGCCGAAGCATGGCCGGTTGATTTACAAGCCGTCGAAGGTGATGGCGAATGGCAAGGCCGGGTATTGCGCAGTGAACAGCACTTGGATGGCACCACCCGTCAACGCGCTTTAATTATTGGTGTTGAACAGCCGCTGGATCAGCAGCCAGTCTTGAATCCCGGCACTTTTATCAAAGCCACCCTGGCTGGAAGTGAACGTACCGGTTTGTGGCAATTGCCACTGACCAGCCTTAGTCAGCGTGGTGATATCTGGTACGTAAATACTGAGAATCAGCTGGCAAAATTTACTGCAACACCGGAGTTCAGTGATGCCGAGTTTATTTATATCACACCGCCCTCTGAACTCGCTGAACAAGCGCAGCAGGTGTTGATTCAACCAATTGATAGTTATTTACCCGGTATGGCAGTGACCCCAAAAGCGGTGGCAAACAGTGAGTAATTTACGTCGCAGCGGCATCATTGGCTGGTTTGCCAGCAACCCGGTTGCCGCCAACTTGCTGATGTTACTGGTCATTGTCATGGGGCTGATGACGGTCGGTGATTTACGTAAAGAAGCTTTTCCGAGCAGGGAACCGGATAGCATTAATATTTCCGTATCGTACGACAGTGGCTCGGCGCGGCAATCTGAAGAAGGTCTGGCCATCAAAATTGAGGAACAACTCGAAGGCATTACCGGGATTAAGGAAATTAGCAGTGATTCCACTCGTAGCGGGGTCACTGTCACGGTTGAAATGCAAAGTGATTATGACCTCGACATTTTGCTGCGGGATGTCAAAGCACAGGTTGATGCGATATCAACCTTTCCAGTTGATGCCAAAAATCCAGTGATCCGTAAAGGTGAGCGTGAAGAACACGCCATCTGGCTTCAGCTTTATGGTGATGCTGATCGTCAGTCTTTGCAGCAAATTGCTGAAGCCCTGGAACGGGATCTACTCAATCAACCATCCATAAACCGAGTGACTTTATCAGGCCGTCGGGATCCGATGATGCTGATTGAGATTGATGATGGTCGCTTGCAATCCTATGGCTTGACGCTCAGCGATGTAGAAACGGCCATTAATAATAATTCGTCGAATCCGCTAACGGCTGTACTGCGAAATGAACAGATTTATCTGCAATTAAAAGCCGCTGAACAAGCTTATCTTAAACGTGACTTTGCCGAGATCCCTTTGGTCACCGATCCCAGTGGTCAACAGGTTTTACTCGGTGATGTTGCTTTTATACTTGATAGTTTTGATGATGATGTATCAGTGCTGTCGCGCTTTCAGGGCCAAGACAGCATCGGTGTGCAAGTCGTCACCACCGGTCTTGATGATATTGCCGATTCGGTGGCTGACGCACGCCTGGTAGTTGAGGAATGGCGGGTAAATCAAAAACTGCCTGCCGGCATCGAACTGGCTACCTGGTATGACCGTAGTGCCAGTATTTTAGATCGGCTGCAATTACTGTTTAACAACGCGCTTATCGGTATGGCGCTGGTTTTTGTATTGCTGGCGATATTTTTAAATCTGACTGTCGCCTTTTGGGTCGCCATGGGCCTGCCATTTGTATTCCTGGGCACGCTATTTTTTATGGGTGATGGCTGGGCCGGATTATCACTGAACTCGTTCACTACCTTCGGCTTTTTGATGGCACTGGGGATTATTGTTGATGACGCCGTGGTGGTCGGCGAGAGTATTTACAGTGTCCGATCACGCGAAGGCGATACACTGCACAATACCATCAAAGGCACCATGCAAGTGGCTATACCGACCCTTTTTGGGGTGTTTACTACGGTGGCGGCTTTTTATGCCCTGTCACAAATTGAAGGCCGGTTGGGTGAGTTGTATGCCCAGTTTGCGGCGGTAGTAACGATTGCCTTAATGTTATCAGTCGTCGAATCTAAACTGATTTTGCCGGCACATTTGGCCTACCTTAACACTCACAAAAAACCGTCGACCAACTGGCTGAGCCGCAGCTGGCGCAGCGTACAAAATGCCGCAGATGGCAGTTTGCAGTGGTTTGCTGAATATTTATATCAACCGGCGCTGGATTTCTGTCTTCGATTTCGTTATGCGATGCTGGTGGTGTTTTTAATCGTGTTTGTGTTGGTATTCAGCATGCCCTTTACCGGCGCCGTACGAATGAGTTTTTTCCCGTCTATTCCCGGTGACACGGTTCGTTCACAGATATCGATGCACAAAGATGTCAGTTATGGTCGCACTCACGAAACCTTATTGTTATTAGAAAAAACGGCTTATCAAACCGATCGACAATTAGCCAATGGCGGCGCTTCGGGTATCGCCAACTTACAAGTGCTCTCAGAAGCTGATCATTCCGGTGGGGTCACCGTCGAACTGGCTGCCGATGCGCCTTATGATTTGGCCAGCTTCAGAAAAGCATGGGAAGCTGAAGTCGGTTTACCCGAGGGGGTGCGCAGTCTGCGTATTCAAAGCTCGCGACAATCCGATGATGCGTTGCGGATTGAACTGCGCAGCAATGACGATAAAGTACTGACGTTGGCTGGGGAAGAAATGGCAGAGTTATTACGGCCATTGCCGGGCATTATTGGCCTGGAAGACAATCTGCAACCGGGGCAGCCACAGCTACAACTGAAACTCAATCAGCAAGGCCGTGCTTTGGGACTGACGACCAATCAATTGGCTATTCAGATCTTGCAGGGCTTTAGTGGTCAGGTGGTACAGCGTTATCAGCGTAATAGCGATGAAATTGAAGTTAAGGTGCGCTATCCGGAAGTCGACCGGCAAAATCCAGCCGACGTGTTGAAATCCAGAGTAAGACTGGATGATGGCACAGTGATGCCGCTGTCGAGCGTTGCCGATGTCAGTTACAGTTTTACCCGCGACAGCATTACCCGTATTGATGGCAAGCGCGCGGTATTTTTATCAGGTGACGTTGATAAAGAGCAGCTGTCAGTGACTGAACTGGTGGCCCGCTTACAACGTGATGTGGTGCCCACATTGTCAGCCAAGTATCCCGACTTGGAAGTGTATTTTGCCGGTGAAGCTGAAGAGCAGGCAGAAACCCAGTCCAGTATGTTGCATTTATTTTTACTGGCGATGCTGGCGATTTATGCGCTATTGGCTATTCCGCTGAAATCCTACAGTCAGCCGCTGATTATTATGACAGCCATTCCATTTGGTATTGTCGGTGCAATTCTCGGCCACTGGATTAATGATTTGTCATTAGGGATATTATCGTTGAACGGTATCATTGCGTTGAGTGGTGTCGTGGTCAATGACAGCTTGCTGCTGGCGGCACGGTTTAATGAATTAAAGCGCGATATGACAGACGTCCGTCAGGCCATTGTTGATTCAGCCCGTAACAGGCTGCGCGCAGTGCTGCTGACCTCATTTACGACATTTGCGGGGTTGTTGCCGCTACTTGGTGAAACCTCAAGGCAAGCACAGTTTCTGATTCCGGCAGCGGTGTCTTTGGCCTACGGTATTATGTTTGCAACCTTTATTACCCTGCTATTGATTCCGATGCTGTTATTAGTGCAACACGACTTACGTCAACGTCTACCCGGTAAGCAGGATCTTGCTCTGCCAGCAACGGTGGAGGTTTAAACATGCTGTCAGTATTATTAATTGAGGATGATTTAGATCTGGCGCAGACAGTCATCGATTATTTACAGCTGGAATCGATTCAATGTGATCATGCCAGTAATGGCGCGGCTGGTCTGACGTTGCTGACACAACAACGTTATGACGTGCTGCTACTTGATTTAAACTTGCCGCGTATTGATGGTCTGACAGTTTGCGAGAGACTACGCGCCGACGGTAAAGACATTCCGGTATTAATGTTAACAGCGCGAGATCAGCTGGCGGACAAACAAGCCGGCTTTGCTGCCGGGACCGATGACTATCTGGTGAAACCTTTTGCTCTGGAAGAACTGGTTTTACGTTTGCAGGCCTTATCACGCAGACGCAGCGGTCAGATGCAGAAACTACACATTGGCGATTTACAGATGGATCTCAACAGCCGCGTCGTCAGCCGCGACGGTCAAGTCATTAAATTATCGCCCATTGGCTGGCAGTTATTGGAAGTCTTGTTGCGTCAGGCGCCCGATGTGGTCAGCCGGCAAAAATTACAAATGACCGTCTGGGGTGATGAGCTTCCTGACAGTAATAGCTTGAAAGTCCATATGTTTCATTTGCGTAAGGCCATCGATGGACCGTTTTTAAGTCCATTGTTGCAGACGGTGGCTGGTCATGGCTTTGCCCTACGGATCGCTGATGAAACGACCGATTAGCCTGAAAAAACTTATTTCTCTGGCCTTTATTACGCTGGGGCTGGTCATTGTGGTTGGCTACAGCCTGCTGAGCATGCACTTTTTTGTCCGTGGTATGGACAATATCGTCGCCAGTAATATGGAAAATGCTGCGCTGACCTTTATGGCCAGCAGCCGTGAATTTGATAATAGCGGCCGTGCCAATTTTCGGGGTAATCAGTTATCGGTGGACTGGCCGGGCCAACCGGCTAGTATTCGTAATGTCTTTAACGCAGCGCCGAATGAACCGGCGGTGTTGCTAAAGCATAATCCCGCCAGCTGGTTTCAGCGACCTGATGAAATGTATTTTGTCATGCAGGTCGCCGTTGATAATGATGCGGTTTATATCAGCCGCACAGTTAGTGCTGACAATGTATCAACCATGGTGGGTCGTAATGTCGCGGAAAGCATGCAATTACTGCTGTTATTCAGCGCCATTATTGCCTTAACCATGGTGGCGCTGGTCTGGCTGATTTTGCGACATATTTCCCGGCCGGTCACCAAGCTGGGCCATTGGACGCGCGCGTTAAAAGCTGAAAACCTGCAACAACCGGTGCCGGATTTCTTTTATCCTGAACTCAATGATATGGCGCAATTGATCCAGCGCAGTCTGTCTTCGGTGCAACAAAGTCTGAATCGCGAACATCAGTTTTTGCGTTACACCAGTCATGAATTACGGACACCCATCAGCGTCATTCGTAACAACATTGAGCTGCTGCATAAATTACAGGCACAACCACAACCAGCCAATACCACAATGCGTCAGGATATTACCGACCGGATTGATCGCGCCAGTCGCAATATGCACTATTTGACGGAAACACTTCTCTGGCTGAGCCGCGAAAGTGATGTGCCGCTGCCGGTTAACAGCTTTGATCTGGAAGGTTTGTTGCAACAACTGTGTCAGGAAATGCGTTACCTGCTGAAAGACAAGCAGGTAGAGGTCAGCATTGAAACCAGTCCCTTCCCATGTCACGCATCAGAAATTGCCGCCCGAATTGTCCTAGGTAACCTGATTCGTAACGCCTACCAACATACCTGGGAAGGCAAGGTGTTGATTCAACAACAAGCGGCCAATATACGCATCAGCAATCAACATAGTCATCAGCCCCAGGTGACAACTGCCGAACAATCCGGTTTTGGTCTGGGTCTGCAACTCACCGCGCAATTAACGGCTAAGCTGGGCTGGCCCTATCAGAACCAAGCCAATTTACAGGGTCATGAAGTGACCTTGACCATTGTCGATCAGTCGCTCAATGGCCCGACAGATAGTGCAGATAAAATTGTTTAGCGGTCCGGCCACTGTGACTGGCGCGACTCATCGCAAATAAACGTGCGGCCTCGTGTAATTGCTGACGATCCATACTCTGATCGGTAAACAGTGCATCAACAATGGCAAAGTAACTATCCCAGCCTGCCGGATAAAATGACAGCCACATGCCAAACCGATCTGATAACGCCAGTTTGTCTTCGAGACTATCGGTGTAATGCACTTCACCGTCGACGACTTTGCTCAGCTGATTTTCTGATTGCCGTTCCGGCAGCAGATGCCGGCGATTAGAGGTGGCATAAATCCGTACATGATCAGGTGGCATTTCCAGTCCGCCCTCAAGCAAACTTTTCAACGGTTTATAGCTGACATCGGCTTCTTCAAAAGACAAATCATCACAGAAAATAATAAATTTAAACGGCCGGTCTTCCAGATCATCGAGAATATCAGGCAACCAGTTCAGATCATCTTTATCGAGTTGCAACATACGCAAGCCATTCTCAGTAAACTCATTAAGCAAGGCTTTGATAAGCGAGGATTTACCGGTACCACGACTCCCCCAAAGCAGCGCATGGTTACTGGTGTCACCGTGCAAAAAACGTCGGGTATTATCCAGTAAGGCAGCCTTTTGGTTATCGATACCAATCAACTGCTGTAAACGAACCGGATCCGGGCGGCTGACGGCTTTGAGTTTTTGGCTATTGGCCCGCCAAACAGCGGCATGAATATGGTGCCAATCAAGATTGTTCATGACTTAAATTCCTGCTTCGCGATGATCTGGCATCAAATGTATTGCGTCAGCCAGCAGTGACACGCCGATAGTTTCGCCAATTTTTAATGCATTACGACTGACCACATGTTCCGGCACATCCATTTGCATAATTGTCTCCTCAGCTGCCGGAATGCTCAGTAATACGGTGGTGATACCCCTTAACGTAATCATATCGCTGATAATGCCAGTTAAGGGATTTTCCTGCTCACCTTGCGATGGCCTGCGCCGTTGATGCAATAACACTTTGCTTGGTGAAATAGTCCAGTGCACCTTATCACCCGCATTAAATTGATGGGTATCAGTAATGGCCAGCCGCAGGCTATGCCAACGTAAATTAATACTGCCATGCTGATTTTCAAGCGTACCTGAAAACAGATTACGGGCATCAACTTGTCTGGCCACTGCCAGCGTTGCCGGCCGGTGTAAAACATTGTCTACGAGCCCCTGCTGCAAACTATTTCCCTGATGAATCACACACATCTCATCGGCCAGCATGGCCGCCTCATCCAAATCGTGGGTGACCAGCACAATCGGCATCGATAGTTGCCGGCGCAGACTGTGGAGCTCCAAATACAATTTACGCCGCGTGACTTTATCAACCGCCGAAAACGGTTCATCAAGCAATAGCACCTGCGGCTCCCGGGCTAACGCCCGCGCAAGGGCAACCCGTTGTTGCTGACCACCGGATAATTCGCTGGGATAACGATCCGCCAAACCATGCAAATTAACTTGCTGTAATAATTCGTCGATCCGCGACGCGTTGCTTTTTGTCTGTTCAGGTAATGCCAGTCGCAGATTATCAGCAACATTTAAGTGCGGAAATAACGCATAGTCCTGAAACACCATACCGACCCGGCGTTGTTGCGGTGACAAATTGATGCCTGCTTCACTGTCCTGCCAAACCGCATTGTTGCAACTAATAAGACCTTCATCAGGTTTCAGTAACCCCGCTATCGCTCGTAAAACACTGGTTTTACCGGCACCGGAAGGCCCGACTAACGCCACTAATTGCCCCGGTGCACAATTAAACTGCACATTTAACGGCATCGGCTGCGCATTTTTAAGTTTGACTGTTAACATCAGATCCGCATCAAGCGCCGGTTAAATCGATACACTAATGTCACTGTAACCATCGCAATCAGTAATAACATTATCGACATTTGCTGGGCGGCAGCATGGTCAAAGGCGAGCACACTGTCATAAATAGCAATCGATAAGGTGCGGGTTTCCCCGGCGATATTGCCGCCAATCATCAGCACCACGCCAAACTCACCCAAAGTATGGCAAAAACTCAACACTAACCCTGTGACAATACCGGGCCAGGCTAATGGTAGTTCAATTTTCAAAAATGTCTGCCAGCGTGATAAACCACTGCACCAGGCAGCTTCACGCAGGCCATACGGTATTTGTTCCAGCGCTCTTAACATTGGTTGTACGGCAAACGGCAGACTGTAAATTAATGAGGCCAGTAACAAGCCATTAAAGGAAAA
>Ga0307934_1000128_pt1 | contig 61655 bp, 59 predicted proteins | sample OrgLakmetageno90_FD_201838 | JGI IMG/M metagenome (GOLD analysis project Ga0307934, IMG submission 201838) | Saline water microbial communities from Organic Lake, Antarctica - #90 | ecosystem: Environmental > Aquatic > Non-marine Saline and Alkaline > Saline | place: Antarctica: Organic Lake...
CCTGGACAACCGCGGCCATCAGCATGCTGGCGATCAGCGTCTTACGCGGGCCCTGGCGCTGGTTCTATCTGACCCTACCGGTTCTGTGGGTTGTGTTCAGCGCGGCCACGTTCTGGGTGCTGCAAACTCTCTGGTTGCTGGCTTTCCCGGTGGCCACACTGGTCTTCGCCGCGCTGGGTTTCTGGCTCAGTCCCAGGCGGGCGCAAAGCCCGGATTAGCAATCCGCTGGTTGCGGTCCAGTCCGTCAATTCGTGTTATTTCTTCTGCACTCAATTCTACATCCAGCGCCTCCAGGTTGGCCTTCTGGTGAGTGGCCCGGGTGGACGAGGGGATGACCACAACGCCCTTTGAGGCAACCCATGCCAGTGCCACCTGGGCGGGAGTGAGATTGCGCGCCTCAGCAATGTTGATCAGGGTTTCATCGTCCATCACTTTGCCAACCGCCAGGGGCATATAGCCGGTGACGGTCATGCCGAGTTTTAGCGCGTGCTCGATTATTTTGCGATTGGCCAGAAACGGGTGCACTTCCACCTGATTGGTGAGGATGGCGCCTTCACCCAGGATGCTGACGGCCTGATCCATCTGGGCGCAGGTGAAGTTGGATACGCCAATGTGGGTGGTGAGTCCCTCGCGCTGTGCGTCTTTCAGGGCACCAAGATGTTCTTCCATCGGCACCTGGTCGTCCGGCGAAGGCCAGTGAATCAGCGTCAGGTCCACGTGATCGGTTTTCAGCCGGGCCAGGCTGTCATGCAAGCTGTTGATCAGGTCGTTCTTTTCAAGCTGATCGTGCCATATTTTGGTGGTCAGGAAAATTTCGCGGCGGGGAATGCCGCTGGAGGTGATGCCGTCCCCGACTTCGGATTCGTTTTCATACATCTGGGCCGTATCAATGTGGCGATAGCCAAGCGAAAGCGCGCTTTTGACTGCGTCTCTGGCATCGTTGCCTTTCAGGCGAAAGGTACCCATACCAATTCGGGGAAGTGCAGTGTCTGTCATATTGGTCTCCTCTTGAAGCCGACTGTGTCAATCGTCTGATAATGCCTAGGTGGATTCGCCTGACTGGTTCTTCAAGTGGCGCGCCGGTATTATACGGCCCGTCGACTTCTCCAGCCTGGAATTAAGGTGAATCCATGATGACCGGTCACTGCCTTTGCGGCAGCGTAAGCTTTGAATACGATGGCCCGCTGGGGCCAGTGGCACTGTGCCATTGCAGCCAGTGCCGCCGCGCTCACGGCAGCGCATTTTCCGCCAGTGCGCCGGTGCAGAAGGTTCGTTTTCGTTGGGTTGCCGGCGAGCAGAGCATCCGCGAGTACGAGTCCCGGCCCGGAAAATATCGGGCGTTCTGCGCCAACTGCGGCAGTCAGCTTTACAGCCGGGTAGATGCCATACCCGGCATTCTTCGGCTGCGGGTAGGGGTCATTAATGAACCCCTGGGAAAGGGGCCCGCGCAGCATGTGTTCGTTGACTCAAAGTCCGACTGGTTCGAGATTACCGACCCCATTCCCCAGTTTGAAAAAACCGAGCGGACCAACGACCCGAACTGAGTGGCCGAAGGTCCGTGTGGTGCTCTGCTCAGTCAGCAGGTACCACTCGATATACCTTGCCATTACTGGCGTCGGTCAGCAGCCAGAGAGCGCCATCCGGCCCCATACGCACGTCGCGGATGCGTTCACCAAGGTCCAGCAGCAGGTCTTCCTCCTCAACGACCTTGTTACCGTCAAATCTCAGGCGGACCAGCTTTTGCAGTTTCAGCGCCCCGACAAACAGATCCCCTTGCCAGCCCGGGAAAAGGTCGCCGGTGTAGAACGCCATGCCCGAGGGGGCAATGGATGGGTCCCAGTAGTGCAGCGGGTCGGTGACCCCGTCCATCGTCGTTTTGTCAGAAATCGAGAAACCGCTGTAGGCAACACCATAGGTGACTTTCGGCCATCCGTAGTCATTGCCGGCTTGAATAATGTTGACCTCATCGCCGCCGCGGGGCCCATGTTCGTGGGTCCAGATTTCCCCGGTGTCGGGGTGTCGGGTCATTCCTTGAATGTTGCGGTTGCCATAGGTGAAAAACGTATCGTTAACGCGGCCGTTGCCGAGAAACGGGTTACCTGGGGCAGGTTTGCCGTTCACGGTGATACGGTGCACTCCGCCCGCATCATCGTCGGTCATCTGAGCCCGGTCTTTTTCCCCACGATCGCCCACCGATACGTACAGGTCACCCTGCGAATCGAATTCCATCCGTCCTGCAAAGTGGCGGGATGTGTTGCTGCGAGGAAGGGCTTCAAAAATCACCTTCACGTCCGTGAGTTGTTCCCCGTCGAATTTTGCTCGGGCTACACGGGTGGTCATGCCCTCTCCGCTCTTGGCGTGAGCGAAGCTCAGAAACAGCAATCGGTTATCGGCGAACTCCGGGTGCAACACTATGTCCAGAAGCCCGCCCTGGCCGGCGACCACCAGGTCCGGAACGCCGGAAACAGGCTCGGACTGCAGTTCACCGTCCTCGATCAGACGTAACCGACCCGCCCGTTCAGTGACCAATTGCGAACCGTCCGGAAGAAACGCAAGGCTCCAGGGATGCTCCAGGCCCGTAGCGACGGTATTGAGCTGGAAGTTTGCACGGTCGGAAGAAAATGACTCCGCTGCAAATGCAGGCGGGGCAAAAATTAGGGTGGCCGCTACGGTGGTGAGGGTGGTGAGGGTGGCGGCAAGTCCTGATACCCGGATCAGTCGGCCCATGATCGTTTCCCCACTTTCAGGTTTAGAAGCAGTGCTTTCACACAGCTGAGTGAACATTACGTCCGGTTAGCACAATTGTATGACACAACAAAGCCACCTTGGTTCGGTGGCTTTCCGCGACAGACACCCATAGCCCTCAGAACTCGTAACTGAGTGGGCCAACAATAGTGCGACCAGCACCTACAAAGCAATCATCTGCTCAGGCGGCGCCTCCAGAGTCAAGGAGCCTTGCTCGTGCTGCCATTGGCAACTATTTCGCCGGGCGAGCACTTTCAGAAGTCTGGATTTACCCGACCCGTTGTGGCCAGTCAGGGCGGTGACGTCGAAAAAGTCAGACATGCAGGCTCTAGAGCCTCACAGCTGTCCGGTCTGAACTCGCCACTGGGCGGCGTAGGGGCCGGCGTTTTTGAGGAGATCGCCGTGGACTCCGGACTCTACCACCTGACCCTTCTCGATAACGGCAATGGTATCAGCGTCGACAATGGTTGAAAGCCGATGGGCAATCATGATCACTGTGCGGTTGTGACCAATTCGCTTCAGGGATCGCTGAATGGCGGCTTCGGTCTCGTTATCGACGGCGCTGGTGGCTTCGTCCAGCACCAGAATGGGTGGGTCTTTCAGCAATGCCCGCGCCAGAGACAAGCGCTGGCGCTGGCCGCCGGAAAGCCGGACCCCACGCTCGCCCACTGCGGTGGCAAGCCCCTCGGGGAGCGCTTCGATGAAACCCCAGGCTTCTGCCGTTTTTGCCGCGTTCATAATTTCGGAATCGGTGGCGTCCGGTTTGCCATAGGCCAGGTTCTCCCGGATGCTGCTCTCGAACAGGTAGACATCCTGGCTCACCAGCCCGATAGAACTGCGCAGGGAGTTGAGTGTGAGATCTCTGATTGGTTGACCGTCGATCCGGATGTCGCCCTCGCTCGGGTCGTAAAACCGGAGCAACAGCTTGACCAGGGTTGATTTGCCAGAGCCGGTGGCACCGACCAGCGCCAGCGTGTTGCCAGCCGGAATATGCAGGCTGATGTCCGTTACGCCAGCGCCGCTGGAGGCATAGTGAAAGCTCACGTGATTCAGTTCCACATCGCCTTTTACCGGCCCCTGCAGAGCCTTCCCGCCTTCGTCCCGAACATGCACGGGCTCGGCAAGCAAATCCAGAATGCGCCGGGTGCTGGCCATCGCCCGTTCGAACAGGTCGATGACCTCCGCGAGACCGGTCAGCGGCCACAGCAGCCGCTGGGTCAGAAAGACCAGTACGCCATATGCTCCCACGTTCAGATTGCCTTCAAGTGCCATCATGCCGCCGACAGTAAAGGTAGCCAGAAAGCCGGCCAGAATGGCCATGCGAATAATGGGAATAAACGCGGAACTGATACGAATGGCCTGCCGGTTGGCTTCTACATAGGCTTCGCTGCTTTCTTTCAATCGCGCGGCTTCGCGATGCTCGGCCGTAAAACTCTTGATGGTGGCAATGCCGCCCAGGTTGTTGGCCAGGCGGCTGGAAAGGTCACCGACTTTTTCCCGCACATCGGCATAAAGCGGACCGGCCTTGCGCTGGAAATAAAACGCACCCCAGATAATCAGTGGAATGGGCGTAAAGGCGAGGAGCGCAATCAAAGGCGACAGGACAAAGAAAACGGCGCCGACAGCCACCACTGTAACGACCACCTGAATCATGGCGTTGGCGCCGCCGTCGAGGAACCGCTCCAGCTGGTTCACGTCATCGTTCATAGTTGCCACAAGCTGGCCTGAACTGCGGGCCTCGAAGAAGCTCATGTCCAGCCGCTGGGCATGCTCGTAGGCATCCTGCCGCAAATCGGATTGCAGCCGCTGAGCCAAGTTGCGCCAGAGGATCTGGAACAGGTATTCGAACACGGATTCGCCCGCCCAGATGAAGAAGGTGAGCACGGCCAGAATGGTGATCTGTTGTTGAGCGGTTTCAAAACCCAGTCCGGCGACAAAGCTCTCTTCCTGGTTAACGACCACGTCAATGGCAACACCAATGAGAATTTCCGGGGCAATGTCGAACAGCTTGTTAATGACAGAGCAGGTGGAAGCCGCAATGATTTGCCGGCGATAACCGCGGGCATACCTGAGCAGTCGGGCAAGGGCAGAGAAACTGGAAGTCTGAGACATGCTGGGGCCTTCGATCGACAAAAAGAATCAGGTTTTTTGATGGCGCTGCAGCCAACGGTCCAGTTTGTTGGCAAATTCCTTGCGGTCGGTCTGGCCAAACGGCGCCGGGCCACCGGTGACCTGCCCGGCGTCTCGCATCTCTTCCATAAAGTTCCGCATGGCAAGGCGCTGGCGGATGTTCTCCTTGGTAAAGGCCTGGCCACGGGGGTTGAAAACGTCTGCACCTTTTTCGATGGCTTCAGCCGCGAGGGGAATATCCTGGGTGATGACCAGGTCGCCTTCGTGCATCTGATCGATGATTTCGTTGTCGGCAACGTCAAAGCCCTGCGGAACCTGGCGGCGTTTGATGTAGGGACTCGGTGGCAAGTTGATGATGTGATTTGCGATAAAGGTTGTCTCGACTTGCCAGCGGGCGGCCGCACGGCAGAGTATTTCACGAATTGGTACGGGGCAGGCGTCGGCATCGACCCAGATTGGCATGGTTGGCTCCTTTACGCGGCGAATCCCGGGCAGTTTACCTCGGGTTGTTGTGAGCCTGGTAATTGGATTCCACGTATCTTTTTATAGCCTGATTTCCTGGCGCGCCTCCGCTACGGGAAAAGGTTTTTTAAAAAGCGAGGACCTTTATGAAAAATCGACTGATTTCGGCGGCGTTTCTGGTTGTTCTGATGAGCGCGATCCTGATGGCACCCCATTTTGCCAGAGCCGACGAGTCGGTTGCCTGGCAGGCGCTTCGAGACGGCGAGGCGGTGTTGATGCTGCGTCACGCCCTGGCACCGGGCACCGGAGACCCTGCCAACTTCAAACTCGGCGATTGCCGTACCCAGCGCAATCTGAGCAATACCGGCCGGGATCAGGCCCGAGCCTGGAAGCCTCTGCTTGCCGGTCATGGTATCAACCAGGCTCGGGTGTTCAGCAGCCAGTGGTGTCGGTGTATGGACACGGCCACAGAAATGGATGTGGGCGAGGTGACGGAGTGGCCCTCTTTGAATTCATTTTTCCGCAACCGCAGTTATGAGCCTGAGCAGACCAGAGAGACGATTGAGCGGGTTAACGGGCTTGAGAAGGGGTTTCCCGCGGTTCTGGTCTCGCACCAGGTCAATGTGACGGCAATTTCGGGGATTTTCCCATCCTCGAACGAGGGCGTCATTCTTGCCCTGCCGCTGTCCCAATCCCCCGAAATCCTGGCGCGGGTTACGCCCTGAATCTTACGGCCGGCCAACGGGTCAGCCTGGCTGAAGTGCTGTACTTTGCCAGGTGGTCTGGTGACTCAGGTCCATATATTTCTGCATTACCAACAATGCCGTGATGCATTCAATTCGCTCGTCTCGAAAACGAGCTGCATGTTCCTGGGCGTTGGCAATAATGGCTTCCGCCTCTGCCGGGTGGGCCGAGTAATACTCTACCTTTTCTGCCAGATTCGAATGATCCTCTGCCAGTTCCACGTAGTGGTAGCCGGGAACCAGTGATCCCTCCATAAACCATGTCTCGAATGTCGGCCGACGCATCATGCAAAGGGAGTTGGATGCCATGATCCACTTCAGGTTGGTGGCCACGTCTATGCCTTCGACACTGACCACGAACTGATACTCAAGCTGGTCTTCGATGCTCATGAAGTCTTTGTGATATGGCTGTTTTTCCGGCTCTTTGTGACGGGTGCAGCCGATATCGCAAAACGGGTGGCCAGCAAAGCGGGAGGCGAATTTGATGCGATGGGAACGATTGGACTTTCCGCGCCATACGGCCATGGGTTTCTTGTCGGCGAACGCGAGTCGGTCAGTCACAAAATGGTAGTGGCGGATGGTATTCAATTTCAGCAGTACTGAGTTCCGGTTGCTGCTGTCCCGGCGGACAGGGCGACTTTTTACGAATCTGGGTTGATCGGGTACGGCCGTGACGTCTCCAAACTGATAATCCACTTTGCGATTGCCGGGAAAGCAGCGGATCAGGCGGCTGAAGTCGATGCAGTAGGCTGTGCTTTTACCGGAAAACCGGAAATCCCCGGTGGTTTCCGCGCTTTCCGACGGCGTGAACGGCTGGTTCAGCCGATTATAGTAGGCCGCTCGTTGTTGAATTTCGCTCCGCCTCTCGGCGGTGAACTGCTGGAATGTTTCCATCAGTACTTTGCGCCGGTTTTGCCAAAACATCCGGGGCAAAAGGCAGCGGAGTGCATGTTGCAGATAAACGGTCAGCTTGTGTGCAGATTTAGCGGTCATTCCGGCAAACGTCCTCTTGTTCGGATGACTGGAGTCATATCCGAACAATGGCGTCTGCAGGTTACACCCGGATGTCAGTGCGATGACGTTTTGACGTTCACAGCGTGCGCTACCCAGAGCGTCAAAATAGGTCGATTACTGCGTGGCTGCTGCCTGGATCTGCTGCTGCAGCTCGCGAGTCAGGGCAGGTTCCAGCTTCAGGGCGTTGGCAAGCTGTTCAAGCCAGGCTCTTTCCATGGGGTTCTGGTCGTCGATCATGACGGCGCTGACGACGTAGATTTCCCGGCTGGCTTGCGGGGAATCGGCACTTCGGGCCAAAGCTTCGGCATCCAGCGGGGCGTCGAACTGCTTCTGGATCCAGGCGTTAAGTTCATCATCCGGGCCGAGCTTTTCGATTTCCTGGGTCAGAAGGGCGCGTTCGTTGCTGTCTATGTGGCCGTCAGCCCGGGCGGCCATGATCATGGCCTGCAGGATTTCCAATCCGCGTTGTTCCTGTTGCTGGCCCTGAAGCTGCTCGATCGGCTGGCCTTGCTGCTGTGGCTGGGATGCTGCAGTGCCCTGATTGGCGCCCTGATTGCCGTCCTGATAACTCTGGTAGGCTTTCCACGCCAGCACACCGACGCCCGCCAGCGCGCCATACTTAAGGGCTGTTCCACCCATTTTGCGACCGCGCTTGGAGCCAACCATCAGGCCGAGAGCGCCGCCGCCGAATAGACTTTTCACGTCAATACCGGAGCCTGACCCTCCGCTGCCTTTCAGCTGGCTGCCGACACTGTTCATCATTTTGTTGACGTCGAACCCGCTCCCGCCGGACTTGCTGCCTTGCGCCTGTTTCATTACCTGATTCAACACTGACATTACGTTCATTTTTAACTCCTGTTCGTTGACGTATGGCACTGCCAGTTGAACATTTTTTGACGTCTTAGTTCCCTTGGTCATTCCGACCCGTCCGACCCGCGACCGATTAACAACTGGACGCGACGATAACCTTGTCCAATTTCGGTATTATAACGGCGTGGCAGGCAAATCGGACGCCCGACGCTTTTTCCCCAACCCTAACGACAGAGACTTCTATGAAGGCGATTTTTTCGGTCACAACAATGATGATTATGTTTCTGCTTTCCGCCGCAGCGCTTGCAGAAACATACACCGAGGGCGCGATCACGATCAGTGATCCCTGGAGCCGGGAAACACCGCCGGGCGTTTCAAAAGGTGTCGCCTACATGAAAATCACCAACAACGGCGACAGCTCCGTGACCCTCACCGACGCGGAAACCACCAAGGCCGGAGACGTTACCCTTCATCAAAGTAAAATGAAGGGCGACCTCGTCACCATGGAATATGTGGAAGGTGGGCTGACCATTCCGGCGGGTGAAACCGTGGCTCTGGAGCCACGGGGTTATCACTTTATGCTGGATGACCTGGACCGTGGACTGGTGCGCAACGAAAGCGTCGCAATGACGCTGTTTTTCGAGGGGACCAGTGCTATGAATATCAAGATCAGGGTTAAGTCCATCGGCGACATGGATCACATGGGCCACTGATCAGGGTCAGGTTGGGCGTTTTCGCTAAGCGCTATCGGCCGCCCAACTTCCGTAAGCCATTTCCGCCACCCGGGCAATTTCATCCTCGGGCACGGCGTCAATGTTTCCCAGCTCCAGTTTGTCGTAGTGGAACGCGTAGAGCCTGGAGGCGAATTCTGCGATGGGCAGGGAGGCCTCCCCGCGGATTTCTCCATGACCCCGCGTTGAGCAGTTGATGCCCTGGCCCCAATCCTGGCCGCTGTCGTTATTGGGATTGAAGAAATACACCCGCATTTCACTGTCCGGACTCAGGCACACCCGCCGGATGACGATGGCATGGCGGCCCACAAAGCGCGCAGCGCTGTCGGTAACGGCTATGCCAGCCGGTTGTGGGTGAATCAATGGCATGTTGTCGTTGAAGAAAGGGTGGTAGCTGGCATAGAAGTGCCGGATGAAGCCGTCGTAGTCAGTGATTTCCCCGGTTGTGACGTCGCTGACAACCTTAAACCCGTGATTGACCCACCAGCCATAAAACTCCGGGTTGATCCAGCGGTGGGCATCGTCGTCGCGATCGCTGCAACGGCGCCACATTTCGCCGTAAATCCGGTCGAGATGAGGGATCAGAACCAGCGATACCGGGTCAACGTCCACGGGTGTTTCAGTAACCAGCCCCGCCTCAAGATCTTTTGACGATACCTCGTCTCCCTCGAATCGTATCAGGATTTCGTTGTCCCGGGCGGCCCAGGCAAGAAGCTGCAGAAGGTAGTCGGCTTCGTGATCTGCCCACAGACAAAGGCCGATGGCTGACTGGCAGCTGGGGTTGTTGCCCTGGCCCACGCCGAGGGGCTGTCCCAGAAGGTTGAGCACGCCAGCCAGCAGGAAGACCCGTGGCCGGTGGGCGTCTCCGAACACATTGCGTATCAGCTCGCGATTTTCATCCGAGACACGCAGTTCGATCTGCCGCCAGAGCGCCTGGGCTACGGCCGGCGTGAACAATGACCCCCGCTCGAGCATCATGGCCAGGCCATAAACGGCCTGGCAGGTTTCAGGAAAGATGGCTTCATCAATCAGTTTTTTGACCAGTTCGCTGTAGCACAACAGGTCATCGCGGCCGGTCATTGTCAGACCAAGTGCTTCGGGAAGCAGTTCGTTTTTTTCCAGTTCCCGTAAATAACGTATGAAAACAGCGTGATAGGGTGATGCCAGACCGGTATCGTACATGTGGTAGGCGAAGGATGATGCTTCTTTGGCCAGTCCTGCATCGTCCATATATTCCAGCCGCTCACGGTACACAGTCGTACCAGGATCTTCTTTGCTTCCCGGCGTCGGGGCAAAAAGCGTGCGTACCAGTCGGGTCGCGTTGTCGTTACCTGCGGTGTCCAGGGAGGGGTCGTAAAGGCAGGTGGCAATCTGGCCGATCATTTCGCGGATGCTGTCGACCTGAACGGGGCGTTGTTCCAACAGGCGCCAGACTTCGCCAACCAGGCTGTCCAACAGGCTGCCGTAGCCCAGATGCTCAACCAGGTATTGATAGAGTGACTGAACGATGACGCCAAGTTGGTCTGGGCGTTCGCGATCAGCCTCAGACAAGGCTCCGGATAACAGATCAAGATTGAGCGCCATGATCTGAGTCAGGAAATGCGAAGCCTGCTCTGACGAAATGCCCGGGTGAAAATAATCTCTGCGAACCACTGCCAGCATACGAAGTTGACTGATGGCTTCGACAATAGTGATAACGCCACCCGCTGCCCTCAATGATTGCTTGGCCAGTACAGGTTTGAGCAGGGCCGGCCGGGACCAGTCGCTGGTACCGAAGATGCCGGCTGCTTCCAGTGCCGGGACGCGGCGATAAAGCTCATCAAAACCGCCGGGCATTGTCATTATCTGGCGCGCGCGTTCCAGCAGATCCATGCTGGACAGCTTTGCTGTCAGCCCGACGGGCGCTGGCGAAGTCTGCCATGGCGGCGTCTAGCTGCAGTGACGCATTGGCTAAATCAGGGTTACCGGATGGGCTCAAACGTTACACCTTAGTTGTTTCAATTAGGATAGAGGATCAGGGTAGTCATAGTATAAAGCAAGGCCAGCAGGTTCATGAACAACTTAACGCTGCGGGCGGAATGAGTTGGGAATCCACTCAGGCACAAAAAAAGGCGTGACCGTTACCGGCCACGCCTTTTCACTGCAAGGAAATGATCAGGCCAGATCGAAACGATCGGCGTTCATTACCTTGGTCCATGCAGCGATGAAGTCCTTGACGAACTTCTCTTCATTATCGTCCTGAGCATACACTTCTGCATACGCACGCAGGATTGAGTTGGAACCGAACACCAGGTCAACACGGGTCGCAGTGAACTTGGTGTTGCCGTTATTGCGATCCACAATGTTGTAGGAGTTTTTGCCCGTGGGCTCCCAACTATTCGCCATGTCGGTGAGATTCACGAAAAAGTCGTTGGTCAATTGGCCAACGCGATCCGTGAACACGCCATGCTTGGTGTCACCATGGTTAGTACCCAGCACCCGCATGCCACCGAGCAGGACGGTCATCTCAGGTGCAGTCAGGCCCAACAATTGGGCGCGGTCCAGAAGCATCTCCTCTGGCTTGACCATGTAGTCTTTTTTCTGCCAGTTGCGGAACCCATCTGCCAGCGGCTCCAGAGGCTCGAAAGACTCTGCGTCGGTTTGCGCGTCAGTGGCGTCGCCTCGACCTTTGTGGAACGGCACGTGAACTTCGTGGCCCGCAGCCTTGGCAGCCTTTTCTACGCCCAGATTACCGCCGAGAACAATCAAGTCAGCAATGCTGGCGCCGGTTTCGGAGGAAATTTTCTCATAGACCTTGAGCACCTTGGTCAGGCGGTCCGGCTCGTTGCCCTGCCAGTCTTTCTGCGGGGCCAGGCGGATCCGTGCACCGCTAGCGCCACCGCGCATGTCAGAACCACGATAGGTACGTGCGCTGTCCCAGGCAGTGGTGATCAGCTCATTCAGGCTGAGTCCGGCTTCATCGATCTTCGCTTTTACCACTTCCTCGATGTAGTTGGTCTCGCCCTGGGGAACCGGATCCTGCCAGATAAGATCTTCCTTCGGTACGTCCGGGCCGATGTAACGGGATTTCGGTCCCATGTCACGGTGAATAAGCTTGAACCAGGCACGGGTAAAACAGTCTTTGAAGTAGTCCGGATCTGCCATGAACTTTTCACAGATCGCACGGTACTTCGGATCAACCTTCATCGCCATGTCGGCATCAGTCATCAACGGCTTTACGCGCGTTTTCATGTCGGTTGCGTCGACAGGCATGTGCTCTTCTTTCATGTCGATCGGCTCGTACTGGTTGGCGCCAGCCGGGCTCTTCGTCAGCTGCCATTCGTAGCCGAACAATGAGTCAAAGTAACCCATGTCGAACACGGTCGGGTTGGCTGTCCAGGCACCTTCGATGCCGGAGGTCACCGCGTTGGAGGCCTTTCCGTCCATGTTCGGGTTCATCCAGCCAAAGCCTTGAGTTTCAACATCCGCGCCTTCCGGTTCCGGCCCAAGTGCTTCTGCGTCGCCGTTACCGTGGGCCTTGCCGACCGTGTGACCGCCAGCGGTCAGCGCCGCAGTTTCTTCGTCACCCATCGCCATGCGGGCAAAGGTTTCGCGGATATGATCAGCGGATTTCTGCGGATCAGGCTGGCCGTTGACACCTTCAGGATTCACGTAGATGAGGCCCATCTGGACAGCAGCCAGCGGGTTTTCCATGGTTTCCGGCTTGTTGATGTCGTCGTAGCGCTCTTCAAACGGCGCCAACCACTCTTTCTCCGGTCCCCAGTAGATGTCTTTTTCGGGGTGCCAGATGTCCGGGCGGCCGTAGGAGAAACCGAAAGTCTTCAAACCAAATGACTCGTACGCAATGTTACCGGCCAGGATGAACAAGTCCGCCCAGCTGATTTTGCTGCCGTACTTTTTCTTCAACGGCCATAGGAGCCGGCGTGCCTTGTCCAGGTTGCCGTTGTCCGGGAATGAGTTCAGCGGCGCGAAACGCTGAGCGCCTGTACCACCGCCGCCCCGGCCATCGGCGACGCGGTAGGTGCCGGCTGCATGCCACGTGAGACGGATCATGAAACCACCGTAGGTGCCCCAGTCAGCCGGCCACCACTCTTTGCTCTCAGTCAGCAGCGCGTACATGTCTTTTTCAAGCGCGCGGTGATCGAGCGTCTTTACTTCTTCCCGATAGTCAAAGTCCTCGCCGAGAGGATTAACCTTGGTATCATGCTGGTGAAGGATATCGAGATTCAGATTCTCCGGCCACCACGCAACAGGATCTCCCTGATGTTGGGTGTGGGAACCATGCATCACAGGGCATTTTCCGCCCGAGCTATTGTTATCTGTCATTTCTCTTTCCTGATTCGGTCTTACAAACAACCCTTATTTTGAACCTACACTATAAGACAAAAAAGGTGCTGTGCTCTGAGTATTTGTTATGCCCGGAATAGTGAACGTCTATCGCCATTACGGCAGATTAGAAAAACCTCTAAGGCACTGTCTGCACAATATAACGTGATGCACTATAGTTAATACAATTAATTGAAAGAAAAAAGGTGAAAGCTTTTCTCAATCGATAGAGCGCAACCGGCTTAATAACCACGCTAAAAGTCACTCAGCTTTAGGGATGGTGTGAGCCTGTTAGAGTCCGGCCTTTTTAATGGCTGAAAGGAGCGATCCTGGATCCCAGGGCTTACGGTTGCGTTCCTGCTGATGCATCAGCTCAACGAGTGTCTGGTTGACCGGTGCTTTGACGCCCATAGACTCTGCCAGCTTTACAACCTCGCCGTTTATCCAGTCTATTTCCGTCGGTCGTCCCGCCTGCAGGTCTTCCCACATGGATGAGCGGGCGACAGGGTCAATGGTCAGCATCTGTTTGGCGACCCGAGAAAAGATCCAGTTTGGCGAAGACATCAAAACCGGTATCAGCCGGGTTGGCAGGCCGGTCAGTTTGACAGTCGGTATACCGGCCTGCTTCAGAAGATTGAGTGTTTCGTTCTGCGCCATCGCAAGAACGCGTCGGTAGTCCCGTTGTGACAGCTCCTCCAGCAGCGGGACGCCAGACAGCGCGTTGATTGGATTGTTCAGGTTAAGCAGCAGCTTTGACCACATCACCGACTCGATGTCAGGGCGAAGTTCCAGAGGCAGGCCTGCTTTTTTGAACACGTCAATGACGGGCTCAAGAGCCGTGTGATAAGCGGCCATCAAGTGGCCCTCAGTGCCCTGGTGGAAATGCCCCGGCGCCTGCTGCAGCACGTTAAAAGGCACCATGCCTGCGACCACGTTGGCACCGGGCATGGCCTGCTGGAGTTGCTCAGCGTTGGAAATGCCGTTCTGCAGGCTGACAACGGGCACTCCGGGCTTTACGAAAGGAGCCAGGATTTCGCCCGCTTCACGGGTCGCGGCCGATTTGACCGTCACCAGAACCAGATCGGCCTCTGCGGCGGTTTCGGCAGAGGTCAGGTAACTGGAGTCGTTAATGTCATGCTCCGCTTTAAACCCCATGTAGTCGGAAATTTTCAGGGGGTTGTCCCTGAACACCTGCTGCATTTTTGGGCGTCCGACGAAGGTGACTCTGGCGCCTGCCGAAAGCAGTCTGCCGCCGACATAGCAACCAATGCTGCCGGCGCCAAAAATCATAATATTGAGAGGGCGTTTGCTCATTGTTGTTTTCCCATGGAACATATAAGAGTTTCTCATTTTCGAGACAGTGCGACCAATATAGAGGAGATTTTATGCAAGCTAAAAAAAATGCTGTGATTACCGGAGCCAATCGGGGCATAGGTTTGGAGCTGGCGCGCCAGTTCGCAAGCCAGGGCTATTCTGTGATTGCCGTATGCCGCGAAAGCTCGGATGACCTCGATGCCATTGCAAGTAGAGTGATTCGGGATATTGATGTAACCCGGGAAGCCGATGTAAAGGCGCTTGTCAGCCAGTTGGCAGACACACGTATTGATTTGCTGATCAACAACGCCGGCCTGTTGCAGGATGAAAAGCTGGGCAGCATTGATTTTGATTCTATTCGGACCCAGATGGAGATCAACGCCTATGCACCTTTAAGAGTGACGGAAGCGTTGTTGTCGCAGATTCCTGACGGTGGGAAGATCGCCAACATTACCAGTCGAATGGGCTCAATCGCTGATAATGATTCCGGCGGGCGATATGGCTACCGCGCGTCCAAAGCCGCACTCAATGCTTTTGGCAAGTCTCTGGCCATGGATTTGAAGCCCAGAGGAATTGCCGTTGCACAGCTTCACCCCGGTTACGTACAGACCCGCATGGTGAACTTTGGGGGGTTGATTACGCCTGAAGAGTCTGCCAAGGGTCTCGCGGCGAGAATTGAAGGGTTGAACCTGGATAACACGGGTTCGTTCTGGCACAGCAATGGCGAAGCGTTGCCCTGGTAAACAGGCAGGCACAAAAAAAGGCAGCCGAAGCTGCCTTTTTCAAACGTGCTGGCTGTTATTTAAACAGCAACAACGTTTTCTGCCTGAGGGCCTTTCTGGCCTTCAGTAACGGTGAAGTCGACTTGCTGGCCTTCAGCCAGAGTCTTGAAACCGCCACCCTGAATCGCGCTGTAGTGAACAAAGACGTCTGGGCCGCTTTCACGAGTAATGAAGCCGAAGCCTTTGGCTTCGTTGAAAAACTTAACAGTACCGGTAGTTGTAGACATAATAATAATCCTGAGATCGATAATTTAATGTGCCGCCAGACCACCCGATGTGGTGACTGATCAGCGTTGTGCGGAAACAGAAAACGCGCGGAATCAAAAACAGGACAGGCAACTACCAAAAAAAGCGGTGCGTCTTATTCGTGAAATGCTGTGCTAAATCTTTCCTACGACCGACACGATACACTTACATTCACGGGATTGCCAAATTTATTTTGACCGTAAAAGACGCGGGAGGTGAGTGAGTGACCAAAGCCGATGATCGCCCCAGGATTTCCCCAACGGTGGCGTTGCTGTTTCAAGGCGGTATCGGTGCGTTGGGCCTGGCGGCCATCATGCTGTTTGGCATACCGGTCCAGAATACAGGGGTTACCCCCGGCCTGGCCGTATTGCTGGGGCTGGTCGGCAGCGCTGCGACTTATGCCGTCATCGTGTTTCTCACCCGGCCGACAGGCTTGCTGCACCAAGCCATGGCCAGGGAACTTGAGGCGCTGTCCCGATTTACCCGTGATTATTCCTGGCCGGTACTGATCACCCTGTCGGTCTTCGCCGGTGTGGGTGAGGAACTGTTGTTCCGTGGCGCTATTCAGGGCTGGCTGGCCCAGCATGCTCCCGATGCAGTGGCTATCGCCGTTGCCTCGCTGTTGTTCGGGTTAGTGCATTACCTGTCGCTTGCCTATTTTTGTCTGGCGACAGGCATGGGGCTTTTACTGGGGATTGCCTACACGACGACAGACAGTCTGCTGTTGGTGATGGTCTGGCATGGTGTGTACGATATGATTGCGCTCTTCAGCCTGCGGCGCCATCCCCACCTTTTCGGTGCCCACTAAAGTGTCCATTGCAGAGAGAGACGGTTCGTGACCAAAGATGCCTTCCGCAAAGTATTCTGGCCCATCCTGTATTTTTTCGAGAAAGACAAAGAAGGTGCCCAAGCCAGCCCTGAAGGATACCGACCATCCCATCGAAAAATTCTGTTTGCGGTCGGCTTTCTGTTCTTCGTTTTATCTATGGCGACACTTTTCTTCGTTCTTTTCACCGGAACCCTCGGAGGGCTTTTCCCGGTCGTTGTTTTTTCCCTGATCAGTCTGGTCTGCGCTGTGGTGGCAACACTGGGCAGTGACAGCGCGGTTGCGAAAATCTGGGGGAATCCGAGTTCAGGACGGTGAATTAATATTGCTTATCCAGATAAATCAGAAAAATTGATTCGCGGAATAGCCCAACACTTTCCATACTCACACCACTACAAAAACAATGGCGAGTGGTGATACAGAATGAGTGAGCGCAAAGAACTGCCGGGCTGGCGTTGGGGTCCGTTTACCCTCCGTGTGCCGTTTTATCACAGCAAGCTCTGCTGGTCTGAATTTCTGCAGGGGCTGATGGTGTCTGCAGCCACCGGCCTAGCGCTGGTGCCGGTGATGATGGCGTATTTCGGCATGAGCTTCGAAGAAGCCATCGCCCTGTCGATGGTGCACGCTTTCCTGATTGGTTCCGCTGTCATCATATTTGGCGAGCCCTACGCCGGCGGATGGATTACGCCGGCGCTGCCATTAATACTCGCGTTTGTTATCGGCGGTTACGAAGACCCTTCCAGCCGATTTCAGGCAATGACGGCGCTCACGCTGGTGTTCACCAGCCTGGTTTTCTTCCTGGGTGTGACGGGGCTGGGGCGCAAGCTGGTTATCTGGCTGCCGGACACCCTCAAAGCCGGCATCATACTGGGTGCCTCGATTGCAGCGCTGAAGCGGGTTTTTATTGATGACGCTGACAAGTTCCTGCTGGAGCAGCCGATTGCCACGACGGCGGCAATCGCCGTCTGTCTGATATTCACCTTTTCCATTCCAATGCAGAAGCTCAAGGAGCGGAACCGGTTTTTCCTGATGTTGGGCGCGCTGGGTCTGCTGCCCGGTTTTCTGATTGCGGCCTTTATCGGGCCGTTGGTCGGCGAGGTAAGCTTTGATATCCAGTGGGGCTTCATGGTGCCACCTCTCGGCGAAGCGTTCGCCAAAGCATCGCCACTGGTGAATGGCTGGCCAACCATGGAAATGATCGCCCAGAGTGTGCCGCTGGCGCTGATTGCCTACATCATCCTGTTTGGCGATATCGTTACGGGTAACGAGGTGCTGCGCGACGGTATGGCTGCCCGCAAAGACGAGCACATCGACATCAACCTGAATCGTACCCATTTCTCACTCGCGATTCGTAATGCCATTATGGCCGTCGTGGCGCCGTTCTTTCCGACTCAGGGTGCGGTGTGGACCGGCGTCCATGTCATTGTCGTGCAGCGATGGAAGCTAGGCCCGAATGCCATGGGCAGTTTGCACAGTGGTCTGGCATCCTATTATCTGATGGGGTTGCCGTTTATCTATTTCCTGCTGCCTCTGATGACCGGTCTCAAGCCGCTTTTGGGCATTGCTCTGTCTTTGACCCTGGTGCTGACCGGCTTTGCCTGCGCCTACATTGCGATGTCCATTCCGAAGAGTAACGCCTCGCGGGGCACGGTGGTCCTTATTGGCGCCTCCCTGGCCTTTTTCGAACCCTGGATAGGGTTGCTGATTGGTATGATTGCAACGCTGACAATGGTTGGCTGGGACCGCAATGAGGATCCCATCCCCCACGACTGAGGAAGCAATGGCGCTCTGTCATGACTGGCAGGGCGTGAATCAACTCTATAGAGTGGGGCGAGAGACTCAATAACGGACCAATGACAGTATGTTGCGAATTTCCGACGCGGTGACCCTCGGTGATTGGGAGATTGACCTTTCACAGATACGGGCCCAGGGCGCAGGTGGGCAAAACGTCAACAAAGTGGCGTCTGCGGTGCATTTGCGCTTCGATATCCAGAACTCCAGCCTGCCCCCGTTTTACAAAGAGCGACTGATGAAACTGTCTGATCAGCGGATCAGCAAGGAAGGCATCGTCGTAATCAAAGCGCAGAAATACCGCACGCTGGAGCTGAACCGTGAAGACGCCCTTGAACGCCTGAAAGAACTGATTAAGGGTGCAACCCGGTTGCAGAAAGCCCGTCGTCCAACCCGGCCCACCAAAGGCTCCCAGCGCCGGCGCGTGGATCACAAAACCCAGAAGGGGAAAACCAAGGCCCTGCGTGGTAGGGTGAAGATGTGATCTCAGGAGCCCTGCCATGTTAATAGCCTACCGCGCCCGCGACATTGCCGAAGCTCATATTGTTTCTGGCATGCTCCAGGCAGAGGGTATTGAAGCCCATGTTGGCGGGCATTATCTTCAGGGAGGATTGGGTGAAATCGGCGCGGCGGGGTTTACCAATGTTCATGTGGAAGACGACGACTACCCCAAAGCCAGGGACTTGATTGCGGATTACGAGGCCAGCCCGATGGAAAATCCGCCCACGCCGTCTTCCGCAGGCAACCGGGTTGAACGCTATGCGGTCGGTTTTCTGCTGGTGCTCGCTGTGTTGGTGGCGGTGTTCGTCGGAGCTTTGTGAGAGCGCTTTCCAACAGCACTGTGGAAAAAATGGCCCATCGACCATGACAGAATTCTGTCCCGTGTGTGAGCAAGCCGCCGCCCAGACCTTCCAGACCGTAAAAGACACGCTCTACTATCGCTGCTCCCGATGCTTGGCAACGTTCATGGCGCCGGGCTGTCGTTTGAGCGCAGCAGACGAACGGGCCGTTTACACCCTCCATGATAATGATCCCGATGACCCGGGTTATCGCCGGTTTCTTTCCCGACTGGCGACGCCGCTGCTGGACCGACTGAACCCGGGTGCCTGCGGGCTGGATTTTGGTTGTGGTCCCGGACCAGCACTGGCGCAGATGCTGGAAAAAGCGGGCATGCGCGTGTCCCTCTACGACATTTTTTTCTACCCCGATCCGACCGTGCTGGATGGCCGCTACGACTTTGTGACCTGCACCGAAGTGGTTGAGCACCTTCACCATCCCGCGCGGACTTTCCAGCGGCTGGATTCCTTGCTGGCACCGGGTGGCTTGCTGGCCGTGATGACCTGTTTTCAGACGGACGACGCCCGTTTTGCAAACTGGCACTACCGGCGGGACCCGACTCACGTGGTGTTTTACAAACAGGCGACTCTGGAATGGTTGGCTGGATTTCACGGCTGGCAACTGGACGTGCCGGCCAAGGACATCGCCCTTTTCCGCAAGTCTTCCGTTAGCCAATGACGATTCAGAAAGTGGAGAGCCCCGTGGCTTCCATCACGCGATACTGCCAGTAACGCAACGCCGAGTGATCCGCCCACGCCTGATAGGGTAAGCTCATCACCGGATTGCTGCCCGGCCCGCTGTTCCACTGCTCCTCGAAGAACCGATCAGTTTTGCGGATGCTGGAATGGTCACGGGGCGCTAGCACCAGCACGTTGGATTCCAGATTCAGGTCGTCCAGATTACGGCGGGTAAAGTTGGCGGACCCCAGCAGCAGGCTGGCCCGGTTATCCCGATCCTGCCGGATCAGCAGCTTGCTGTGGCATTGTTCGCCACGGGTGTTGCACCAGCGAACAGCTACCCCGTTTTTCATCAGCTCCATGGCCACCTGGCGGTTTGGGACCCCGCTTTTTGCCCGTCCGAACGCGTCATGATTGGCATCAAGTAATACCCGAACCTGAACGCCCCTGCGGCTGGCCCGGATCAGCGCGAGCAGAATGTCCCGGTGGGAAAGATAGAACATTGCCATATCGACCCGGTCACCGGCCCCAGCGGTGGTGATGATATCAAGTGCCGTTTCACGAATGGCGGATTCTGTCAGCACCTGAATTTGCGCATCCCCCAATGGCGCGATTTCGCTGATCCGGCCCAGAGCCCTGTCCACAGCATCGGTGGGCGCCTCTGACAGGGCGAGCACTGCGCGCTCGCTGCGCATTAGGTCGGCCACTGCCGGGCCGCTGAAACTGAGCGCGATATTGCTGTGGTGGCTGCTGCCGTCATGGGGGTTGGCGGAACTGACCAGTGCCCGGAAACTGTCGCCGCTGTCAGTAATCAGCACTTTGCGGTGATTGGCCTTGAAATTCAGCAGGCTGAGATAGCTTCGCAGGGTGACCGATTGCTCACCAATCGGGCCTGGAAGCCAGCCGGATTGCGCCGAATTGCCAAACCACTGGCAACAGGTCCGCCACAGGCCGGACCAGAGCGGGTTACTGTCCCGTAATGGGTTCAGGTGGGTCTGGATGACGGCAATGCCGGTCTGTTCCAATTGCTGGAAATCTTCGGAAACAGCGCCGCCATAAAGCGTATTGATCGGGTCGGATATCACGATCACATCAAGGCCCGGATGCTTTTCTTTCGGGCGGATCAGGGCCTGGGTCAGCTGCCTGGCCAGCGGTAGATTGTGTCCATCCGCCGCGCCTGAGCTGTTGTACAGGAACATGTCCACCAGGATGAACTGTTGAGCACCACCAATCATGGCCAGGGTTTCGTCGAATATTTCCTGCTCAAGACGGGGACGCTCTCCCTCGACATGCAATGTGCGGTCGGTCAGCAGACGAGGCTCCACCAGCGGTTGTCGGTCACCTTTGTAAGCGATACCCGAAGGAAGCGGTTTGAAAGAGTGGTAGAGGCTGGTGGTCGTGATAACCAGCAAAAGGAGGCCAAGCAGGACTTTTATTGTCATGAACAGACTCCCGGGTTTTGTCCGCCTGAATAGTTTGACAGAACTATACGCCAGACTTTCGCCCCAGTCCCTGACCGACTTCTCATTGCGCGGGCAGGGCGATTGCACGTGATGCCGGTCCCAGTCGAACAAACCCTTACAAAAAACAACCCTCCTTGTTGTATCCCCAGGCGCGGTCAGTTTCTAGACTGAGTCTATGTAAGTGTCTGGCAAGGAAGATCGTGAACGCGCTGCGCTTTTTTTTCGAGAGAATATTCAGCCTACGGCTGTTGATCGTGGTGTCCGCTGCAGTCCTGGCGGTTTTCGGTGATGGCTTGCCGCTGGTGAGTTATGTGGATCAACAGTTGGGGGCTGCGCTGGGTGACGGCGCAACTGCAGGCCCGGACACCCTGTCTGAACCGGCCTGGTCAGAGGTGGCGATTCGCAGTGCCCTCATGGCGACTGCGGCCTTTCTGGTTCTGGCGGTTCCCCGGATTGGTGGTGTGGTGTCTTTGCCACTGGTTCTGCTTCTGGGGGGCGCGCTCGTCGTGCTTCAAGCGGCTTTGATGTTTTATCAGAATCTGTGGTTACCGCTTGGTGAAGTGCTCACGCTGTTGGTGGCCGGGTATCTGGTTATGTTGTTCTGGCTGCAGCCGCATCGGGTAATTGAATCACTGACGGACAATGTGCAGGACGCCCGCACGCGACTTGGCAAACTGCTGTTACGCCAGGGGCAGCCTGATGAGGCCATGGACGTTCTGGCTGATTGCCCGCCCGACGAACATACCCTGGAACTGCAATATGACATTGCTATTGCCCAGGAGCGAAAGCGCCAGTACGACAAGGCGTGCGCAACCTTCCGTCAGATTCTTGCTGCCCGGCGCAATTACCGCGATGTTGCCAAGCGCCTTGCCGCGCTGGAATCAATGGCCGGCGAGGCCGCCGGTGTCGGTGGTTCGTCATTCGATAGCACCCGGACACTGGTATTGCCAGAGCAGAGCGTCAGCCGCCCGACTCTGGGCCGCTATGAAGTGGAACGGGAGATTGGGCGGGGCGCCATGGGTGTGGTCTATCTGGGTAAAGATCCGAAGATTGCCCGCACGGTCGCGATCAAGACTTTAAGCTACCAGGCGTTTGATCCGGCTGAACTCAGTGATCTGAAATCGCGGTTTTTCCGCGAAGCGGAGGCGGCAGGGCGGCTTAACCATCCGGCCATTGTGACCGTCTATGATGTCGGCGAGGAGTCTGATCTGGCGTTTATTGCGATGGATTACGCGCCGGGCCGGCCATTGAGCGATTTTGGCAAACCGGATCGGCTGCTGCCTCTGGACAAGGTTCTGGCGCTGATTGCCCGCGTGGCCGATGCGCTTGAATATGCCCATGGTCGAAACATCATCCATCGCGATATCAAACCCGGCAATATCATCTATAACCCGGACAATGGTGATATCAAAATTACGGATTTCGGTATTGCCAAAATATCCGATGACTCGCGTACCCGCACTGGTAGCGTGATGGGCAGCCCGCTCTACATGTCGCCGGAACAGTTGAAGGGTCAGAAAGTGACGGGCGCGTCAGACGTTTACAGTCTGGGTATCACGCTTTACAAACTGGTCTCGGGGCAGACGCCTTATCAGGGCGATACCCTGGCGGCGCTGACCTATCAGATTCTCAACAAGCGTCCGCGCAGCGTCCGGGAGTTCAACAAAGAACTTCCCAACGGCGTTGTGCGACTGATCAACAAAGCGATCCAGCGCGAACCTGAAAAACGCTTCGCCAATGCGGCGACCATGGCCGAAGCGCTGAGGCGGCAGGCCGCGAGGGATACCGAGGAGGCATCCTGATGGTGTTTCATGTTTCCGGTCTTACAGACATCGGCACCGTGCGCACATCCAATCAGGATGCCATTGACTGGTGTCTGGATGATGCGTCCACCGAGGCCTTGCTGGTCCTTGCCGATGGCATGGGTGGGTATCAGGGGGGCGAGGAAGCCAGCCGAATTGCCCTGGACACCCTGATGGAGTCTCTTGCGCCGGCCCTGAACGCCGGGACGACGCCCGAATCCCGCAAACAGAGCGTTCAGCTAGCGTTGAATCTGGCCAGTGAGCGCATTGAAGCCCGTAAAGCCCAGGCCCCGGATCTGGCAAAGATGGGCACCACCATCGTTCTGGCCTGGGTATCGGGCAATAGTGCCATTCTGGCGCACATCGGGGATTCCCGCTGCTACCTGCTGCACAATGAAAGTCTGCAATGCCTGACCCGGGATGACACCGTGGTTCAGAACATGCTGGAAGACGGCAGCATCCGGGAGCGCGATGTGCCCAATGTGCCGTTTCGCAATGTGCTCACCCGGGCTCTGGGGGCGTCAGACGCCACGGCGACGTTTGGCGAAGTGCCGCTGGAGCCGGGAGATCGGTTGCTGCTGTGCTCGGATGGCCTGACGGGTGCCCTCGAGGAGAATGAGTGGATTTCCCTGCTGTCCCGAGCAGATTCCGTGCAAACAGGGGTGCAGGCGCTGATCGATGCCAGCCTTGAAAAAGGAGCGAAGGACAATGTGTCTGTCGTTTTGCTGTCAACAAACTGAACAAGACTGAACCATACAGGGGTAAGAGGAATGGCGTCACTTTCGCAGCTGGTCGACAGCGTCGTGGTTACCACATTTGAGATTGATAAGCCGGAAGTCAGGCTTGGTCGACGCACGAACAATGACATCCGTATCGACGAAATTTCGGTCAGTGGTCAGCACGCGGTGATCGAGTGTGTGCCCAACGCCTATCTGGAAGGCACCATGGACTATTACATCACCGATAAAGGCAGCACCAATGGCACTTTCGTCAACGATCTGCGGATCACTGAACGCCAGCGCCTGAACAGCAATGACAGAGTGCGTATTGGCTGGAATGAATTCCGGTTTGTTGATGAAGACGAAAACGCGATGGAAAAAACCGCTTACATTCTGGACTGATCAGGCCCGGCGGTTCTGTATCACAATGTCGGAGAAACGCTGTAATAAGGACGCTGCGTGGGGTGCGTCCTCCACACGACCGATTAACGTCTCCGGCGAAAGGCCTTCACGTTGAAGGTCAGATGCCTGCGCCCGCAGGTACGCAGTCATGATGTCAGCGGTAAACTCGGGGTGGAACTGAACACCCCAGGCCAATGGACCAACGCGAAACGCCTGGTGCTGTTCGAAATCGTTGCTGGCCAGAAGCACGGCTTCTGCGGGCAGCTCCAGAACCGATTGCCGATGAGTAAGCTGGGCTTTAACCCGGTCGGGCAAACCGGCAAATAAAGCGTCGTTCTGGGCGGCGCTGCGCAGTTTGATGTCGTAGGTTCCTGACTCCCGGCCTTCCGGGTGATATCCCACTTGTCCGCCAAGAGCATGGGCCAATAGTTGATGGCCATAACATACGCCCAGCACCGGCACACCGAGGTCGACCGCCTTCGCCAGCCAGGCGGCGGCGGATTCGCTCCAGGCAGCGCGGTCACTGACCATCGCGGGGGAGCCCGTCACCACAATGCCGTCCCACTGGTCGGGTTCTCCGGGTAACGGCTGGCAGGTAACGTCCACCACCTGCCGGTCCAGTTTTTCCGACAAGCCATTCAGAAACCAGCGATCAAAATCGCCGAAGGCCTCAAGGATTGGCGGCAGGGTGTTTCCGGTTTTCAGAATAACCAGGCGGGCAGGTTCAGTAGTGGTCATTAATCCTCGAACACAGCGTTGTGGTAAACGTTCTGAACATCATCAAGATCGTTCAGCATGTCCATGAACTTCTCAAACAGCTCCACGTCTTCGCCCACCACCTGGGTGGTGGTTTGCGGCAGGAACTGGATCTCGTCCACGTCGAATTCGATCCCTTCAAAGGCTTCCTGCAAAGCCTGTTTCGCTTTTGCGTACTCGGTGTGGGGGGCAAAGACGGTAATCATACTGCTTTCACATTCGATGTCGGTCACATCCACGTCCGCGGCCACCAGTGCTTCCAGGGCGGCTTCTTCGTCTTCGCCGGGAAAAGCCAGAATGGCGGAATGATCGAACATGTGGCTGACACTGCCCTGAGTCCCGATCTTGCAATTGGTTTTGGTGAAAGCGAGGCGAACATCGCCAAAAGTGCGGTTAGGGTTGTCGGTCAGGCAATCCACAATCGCCATGCAGTTACCGGGGCCGAAGCCCTCGTAGCGAGCCGGGGAAAAATCTTCGCCGGCGCCGCCCTTGGCTTTTTCGATGGCTTTTTCGATGACATGGGCAGGTACCTGGTCCTTCTTGGCCCGATCAATCAGCCCGCGCAGTGACAGGTTGGCGTCCGGGTCGGGGCCGCCGGACTTGGCGCTGACGTAAATTTCCCGTCCGTACTTGCTGTAGACCTTGGTCTTGGCGGCGGCCGTTTTGGCCATGGAGTCTTTGCGGTTCTGGTAGGCTCTTCCCATGCTACTGCCTCAATCCTGTTCTGCTGAAAACGGCGATTTTACGCAACAACCGGAAGCGGTGACAGCCTTATTTAACCAGTGACGGTACCCTTCTCATTCCCCTTTGCAGCGCGTGATTGAGAGCCGACCTGAATAGTGCACCGGTCATTGGAATGCTGTCTTCAAAATAGACGGTGTACTGCACGCGCGTCTGATTCTCAGTCGGGCTGTCGAAGCGGATACGTCCGGAATGGTTTTTAAGCGGGCTGGTGCTGGTGATCGCGTACTCGATTAACGAGTCGGGCTCAAAACCGGTGATGGTTTCCTCCACTCCGAAAGGACCAAAACCGACTTTCCGAACGGATCCGATGCCATTGGGGTCGGCCTGATCACTGTCGTGAATGCGTTTGACCGGAACCCCAAGCAGTTTGCCAAAGCGGCGATGTTCGGCAAACAGGGCGAACACAAGGTGTCGCGGGGCGTTGAAAGTTTCATTAATTTCAATCGTATGACTTGCCATAGTCGAACTCTTCAAGGAACCTCCGGCCAGAGTATCCGGTTCTGGTCTGCAACAAAAGCGAAGAGCAGGGCTGTGTGTCCCGTAATTTCACCGGCAAGAAGTAATGAGCATGACGAACGATCCCCAGAAACCGACCCGATCTGATCTGGCCATGCCCCTCAACGGCCTGTTCGCGCTGGGTGTCCTCTACACTCTCTTTCTTGCCCATCAGATTTTGCTTCCGATTGTCCTGGCCGTACTGACGAGTCTCCTGTTGTTTCCTCTGGTTAAAAAGGCAAGGGATCATGCGCATATTCCCAGAGTGCTGAGTGCCCTGGCGCTGGTTGTCGTTCTGCTTGCCGGATTGATTGGCATCGGTGCGACGGTCGCGTCTCCGGCCCTTGAGTGGGCGCAAAAAGCGCCCGACGGAATATCCCGCTTACTGATGGGCAACAGCGATATAAAAGCTCAGATCGAGCGGGTCAGTGAATCGGCGCAACAAGTGGAAGAGTCTGTTGGTGAGCTTTCGCAAGGAGATGGATCTTCGACAAATACGGTTGTTTTGCAAACCGATTCTTGGCGCAACCAGTTGTTGGTTAAGACTCAGAATTTCGTTGCCGGGTTGGCTCTGACTCTTGCCCTGACGTATTTCCTGCTCGTAGGGGGCGAACGCATCATTCTGAATTTTGTGCGCCAGCTCCCCCGGCGACAAAGACGGGATGTGCTGCGGATTGCCCGTGATTCACAACAGCAGATTGCCCAGTTTCTGGCCGTGCTCAGCCTGAGTAATTTATTGATTGGAATAGCAACAGGTCTGGCAAGCTGGGCGATAGGGCTTCCCGATCCTGCTGTCTGGGGGCTGGTAGCAGGGCTGGCACGATTCATTCCGTATTTGGGCGTTATTCTGACCACCACCTTGCTGGCGGTTGTATCCGTAACCAGCCTCGATACGCCCTGGATGATGGCCGTTGTGCCCGCCATTTATCTGGTTCTGACCTCCACTGTCGGCTTCTTTATCGAACCCTGGATCCACGGTTTCCGCATGGCGATTAACCCGGTCGTGATCTTCGTGTCGATCTTTTTCTGGGGGTGGCTGTGGGGGCCGGTCGGCGTGTTGATGGCCGTACCTTTGATGACGCTTATCCAGGTCGTTCTGAAACAGGTCCCGAAATTGCGCCCGATTTACAAGGTCATCGCGCGGTAGTGCTATTCTGTTTTAAGGGAGCGTAATGCCAGAGGAGCCGCAGAATGATCAGGGTACCGAACACCATGAAGGCCGTGCTGCTGACCGGGCACGGCGGCGTTGAAAAGCTGGAATACGCTGAAAGCGTGCCGGTACCTGAACCCGGGGCAGGAGAAGTGCTGGTTGCCGTCACGGCGACGGCCAAGAACAACACGGACAGAAAGGCACGGGAAGGCCTGTATCCCACGAAAGACAAAGGCGAGGTTACGTCCTTTCAGATGGGTGGCTCAGCAACCCTGACATTCCCCAGAATTCAGGGGGCGGATGTGGTCGGCCGGGTCGCTGCCGTGGGTCCGGGAGTGGAGGTAACCAGAATCGGTCAGCGCGGCCTGCTCGACTTCAACCTTTACGCCGATGACCGCCGCGATATCAATCTTACGCCTGATTACTATGGCCACGGTGCCGACGGCGGATTTGCCGACTACATTGCGGTCCCTTCCGACCAGTTTCATCACATCGACAACCCTGACCTGGCAGACGCCGAGCTTGCCTCGATGGGCATGTGCTCCTATCAGACCGCCTTTCACATGCTCACGTTTGCCCGGGTCAAATCCGGGGAGCGAATTCTGGTGACCGGCGCCAGCGGCGGCGTGGGCACGGCGCTGATTCAGCTGTGCCGTATCATGGGGGCCATACCGTTTGCGCTCAGCCAGCCGGATAAGGCAGACGCGCTTCTGAAAATGGGGGCCGAAGCGGTGCTTGATCGCTCGGACATGGGCAGCTTCACCGACCGCGTCAAGGCCGTGACCGGCGGTCGTCCGCTTGATGCGGTGATGGATCTGGCCGGTGGTGACATGACCAGTGCGTTCATCGACGCCATGATTTTCGACATGAACAGCCGCCGCGACTATCCACGCCTGAGTATTGCCGGGGCCAGTGCCGGCAACGTCAGCGAAATCCTGTGGACCAAGATTTACCTTTACCAGGTGCAGATCTTTGGCGTTTCACACGGCACCCGGGAAGAGGCCGAACAGCTGATCGCCTGGATTCGCAGCGGGCAATTAAGGCCGGTACTGCATGCGGCTTTCAAGCTGTCTGACCTGCACAAGGCCGAACGCTATTTCATGAACCGCAACAGCAACTATCTGGGCAAAATCGTGATTGTCCCGGACGCGCAATGGGCAGAACACGGCGCGCCTTTTGATCTCGGGGGCCAGACATGATTCAACCACTGACCATTCAACTCATGGATACCCACGCCGGGGGCGATGTCAGCCGTATGGTGACGGGCGGCATCAAGCCATTGCCAGGCGATGCCGTCAGAGCGCAGATGGAATATCTGCGGGATCACGCCGACGGCCTTCGCCAACTTCTGCTGACCGAGCCCCACGGCATTCCGGAAATGTCCGTCGATCTGCTGGTGCCGCCCACTGATCCGAGAGCAGCGGCGGGGTATATCATCATGGAGGTCATGGGTTACCCGATTTACTCCGGTTCTAACACTATCTGCACAGCGACAGCGGTTCTGGAAACCGGCATCGTTCAGAAGCGCGAAGGGCATCAGAGTTTTGTGCTGGAATCTCCGGCCGGTCTGGTCAATATCGATGCGCTGGTCAAAGACGGCGTGGTGGAATCCATCACCTGTGCCGGCCTGCCCAGCTATATCGACACTTATAAAGAAACGATCGAGGTGCCTTCCGTGGGCACCGTCACCTACAGCATTGCCTATAGCGGTGGCTTTTACTGCCTGGTGGACGCCACCGAGCTTGGTTTTGGGCTGATCCTGGATGAAGAGCAACGGCTGACCGATTGCGCTCATGCGATCGTTGAAGCGATTCGGACCGAGCGCAGCTATTCCCATTATTCGCTGGGCTATGTCGGGCCGCTGCCGTTCCTGCATTTTATGGGGCCGGTGGAAACCGTCCGTGAGGGCTACTACCGTTCACGTTCGACCACTTATGTGCATCCCGGGGTGATCTGCCGCAGCACTACCGGAACCGGGACTTCGGCGCGACTGGCCCTGATGAACTACGAAGGGCGCATTCAGCCGGGAGACTGTTTGCAAACCGTCTCACTGCGCGAGACCGGCTTTGTGGGGGAGTTCAGGGCCGTTCGCCGTGAGGGGGATCTGGATGTGGTGGAAAACACCATCACCGGCAAAAGCTACGTGCTGAACCGGACCGACATTATCGTTGATTGTGACGACCCGATGATTGAATGCGGAGGGCTCGAGCATATTCTGACCAGCGCCCATCGCGAATGAGTCAAAAACACGAATTCATCGAAGAATCCCGCAAACAGTGGAGTTCTGAACCGGCGTTTGTCGCTTCCATGGCCGCTGCTGCGGTGGGGCTGGGTAACCTCTGGCGCTTCCCCTACATGGTGGGCGAGAACGGCGGCGGCGCTTTCGTTGTTGCCTATCTGATCGCCCTTGTCACCGTTGTATTGCCCATCATGATGCTGGAAGTGTCTGCCGGTCGCCTGTCCAAGGGCAGCGCGGTGCAGACTTACCGGCAGGTGAACCGGTTCGGCGCGGTGTATGGCTGGTTCGTGGTCCTGATCACTGTGGCCATCACCAGTTACTACCTGGTGATCACCGGCTGGACGCTGGGCTACGCCGTGGATGCGGTTCGGGATGATCTGCAGGTGTTTGACGGGTTTACGGGTGGATTCAATTCACTGTGGTATTTCATCGCCGTTACCCTTCTGGCAGCCGTCGTTTTGGCGAAGGATGTTCAGGCCATCGAGCTGATGTCGAAAATCCTGATGCCGGTGCTGCTTCTGGTAATTATCGGACTGGTTATTTTTGCCAGTTCCACGCCGGGCTGGGAACAGACCAAGGATTTCTTCTTTAAGGTGGACTGGGCCCGCCTGGCCGACGGTAAGCTCTGGGCATTTGCGTTCGGGCAGGCGTTTTATACCCTGGCGATCGGGCAGGGCTATCTGGTCACCTACGGCAGTTTTATCCCGCGCAAAACCCATGTTCCCCGCGCCTGTATGATCGTGGCGGGCACCGAAACCAGTGTGGCCCTGCTGGCAGGCTGGATGATCTTCCCGTTCGTGTTCAGTTTCGGGCTCGAGCCGACTGAGGGCAGCCAGTTGGCCTTCGTCACCATGCCCCGGGTGTTTGAAGATATGGCGGGCGGTTACTGGGTCGGCATTCTGTTCTTCGGGCTGTTCTTTGCGGCGGCGTTCAGTTCGAGCCTCGCCGGGTTGAAAGTGATGATTGCGGCGGTCGCTGAAGAATTCAGGTTGAGCAACATCACCGCCGTCTCCATTGTGACCATCGTCATGCTGGTGTTGGGCACAGCCTCTGCGTTGAGCTTTACACCCATGCAGTGGACGATCGCCGGTGAGCCGGTTCTGGATGTGGTGGACCGCATTGCGGGCGGCAATGTCATCATTTTCTCTGGCGTATTGGGCGCGGCGCTGTTTTGCTGGTTCATACCGCCGCAGCGGATCCGGACCGTGTTGGGAACGGAAAGCCGCTGGTGGGAGTGGCGCATCTATCTGGTGGGCCGATACCTGCCGCTGGTGATGGTGCTCTGGATTGTACTGACCTATGCCCTGGCCCAGTTAGGCGTTACTCCGGATCCGACCTGAACCGGGCCGGGTTGATGCGCAGTTTCTTCAGCCGTGATGACAGAGTGGTGGGTTTCATTCCCAGCATTGTCGCCGCGCCATCGTCCCCGGAGACGCGCCCGCCGGTGGCTCTCAGGGCGCGCATCAGGTTGTCTCTCTCCAGGTTCTGAATGTCCTCTTCGGTCATGACCTGTGTGCCTGAATGCCGCGCCGGAGGTGCCTCCTCACCGGTCAGCGACAAGCTGTCCTGTTCGCGCCCGATCAGGTCAAAATCAAGGGAGCCGTCTGCGGTGATCACCTGGCGTTCAATCACGTTCTCCAGTTCCCGGACGTTACCCGGCCAATGGTACTGTTTGAGCTTTTCCATATCCGATACTCGCAGCGGCAGGCGAGGGCGATTGAACCTCACGCAGGCCCGCTCCAGAAACTCCTGGGCCAGCATGGGAATATCCTCGACACGGCGGCGCAATGGCACGGATTCGATGGGGAAAACGTTCAGCCGGAAGTACAGATCTTCACGGAACTGCTTTTCACTGACTTCGGTTTTCAGGTCGCGGTTGGTGGCGGCGATTACCCGCACGTTTACAGCCCGCGTGCGGTTCTCACCCACCCGTTCGAACTGCTGGTCCTGCAGAACCCGCAGCAGTTTGCCCTGCTGTTCCAGGGGGATTTCGCCGACCTCATCCAGAAACAGGGTCCCGCCGTCGGCCAGTTCGAATCGTCCCATTCGGTCGCTGAAGGCGCCGGTAAACGCCCCTTTAACGTGGCCAAAAAATTCGCTCTCGAACAGATCTTTGGGAATGGCTGCGCAGTTCACCCGGATCAACGGGCGGTCCCGGCGATCGCTGGCCTGATGAATGGCTCGGGCGATCAGCTCTTTGCCGGTGCCGGACTCGCCCGTGACCAGTACGTTGGCATCGGTGGGGGCGACCAGGCCAATACGCCGGACAATGCCTTTAATCGCGTCGCTTTGCCCGACAATTTCATGGAAATGGTACTCCGCGCTCAGCTCTTCCTGCAGATAGGCGTTCTCGATTTCCAGCTTGTGCTTCAGGTTTTCCACTTCCTCAAGCGCCTGATGCAGTTCGAGCTGGGCGTCCCGGCGCTGCGATATATCCCGGAAGACAACCACGGCGCCCACCGGGTGGCCATTGTCGATAATCGGCGTACTGGTGTATTCCACGGGAAAGCCGGAGCCGTCTTTGCGCCAGAACCAGTCTTCCCCGACGCGGCGGATGGTCCCATCCCGGAACGCTGCGTAAATCGGACATTCTTTTAACGGAAAAAGGGAGCCGTCCTCATGGGAGTGGTGAACCACCCGGTGGGTGACCCGTCCCATCAGTTCATCGGCCCGCCAGCCCAGCATGTGTTCAGCCGCAGGGTTAATGAAAGTGGTTCTGCCTTCGGCATCCACGCCATAAATGCCTTCCCCCACGGCATGAAGAATCAACTGATTTTCCCGCTCCATATCCTTGAACAGTTCTTCTACCCGCCGCCATTCCAGTAGTCCGCCCCGGTGGTAATGGTTGGCTTCGTGACGCTCCCGCAGTGCCCGGAGCATCTGGCGGTCGCGCAACAGAAACAGCACCTGCTGGTCTTCGGCCTCACCGGCTCGGGCGGATGATATTTCCAGTTCGATGGCATGGCCGTCACGGTGCCTGAAATGGAAATCCCGGCTCCAGGCGTTGCCACGGAACAAGGTTTCTTCGGTGAAGGCAATCAGTTGGGGTCTTTGCTCCTCGAACAGTCGGCTGCAGGACGTGCCGTGAAGGCTGCCACGATTGGTTCCGAGCATGCGGGCGAGGGCATTGTTCAGCGCCAGGATTGAGTCACCAGTGGCATCCACCAGCATGGCCGGCTCCGGCAGATGATCAACCCATTGCGCGTCGTTTGTGGGTTGGGACGGATGGGTTGGCGCGGTTGTCAGCATGGCGGCTCCGAAAAGACGTGGGTCTGATCTGTACCTATCAAGAGATATGCCAAAACACGAGATTTCGTTAAAAAAATAACGAAAATTCGTAAATGACGAAATATCGTGACCGGAGAGTGGGAAATAGATCTGAATAAAAAATAATAAAAACAGACGTCTAGTTTAGATTGTCGAGTTGGCACGAACTCTGCGATGTCTCAGGTAGTAATGCGCGACCAGACAGTGAGTCTCAGGAATTTCTTAATGAGTTGCGCACCAAGAGTGCACCGAAGCAGCGCAAAGCCTGCGCCGGCAAGCGCAAAAAGAGCCATTTTGGGGAGAGCATCCGATGACGATTAAGAGCCTGGGAAATCCGTTCGACGGGGATCAGACGCTGATTCATTCCAAACAGTGCGGTTGTCCGGAGTGCAAAGCACCGGGTACCAATGCTGCATCGATGGAAAGAAAGGCCACGGCAGTGGCCAATACCGCAGCTGAAGATTCGGTGGCCAGCCGCGGTGATTCTGAAGAAATACTCGATCGTGCCATCGAAAGTGCCGTGGTGCGCTCGGTGTTCGGCCACAACGATCACAACCGTCGCAGCTTCATGAAGATGATGGGGGCCGGCAGCGCAGCCGCGTTGCTGGGCAGTGTGTTCCCGATGGAAAAGGCCAAGGCGGCGGTTAAAGAGTCCATGGGCAAGCTGGAAAAAACCAAACTCAACATTGGCTTTGTTCCGATTACCTGTGCCACGCCGATCATCATGGCGTCTCCGCTGGGTTTTTATGAAAAGTATGGACTGGACGTCACCGTGACCAAGACGGCCGGTTGGGCCGTGGCTCGGGACAAGTCCCTTGCCGGTGAATACGACGCATCGCACATGCTGACGCCAATGCCACTGGCCATGTCGATGGGCGCGGGTTCCACCCCGGAGCCGTACATCATGCCGGCGGTCGAAAACATCAACGGCCAGGCAATTGTTCTGCACGTCGATCACAAAGACAAGCGCGACCCCAAGGAGTGGAAAGGCTTCAAGTTCGGTGTTCCGTTTGAATACTCCATGCACAACTTCCTGTTGCGCTATTACCTGGCCGAGAACGGCATTGATCCGGACAAAGATGTGCAGATCCGGGTTGTTCCGCCACCCGAGATGGTTGCGAACCTGCGTGCCGGTAACCTGGACGGCTACCTGTCGCCAGATCCGTTCAACCAGCGTGCGGTGTGGGAGAAAGTCGGCTTTATTCACATGCTCACCAAGGAAATCTGGGAAGGCCACCCCTGCTGCGCTTTCGCCTGTAGCCAGAAGTTTGCCACCCAGAACCCGAATACCTACGGCGCGCTGCTGCGCTCCATTCTGGATGCGACCCAGTACTCCAACAATCATGACAACCGTAAGGAAATCTCGGCAGCCATCGCACCGACGAACTATCTCAACCAGCCGGTTGCGGTGATTGAGCAGGTGCTGACCGGGCGTTATGCGGATGGTCTGGGCGAAATCAAGAATGTTCCGGATCGCATCGACTTTGACCCGTTCCCCTGGCACTCAATGGGTGTATGGATCCTGACGCAGATGAAACGTTGGGGGTACATCGAGGGCGATGTCGACTACAAGGCGATCGCCGAGCAGGTCTATCTGGCGGGCGAGACCGGCAAGATGATGGCCGATATGGGTATGGACGTGCCGGACACCACCTACAAAAAGCACGTCATCATGGGTAAGACCTTTGATGCAGATAAGGCCGAAGAGTACACCCGTAGCTTCGCCATCGGGAGGGTCTAACATGGCTTCGCTGAACGTGAGAGCGGCCCTTCTGTCGATTTCGTTTCTCATTCTGGCGCTGGGTCTGTGGGAAATGTCCACCCAGCCGCCGGAAGCTCAGGAAAATTTGACCGAGTACGAAATGCTGATGGGTGGCGTGGAACAGGAATCCCGGGTTCCGCCGCCTTCAGCGGTCATCAAGCTGGCCTGGGCCGAGCTGTCCGATCCCTTCTACGACGCCGGTGCCAATGATAAGGGCATCGGTATCCAGCTGGCCTACTCGGTCTACCGGGTACTGGCTGGATACGTAGCGGCGATGGCGATTGCTCTGCCCCTTGGCTTTCTGATTGGCATGTCACCGCTGATGTACAAAGCGCTGAACCCCTATATTCAGGTGCTGAGGCCGATCTCGCCCCTGGCGTGGATGCCTCTGGCCCTGTTTATCATCCAGGACTCCAATGCCTCTGCGATCTTTGTCATCTTCATCTGCTCGATCTGGCCGATGCTGCTGAACACCGCGTTCGGCGTGGCCAACGTCCGACAGGACTGGATCAACGTGGCGCGCACCCATGAGCTGGGTCATATACGCACCGCACTGACAGTCATCCTGCCCGCTGCAGCACCGACCATCCTGACCGGCATGCGGATTTCAATCGGCATCGCCTGGCTGGTCATCGTCGCCGCCGAAATGCTGGTGGGTGGCACGGGTATTGGCTACTACGTCTGGAACGAGTGGAACAACCTGGACCTGACGGCCGTCATCTTTTCGATCCTGATGATCGGCGTTGTCGGCATGATTCTGGACATGGCACTCGCCAAAGCCCAGAAACTAGTGGAATACACGGAGTGAGGAGCGCGTTATGACTAAGTCATTCCTGGAAGTAGACGGCCTGTCGAAAGTCTATCCGGACGGGCAGGGCGGTGAATTGACTGTCTTCGAAGACATCCGGTTCGCCCTCGATAAGGGCGAGTTTGTGTGCATCATCGGCCACTCCGGCTGTGGTAAATCCACCATCCTCAACGTCCTGGCGGGGCTGGATGAAGCAACGTCCGGCAACATGGTGATGAATGGCAAGGAAGTAAGAGGTCCGAGTCTGGAGCGGGGGGTAGTGTTTCAGAACTACTCCCTGTTGCCCTGGAAAACCACGCTTAACAACATCGTGTTTGCCGTTCAGGCTCGCTGGCCGTCCTGGTCAAAGGAAGAGGTGCGTGAGCACAGCGAGCGTTACCTGAAAATGGTGGGTTTGGACCACGCCCTGCAGCGCAAGCCGTCACAGTTGTCCGGCGGCATGCGCCAGCGGGTGAGTATTGCCCGGGCGTTTGCCACCCAGCCCGAGCTGCTGTTGCTGGACGAGCCGTTCGGCGCACTGGACGCACTGACGCGTGGCGTGATCCAGGACGAGCTGGTAAAAATATGGGAAGAAACCCGCCAGACCGTGTTCATGATCACTCACGACGTCGACGAAGCGATTCTGCTGTCTGACCGCATTTTCCTGATGTCCAACGGCCCCAATGCCCGCATCGCCGAGAGCGTAAAGGTGGACATCCCGCACCCGCGGGCCCGCGCCACCATTTTCCAGAATACCCACTATCACAAAACCCGTGATTATCTGGTGGATTACCTGATCAATCGCAGTGACTCCGCGCTGCCGGATGAGAACGGCAGCCCGAGGTTTATTGAGCCTGCCAAAGTCGGCGGCAAGTCGGCTGATGGGAAAACCGATTCTGAAAATGCCGCCCATGCGGCGAATGCTTGATCGCAACTGACACAAGAGGAAATGATTATGATGAGCAAAGAACTGATGACCGCCAAAATCCTGGAAGCGAAAGCAACCAAAGGTATTTCCTGGGAATCCCTGTCCGAGGCCATTGGCCTGTCGCCGGTGTTCACCACGTCGGCTTGTCTGGGTATGAACAGCATGACCGAAGACAAGGCCTTCGCAGCCTGTGAGTTCCTGGGCCTGGATAAAACCGTCGCGGAGACGCTTCAGCTTTGCCCCAAAAAAGCCTGGGGTGACTCGGTCCCGCAGGATCCGCTGATCTACCGTCTTTATGAGGTTGTGGGTGTCTATGGCGATACCCTGAAAGAACTGATCCATGAGAAGTTCGGCGACGGCATTATGAGCGCCATCGATTTCACCATGCACGTGGACAAGGAAGAGAATCCCAAGGGTGACCGTGTGGTGGTTACCATGAACGGCAAATTCCTACCTTATAAGTCTTGGTAAGGGCTTGGAGTTGGCCCGCCTTGGTAGCCTGCGGGGTGTGGGGCGGGCCTTCTGTAGCCTGCCGGGTATGGGGCGGGCTTGCGTGGAGGCTTTTGGATTTTTTTGGAAAAAGAACTCGCTGCGCTCAGACACCTTTTTCCGGCAAAAACCCAAAAGCCTCCCCGCGCCGTGAAAACTTACGGACATCGCTTGTTAAAGATACGAACTTAAAAAGAAACGAAAGCAGAACTTTCCTGTAATCGTTGATAAGAACCGGAAACCTTCCAAGCTGCACCCGGAGATACCTCATTAGTTTAGTGGAAGGGGGTGGGGGTACCTTTTCTGCCGGGAACAAAGGTGTCTGAGCGCAGCGAGTTCTTTTTCCCAGAAGAAAAGGTACCCCCACCCCCGACCCGCACAAAACCAGCAGGCTACATAGGCCCCCGCCCCAAGGTCACCCGGCCCGAGACCGAACCTCCGATCTGCCACCGAGAGCAACCTCAACAACGGTGTGCAGCTTCTCCAGCTGCGACTGCAACATCGCAATAGGCCTTGTGCCTTCAAGGGTTAACTGGATATCGATGTGCTCGCCCATACTTTCCACCGCCATGCTGGCAACCCTAAAACCGCGAATGCGAACGACCTGGCAAAGCCGCTCCAGTGCCGCCGGCTCGAAGGCCATTCGACAGTTGAGGGTGTGGCTGGGTAACGGCTGTGGGAACTGGGTGCTCATGCGATATGCTCCTCGTTTTTTCGGTTGGCGTGCTGAGATTCGTTGATCATGTTGCGGTTGCTGCCGCCGGGCTGGACGATCGGCCAGACGTTTTCTTCGCGTGAGATGGCCACGTGCAAAAGCATCGGGCCGTTGAATGCCAGGATGGTTTCAATGCCCCGTCGGACCTGGTCCGTGCGGTCTATGTGCAGGGCCGGAATGTCGAAGGCGCGGGCCATGGCGACGAAGTCCGGGTTGTCGTCCAGGTTGATCTGGCTTTCGCGGTTGTTGTAGAACAGCTCCTGCTGCTGGCGGACCATGCCTAGGCACTGGTTGTCCAGCACGATGATTTTCAGGGGCAGGCCATAGCGTCGGATGGTCGCCAGTTCCTGAGCGTTCATCATGAACGAACCGTCGCCGGTGACGTTGATGACCGTGCTTTGCCGGTTCGCAAACTGGGCACCGATGGCGGCCGGCAGGCCGAAGCCCATGGTGCCCAGGCCGCCGCTGGTAAGGTGGTGCCGGGGGTGGTCGAATTCGTAGTGCTGGGCCACCCACATCTGGTGCTGGCCAACGTCGCAGGCGACAACGGTATCGTCCGGGGCAATGCGGGACAGTTGGTGGATGAACGCCGGTCCGGTGATGGGCGCCAGGGGTGCTTCATTGTCCGCCGCCGAGAATCCGCCAGTAGTCCGCCACTGACGGCACTGAGACTGCCATTCGTCGATCATCAGCGGCTGCGCGGTCATCGCCTCGCACAGGCCGTCGAGAATCTGGCCCAGCGGACCTCGCAATGACAGATCAGCCGAGCGCAGTTTATTGATTTCGGCCTGATCGGTGTCGATGTGAATCATCCGGGCGTTGGGCGCAAATTCATCCAGTTTGCCGGTGGCGCGGTCGTCCAGCCTCGCCCCGATTACCAGCAAAAGGTCACATTCGTCGACCGCCCGGTTGGCCGCCAGTGATCCGTGCATGCCCAGCATGCCGAGGTTGTGGGGATTGTGTTTGCCGGCGTTGCCGATGCCTTTGAGGGTAACAACCGCGGGCAGGGCGGAGGCGTTGGCGAACCGCCGGAAAGCAGTCTCGCAATGGGCCAGGCTGACGCCGCCACCGCTGTAAAGCAGCGGGCGCCTGGCGTCGCGGATCATCGCGATTGCCTGGGTCAGGTCCGGACAGATTGAACGCTGCCCGTGGCGGTTAAAGGCAATCCCGGCATCCGCTCGCTCGAGCAGGACGTCTTTTGGAATGTCAATCCATACCGGCCCCGGGCGGCCTGAATTTGCCAGTTCAATGGCCTCTTCCATGACTGCAGGGATGTCGCTGGCGTCGGTGACCAGATAACTGTGTTTAACGATGCCCAGCGTCATACCGAGCACGTCCGTTTCCTGAAACGCATCGGTCCCGATCAGGTCGGACGGGACCTGGCCGGTGATGACCAGCATGGGTACCGAGTCCCGGTGAGCGTTGGCCACGCCGGTGATCAGATTGGTCGCACCCGGGCCGGAGGTGGCGATGCAGACGCCCAGACGACCGCTCGCTCTGGCGTATCCATCGGCGGCCAGCGCACAGCCCTGTTCGTGCCGACAAAGCACGTGTTCCACGGTCACATCGTCCACCAGCGCGTCGTAGAGCGGCATGATGCAGCCGCCGGGATAGCCGAAAACCGTGTCGATACTGTGACGATGAAACGCATCCAGAATATGCTGCGCGCCGTTCATGGGTTGGGTATCCTTTTTTTCGGTGTATTTGTCAGGGCAAAAAAAAGCCCCCGGGACCTGTCGGTGCCGGGGGCTTTGGTGTTTCGTCGAGTTGTTGTCGCTATCTCACTCGGCTGTCCACGCAAAAGCCCCCGGATGGCACTACCACCACCAGGACAAGCTTTACTAGGACAATCACTGAAATGCGATTCATAAAATAATCAACGACTCTGAATCTGTTTGGAATACTTGTGTAGAATCTACCCCACGTTTTTAGCCGGTTGCAACCATTTTTTATTGTCCTGTCTGTGAGTATTTAATGACCAAAGCAAAACTGAGATCCATCGGATTGTCGCTTTTCCTGTTCATCGCACTGGTCGTGTGGATGGCGACGGGAGATGTCCGCGTGGCGGAAAAGGAAGCACCAGCCGTTCAGCAGGTTGATGAAAAATTGTTGCCAGCGGTTCAGGTAGAGCTGCGTGAAACCCGTTTGTATCAGCCAAACCTTTTGTTGCAGGGTCAAATCGAGCCCTGGCAATCGGTGTCCATCGCCGCACGCGTGTCCGGAACGGTGGAATCGATCAACGTGACCCTCGGGGATCAGGTAGCGGTGGGCGATATTATGGCCAGGTTGTCGGAAGACGGCCGCCAGACAGCCGTATCGCGCTGGCAGTCCCGGTTGCAGAAGGTCGAAGCCGATCTGGCGGCGGCCCGCCGGCTTCGTAAGCGGGATCTGGCCTCGGAATCGGAAATTCTCACCCTGCAGAGTGAGTTGGCAACCGCGAAAGCCGAGCTGGCGGAAGCACAGCTTGTGATAGACCATCTGACCCCCAGAGCACCTTTTGCCGGCACGATCAATCAAAAATCCGTGGACGAAGGGGACCTGGTGCAAGTTGGCTCCCCCATGTTCGAGTTGGTGCGGATTGACCGCCTGAAAGCGGTTGGTCAGGTGCCCCAGCAGTCCGTCAGCCAGGTGGAGGCCGGGCAGTCGGTTAACATTGAAACGATTGCTGGTGAGACGCTAAGGGGTGAGGTGCGCTTTGTTGCCAGTGCTGCAAACGCCCAGACCCGAAGCTTTGCAGTGGAGATCGCCGTCGATAACCCGGATCGGAAGCGGGTTGCGGGCGGCAGCGCCACACTGCGCATCGCGTTACCGGAAGTGCAGGCCATGTTTGTGTCGCCGGCTTTTCTGAGTCTGGGCGACGATGGCCGCCCGGGCGTCCGGCATGTTGATGACAGTAACGAAGTGGTTTTCACCACGGTCAGCCTGCTCAGTATCACCACAGAAGGCGCCTGGGTGGCCGGGCTGCCGTCCGAGATTCGCCTCATCACCCGGGGTGCCGGGTTTGTGTCACTGGGCCAGAAAGTGCGCCCGGTCAGTGCTGATACCGAGCGGGGCTGATCCGGATGCGCACACTGATTTTTGCGGCGATGAATCGCAGCCGAACCACCATTCTGACGCTGATTTTTCTCATCATCGGCGGCATTGCCGCCTTTCAGGCGATTCCTAAGGAGGCCAACCCGGACATCACCATTCCGATGATTTACATCTCCATGACCCTGGACGGCATCAGCCCGGAAGACTCCGAGCGCTTGCTGATTCGTCCCCTGGAGCAGGAGCTGCGATCGCTGGAGGGCGTCAAGGAAATGCGGTCGACCGCCTCCGAAGGTCATGCGTCAGTGATGCTGGAATTCGACGCCGGTTTCGATCCGGATACGGCTCTGCAGGACGTTCGTGAAAATGTTGACACTGCCCGTAGCAAGCTGCCCCAGGAAGCTGACGAGCCCCGTGTAAACGAGATCAACGTATCGCTCTTCCCAGTGCTGTCGATTGGTCTGTCCGGGCCACTGTCAGAGCGCGAACTGGTCACTATTGCGCGGAGCTTGCAGGATGCCATAGAGGGCATTCCCGAAGTACTGGAAGTGGAAATCGGTGGCGACCGGGAGGACTTGCTGGAAGTGGTGGTGGATCCCCAGGTGCTGGAAAGCTACGGCGTCGATTACAACACTCTGGGCCAGTTAGTCGCCCGTAATAATCAACTGGTTGCGGCAGGCAGCCTGGACACTGGCGCCGGCCGCATGACCATGAAAGTACCCGGCGTCATCGAAACCATCGAAGACGTGATGGCTATGCCAATCAAGGTGGATGGCGATACGGTGATCACCTTCAGCGACGTGGCCATGTTGGAGCGCACCTTCAAGGACCCACTTGGTTTTGCCCGGATCAACGGCGAGCCTGCGCTGGTACTTGAGGTGTCCAAACGCACCGGTGCAAACATCATCGAAACCGTCGAGCAGGTAAAAGGTCTCATCAAGGCTGCCGAGGATCAGCTTCCGGCAGAACTGGAAGTGCGCTACATCATGGACCAGTCCGGCGAGGTCCGGGACATACTGGGTGACTTGCTGAATAACGTGCTGACGGCCATTGTGCTGGTCATCGTACTGATTATCGCCGCCATGGGCCCGCGTTCGGCGTTACTAGTCGGTCTGACGATTCCCGGCGCCTTCCTCACCGGCATTCTGGTGATCTGGGGTATGGGGCTGACCCTCAATATCGTGGTGCTGTTCAGCCTGATTCTGGTCGCCGGCATGCTGGTGGACGGGGCGATTGTGGTGTCGGAGCTGGCGGACCGCAATATGTCCGACGGGCAGACGGCCACTTCGGCCTGGGGCGAGGCCGCGACGCGCATGGCCTGGCCGATTATCGCGTCGACCACGACCACGCTGGTGGTGTTTCTGCCGCTGTTATTCTGGCCCGGAGTGGTCGGGGAGTTCATGAAATTCCTGCCGATGACGGTGATTATCTGCCTGATCGCCTCTCTGGCAATGGCCCTGGTGTTTCTCCCGGTCCTTGGCAGCCTTAGCGGTGGCAAGCGTGCCCGTCAGTCCCAGGAAACCGGTCGTATGGGGCTGGCTTACCGGTCCGTGCTGGCCAGGCTGTTGTCTTCGCCGGCGCTGACGCTGTTCGGTGTGCTCGGGGTTGTGGCGGTGATCTACGGTGGCTACGCCAAGTTCAATTATGGCGTTGAATTCTTTCCCAGCGTTGAGCCCGATTCGGCCCAGGTTCAGGTCCGGGCCCGGGGTGATCTGTCGGTCTGGGAGCGGGATGAAATCGTGCGGGACGTGGAGCAGCGGCTTGAGGGCATGCCCGAAGTCAAAGCGCTCTACGCGAGGTCCATGGTATCCGCCGGCAACCGTATGGCGCCGGATGTGATCGGCGTGTTGCAGTTCCAGTTTACCGACTGGAACGAACGCCGCCCGGCCACTCTGATTCTGGAGGAACTGCGCGAACGCACCGCCGACATTCCTGGTATTGAGCTGGAATTCCGTAAACAGGAGGGTGGCCCGGCGGATGGCAAGCCCATCGAGTTACAGGTCAGCAGCCTGGATAGCAGCAAGCTCAACCGTTACGTTGACGAAATCCGTGCAGAAATGGAGGCGCTGGGTGGTTTTGTGGATGTGGAGGACGACCGCAGCCTGCCCGGCATCGAATGGCGTCTGAACGTTGATCGCGAAGCCGCGGCCCGTTTTGGGACCGACGTGCTTGGGGTTGGCAGTGCGGTGCGGCTGGTCACCAACGGTCTGGTGCTGGCGACCTATCGCCCGGAAGATGTGCGGGACGAAGTGGATATCGTGGTGCGGGTGCCCAACAACTGGCGGGAACTGGACCAGTTCCTGCGCCAGACCATCAATACTGCCCGGGGCCAGGTGCCGCTGTCCCAGTTCGTCGAGCTGCAGCCCGGCGACAAGGTGGGCAGTATTGTGCGTGTGGACGGCCAGCGCACGGTAACGATCAAATCCGACGTCGACTCGGGCCAACAGGTAGACGCACTGCTGAATTCCCTCCAGCAGCGGATGCCGGAAACACCCCAAGGTGTGTCTATCAGTTTTGCCGGGGAAAACGCCGATCAGAAGCAGGCCTCGGATTTTCTGGCGTCGGCGTTTCTGGTGGCCATCGGTTTGATGCTGCTGATACTGGTGACCCAGTTCAATTCCCTGTATCAGACCCTGCTGATTCTGTCGGCCATTGTGCTGTCGACGGCCGGCGTTCTGCTGGGGTTGCTGCTTAACGGCCAGTCATTCGGCATCGTGATGGTGGGCATGGGCATCATTGCGCTGGCTGGCATTGTTGTGAACAACAACATCATTCTGATCGATACTTACAATCAGATGCGCAAGGACGGTATGAGCGCCTACGACGCCGCGCTGGAAACAGGTTGCCTGCGCCTGCGCCCGGTGCTGCTGACCGCGGTCACCACCATCCTGGGGCTGATGCCCATGGTGTTCGGCATCAACGTAGATTTGCTGACACCGTCACTGGGTATCGGCGCGCCTTCAACCCAGTGGTGGACCCAGCTTTCCAGCGCCATTGCCGGTGGTCTGGCCTTTGCGACTGTCCTGACTCTGCTGCTGACACCGGCGCTGTTGGTGCTGGGCAACCGGGCAGGGCAGCGTCTGATTCGGAAGCCATAAGTCAGGCGTTCTGGCGGGCGCCCTTGATGACGTCATAGGCGTGGCTGATCTCCCGGGTCCGCTGCTCCGCCATTTCCCGCATGCTGTCCGGCATCCCGCGCCCCGCCAGCTTGTCCGGATGGTTTTCGCTCATCAGTTTGCGGTACACCTTCTTGATGTGGGCGTCGCTGTCGGAAGACGATACCCCAAGGGCCTTGTACGCATCTTCGAGCTGGCTGGCGGATGAAGGCTGCCCGGCAGCGCCGCCTTTGGCCCCACGCAGCATGGCTTCAAGCTGGTCCACCTGGGCTTCTGGCAGGCCAAGGCCACGGGCAATGCGTACCAGCATTTCGTGTTCGGCAGGGTGAACCACGCCGTCTGCTGCCACGGCGGATACCTGCACCTGCAGAAACATCTGTAACAGCGATGCCTGCCTGCCGCTGATTTTCAGGAAATGCTCAAGCTCGGCGTCCAGGTCAAAGTCATCAGCCTTGCCTCGGTTAAAGGCCGCCTTTGCACGCTCCCGGTTCTCGCCCGACAGGCGAAACTGGGTGAACAGTTTTTCCGCAACCTCAATCTCATCCCGGGTCACTACGCCATCGGCTTTGCAAAGTGCGCCCATTACTGCAAATACCGATTCCAGAAAACGGGTTTGTACATGGCTGATTTTCTGAAACAGGCGCCGCCGGATGTATTGCGCCAGAAAAGCACCAGCTGCCGCGCCTATCAGTAAGCCGGGGAAGCGCCCGAACATATAGCCGATCAAACCGCCGATAAACAGGCCGAACATGGGAGGTTCCTTATCAATGGGTAGAGTGTTGGTGAAATAACCTCATAGCATAGCGCTGATCGGGATAAGACTGAATGGTCGTATGGTTGAAAGACGACTCAACTTCAGTGATTTTTCCGAAAGGTCCCGGAAAGGTTAAGGTAATGACATGACATCCGATCTTTTTGACGCTATGGAACAACTTTGGACGGAACAACCCTGGACGGAACCGCTCGAAGAGGGCGCAATCGTGCTTCGGCGTTTCGCTTCCGAACAGGCGCCGACGTTGCTGGAGGCAATCGGCCGCGTGACCGAGCAGGCTCCCCTGCGCCAGATGAAAACACCGGGTGGCCATACCATGTCGGCCGCCATGGCCTGCTGCGGCACCTGGGGGTGGGTGACGGACCGCAAGGGGTACCGTTACCAGCAGACGGACCCCCTGACGGATTTACCCTGGCCAGGCATCCCGCCCGAGTTCCTGGAACTTGCAGCAAGCGCGGCTGCCCGGGCCGGTTATCCGGATTTTAAACCGGATGCCTGCCTGATCAACCGGTACCTGCCCGGCGCAAAAATGGGGCTGCATCAGGACAAGGACGAGGCGGATTTCAGCCAGCCTATTGTGTCGGTATCACTGGGCGCGCCGATCGTGTTTCAGTTCGGCGGCAACCGGCGCAGCGACCGGCCGCAAAAAGTGCCTCTGGCGCATGGCGATGTCGTGGTCTGGGGTGGGGCGTCGCGGCTCCGGTATCACGGTGTACTGACGCTTAAATCGGTGGAACATCCGTTAACCGGCGCTTGCCGGTATAACCTTACCTTCCGCAAAGCGGGCTAGCCGGCTTACAGATGGCTCGATAATATCCACCCACCGACGGCGATCAGCGTAAGGCCGCCAAAGATTTCGGCCCGGTGCCCCAGCACAGAACCCACGACTCGACCCAGCATGACGCCCAGGGTCACCATGACCGTGGTGGCAAGACCAATCAGCGCCGCGGCCAGCCAGATATTAACGTCGATAAATGCCAGGCCGACGCCCACGGCCATGGCGTCAATGCTGGTGCCGACGGCGGTCAGACAAAGTTTGAAGAGAGACCGGGTATTGGGTTTTTCAACGTCTGTTTCGTCCGGTTTCAGGCCTTCGTAAATCATGTGGAAGCCGAGCGCCAGCAACAGCGAAAACGCGATCCAGTGGTCCCAGGCTTCTACATAGGATGATGCGGATTTGCCAATCACCCAGCCGATCAGGGGCGTGATCGTTTCTACCAGGCCAAAGATCAGGCCGATCCGAAGAGCTTCGGGGAAGCGTGGGTTCTTGAGGCTTGCGCCTTTACCGATCGCGGCGGCAAAGGCATCGGTAGACATGGCAAACGCCAACAGAAGGAGGGCGATTGGGTTCATGACATAGCTCCGGTCGGGCATTTCGAGTCAACGACACATCCACACGCCCGACTGCAGGCATGGATATATCGATGGTCTCGCCAACCGAGAGGTGTTCGTACCATGGCATGTGGCCAAGTATGTTGATACGGACTCTTCCGACTTCCGGAAGCAGGCTACTCCCCAACGAAGCGGTAATTTAGCAATGATTTTCGCAGATCACAAATCGGTTTGCGGCATTTCCCGGTAGCTTTGGCTCAATTCAGGAGGTACAGATGCTGACAAGTTATTTAACGGGCCTGATCGTGTGCGGTGGCATTATCATTGCGATTGGTGCGCAGAATGCTTATATCCTGGGACAGGCCATTCGCCGTGAACATCACTGGAAATGCGCTGGCATCTGTATGAGCGCGGATATCCTGTTATTCACCGCCGGCATGTTTGGCGTCAACGCGGCATTGATGGCGGTGCCGGAAGCGCTGGGTATTCTAAGGTGGATGGGTGTGGTGTTTCTCGGTTGGCTGGCGGCCCTGGCGTTTTTCCGGGTGGCGAAAGGCCGGGCCGCACTGGACGCCACGTCGAAGTCGGTTTCCAGTTCCCGGGCTGTAATTCTCACGACCTTGGCGGTCACACTGCTTAATCCGCAGGTCTATCTGGATACCTTGCTTCTGATCCCGGCCATTGGCGCCCAGCAGTCGAGCAGCGTCGGTTTTGTCGCGGGCGCCAGCAGTGCGTCGGTACTCTGGTTCGGTTTGTTGGCCTTCACCGGCGCCACGCTTTCGCCCTGGTTGGCAAAGCCTGCAGCCTGGCGGTTTATTGATGGCATCATCGGCGCGATGATGGCGGCGATTGCCATTCACCTGGCCGCGAACGGCCTCTAACCCCAGAGCTCTTCCTTCATTTCCGACCACAACTGCCGGTAACTCGCCGCAGGCGCGGATCGGGGGCTGAGCACCTCAAGCGGCAGGCCTTCTTCGCCCATGCGTTCAACCAGACTTGAATAGGGAATCATGGCTTTCGAGGGCCGCTCAAACAGCTCGGCGTTGTCTTCCGTAATCTCCCGGTGCAGCTTTTTGCGCCGGTCTACCAGCGTAAAAAACGGCCGCAGTTTTTTCAGACCCAGCTTTTTATCCTTGACCAGTTCCCGGAACTGTTTCCAGCTGTTTAAAGATAGCCAGGTCGGCACCAGCGGCACATACACAAGGTCTGCCACTTTCAAGACCTGCTCCGTCAGGCGGGATTGGCCCGGCGGGCAGTCCAGAATCACCAGGCTGGTGTCTTCGGACAGTGGCGCAAGAATCTGTTTCAGGGGATTGTTCCGTTCATCGTCTTCGAGCTTGATGTCGAAATTGCGGAAACTGGGATGAGAGGGCAGAAGGTCCAGGTTGGGGTAGATATTTTCTTCCACGAAATCGGCAATCGGAAGGCGCCCGTCCAACAGCTTGGAGATTTTCTTCCCTTTCGTGCGTGACGCGCCGGCAAGATAAAAGCTGGCGGCTCCCTGCGGATCCAGATCCCACAACAAGGTGGAGTAATGGTCGGCACTGGCCAGATAGGCCATATTGACGGCGGAAGCTGTTTTCCCGACTCCGCCTTTCGGGCTGTAAAACGCGACGGTTCTCATACAGTGCTCCATGTGTACGGCCGCCAATTGAATCACACTTCAAATTGCCGAACATGACAGTTGTGTGAAACATGAGTATCGGCTGATGCTCTCAGGACGGGACCGGGCTTTGTTTGCCGAACTTTCTGACCTGAGACACGAAATCACTGAACCGGGTTCCCTGAATCAATACATGTTCTTTAAGGCACTGTTCGGCCTCTGTTTCGTTTCCGAGTTTGATCGCTTCGAAGATTCTACGATGTTCGGCGGCCGAGTTTCTTACCCGATTGCGAGTCTGAAGCTGTAAACGTCGATAGGGCTTCAGGCGCTGCTTGAGCTGCCTTGTTTCAGTCGCCAGAAAGCTATTGTGACTGGCCTCGTAAATGCAGTTGTGGAATTCTTCATTTTCATAGTAATACTCGTCCGGATCGCCAATAACGTCCGGGTCTTCGCAGCGTAAAAGTGCGGTTTCCAGGGCGGCGAGCTCCGGCCTCTGGATCCGGCGGGCTGCAAGACGCCCACACATACCTTCCAGTTCGGCCATGACTTCGAACATCTCGATAAGCTGATCAATACTCACCGTTGCCACAAATGTCCCGGTTTTCGGTTTTACCGTGACCAAACCACTCATAACCAGCTGTTGTACGGCCTCGCGAATCGGGGTTCGCGAGACATCATACTTTTTCGCCAACGCATCGTGATCCAGTTTTTCGCCCGGTAGCAACCGACCGTTGATGATGTCTTCCTCGAGGGCATCCTTGAGCTTTGCAGCGCTTGATCGTTTCATAATTTTTTACGCCATGACCAAAAGTGACCTTGTTCTACATTTTGCGAGTGCGTGTTGACAAGAATATACAACAGGACTATTAATATATACATCAGATTTATCTGATCAATAATACAACAATAAATACGGAGACTATCACAATGAAAATACCCTTCACCAAGTTGGCCATTGCGGCCTCCCTGTCTGTATTTTTTGCCAGTGCTGCTGCGGCCGACACCACGCTGCGCGTTTCTCATCAGTTCCCGGGCGGAAAAGGGGATGTGCGCGACGAGATGGTCCAGTTGATGGCTCGTGAAGTCGCGGCCGCCAATGTCGGACTCGAGCTTCAAGTTTACCCGGGTCAGTCGTTGTTCAAAGCCAAAGAGCAATGGGGTGCCCTGGTACGCGGCCGACTGGACATGACCTCCCTCCCGCTTGACTACGCCAGTGGCCGACATCCCGAGTTTTCCGCGACTCTGATGCCAGGACTGGTTCGCAGTCACGAACGTGCCCAGCGCCTCAATGATTCCGAATTCATGGATATGATCAAGAAAGTCATCAACGATGCGGGTGCCCGGGTTCTTGCGGATGCCTGGTTGGCCGGTGGCTTTGCGTCGAACCAGCGGTGCATCACTTCACCGGACACGGTTCAGGGACAGACCATGCGGGCGGCCGGCCCTGCCTTTGATGAAATGTTGGCCACGGCCGGTGCATCCATCGCGTCCATGCCGTCTTCCGAGATATATACCGCCATGCAGACGGGCGTGCTTGATGGCGCCAACACCTCTTCCGGATCGTTCGTGTCCTATCGCATTTACGAGCAGGTCACCTGTTTGACGGCGCCGGGCGCAAATGCGCTCTGGTTCATGTATGAGCCGGTGCTGATTTCTGAGCGCAGCTGGAACAGTCTGAATGAAGAGCAGCAGGCAGCGCTCATGGCGGCGGGCGAAAAGGCAGAAGTTTACTTTGCCAAGGAAGCGGCCGGTCTTGACCAGAAGATGGCTGATGTCTTCGCCGAGAACGGCGTAGAAGTCGTTAATCTGTCACCGGAAGACTACCAGGCCTGGCTGGAAATCGCGCAAAAGAGTTCTTACAAAACCTTTTCGGAGAATGTGCCAAACGGACAGGCTCTGATCGATGCCGCGTTGGCGGTCGAGTAAGAATATCGCCTGACGTTAGATCCAGTCTCGCCATGCCCGGCGCTCTGCCGGGCATGGCGAGCCAACCACTTTCCGGGTTTAAGTTATGTCCCAATCCACGAGTTCCGAACGAGCCGCTCAGCGGGGTGTGCTTGGTGGTTATATCCGCGTGATAGATAAGGCGTCCATTGCAACGGCGATTGTCGGGGGCATCCTGCTTGCGCTTGGTGTTCTGGCGGTTGTTCACATGGTGTTTGTGCGCTATGCCATGGGGGAAAGTACCGTCTGGCAAACCGAGTTCACCACCTTTGCAATCACGGCTTCGATGCTGTTGGGCGCCCCCTACGTGCTCAAGACCGGCGGCCATGTGGCTGTCACGGTTTTGCCCGATGCCTTAAGCGGGCTTCCCCAGTTTCTGATGCGGCTTTCGGCCTCGCTGGTGGGCCTGGCTTTCTGTCTGGCTCTGAGTTACGGCTGCTGGTACTACGTCTATGAGGCGTACGCGTTCGAATGGACCACCGGTACTGTCTGGAACCCGCCATTATGGCCAGCGGTCTTCCCCGTTGCTTTTGGTGCCTCCCTTATGTCACTGCAATACGTGGCAGAGATACTCCGAGGAGAACCCTAACCATGGATCCGGTAACGAGCGGTATTCTTGTTGTTATTGTGCTGTTGGTGCTGATGGCGATTGGCACTCCTATTGCGTTTGCCCTGGGCTCGGTTGCTCTGGGGGCTCTGGTTCTCGATCAGGGTGTTGGCGAACTGATCTATTTTGGCGAGACGTTTTTTGGAAACATGGCCTCGTTCGGCTTTGTCGCCATTCCTATGTTTATTCTGATGGGCGCTGCTGTCGCATCATCGCCCACAGGGCGTGACCTGTATCGCTCTCTTGATTTGTGGATGGGTAAACTGCCGGGCGGGCTGGCGATTTCAAACATCGCGGCCTGCTCAATTTTTGCGGCTCTGTCGGGCTCATCGCCTGCCACCAGCGCCGCAATCGGTAAACTGGGCATCCCGGAAATGCGTAAACGGGGCTACCCGGACGGCGTCGCAGCCGGTTGTATTGCCGCAGGTGGCACCCTCGGAATTCTGATCCCCCCCTCCGTCACCATGATCGTCTACGGCATTTCAACCGAAACGTCGATCGGCCGTCTGTTTATTGCCGGGGCAATGCCCGGTCTGATGCTGGCGGGACTGTTCATGGTCTGGACGTTGATAGCCTGCAAAATGTCAGGGGGTTACGGCACCCCCAGCCCACTGAGCCAAGCGGCAAATCAGATCAAAGAGAATGTTGAAGGCAACATGAAGGCACTGGTGCGTGTACTGCCGTTCCTGGTTGTTGTCATCGGCATCCTGTTTGCGCTTTACGGTGGCGTCGCAACGCCTTCCGAGGCGGCTGGTGTGGGCGCGTTCCTGTGCATTGCCCTGGCGGTTGTGGTCTATCGCATGTGGCAGGCAAAGCCGATCAATACCATCATGCGTGATGCCCTGCGTGAGAGCGTCATGATCATGTTGATAATTGCGACGGCAGAAATTTTCGCTTTCGCGCTGTCCTCGCTGTTTATCACCCAAACGGTTGCCGGCGCCATTGCCGATCTTGAAGTCAATCGCTGGGTACTGATGGGGATAATCAACCTCTTCCTTCTGGTCGCCGGTTTTTTCCTGCCGCCAGTGGCGGTCATCGTAATGGCAGCGCCAATCTTGCTGCCGATCATTCTGGCGGCGAATTTTGATCCTTACTGGTTTGCTGTGATTCTCACCATCAACCTGGAGATTGGACTGATAACGCCGCCGGTTGGTCTCAATCTGTTCATCATAAGGGGCATAGCTCCGGATATCGCGCTGCGAGACATACTGCTGGGTAGCTTGCCCTACGCCCTGTGCATGGTCCTGGGAATCGTTTTGCTCTGCCTGTTCCCGCAAATCGTTCTCTGGCTTCCGGATCTGCTTATGGGTGCCGGCTCTTGATGCGGATGCAAAAGGTAGAGTCATGAATATGAGTTTTTTGCAGGAGCTTTTCAGCAATATTACCCAGCGGGACGCATTGCAGCGGAAGTTCCGCGCTAAAAAAGCGAACTACACGCACAGCGATCTTGTGGCGGCATGCCAGCTGTTGCTGTACAGCGACGGCGAGGCCGCCAGTATTGTTCTGGCGAGCCGGGCTCTGGATGTTTATCACTCGCTCAGCGATGACGAAAAGCACGCATATTTCGATTCGTTGGCTACCAACTTTGCCGCTGACCCGCTGAAAATTGATAACGCTTACGAAGTCTACAAGGCAGACCGGTCGAACAAGCATCTCGCGGAGCTGTTCGATGTCTCCGAACCCCAGAGACAGGAACTGCTGAGGCGACTCAACCTGGCCCAGGGTGCCACCTACGAGCTGGTCAGGATGCGTCAGGATTTTTTGAGATTGATGAAGGGGCACAAGGATTTTGAACCGTTAAATGCCGACTTCATCCATCTGTTTGCGTCCTGGTTCAATCGGGGATTTCTGGTGCTCAAGCAGATCGACTGGACCACACCTGCGTCTATCCTGGAGAAAATCATCCGGTATGAGGCCGTGCATAAAATCGAAGGCTGGGATGATTTGCGGCGTCGCCTTGATAACAGAGATCGTCGATGTTTCGGGTTCTTTCACCCCGCGATCGGCGATGAACCGCTGATCTTCGTTGAAGTAGCACTGACCAAAGGCATTCCGGACCGGATTCAGCCCATTCTTGCGAACGAACAGTATGACATTGACGCTCCGGAGCTCGCCGATTCTGCGGCCTTCTTCGGAATCAGCAACTGTCAGGTGGGGCTCAGAGGCATTTCGTTTGGCAATTTTCTGATCAAACAGGTGGTTCAGGAGCTCAAGCAGGAACTGCCCAATCTCAAGAATTTTGTCACCCTGTCGCCGCTTCCAATGTTCCGGAGCTGGTTGGAAAAAACCTATCACCCGGATTCAGGACTGCTCACGGAAGAGGCGCAATCAGCGCTGGCGAATCTCGACAACCCGGATTGGGCTCATGACAGCGAGATGGCCAACCTTCTGAATGAGGTCATCCGACCGCTAGCTGCGCGATATCTGTTGAAAGAAAAGAACCCGGATAACCGGCCGCTGAATCCGGTGGCGCGTTTTCACCTGGGTAATGGTGCTGAACTGCATCGCATCAACTGGTTGGGTGATATCTCGGAGAACGGCATGAATCAGTCCGCTGGCCTGATGGTGAACTACCTGTACGTTCTCGATCACATCGAGCGAAACAATGAAAAATACATCACAAACGGCGAGATTGCCTGTTCCACAAGCGTAAGGGACTTGGCCAAGTCAGGTCGAAAATTGCTTCAAGGAGAGCATGAAAAATGAACCATAACCTGTTCGACACGTTCGCCGGAACAATGCAGGCTCGCGGCTCAGCGAATTTTATCACCACGCCAGAGGGACTTGAATATTCTTACGCAGGGGCCCTGTCCAGGACTGAGCAAATTGCCGGTGCCTTGAAAGCTCTGGGCGTGACCCCGGGTGACCGGGTGGCTGCGCAGGTCGATAAAAGCCCTGAAGCCATTCTTTTGTACCTGGCAACCCTGCGCATCGGCGGCGTTTACCTGCCGTTGAACACCGGCTATACCGCCGATGAAATTGGCTATTTTCTGGGTGACGCAGAGCCCGCGCTGTTTGTGTGCCAGCCCAATGCCCTGGAATCAGCCCGGGAAGTCGCTGCGAAAACCGGGTGTCCGAACGTTGAAACCCTGGGCACGAAAGCCGATGGCTCGCTGATGGAGGCCGTAGCCGCAGCGGATGCGTTCACGGGCATTGAACCCCGCAGCGAGGATGATCTGGCCGCCATTCTGTATACCTCTGGCACAACCGGCCGCTCGAAAGGCGCCATGCTGACCCACAAAAACCTCGGCTCCAACGCCAGAAGCCTGGTCGAGGCCTGGCGCTTCACCGAAAAAGACCGGCTGATACACGCCCTGCCTATTTTCCACACCCACGGTCTGTTTGTGGCCTGCAACGTCATCCTTATTTCCGGCGCCAGCCTGTATTTCATGTCGAAGTTTGATGTCGACACCATTATTGCGGCCATGCCAGAGGGCACCTCTCTGATGGGTGTGCCGACATTTTATACCCGGCTGCTGCAGGATGACCGCCTGACACCTGAGCTGACCGCCAACATGCGTTTGTTTACCTCCGGGTCGGCGCCGCTGACGGCGGAGACTCATCAGCAGTTCGAGGAGCGCACCGGGCACGCCATTCTTGAGCGCTATGGCATGACCGAAACCAACATGAACACGTCGAATCCCTACGACGGCGACCGGATCGCCGGCACCGTGGGTAGGCCTCTGCCGGGCGTCGAAATTCGCATTACCAATCCGGAGACAGATACCCACGAGCCGTTATCCCAAGGCGAGATTGGCATGCTTGAGGTGCGCGGTCCCAACGTATTCCTAGGCTACTGGCGGATGCCCGAGAAGACCAAAGCAGAACTGCTTGATGACGGCTTTTTCATTACCGGCGATCTGGCCCTGATCGACGAGCGCGGCTACGTCCAGATTGTAGGTCGTGACAAGGACCTTGTGATTTCCGGTGGCTTTAACGTCTACCCGAAAGAAGTGGAGCAGGTCATAGACGACATGCCGGAAGTGATGGAGTCCGCCGTCATCGGCGTCTCGCATCCGGATTTTGGTGAAGGCGTTACCGCCGTTGTGGTACTGCAGCAGGGCCAGAAACTGGAAGAAGCCGATGTGGTCAAGGCCCTGGCGGGTCACCTTGCCAAGTACAAGCAACCGAAGCGGGTCTTCTTTGTGGATGCCTTGCCGCGTAACACCATGGGCAAGGTTCAAAAGAAGCAGCTTCGTGATGAATACAAAGATATCTATTCAGGAGCCCGAGCATGACCCGCAGTTTTCGAATCGGCCAGATAGTGCCCAGTTCCAACACCACCATGGAGACCGAGATCCCGGCCATGCTGCGGGCTCGCGAGGCCGTGGAACCCGAGCGGTTCACCTTCCACTCCAGCCGTATGCGCATGAGAAAAGTCACCCGGGAAGAACTGGCCGCCATGGACGACGAATCCGATCGCTGCGCGCTGGAACTGTCCGATGCGGCAGTCGACGTGATGGGCTACGCCTGCCTGGTCGCCATTATGAGCCGGGGTGCCGGGTATCATCGGGAATCCCAGTCGCGCCTGCACGGGGTGACGGTGGATAACGGCCACCCAACGCCGGTCGTCAGCAGTGCCGGCGCGCTGACCGAAGGCCTTGAGTGCCTGGGCGCAAAACGGGTCGCGATCATTACCCCCTACGTGAAACCACTGACCCAGATGGTAATCGACTACATCGAGGCGGAAGGTATTCAGGTCGTTGACAGTATTGCGCTGGAAATTCCTGACAATCTCGAAGTAGGGCGACGGGACCCGCTGGTCTTACAGGAGATCGTCAAACGGCTTGATATCAGCAACGCCGATGCCGTTGTACTGTCAGCCTGCGTGCAGATGCCCTCGCTGGCATCCATTCAGGCCGTCGAAGACGCCCTGGGCATTCCGGTGGTGTCGGCGGCAACCTGCACCACCTATCAGATCCTGAAAGCGCTGAATCTGAAACCGCTGGTGCCCAACGCGGGCAGGTTGTTAAGCGGCCACTAAAAAGCCTGCGCAGGGCAGGCTTTTATCTACAGTCATATCCACGGTGAGGTTTGTGTACGGGTTCAGGCCGCATTCCCTGCCGCCACGCCCGACGCCCAGGCCCACTGAAAATTGTGCCCGCCCAGGTGGCCGGTAACATCGACCACTTCGCCAATGAAATACAGACTGGGCTGTTCCAGTACGGCCATGGTTTTGGAGGAAAGCTGGCGGGTGTCTACGCCACCAAGGGTGACTTCTGCGGTTCGATAGCCTTCGGTTCCGGAGGGCTTGATCTGCCAGCGGCTGAGGCGGTCGCTCAGCTCGTCCAGATCGCTGTTTTTGTAGCCCTGCAAGGGGCCTTCCCAGCCGTTTATATCCCTGAATGCCTGGGCAAACCGTTTCGGCAAATGCTGCATCAGATACTGGAAAATCGTTGACTGTGGTTTGTTTTTCCGCAAACCGTAAAGGTCTTCTCGGGCATTCTGCCCTGGCAGCAGATTGACCGAAAGGGAGTCCCCCGGTGACCAGTAACTGGAGATCTGCAACATGGATGGCCCGCTCAGGCCGCGGTGCGTCACCAGCATGGGCTCCCGGAAGTGGGTTTGACCGCAGTGGGCATCCACCGGGCAGCTGACACCGGAAAGCGGCGCCAGTTGCTCTTTCAACTGCGGCTGCAGGGTAAATGGCACCAGTCCCGCACGGGTTGGCAGAACTGTCAGCCCGAACTGTCTGGCAATGTCATAGCCGAAGCCGGACGCGCCCATCGTCGGGATAGACAGCCCACCGCTGGCGATCACCAGTGACTCGCAGTGCAGCTCGCCGGCTGTGGTCTTCAGCCGATACCCGGTGTCATCTGCGGATACGGTTTCTATACTGGTTTTCATGCGGATCTCGGCGCCTGCCCAGTCGCATTCGGTCATCAGAAGATTCAGAATCTCTTTGGCGCTGTCTTTGCAGAAGAGCTGGCCTGCCGCTTTCTCCTCGTGTTCGATGCCGTGCCGGTCTACCAGTTCCAGAAAATCCTGTGGGGTGTATCGCTTGAGGGCGGAAATGCAGTAACGGGGATTGTCCGACAAAAAGTTGGAAGGCGTGCTGTTCATATTCGTAAAGTTGCAGCGCCCACCGCCGGACATCAGGATTTTTTTACCCGGTTTGTTGGCGTGGTCCAGAACCAGCACCCGCCGCCCACGGTAGCCGGCTGTGGCTGCGCACATCAGGCCGGCTGCGCCTGCGCCAATAATAATGACATCGTATTGGTTTGAAGACTGGCTCTGGCTCATGGCAGGTAAACAGTGCCCTCCATGTAAAGCACCGCCTGGCCAGCAATGGCGACCCGGTCGCCTTTCAGTTCGCAGCGCAGTCTGCCACCGCGCCTGGAAAGCTGGCGTGCGTCAAAGCGGGTTTTGCCCAGCTTTTCCGCCCAATAGGGCACCAGTACGCTGTGGATGGAACCGGTCACCGGGTCTTCCGCAATACCGGCGCCGGGCGCGAAGTATCGACTGACAAAATCACAGTGTTGCCCTCGTGAGGTGATGATCAGGCCCTGGCCCCCCAGAGTTTTGAGGATTTGCGAATCCGGTTCAGCGGCGATCACAGACGCCTCATCCGGCATCTCCACCATGTAATTGGTGTCGTTGGGCACGAAATAAGCCCGATCCGGGGCACCGGAGAGCGCTGCTTTGATGACGGCCGGGGTTGGCCGTTCTTCAAAGGGCAGGTTGGGGAAGTCCATTGTGAGCCAATCAACGTCTTCCTCACTCTCACTCTCACTCTCACTCTCACTCTCAACCTCGCTCTCAATCTCACCGCGGCTGACCCCCAGCAAACCGCTTTTCGACTGAAAATACACCCTGTCTTCGGACCAGCCCATTTTATTAAACAGAACCCAGGCGGTGGCCAGGGTGGCGTGACCGCAGAGCGGTACCTCAATTGTCGGTGTGAACCAGCGAATGCGGAAGTCTGCTTCGTTGTTTTCCGGCAATCGAATGATAAAGGCCGTTTCCGCCAGATTGTTTTCTGCCGCCAACGCCTGCAGTGTTTCGTCTGGAAGTTCGGTCTCCAGCGGCATCACTGCAGCAGGGTTGCCGCCAAACAACTGGTCGGTAAAGGCATCAACCTGGTAGATCGGATAGCGCATGCAAGGGCTCGTTGATTGAGTAGAGTCGTCTATTGTGAACAAAGACATCATCAAGTGACAAACTTTCCGGCGAAATCGATAACGCGTTCTACTTCTACAGAAAACAGCTGTAAGCTGAACGTCGTCAACACAGCAAATTTTGGATGCAGATTATGACCAAGGCCGGCACCGAACTCGCTGACGCGCTGCTTGAACAACATGTGAAGCACGAATTGTCCTCTTTAAAAGGGGCGAAGCTTCGCCGCTTTCTGGCCCAGGAAGTGGAGGAGCTGTTTGGTTATGCCAGTCACGTGACGCTCGGGCGTCTTACGTCGCCCGATCAGGTAATGGGCCTGATCAAACGCGTTGTCATCAACATGGAGCTGGACCCGGGCATCCCCGAACTGGCCGCAGAGATGGCCACTGAAGTTCTGAATGCGCCGATCCAGAAAACCACGAAGCTCAGCCAGATGATTACCCGCGAGCAGGCCACCGGCTTCTTGGAGGAAGCGTTGGAACTGAAAAAGCAGCGCGAGCGCGTGATCAGCGAGATCATGACGCACCCGGTGTATCAGGAACTGGTCTCCAACATCGTGTATCAGGGGGTGGTGAACTACCTCTACGAGGACAATATGCTCACCAAGAGCGTCCCGGGCGTCGGTTCGTTGATGAAGTTCGGTAAGCGCATGGCGAACAAGGCGGTGCCGGGGCTGGACGAGTCCTTCGAGAAGCGTTTCAAATCCTGGCTGTCAGACAGCCTGCCGGGCCTGATCAGCCGCAGCGAGCAGTTCCTTCACAAGTCCCTGACCGACGACGAACTGCGAGACAGCGTTATGGCGGTCTGGGTGTCGCTGGAAGATCACACCATTGATGAGCTCAAGGAAGGCCTCGGCGATGTCCAGCTGCAGGAGTTCGTGGTTCTGGGGTATGAGTTCTGGCTGCAGTTTCGCAAAACACCCTATTTTGAGGGCTGCGTCGAGGCCGTCGTGACCCATCTGTTCGAACTCTATGGTGACCGGCCCCTGCTCGACCTGCTCAAGGATATGGGTGTGAACCAGGACCTGGTGATGGCTGAGGTCGATGGCTACGCGCTACCCGTGATAGACGTGCTGCGCGAGGAAGGCTACCTTGAAGCACTGGTGCGTCGCCGGTTGACGCCTTTTTACTCGTCAGCGGCGGCCAAAAAGCTTCTCTCGCAGGACGCCTGATCCGGCCTGCGGGCTTTTGAGAATTAGCAGGCGAGTATGTGGATACCGGTTGAATTGCTGTGGGCCTATATCGCGGCCATCACGTTGCTGACCCTGACGCCGGGTGTCGATACGCTGCTGGTCATGCGCAACACCGGGCGCGGCGGCTTTGGTGACGGGGCAGTGACCAGTTTCGGTATCTGCTGCGGGCTGTTCATTCACGCAACCTTGTCAGCCCTGGGTATCTCGATTTTGCTGGTGGAGACCGCCTGGGCCTTTACCGCCGTCAAGTGGGCGGGGGCGTGTTATCTGATCTGGCTGGGGATTATGTCGCTGCGAAAGGCTCTGGCCAGGCAGCAACCCGACAATACAGCGCAGATGGCAGCCCCGACGCCACAAAGTGCGCGCGTGTCCCGTCTTGCCTCCTTTCGTGAGGGCGTTCTGTCGAATCTCCTCAACCCCAAAACCGCGCTTTTCTATATGGCGCTGCTGCCGCAGTTTATCGACCCGGCAGGACCTGCGCTTGCGCAATCGATGTTTTTGGCGGGGCTTCACTTCGTGCTGGCGATGATCTGGCAGTGCGCGGTGGCGGCGCTGGTGCTCAAGTCACGGGAGTTTGCGGTGGGTCAGGGGGTCAGGCGCGCCCTCAACGGGTTGACGGGCGGCCTTTTCATGGCAATCGGGGTCAAGCTGGGGCTCGAATGAGCCCTGTTACTGTTCCAGGTACTGCAGTTTGTCCGGTTTGCCATCCCACTCTTCGGCGTCCGGCAGCGGGTCTTTCTTTTCGGTGATGTTTTCCCACTTGCCCGCCAGGTCAGCGTTAAGTTCAATAAACTTCTCCTGACCTGCCGGTAATTCGTCATCCGAGAAGATGGCCTCAGCCGGACATTCCGGTTCGCACAGGGCGCAGTCAATGCACTCGTCCGGGTCGATGACCAAAAAGTTCGGACCTTCGTAGAAGCAGTCTACGGGGCAGACTTCCACGCAGTCCGTGTATTTACACTTAATGCAGTTATCAGTAACGACAAAAGTCATGGGCAGTCCCCTGGTACGGTAGTCGGTCTCATCAATGTAGTGATAATTGCGCGATATTGTAGGGAGGCCCCCGCAGGGGCGCAAGCACTGGAGGGGCTTATCTTCCGGTCATCAAATCTCGCAATTCGTAGAGCCGGTTCAGCGCCTCTCTCGGGCTCAGGTCATCCAGCTCCATGTCAGACAACGCTTCCTCCACTTTACTCGGTTCCGCTGCGGCAAACATATCCCCCTGAAAGGCAGTGTTAACCAGTTCTGCTGCCCTCGCCGGTGGTTCCCGCCTGGCGTTCAGCATTGGCGCGACCGGTTTGGCGTTACCCTCCAGGTGGGCAAGCTGTTCCTTTGCATGGCGAATCACATCCTGGGGCACCCCGGCCAGCTTGGCGACCTGCAGGCCATAACTCTGGCTGGCAGGGCCGTCATGCACATTGTGCAGAAACACGATGGTGTCGTCGTGTTCGGTGGCAGTCAGGTGAACGTTGACGGCGTGGGTGAGCTCATCCGCCAGTTGGGTCAGCTCGAAATAGTGGGTCGCGAACAGAGTGTAGCAGCGGATGTGCTTGGCCAGATGTTCGGCGGTTGCCCAGGCCAGTGATAGACCGTCAAAGGTGCTGGTGCCCCGGCCGACTTCGTCCATCAGTACCAGGCTGTGTTCGGTGGCGTTGTGCAGAATGTTGGCGGTTTCTGTCATCTCCACCATGAAGGTCGAGCGGCCACCGGCAATGTCGTCCGATGACCCCATACGGGTGAATATCCGGTCTACCGGCCCGATGACCACGCGGTTGGCGGGCACAAAACTGCCGGTGTAGGCCAAAAGCGCAATCAATGCGGCCTGGCGCATGTAAGTCGACTTACCGCCCATATTAGGGCCGGTGATCACCAGCATCCGGCGCTGATCGTCCATCAACAGGTCGTTGGGCACGTACGGGTCGCTCAACAGCTGCTCCACCACCGGGTGACGTCCCTGTTCGATGTCGAAGCCGGGGGAGTCACTGAACTCCGGCGGATTGAAACGCAGGCTGGTGGCCCGTTCGGCGAAATTGCTCAGCACATCCAGCTCGGCCAGCGCCTGCGCGGCATCCTGAAGCGGTGCCAGTTCGGCGGCCACGGTTTCCAGCACCTCGTCGTACAGCGCTTTTTCCCTGGCCAGCGAGCGGCTTTTGGCGCTCAGGGCCTTGTCTTCGAATTCTTTCAGTTCCGGGGTGATGAAGCGCTCGGCGTTTTTCAGGGTCTGGCGGCGAATGTAGTCTACCGGCGCCTGGTCGGACTGGGCCCGGCTGATCTCGATGTAGTAGCCGTGAATCCGGTTATAGCCCACTTTCAGGGTGCTGATGCCGGTGCGTTCTTTTTCACGGGTTTCTACGTCGAGCAGGAACTGCCCGGCGTTCTCGCTGATATTGCGCAGGTCGTCCAGTTCCGCATCAAAGCCTTCCTTGATAACGCCACCTTCCCGAATCACCACCGGCGGGTTATCAATGATCGAGCCTTCCAGCAGGTCCGCCAGCTCCGGATATTCGCCAATAATGGTGGCCAGTTTTACGATCAGGTGGGAATTGACCGGGGTCAGGGCTTTCTGAAGGTCTGGCAGCACATGAAAAGCATCCCGCAGCCGCGCCAGATCCCGGGGCCGCGCCGAACGCAGTGCCACACGCGCCAGCACCCGCTCGATATCGCCCACCGCTTTGAGCAGGTCGTGGACCGGCTCGTAATGAAAGCCGTCCAGCAGTGCCGACACTGCCTGTTGGCGCTGCCCGACAACACTGACATCCCGCAACGGCCGGTTAAGCCAGCGACGCAGCTGTCGCCCGCCCATGGATGTGGCGGTGCGGTCCATCACCCAGGCCAGGGTGTGCTGGGTGCCGCCCATCAGGTTGATGTCGATTTCCAGGTTGCGGCGGCTGGCCGCGTCCATGATGACGGCTTCTTCCCGGCGTTCGCGGCTGAGCTTGCGAATATGGGGCAGGGCGGTGCGCTGGGTTTCCTTGGCGTACTGAAGCAGGCAACCGGCGGCGCAGATGGCCAGCGCCATATCCTCGCAGCCGAAACCGGTGAGATCCCGTACCTGAAGTTGCTGCGTCAGCACCCGATGGGCTGTATCGAATTCAAACAGCCAGGGGCCCTGTCGGCGGATGCCGGTGTAGCCTTCGAGTATTTCCTGAAACGGAAAATCCTCACTGATCAGAATTTCGGCAGGACGAAGTCTCTGCAGTTCGCCCTGAAGGCTCTCCAGGTTATCGAGCTCGGCCACGGAAAAACGGCCGCTGGAAATGTCCAGAGACGAGAAACCGAAGGTTTCCTGGCGGTTGTAGATCGCAACCAAAAGGTTGTCCCGTCGGTCTTCCAGAAGGGCATCATCGCTGAGTGTGCCAGGGGTGACGATGCGCACCACCTGGCGGTCCACCGGCCCTTTACTGGTAGCCGGGTCGCCAATCTGCTCACAGATGGCGATGGATTGACCAGCCCTGACCAGACGTGCAATGTAACCTTCAGCAGAATGGTAGGGAATACCGGCCATGGGAATCGGGCTGCCACCGGATTGGCCGCGTGCCGTGAGCGTGATATCCATCAGCTCGGCGGCTTTGCGGGCATCGTCGTAAAACAGCTCGTAGAAATCCCCCATGCGATAAAACACCAGCTCGTTCGGGTGCTCGCCTTTGATTCTGAGGTACTGCCTCATCATTGGCGTGTGCTGGGAAAGATCGCTCGTTGCTGCTGGCATGAAGAGTTCCGGTTCCATGGCAATGGTTGAAGGCGAGGATTGTAAGAAAATACACGTCAGGATGAAACGAAGGGGCCATTAT
>Ga0307934_1000129_pt1 | contig 61332 bp, 34 predicted proteins | sample OrgLakmetageno90_FD_201838 | JGI IMG/M metagenome (GOLD analysis project Ga0307934, IMG submission 201838) | Saline water microbial communities from Organic Lake, Antarctica - #90 | ecosystem: Environmental > Aquatic > Non-marine Saline and Alkaline > Saline | place: Antarctica: Organic Lake...
TTTCCGCCACAGCTTGAGCTGCTTCATCGCGCTTGCCTTGATTAGCAGCTTTCATGTCGACGCCACCGCACTCGATCAGAATGGCAACGGTATTAGCGACGTCTGGGAATCGATCTACCCGACCGCAGCCGCTAATCCGGCTCTGGATGTGGACGGCGATGGTGACATCAACCTGGTCGAGGGTCTGGCCTGGAATAATCCGAATGACGCCGACTCGAGATTACGTCTGGAAGATTTCACCGTCGGCACAACGGACGTCAGCTTCAATTGGAACCAAGCCCTCGGCCTGCGCTACCGCGTCTGGGAAAGCACGAACCTGATCGACTGGCAACGTCAAGCGATCAGCTTCGTGGGCGAAGCAAACAACAATTCGATCTCCGAGAGCATTGAAACAAATAAATTCTACCGCCTCAAGGTCGAGCGATCCCTGAACTCCGACACCGATGCACTGACCAACCGCGAGGAGCATGAGCTTGGCACGAATCCCGAACTCTGAGATACCGACGGCGACAAAGTGCCGGACGACACTGAATTCGCCTTAGGACTCGACCCTTTGAGTTGGATCGATAGCGACGGCGATGGCCTACCGGACGACTGGGAACGCTGTGCGATCCTGAATGATACAAGCGACGCCTACACCGACTTAGGCGACATCGACTTAACGACCGATTTCGACGGCGACACGATTAGCGACGGCACCGAATTCGCGCTCGGCACTTCGCCCGTCGAGCCAATTCGTAACATACTTTTTTTCCTCACTGAAGATCAGGGCCCGGATCTCGGCATCCTGGGCACTGTGGGGTTGGACACTCCGAATATCGACACATTGGCCACCACGGGGGTCAATTTTACGCGAGCCTTCGCCCTCTCCCCCGTCTGTAGTCCGAGTAAAATGGCGCTGTTTACCGGCACCTACCCGCACGAAAACAGTGCGCACCGCAACGTTCGCAACTATGGAACTGGTTTCCCCTTAGTCGGCGACCCCTCAGACCTTGGCTTAGGTGGCGTCCACGAAGACTTGCCGACTCTGATCGAGGTGCTGCGCGACCGCGGCTGGTACACCGCCATTTCCTCGAAATCGCACGTTCAACCCATCCGAAAGTTCCCCTACCATAAGGGTTTTGGAAATGGTGTCTCGTTTCCTAAAGTGCCGTCAGATGTTACCTCTTATGTGAACCAAACCGTCAGTAACGCAAATGGCCGCCCCTTCTTTCTGTGCCTCAATGTTGCCGCACCGCACCTTCCCTTTAGAGTCATTGCTCAGAATAATGGTGTCTGGAACTCAAACGGCGGCCTGCTCGGAGACGGAGGCGTTACCAATGTAGATCCAAATTCAATTGTTGTCCCCAGTAGCTTGCCTAGCGTGCCTGCTGTTCGTCAGGACATCGCCGACTACTACGGTGCGATTGAAATAATTGACGGTCATTATGCAGCAGCCCGTAATGCCCTCATCGCAAACGGCGTGGCCAGTAACACGCTAGTCGTCTTCAGCAGCGACCACGGTAACGGTCTTGCTCGCTTCAAACAAAGCATGTATGGCCTGCACATCCCTCTTTTAATCGATGGCCCTGAGGTCGCCGGCGGTCGAGTGATCAATGAACCGATCAGCCATCTTGATCTGATGCCGACCTTCCTTGACTTTGCCGGCATCCCACAGATGCCTTCACTCAAGGGCAAATCACTCCTGCCGATTTTAGCCGGTGATCCGGGTTTCGCCGATCGGAAGACCATTCTCACCGCTGTCCACGAAAAATACGATGCTCGTGGCGTTACCGATGGACAGTATTATTACATTCGCAACATTCGCCAAGTCGATGCAACCGACAGAAACGGGCGAAGTACAGGCTTCAACTTTCCCAGTGCGGCTCTTAATGCCGATCAATTCACAAGTGCCGCCCCATGGTTTAACCGAAGCTTCGACGCGATCAAGGCGGACAACACCACCCCACAACACGAACTGCTCCGGCAAATCCTGGAGGGCGATTTAGCCGAAGAAGAACTTTACGATCTGAATACAGATCTGTGGTGCACCAATAATCTAGCCGACGATCCGGCCTATGCGTCGATCAAAGCCGCACTTCGGGTAGAGCTGGCTCAATGGCGCCTGCACACGGACGACTACAACAGCGACCCTTCGGAGCTCTCCCGGCGCACGGAACGTTACACGCCGCTTCCCAACACCACGACGACCGGCACCGAAACCGATAATTTCAACGCTGGATCCGGCGGACTCAATGCCTCCGGAAATTGGACGACACTCCTGACTGGCAATTCATCGGCAGATTTCATTATCAACTCCGGCACGATCGAATCCCCGGCAGGAGCCAACCCAATGGCGCGCTATGAATCTACAGTCTTCCTCGCTGCGGGCCAGCCGTTCACCGTATCCGTGGGTGTCGGCTTCTCCGGAGATGGCGTCGGAGTTGGCCTGGCATTCGGCATTACACAAGAACCCGACCTAGAATATAGCTATTGGCAGTTCCTACTAGCGGATGGTCGCACAGCTCCTGGCGGCACAGACAAGGATGTTCGCTTGAGAAAAATTAGCGATAGCGGGGCTACAATAGGGGCTTTGCTGATCGAGGAGAACTCTCTGGCCAATTACCCCAACGGCTTCTCAATCGCCCCTACTGAATTTTTCCGAGTTGAAGTCAGCGGCATAGCCGGTAGTCCTCTCGTCGACTTACGCATCTTCAATCCAAATGGCTCCGTTTACTACACTCAGGATGCATTCGATTTAGGCGAGGTCGTGCCCGCAGCGAGCGGATTCGGTATCACCGCATGGTCGTCGCGCAGCGGAGTTTTTGATAATTTTGAATTGGAGACAGAGTATTCGGAACCTGAGAAGCTTCCATAGACTGAGCCGACACCATAATCGCCTTTGGTCTTAGCTTGGGTGATGACTGAACACCCGCTCAGGGCTGGAAGCCCTAACTCCTACTTCAGGACCAAGGGCATCCTGCCCTTGATTTAGCATGCGCTCAGGGCTGGAAGCCCTGACTCCTTCTATCCACGGACCAAGGGCATCCTGCCCTTGCCCTGCCTACGCTCAGGGCTGGAAGCCCTGACTCCTTCCCTCCACGGAACAAGGGCATCCTGCCCTTGAACAAGCATCCGCTTAGGGCTGGAAGCCCTAACTCCTTCTATCCACGGATTAAGGGCATCCTGCCCTTGACCTTGAAGTATCCAACTAAAGTTCGGAAACATTCTCAATCAGAGTCTGATTGATCGACAGACTCACCCGCGCATTTGGTAATTTTGCTTTGATCGGATTATTTTCGATGTAGCGCACACATCTAAAAAAATGAGCACGGTCCCGAATTAGACGATCCCAATAGCCTGCACTCCACAGGGCGTGATCACACTTCAAGCTAGGGTTCATTTTGTTGCCGGTGTAACTCTTCCAACTGTGCAAAATGTCTGACAAACGATATCCCGCAAGTGGTCGGAAAAGCACATGCACATGATTGGGCATCACGACAAAAGCGGCTGTTTCGTAGCGCGTGCCCTCAAAGAAACCAAGCGCATCGACCACAATCTGCCGAATCGGAGCCTGCGCCAGCACGCAATCGCCCTGCCCCTGATCAAGCCAATGATCCATCCGCTCAGGAAAGCGCTCGCGATAGGTTTCAACCGTAGCCTGATCCCAGGGTTGCGGATGAAGCTTTAACCAAATCTCTTTTTCGCGAGTCCATTCTGCCAGTTGCGATTCAGGTAGCGAATCCGCAAGGCGCCAGGTAACAAAGACGAATACTTCACCCTGTTGCCAATGTGGTAGATGCGCCCCATGCTGGGCTACCACCTCATACGGATTGAAGAAATCGCTCATAACTACTAACAAAAAATAGAGTAGGATAAGCCTCAAGCCCAAACGAAGCCGAGTCACGTTGAATTGGTCTAACTCAAGGCTGGAAGACCTGACTCCCCACACGGACCAAGGGCATCCTGCCCTTGCCTGCACCCGCTCAGGGCTGGAAGCCCTGATTCCAAACACGGACCAAGGGCATCCTGCCCTTGCCTGCACCCGCTCAGGGCTGGAAGCCCTGATTCCAAACACGGACCAAGGGCATCCTGCCCTTGCCTGCACCCGCTCAGGGCGGGAAGCCCTGATTCCAAACACGGATCAAGGGCATCCTGCCCTTGCCTAAGCCTGCGTTCAGGGCTGGAAGCCCTGAGTCCGATCCTTGAAGATGCCGTCACCGCATCCCCCTGAGCGCCCTTTTACAAGCGATCACTGAAAACATTATGAAGCGCATCCGTTCGCTGACGCATCTTTTGAGTAGGTTGGCATATAGGGAAGCGCCGGATAGCTTGAGAACGCGTTGACGACTGAGGCCGGTGTATAGCATGCGTGTATGACCCTTCAGTTATCCTAGACCTATACAAAGCTAGCTAAATCTTAGAAATAAGAGGCTACCATGTGTAAGTATCTGGATTGAAGAAATACAGGATAATTGCATGTGAAAAGTTGTTGACATGAAATTAAGAATCTATTCTTGTAGTCGGGATTGTTGTATTTTTTTTACAATTAAATTAACCCTAAAACCTACTCCTAATGAAATCAAAATTACTACTAGCTGCCTTTCCAGGCATTCTGGCTTCTTTTACCTCGCTGACCGCCGCCGTATTTACTTGGGACGGAGGCGATACTGGCAACGCTTGGGAAGCCGGCGACAACTGGGTGGGCGATGCCGCACCTGCAAATGCCACTGATACCGATATTATCTTTGCCGAGGCCGCTTTCGCCGGGGCATCGCAAGCCATCTTCACATCGGGTTACGATATCGCGAGCATTAGCTTTAACGACAGCATCACCAGTCCATTCACCCTAAATACCAACGCGGGTAGCCACACGATGGAAGTGGATGCAATTACCGTGGATTCCGGTGTTGGGGCGGGTGTCACTCTCGGCGGTCGCTACATCATTGGTTCCGGCGGGACAGTCATCACTAACAATTCTGGCTTCACTGTTGCCTGGGAAGGAAATTTATTCGCGGCAGGCACGGGTCAAGTTCAGTTACGTAACGGTGATTTCGTAACATCAACAGGTTCAGCTAACAACAGCACTTGGACTGGTGGCACACTCATTGATGACGCACTATGGAGAATTAATGCTGCAATTAACGGAGGTCAGACAGATCCTTTCGGCGCTGGCGATCTTGTCTTCGGCGATGCGGCTTCCACTGCAAATGCTACTTTGCAAATTCAGTCACTCAGAGGGACCACCAATAATTTCAATAATAACATAGTCGTTAATTCGTCCGACTCGGTCCTGGATATTGACCTAACCGGGGGCGTTCTAGTCCAGGGTGACATCGCCCTCACATCAGGCAGTCAGCTGACTGTAGATAACGGTAACAGCAACACCTTCCTCAATGGAGCTATCTCTGGGACAGGTGATTTGGTGTTAGGCACTGCTGGTGGGATTATGATCGTCGACAACACGAATACCTTCACCGGTAACGTCACAATCAATACTACGACCCAGATTCGTGCCAGCACGGGTGGTTTGGGCAATGCGTCTAATCTAGTCACTGTGGATGGTGGTGCCTTTCGTTTGTTCAGCGCTGCCAATGGCTCAGTAACTTTAGATAATGAACTCAACCTCAATACCACTGGCGGGAATATTGGTGTGCAAGGCGGTGGAACTGCGACGAATGTCACAGGCACCTTTAATGGCGATTGGAACCTAGGTGCTGACATGACCCAGCTGGATGTAGTTGCCACCGCAAACGGTGCCCAGAATATAACCCTCAATGTAAATGGAGCCATTCTCGACTCCAACCCTGCCGGGACCGATGTCTTTATCGACGGGGCTGCTGCAGCCGGTTCTGATGTCACTGTCAACTTGGCTGGAGAGAGTGTCTTCGCAGGCAGCACTACGACCAACAATACAGGCAATCTTGGCGACCTGCTCGTTAATCTAGACGGTTCATTAAGCAATTCAAACTTGACCATCGGTGCTGGCACTGAATTTGCCGGCTCAGGCACATTATTCTACAATATTGAAGGTGCGAACTCCGATTTGATCACTGTTAACGGGACCTTTGACATTAGCGGCCTGACGCTCGACTTCGATCTCTCAGGCTTGGGTGCAACTGAAAGCAGCTATTTGATTGCTGACTACAGTGCAGGCACATTGGTCGGCAGTACCTTCTTAGACATTGTAGATTTACCAAGTGGATTTAGCATCGATTATAATCTAGGCGGTGCCAGCCAAATCGGAATCGTCATTCCTGAGCCGAGCAGTTTCGCACTACTCGCAGGCTTACTAGGTCTAACTTCAGTAATGCTAAGACGCCGTAGTCGGTAGTCACGCTACCAAAAATTAGTTTATTCAAGCCCGTTGTGCTGGAGCACGACGGGCTTTTTTGCGCCTAGACTGAGTCAGAAACAAACAATTCTAAGATCAGGGCTGGAAGCCCTGACTCCTCCTTTCCCACCGGACCAAGGGCATCAAGCCCTTGACAAAGCAAACGCTCAGGGCTGGAAGCCCTGACTCCTCTTTCCCATCGGACCAAGGGCATCCTGCCCTTGCCAAGCACACGCTCAGGGCAGGAAGCCCTGACTCCTCTTTCCCATCGGACCAAGGGCATCCTGCCCTTGCCAAGCACACGCTCAGGGCTGGAAGCCCTGACTCCTCTTTCCCATCGGACCAAGGGCATCCTGCCCTTGACAAAGCAAACGCTCAGGGCTGGAAGCCCTGACTCCTTCTCCCGGACCAAGGGCATCCTGCCCTTGACTCAGCACATGCTCAGGTCTGGAAGCCCTGACTCCTTCTCCCCCGCCGGACCAACGGCCATCTTACCCTTGAGACTAAGCACACGCTCAGGGCTTCCAGCCCTGACTCCTCGCTCTCCCACCGGACCAAGGGCATCCTGCCCTTGACTGAGCACATTCCCGCATGTGCGGGAGCTCACCCTGGCCCCGCTCACTTGTAGCTTAGGACAAAACTCTGCGAACCGGCGACCAACGGCGTTTCGAAAACACCTGCACGTATCAACACGCCATCCACATCATTTCCTTCCTGGCGAACACTGGCTCCTTCAGGCACAGTTATACGAAAGACGCCTTTGCCCTCAGCAGGGGCCTCCACCGAAAACTTCACACTGTTCTTGTCGACACGTTGCCATGCGGAACGTATGCGGCCCACCGGCGAATCAAAGCCGAAGCTGACACGTGTCAGAGCAGCATCCTCTTGCAGAATATCAGGCGGGAGCACCGGCGCGATTTCGTAGTGGGTGAATCCGGGCGCAGTCGGCCGAATTCCACCGACCCGCTGCACAATCCATTCATAAACCGCCCCGTAGGCATAATGCGAAAACGAATTCATGCCCACATCTTGAAACCCTTTATCCGGAGTCCAACCATCCCAACGCTCCCAGATACTGGTGGCCCCATGCGTCACCGGAAAGAGCCAGCTCGGGTAGCGCTCCTCCAACAGGAGCGCATACGCAAGATCGTCGCGACCGATCTGACTTAACGCGTGCAACAAGTCCCGGGTTCCGAGGAAGCCGGTCGACAACAAACCGTCGCGTTCGCCTAACCTACGCACCAAATGCCCTTTCGCTTTTTCCAGCGATTCGCCACGCAATAGATCAAAGGCGATCGCCATGACATAACAGGTCTGGGTATCACCGACGCGTTCACCCTTTTTATTTGTGCCATAAATTTTTCCGTCCTCATCCACGTGCGCTTTGTTGAATGAAACGCGAACCGCCTCGGCCAGCGCCTCATATGTCTCCGCGTCCGCGGTGCGCCCCAGCGCTGCTGCGCTCTGCGCGAGCAATTGAGCACTGTAGGCAAAATAGCTTTGGTAGATGACATCAATTGGCGTGTCCGCATTGTGGTTGAGCCAATCGCCAAAGGCATGGAACTTCACTGGTGGCAGAAACCCCGGACGGCTCCGACTTTCCAAATAATCGACATAGCGCTTCATCGACTCGTAATTATCGGCTAAAATACTGAGGTCCCCATAACGCTGATAGAGAACCCAGGGCACGATGGTCATCGCATCCGACCAACCCGGGCCGCCCGCACCATCGGCCACCTTGCGCGGAGCCACCATGGGGATTTGGCCGCTATCGAATTGCGAATCACGCAAATCGGTCAGCCACTTGTTAAAAAACTGACGCACGTCACAAATATAGGCCGCCGTGCCCACAAATACCTGCGCGTCGCCCGTCCAACCGAGTCGCTCATCACGCTGGGGACAGTCGGTCGGGATGGAAATGAAATTCGCGCGCTGCGTCCAATAGACATTGCTGACCAGTTGGTTGAGCAATGGATGGTCGCTCTCAAAATCATACACCACCGGCGTGTCGTTGCTGATGGCCAAGCCGGTCAAGAGGCTCGTATCGGGGGTGCTCTCCAAGCCCGATACCTCCACATACTGAAAACCGTGAAAGGTAAACCGGGGGCTCCAGCTCTCCGATTCGCCCCCCTTGCAAATGTAATAATTGGTCGCATCGGCGGAGCGTAAGTTGGCCGTGTAGAGCTCGCCATCAGCTTGCAAGCGCTCTCCATGCTTTATTTGAATGATCTGTCCCGGCTGGGTATTCCTCAGGTTTAGACGCACGACACCTGCAAAATTCCGCCCGAAATCAAAGACATAGCGTCCTGCTTCCTGTTCATCCACGGAGAGAGCCGGTAATTCCGTAAATGTAATTATGCGAGGCGAAGGGTGTGGCTGGATGACAGGCGATACCTCACTGCCGACAACGACCGGCTGCCAGGCACTGGCCGACTCACCTTTCATCGCCCAGAGGTCGACCGCGTTCCGGGCATCGTATTTTTCACCCCTCAAGAAACTCGCATATTCCAGCGGGCCGGTTCGCCCCTGCCACGAGGCGTCGGTCGAAATGATGCGCCGTCCACCATCGGCCAAATCCAGCACGAGCACCCCGCTAAAGCGAGGCTGGCTGCCATAATGGTTACGCCCTGAATCTTTCCAGCCAATGTGGCCACTATACCAACCATCTGCCAAAATTGCACCAATCCGGTTTTCACCGTTTTTAAGTAATCCGGTCAGATCAAAGGCGCGGTAATAGACCCGCTTAGTGTAGTCCGTCCAACCAGGACTGAACCACGAATCCGTGACGCGGACTCCGTTTAAATACGGATCAAAGATACCGAGCGCAGTCGCGTAGAAAGTCGCCTTCTCGACTGTATCCGCGAGGTCAAAACGCTTGCTCAAATAAACCGGCGGAGGATAGTTCGTATCACGCTCGACGTCCAGACCCACCCACTGACCCGACCATTCGAGCGATTCGGGTAATGTGTTTTCAACTGATTCAGCGCTGAGCGTGTTGAGCGCAAGGCAAAGTGACAGGATTAGAATACGAAATATCATAATTAAATCAGGGCTCGTCTTATATCATTTCAAAAAGGGTTTGGGCTAATGACTAGGTTGAACCGTAGCCTCGAAACTCTGTTTCGGGGTTCGATCTTTTCGACCCCGGTTCAGAGAACCGAGGCTACGCGAAGAAAATCTTTAAGGATAAAACTTTTTGAAAGTGGTATTAATTGAAGGCAGTCGCATCTAAAACACGCTTCCGAACGGGGCAAATGGTCGAAAGCGGTTTAGGCGGATCTCTTACCAATCCAAAACGGCGCTGATCCAAACCAAACCAGGGTGGCCACGAGGATGATCAGCTTTAACCACGCGAGTGTGAGCAACCCCGCCGCATAGATAAAGGGCACGATCAAAATTAAGAGGAGTGAACCCAGTCCAATCCATTTGCAGAGTGCGCTCATACCTGGCCTCCTTTCGTATCAATTAGATTCGCCTGCCCACGCATGCGACTGAAGAGCAAAAATAAGACACCACAGGCGATCCATGCCGGGAGCGGAAAATACCATGTCGTGATCCCGTGCGCGAAAATCAAATAGACTGAGACGCCGACCGGTAAAAGCCAGGCAAGCAACACCGACTTACTAAACCCATGCCCCGAGGCTTCCGCATAAAAAGGCACCACCCCGATACGGCGGCTGAAATACCAATCGGCAAAAATCACCGCCCCCATGGGCGCGAGGATGGTGCCATAGAGACCGACAAAACCGAGCAATTTGAAAGCAAAAGCTGGAAAAACCGCAGCGATCGTCGCAATACCACCGGCCAGGAATGTCATACTCAAACGAGTGCTCCCCGGGATCATGGCTTGAAAGGCCAAGCCGGCACGGTAGATCGTCGGATTCGCCGTTGTCCAACCGGCGACCACCACACAGATGATGCCACCGACTCCAATCACGTTGAAAGCCATCGGCCCGGGCACGGGCGTGGCGCTTTGCACCAATTTAATCTGCGCGGCCAACATAAAGGCCGCTGCCAACCAGGCCATGTAGTGGCCCACATACATACCGCCCGCCGCAGCCCATCCACTGGAAGCTTTCCTGGCATAGCGCAGGACCGACAAATCCGACATACCGACATGCATCGCTGCATTGCAAAACCATGCGAATAAAACCACCTCGAGGAAACCCATCGACGTTTCCTCCGTGCCCCCTTGGGCGAAACGAATCGACTCTGTCCAAATCACTTGAAGATCCGCCCATGAGCTCACACCCAGCTGCTTGAGCGCGACGACGCCGCAACCAAAGAAAATCAAAACCATCCAAGGCGAAGCAATATTCGCAAAACGACTAACTGCCTCATAGCCAAAGCCAGCGACGACAGAAATGACCGCCCCGACCGCCAGCACAATCAAGACAAAGGAGACACTGTTGGGATAAATCGCATCCAGAGCGGGCATTTCCAAATTGAACGGGATACCGACCGCCGAAGCCGATACCGTGATCATGGCGCCGGCCAGAAAGCAAAAGAGGACGCCATTCGCCAGATTATAGATTTTGACCAATTTCCTGCCGGCAATCTTCTCCAGGTGGCAGTAGAGGGTCAGCCGGGCCTGAGTCGCAATCGGCGCGCAAACAAAGCGCCAGCTCAAAACGGCCAAAAAGTTACCCAACAACAGACCCCAAAAAATATTGTGCAAGCTGACACCCGAGAGCAGAAAAAGCGGGCCAATCATAAACTCGGTGCCAGCTGCGTGCTCGCCTGCATACATTCCCCAGAAGGCACGCGGACCCTTCTGTGCACGCGCTGGAACCGGGGTGTTTTCAAACTCCTCCAGCTGTTCAGATGCGGCTGGCTTTTCCATGGGATCATTCATGATTCAGGCAGGCACTCGTTCGCTCATTCAGGGTGAAACAAGTTCCGTGACCTCAACACGAAAGAATCCCTCCGTCGCACTTGGCTCTGGGCTATAGTCAAAGATGACATCACCCGTGCTTGTGGGTTGGCGGGTGTCCACTGTTGGCCAACTACCAGGGGCGAGGGTCGGGCTGTGCTTTAAATTATAATTCAGGCTGGTCACGCCCGGTTGGGCTGTAATCTGGGCGTTGCCATCGACCATCGTAATGGAAGCTCTCAGTCCCTCGTTTGGATCGGTAGTCGATGTCCCCAAAAGACTTTCGATACGATCTCCCTGTTCGTCGTTGTCCGAGTCTAGATCGAAATGGTCGGGGAGTAAGTCTCCGTCTGAATCCTCGCTGCCTTCGCTTATATCAGGCAAAGAGTCGTTGTCGGAGTCCCCGTCCTCGAAATTAGGAAGTCCGTCCCCATCGCTATCGATCATGCCATCGATCAAGTCTGGAATGCCATCATCGTCGTAATCATCGTCCGATGCCCGGATCCAACTGATCTCATTATCTTGACCGTCGCTCGATGTGAAAAGAAGACGGATGCCCGTGACCGTTTGATTGATCCATTCAGGGCGACTTCCGGTCGGGACGGCCAACCATTGCACCTCGGTCGAGCCGACCACTGGGACACTCAATTGGCGAAGGGGCGTGTAGTTAACCGCTCCTCGATGCGTCCACTGCAGAGTCAAGGTGCCATCCTGAGGCGCTAGTAGATCAATTAGGAGTCGGTCGACCGCGGCCCCTCGAACAAAGAAATCGTTTTGGGTCATGAAGCCTCCCTCTGAAGGTGCACCCTTCCATTTCCCTGCCTGGACTCGCTGATTATTGACCTGACTGCTCGTCCAACCCTCATTGTTGCCGGGAGCATTGAATTCGGTTCCCAGCCCCAGACCGAAGTGATACGAATACCAGGGCCTTTCCTGATTATTCAGGCTTGGCCCTAAATTACCCGGTCGGAACAAGCCTTGCTTCCATTGAGCTAATTCCGCGGCTAACTCGGCAGCTTTTTCAGGATATTGGCCAATCAAATTGGCTTCCTCTCCGCGAACCGAAGTGAGATTAAACAACATCGGTGGTGACTCAGCGGAAGGAACCAGATATTTCCATGCCCCCTGCCTAATTGCGCTCTGGCTCCAGAAACGCCAATATAAATAATCGTGGGGAGCGGACGCATCGCTCCCATCAAGATAGGGTATCAGATTCTTACCATCAAGTTCGGTCACGTTACCCAGACCAGCCAACTCGACCGCAGTGGCACCCACGTCCAGTGCGGTCACAGGATGGTCATAAACTTGCGGGGGAATCGTGCCGGGCCAGCGCATCAGGAAGGGCACCCGAATCCCGCCTTCGGACAGCATGCCCTTCTCGCCAATCAAAGGCGTATTGAGCGAGCCGTCCCAAGCCACGGAGGCTTCGGTTTCAGCGATTTGATTCGGCTCGTGATATCCGAGCGGAGCCCCGTTGTCCCCAATAAACCAAATGATTGTTTTATCATCGATACCCAGGGTATCCAAACGGCTCAGAATGCGACCGATCCCATCGTCCATGGCTTTAATCATGCTGAGCGCGATCCGACGTTGTTCCGGCAGCTCAGGAAAAAAAGAAGGTTCCTCATAGCGGTCGACCCAGGTCAGCGGAACATGCGGGGCAAAATAGGATAGATAGAAATGAAAAGGACGGTCAGCATTACGTTCGATAAACGAGACCGCAAAGTCGCTTTGTATATCGAGACGATGCCCGGACTCATTTCCAAAAGTGCCTAAGGGTGAGCTTCCAAGCCCTCCACCGACTTCATAATTTTTCCAGTAGTTGGTAATACGCCCTTCAGCGAACTCGTCATAGCCCTGGCCACTGGGGCGAAAACTGTTTATCACTGCGGCTGGAACATCGCCAAAGTCCGAGTAACCGTTGGCATTCAACCAAGCGGCATCCGCAGAAGTCGGCTCCAGGTGCCATTTCCCCGTCATACCAGTGCGGTAACCCGCCTTTCTGAGTCGCTCCGCGATCGTCACGACTGAATGAAGCATGGGGCCTCTGCCATTCTGATCGACTCCGAAGCGCTGTTGATATTGACCGCTGACTAATCCTGCCCGGGACGGCACACATTGAGGCGCGGTGATATACCCACTCGTGAAGCGCACGCCCTCAATCCCAAGACGGTCGATATTCGGGGTGAGTGCGTCGAGGTCGGGATCGTGCCCCTGAATACCCAGATCTGCGTATCCATGGTCGTCCGTGAATACGATAATTACGTTCGGGCGCGGGTCATCCGCACGCTGTGCGCTATTGATCAACTGCGAATAACTCTCGGCAGTCGCCACCCACTCAACGCCGTCCCAAATGCGAAATAAGCCAATCGCTCCTGAAAATACATCCGGTGAGCTCGGTAGACTGACGCCCGTAGCGGCAGAGCCTCCAATACTGCCTCCGGTGTTGCCGAAGTTGCCATTACCACCGGCGAAAAGTGATAAACCATTACCTTCTCCTAAGCCCAATGGTAAAGTAGAGATTTCCGATAGGCTCTGTGAGGCTCCGTCGACATCCTTTGCCTCCAGCGTGATTTCTCCGGTGCTTACATCGAAAACACCGATGACCTGAATGTAATGAGTCAGGTCAAGTCCAACCAAGGAAAGCTCTACGACCGCATCGCCATCCGTGGTGACGGAAGCGGTGGCAAATTCGAGTCCATTAGCCGTGGTGAAAAGCCCCAATCCATTGGCACCGCCACCCGTCTCGAAAATCACTTCGCCCGGGCTGATGGAGCCATTGAAATACAACCACCATTCAAAAGTATAGGAGGCCGTCGGTAGTCCGGAGCCCGCCCCCGCATTCAAGTTTGCGTTTGTCGCCGTATAGGCACGGGAAAGATTGACTCGGGTGTCCGGAGTAAAAACGACTGAAGTCGCCCCACCCCCGCTAGCCGCCATGGCCAAGTCTTTGGAACCGACTGGGTCGATCCAGGATGAGTCACTACCCATAGGCGCACCGACGTCCCACTCATGCAAGATCCCCGCACAGAGCGTTCCGGAAAGAGCCAGGCCAGAGGCCAGTTTGAAAATAGAACGACTGATGAAGGATATTCTCATTACTCTGCTTCCGTTCTAAAGCGCCACCAGTAGGCGCCATCGTTAATGACGCCGACGGGGCGACCACCAACTTTGAATGCGCCCGGATCGACCAACACGTAATATTGGGTATCCGCGTCGAGCGGGGGTATGTTTTCAAAAATCAAATCGCGCTGCCCTTGGCTCGGATGCGACCCATCAGGGTCGATTTCCCAGACAGGATTCGCCTCGTCAGATACTTTATAAAGACGGATGTATTTGCCTGCGTGCCCGGCCAAGTCAACCGGTGCACTGAATCGCATCTCTAATCTCTCAGAGCCAGCTGGCGTCAGCTTGGAGTTTTCAGGAAAAGTGCCCGTGATCTGTGGCGCAAACATCTGCAAACGATGCCAGCCCCAGCCGTGTTGAACGGTGCCAACTTCCATGCGGAAAGGCGCTTGCATACCGATCGACTGCGCGTAGTCCTGCCAAGCAGTTGACATCTTCAGGGCGAGTTCAGGCTGCGCGACCGTGAGATCGTTACGCTCGGCGCGGTCTGCGTCTAAATCATAGAGCTGCCACGTCCCCCCGTAGAGCGAGACCGCCTTAAATCCATCTTCAATCCAAGCACGGGATTGATTGAACCAAAGGAATCGGGGCGGCGCTTTGAAATCAGTCGCCTCGTGCATTGTGGTCAAAAAAGAGCGCCCCGTCAGCGGCCGGAGTGACTGTGCCTCCCCAGGATAACTTGCGCCCGCCAGCTCAATGAGCGTCGGGTAAATATCGGTCACTGCGATGGACGAATGATCGATCTGCCCCGCACGCTCTTTCAGTTGCTCCGGCCAATGGGCGATGAACGGGACGGTCAAAGCACCCTCGTGGCAAGCGTGTTTGTAAAAACTGAAAGGCGTATTTTTCACCCAAGCCCAACCATTACTGGAAGTCGGATTATTGTGAGGGAGCCAGGGCACTTGGTTGGCATCGGTCAGGATAGAGCCGTTGTTATAGTCGCCCCCGTTATCCGACATGAAAAGAATCAGTGTATTCTCAAGCTGGCCGGCGTCTTCGAGGAAATCAATTAATCGGCCAATGCCTTGATCCATCTCGTCGACCATAGCAGCGTAGGCAGCCATACGGGCGTCTTCAATCACTTTGCGCTCGTCAGGTAGCTCCTCCCAACGCCTGACTTCCACCCCGGCTTCAGCCAGCCCCCAGTCCGGCTCCACCAAGCCAAGCTCAACTTGACGCTCGTAGCGCGCCTGCCGAATTTTGGCGTACCCGTCCAAATAGCGGCCACGGTATTTGTCCACCGTAGCCTTCTGCGCTTGGAGGGGATGGTGCGGCGCTTGATAAGAAACAAACATGAAGAAAGGGTCGCCAAGATCCATGGCCTCACGCATATAGTCGATGCTACGGTCGGTTAATGCGGTCGTGGCGTCGAACCCGCCACCGAACTCCCGATACGGTTCCTGGCCTTCGAACCAGTCCTTGCCCCCGGCGAAGCAGTCGGTCATCCCACCGAGAAATCCAAAGAAGCGGTCAAACATTTCGGGCGAACGTGGATCCGCCTGTCCGGCGTGCCACTTGCCGCTCATCATCGTGCGGTAGCCAGCACCTTGCAAAAGAGTAGGCAGTGGCAAGGTGCGCTCGTAACTGCCATTGCCGGCGGCTGGATAGGACATACCCGCCATTAGCGCAACCCGCGTGGTCGAACACATCGGCGTGGCGCGAAACTGCGAAAAACGGAGCCCATCGACCGCCAAACGGTCAATATTCGGCGTCTCGATCTCACCACCATAACTGCCCAAATCTGAATAGCCCAAATCGTCCGCCATAATAAGAAGGATGTTGGGACGTTCGGGCACTTCCGAAGTAGGCTGAGCCGAACAGCCGGCAGAGCACACAAATGATAGAAGCAGCGACAGGATGGGGATCTTTCGGCTCTGGAATTTCAGGGCAGGACGATCGGACTCCCCGCCTCGAAAAAAGGGTAGCCTGCCTTTGACTGAGCACAAAGCGTCAGGGCTGGAAGCCCCGACTCCTTCCACCGGAACAAGGGCATCCTGCCCTTGACTAAGCATACATTTAGAGCAGCAAGCACCAATTCCTGAATCCAGCATACTCATCACTTCGGATTATCATGCTCGGGAATTTCGAGTGGGCTTTTTTCGATATCATGGGTGACTGCGCGCCACTTATCCATGACCGCACGGAACTCAAGCAGCTTGGCTTGAGTGGTCGGATGATCCGCCAGATCGTTGACGCCCCATGGGTCGATCTCCAGTTGGTAAAGATGCTCCACAGGACGCGCTTGGCTAAAACGGGTCAGGAACCAGGCCTGAAACGGGTGAGAATTTTTAGCTGCGATGATGTCCGCATAAGCATGGTTGCCCCAAACTTCGACGCCACGCAGGTCATCCGGCAGCAGTTGCGGCTTCTCCGGGTTCAAGTTACGGATGTAATACCATTCCCCGTCCGTGACCACCCGCTGCGGATAGTGCTCTCTGGGGTCGGGGCCATGGGAGTTGTGCTCCGCAAAAACATACTGGCGACCGTCGAGAGAATCGCCACCCCGGGCAATTGGCATTAGGGACATACCCTGCATTGCATCGGGGATATCAATATCTAGATAATCCAAAATCGTCGGTGCCAAATCGACCTGAGAGACTGGGGTTGAATTCATCCGGCTGCCAAGCACCCCGGGCCCGGCAATAGCCATAGGGATACGGGTGCCGCCGGGATAGCCGGAGGCTTTCGCGTGGTGAATCGGCATGCCCTGGTCTGAGGTGAAGATAATGAGCGTCTCATCGCGCACGCCCTTAGCTTCGAGGGCATCGAGAATCGCACCGACGCAGGCGTCGGCGATCTCTACACAGGCCAAGTATTCTTGCATATCACGCCGCACGCCGGGCACGTCCGGTAGGAAGGGAGGCACTTCGATACTATCGGCCGCGGGTAATTCCTGCTGAGGGTTGGCTCCCAAGTGCGCTCGGTAGGGACGGTGTGGCGCAGCGACGTTGGCATGAATGAAGAAGGGCTGATCGCCCGCTTCGGAGATAAATTGTTTGATGACGGCATTGAATCGCGCGGGGGTCGATTGAACAGGATCACGCCCATCGTAAGGGTAGCGCCACGCAGGGCTCAGGTGAAGCTTCTGCGTAATTCCAGTGTAATATCCGTTGGCTTTAAAAATCTCCGGCAAAGTAGGCACTTCCGCGCCAATCCCGACATGATCTTGAAAATCACTCTTTTTCGAGAATTGACGATCGGGAAGATTGAGAGGAGGCGTGTGCACGTTACGCCAGTTTCCATTACTATGCGGCCACATTCCTGTCAGTATCGCGGTGCGCGATGGCGAGCAGGATGCCGAGGCAGAAAAGGCATGCTCGAAGTAGACCCCTAGTTTAGCCAGAGCATCTATATTCGGCGTCTCAATTCCCGGCGTGCCCAGCATCGATAGATCCGGACTCATGTCGTCAGCAAGGATCAGCACCACGTTTGGCTTTGCCGCTAAAAATTGCCCGGCGCCGAACAAACAAAAAGTAAATAGAATGATTCGGTTCATATGCTTACTCCCAGGTATGCACCGTAAGACCCGTACGATCAACTAATTGAAGGTTCTTGATTTCCATCGTTCCCGGACCACGCGATGGATCCAAACGTAAATTGTTGAGCTGTCCGGTAAAATTAAGATCTACCGTGTAGTCGTGCCACACTCCATCATGTTGAACTTTGAACAAGGTCGATGCGCCTGCATTAAAACCTTTAACTTGAGGACTTATCCAGAAGACTTGACCGTCACCCGAGCTACTGGAACGCATCGAAAAGCTCAGCTCTAGCGGCCCGGAAACTTTCCCGAATGCATGGGTGTTAAAATGTGGATCCTGACCAGTGCTTTCCAGATAAAGAACGCCCGTTTTAGCGGATAGTTCGAGGTCCCCCATGACAGTCCAGCCCATGATCGGCTTCTGATTGTAGCGGGGGTTCTTGATCGGCACGAGCACATCGGCCTCCACTAGGTATTGCTCGATAATACCATCCAGTGATTCAACCTTTTCAGGCATAGCCGCCGCCAAGTTGTTGGTTTCACCGATATCCTCATTCAGGTTGTAGAGCTCGTAGCGGTGAGCCTGATCCTCGCCGTCGTAATAAAACCGGTAGAGCTTAAAGTCGCCTACCCGCACGCTGGTGTTGGGCAGATTGTCGGTCGCCGGCACATAGTGGGGAAAGTGAGAAATTGTTGGACCGCGATCATGCGACTTGCCTTCAATTGCCTCCGTAAAATCAACGCCGTCGACGTGATACTCCGGTCTAAGGGGCAAGCCCGCCATAGTCAGAATGGTCGGATACATATCGACCGAAGAAATCACTGCATCCGATGTCGTTCCGCCGACAGATTTGAATGGCCAGCTCACGATCAAAGGAACGCGTACCCCGCCCTCGTAATTATTCCCTTTACCACTCTTGAGCGGCGCATTGTTGGTCGGTGTGGTCCCATCAACTTCGTTATACATATTACCGCCGTTGTCGGAAGTGAAGATGATGATCGTATCCTTCCGTATGCGTAAACGGTCCAACTCTTTCAACAACCGCCCAATGTTTGTATCCATTGTTTCGATCATCGCTCCCATTGTCGGCGAGCGCTGAGAATAATCCGAGTCAATGCGCTGCTCGTATTGATCTAATAGTTCAGGCTTAGCTTGAAAAGGCGCATGCACATCGTAATACCACAGGTTGAGCAAAAAAGGACCGTTCCGATTGTCGTTAATAAAATCCAAAGCCTCGTCCGTGATCGCATCCGAGATATGCGTGCCAGGGTCGACCTTTTTAATCGTATCGATATCCCAGGGTGCAAAGAACATGCCGGGAGGTGGTGGGCCAGGATGATGCCGCCCACCGACGACCACATCAAATCCTTGATTTTCAGGAATGTATTCATCCCTACCCAAATGCCACTTACCGACGAAAGCGGTTCGATAACCAGCCTCTTTAAGCAGTTCGGCATAGGTCACATACTCGTTCGGCAAACGAGAACGGGACTGTGGAATAATAGCTGGCATAGTGGGTGCGGCAGACGTACCTAGTTGCGGATCTAAAATAGCCTGAGGGATGTGGCCGGAAGCTGCGGTGAATCTCAAACGTGCAGGATACTGCCCAGTCAGAAGACTAGCCCGTGTCGGGCAGCAAAGCGGATTGGCCGAATACGCATCCGTAAATAAAACGCCCTCGCTCGCCAATCGATCAATGCCTGGAGTCTGATAAAACTCACTTCCGTACGCACCGCTATCTTTCCAGCCAAGATCATCGGCGACAATAAGGATAATATTAGGCTGCTTGGCGAAAGCACTCAGAGCTAATGAACCAGCAATACAGAACAGAAAGGTGGATTTACACATGAAACAGTTGGGTCGGGAATCTATTAAATGGCCTTAAGATTGGAGAGATAAGATGATCCCCACTAAGACGGTCATGGGGTTAATTAAGATGGAGACAAGTTTTGGGTCTTTTTCATAAGGGTATAGACTAAGAATCCTTTCTTTAGACATTTCTGTCAATTTGAAACGAGCAAAATCGCTTAAGAATAGGTTTGAGCCTGAGCGAACCCCTCCCACCTGACAAGCAGGTGACCTCCCCTTACCAGTGGAGGAGCTTTTAGCTCCCCTCCTTTATTTGGGAGGGGTGGTCGGTAAAATGCCCTTTGGGTGCTTGTCCGACCGAGGTGGTGTCTTTAAGAACAAACCTTTCTAATTAGATATAAAAGTGAGAATTCTCAAAGAGCCACCCTGCGCGGGAACCGAAAACTTCGCCTTTTAGTTTGGTCGCACTAAGCTTATTTTGCTTAAGTGCGTGCGCCCTGGTTGGGACATATCGAGCACCATAGTAATCAGGCCACTTACATAAGTTTGGCCCAGTGGAATGTGCACCTGCTGTGGTGCTAGATCTGGGCGAAGTTTGACTGGCTGTCCATAGATACCACCAATTGAGGCGGTCGCACCGACTGTGCAATTAGTCATAGCAGTTAGTTCCAGATGCGTGCCTGTCTCGCCTTCCTTGGGCGTGTAAGTCAACGTGACCGAACCTTGATTCGATGTGATGGTGACATTTTCCTCATTCGCACCACCAGCGAAGAAACCACCCTGCTCCATCTTGAACCCTGACTGTATAAGATCAGGGTCATAGAGTGGATTCTTACGAGGCAACAACGTTTGCGTCTCTTCAAGATGTTGATCGAGCCATGCATTCATTTCGGCAACTTTCTCCGCACTATGTCCTGCTAGATTATTGGCTTCGCCAGGATCCACAGACAAATCGTAAAGTTCAAAATGATCCGACTGCCCGGGTCCCGTGTTGAAAAAACGGAGCAGCTTGAAATCACCATCGCGCATCCAGACGTTGGCAACATTACCCGTCGCTAAAACGGTATGCCCAAACATACTGACCACCGGGGGGCGCTCCATCAACTCACCTTTAAAGGCGGGCATCAGACTGACACCATCAAGCACAGCATCAGTAGGAGCTTCGATCCCAGCTACTTCTAGAAGCGTAGGAAAGTAATCATAACTAATCGAAACAGTCTCGTTCCAAGTATTCGGCTCAATCTGTTTGGGCCATTTCACGATGAAGGGCACGCGGGAGCCTCCCTCGTAGTTGTTCCCCTTGCCTGCTTTGAGCGGGTGATTGTTAGTCGGGTTCACGCCTTCGGGGCGGTCATACATATTGCCGCCATTGTCGGACGAAAAGATCACGACCGTGTCTTCATCAAGGCCGAGGCGAGCCAGGACTTCTGTCACCTTGCCGACGTTTTGGTCGATCGTTTCGACCATCGCACCCATGATGGCGGATTGTTGATACTGGGTATCGGCAGTTAAGGGTGTGTATTTTTCGATCAACTCAGGCTTGCCCTGGAATGGGGCGTGAACGTTAAAAAACCACAGCGCGAGGAAGAAGGGCTCATCCTGCTTTGACTCGATAAAGCGAACGGCCTCATCGCCGATCACATCGTCCGCATTAGGGCTACCTTCAACCACCGGCATGTTAGTGACCTCCGGATCCCATGGTCCGAAAAATCCGGGAGGCGGTGGCCCTGGAAAGGCGCGACCCCCGACGACATGGTCGAAGCCATAGTTCTCAGGGATGTAGGGATCGTAGCCCAGGTGCCATTTGCCCATAAAGGCGGTGGCATAGCCGTTATCCTGGAGAAGTTTTGAGAGCGTGATCGAATCGAGCGGCAGGCGATTGGCTGTCTGCGGATTCGTCATGGGCAGACCGGGGTCACCGGTTTCGCTTTCTTTCGCCTCTGACTTGAACCGTAAATGCGTGAGGTGCCCCTCCGGCGTGGTAATACGCAAACGGCCAACAGCCTGCCCGGTCAAGATACTTGCCCGCGTCGGCGTGCAAAGTGGGCTAGAGGCGTAAGAGTTCGAAAAGCTCATCCCCTCGACCGCGAGTCGATCGACATGGGGTGTTTGGTAGAGCTCGCTACCGTAGGCTCCGACATCGCGCCATCCTAGATCATCGACAATGATCATAACAATATTGGGCTGCTTCGTCTCGGCGATAAGCGCTAGAGGCAGGAGGAGGCACAGGGCAAGCGTTCGTAGTGGAGTCGTCGTCATATTTTAGGAGTTAGATGTTAGTAGACGGTGTATTTAGTAATCCCAGCGGTGGAGCACGCCTCCATCCATAAAGATGTCGATCGAACGAATGCGTATCATTTGATTATCGTAAGGCAGAACTAAGCGAAGATGTTCGAGCGTTTGCCCGGGGTTGATGGGCAGCGCGACTGCCAGCGAGTTATCGCCTGCCTCATAGTCGAACTCAACGAAGCTACCGGGCTGAAAAAGCGACTCTCCACCATAGCGCACTTCGACGCGCCCACTACCGGCCTGATCACTCTTTAATTTAATTCGCAGGAGGGATTTTATTCCGATTTCAAGGCGGTTCAATGTGATAAAATGCTTCGGCAGACCCGCTTGAAATTGGGTTAAATAGGCGCCTTCAGAATCGATTTGCATCTTCGCGTGTCGCGCTTCCCAATTTGGCTGCGAGCGTGTCGAATCACTTTCTTTTGACAGGCCCGTATCCGTTCCGAAATAGAATGAGAAAAACTTTTGCTCTTGGTCGTTAAGGAGACCGCTCTCGCCTTGGAATGGTCGCTCAAAACCTGCATTCCAATCGCTCCAGAGCGCACGCATGGATTCAAGTTTTTCAGGGTGCGTCTCGATCAGATTATCTTGCTCCGAAAGATCCTTCGCGAGGTTAAAAAGAAACTCATGCTTGCCTGCTCTTAAGTATTTCCAGTCTCCCAGACGCATGGCCGCTTGCCCCCAGAACCTCCAGAACAAGGGGCGCTCATTTGCGAATTGAGGATTTTCCATCAGCTCAAGAATGTTGACCCCATCCAGCGCCTCATCACGTGGCAGTCCAGCTAGATCCACGGCAGTTGCGCCCACGTCCAGTGAGAAAACGGGCACATCCGAGACTTGCCCGGGTGCAATACGATCCGGCCACGAGAGTACAAAAGGCACGCGAATACCGCCTTCGGCGAGCATACCTTTTTCACCATTGAGTGGCGTATTCATCGAGCCATCCCAAGCACCGCCTTTGAAGCTCAGCGGGATATCTTCCATTGTGAATTTGAGCGGCGCGCCGTTGTCCCCGATAAAGAAAATTAAGGTATTATCCAACTCGCCATACTTACTCAACTGTTCGCGGATAAGCCCGACCCCTTCATCGACTGCCGAGATCATAGCGAGCGCATAGCGACGGCGCTCGGGCATCTCTCCAGGAAAACGGCTTAAATACTTTTCAGTCGATTCAAGCGGCACGTGAGGCGCAAAGTAAGAAAGATACAGAAAGAACGGGTCCTCGTGGTTGCGATCAATAAACGCCATGGCCGCTTCAGTTTGAATATCAAGGCGGTCGCGCGCTTCCGTCCGCACGCGCTCGCCGCTGCGCTTGAGCGACTTTCCATCTAAATCATAGTTGGCCCAATAATCATAAATGTAGCCTTCAAAAAATTCGTCGAAACCTTGGCTGCCGGTTTTAAATGGCAGCAGATCTTGAAGTGGAATAGCCCGTTCATTTTGAGGCGGCATCGGCTTCCCTTTGTAGGTATTCTGAGCCAGCCATTCTTCCGAAGCCACATTCGGATCGAGGTGCCATTTACCCACCATCCCTGTCGTGTAGCCAGCACCTTGTAATCGCTCGGGCACAGTCAACACTTCGGCAGGCATCGGAGAAAATCGGTTATCGTCCACACCAAAGCTCTGCTGATAGCTGCCGGAGACAATGCCCGCCCTCGATGGGATGCACTGCGGTGCCGTGATGTAACCGGAATTAAAACGCACACCAGAGCGTGCCATTGCATCGAGGTGGGGCGTCTTGATATCGTCAAGTATGCCATGCACGCCAAGATCCGCCCAGCCATGGTCGTCGGTGAAAACAACGATGATATTCGGGCGTGCATCTTTGCCCATGAGCGACAAGGAAAGTAAACAAAATAGCAGTGAGGATCGAAGAATCATGAACATAAGTAATGGGTTGAATTTAATAAGATTAGATGTATGGAGACTAAGCTAAATAAAACACTTCCCGTAGGTCTGCGACGACCGGCGAGTTATCGAAATTAACCTCCATAATATCGGCCATGTAGTCCCACCATTCACGAACCACTGGATGCTGCGGAAGGTCCGAAGCAGTGTTGTCTGGCTTCAGCTTTTGGACGGCAAATAGAGTCAGAGTAGGCTCATCTAAATAAATTGCATAATCGTAGATACCCGCAGCGGTCAGCACGGCCTGTAATTTAGGCCAGATGGCATCGTGGCGACGCTGATACTCTTCCGCATAGCCCGCCTTAATTTTCATTTTAAAAGCAACTTGTTTCATCGTAATGAGGCCTCCGCTTGTTCCAGTTTGAGTGTTAGCAGATAACTGCCTGGTTTGAGATTTAGTTCACAGTTAGCTTGCTGCTTCGATGACTGCCTCATTCGGCTCGGAACACTTCCCCCCTCCAATGACACGGATGCCCACTCACGCACTGGCAGCACTAAAACCACGCGACTGCCTTCCGGTATGGAGACTTTCATCTCGACGTCCTCGCTCCGCCTTTTCCAACTAATCCGAAACATTCCAGAACGCGTTTTCAATCGAAGTCGCGCACTGCGCAAAGGTCCTTCGATTTGTGGTGCCATCCGCACGAGTCTGTAGCCCGGCTCGCTCGGTTCTGGAGCCACCCCGCCCACCGATTGATAAAGCCATTCACCAATCGCTCCATAGGCGTAGTGGTTGAATGAATTCATTTCAACGGGGCCGAAACCGTTTTCCTTTGTGTAGCTATTCCATCGCTCCCACATGGTCGTGGCTCCATTCGTGATGGGATATAACCAACTGGGATAGGTGTCTTGTAAAAGTAACTTGTAGGCGACATCACTACGGCCAATTTTTGTTAAAACAGGATTTAACAATGGCGTGCCAATAAAGCCGGTCGACAAATGCCAATCTCGAGCCTCAATACGATCCACTAAGCGCTGGGCGGCAGCCTTTATTAACGACTCAGGCACCAAATCAAAGGCCAGAGCGATCAAATAACTTGTCTGCGTATCTCCCAGAATTAATCCGTCAGGTGTCACGAAACGCTTCTGAAACGCAGCTCGGATCTTCTTCGCTAGTGCCGCATACGCTTTTGCTTTGGCGATCTGACCAATCGCATGGGCCATCCGCTCCATAAGTTCAACATCACGTGCGAAATAAGCGGTGCCGATCAAATCCTTCGGAGTCGGCCCCCATTGCGGTTTGACCGCATCAACTGCCAACCAATCTCCATATACCGTCTCTGGTTGGATGTAATCGTTCGCACGCGCTTTAAGGAAATGTAAATACGCCTCCATAGCGTCCCAATTTTCTTTAATGATAGTGGTTGAACCGTAGTGCAGCCAGACGGCATGCGGTACGATAATTCCAGCATCGCCCCAACCCGCGTTGCCATGCCACCCAAGAATGTCCGGAGCCACATCTGGAAAGGCTCCATCACCCCGTTGGCCATCGCGCATCGCATCCATCCACTGCCGATAGAAGTCTTCACAGTCATAATTAAAACAGGCCGTCTCGACAAATACCTGCGCATCTCCAGACCAACCCAATCGCTCGTCACGCTGCGGACAATCAGTCGGCGCTTCCAGGAAATTGCCTCGCTGCCCCCATCGAATACAGCTCTGCAGGCGGTTCACCATCGGATTTGAACACGAAAAGCTCCCCGTTGCCTCGAGGTCGTTGTGTAAGACCAGCGCCGTTAAATCCTCAGACTTAAGCTTGCCTTCGACACCCGCAATCTGAGCGTAGCGAAACCCATGGAAAGTAAATCGTGGGCAGTAACTTTCCTCTTTTGCTCCTTTACATATATAAGTGTCCGTCACTTTCGCATTTCGCAAGTTCTCAAAATAGGGCGTTCCATCAGCTTGTAGCATTTCAGAAAAACGAAGTACTATCTTTTGACCCGGTTTCGTATTTCGAAGTTGGATACACATGACACCGACAAGGTTTTGACCAAAGTCGACAATCCATTGATTTGCTTTTCGTCGCAATTCAACTGGCACGACGGTTTCCGTTATCCGCACTGGGGGGGCCTTTTTTAGGGTCAATTCGATTTGTGGCGGCGAATGACATTCCACCGGCTTCCAACCACGGTTCGTCCCGGTCGGCACCGACCAGTCTGCAATCGCTTTTCGGGCATCGTAAGTCTCCCCATCGTAAATTGAATTTTTGAGAACAGCACCCTTACGCCAGCTCCATGCATCGTCGCTTGCGATCACTTCCGAAGTCCCGTCTAGATAGGTCACTTCCAGTTCCGCAACAAACAGGGTGCGAGGCGCGAAGGCAACGGCGTGTCCCTTGGGACCAAAAGCAGCGCCTGCCCACCCGTCGGCGAGAATTATACCCAGACAGTTAGCCCCGGCTTGCAAGTGCTCAGTAACTTCGTAGGTGCTAACGTAGGCCCGCTTACGGTAATCACTCCAGCCTGGAGTGAACAAATCGTCGTGCACCGGTCCACCATTGATCCAAGGTTCGACAACACCCAGCGCTGAATAACGAAGCAACGCCTTCGCTGCGGCCTGCTTTAACTCAAAACTTACCTTAAAGTAGTGAGCTGACTGTCGGGCTGGCATCAAGAACTCGTTTGATGACAACCATTTGGCTTTGTTAGAAAATGAATACATAAGTCACAGAAAGACAATGCTGCGTTGCGGGTGTTTTAAAGGGTATTTCACTGGGCTTCAGAAGATATTCGATATAGCACAATCACACGACTTGACTTTCTACAAGAAAGCTTTCTTGTCAAGGGACATCCGACATCATGATTGTTTTACTCATTGATTGATTATACCCTACTATGAAGATGAACGCGCTCCCCCTTTTTGCCTTATTTTTTTTCTGCCTCTCTTCAGCTCAGGCTCAAGTCCGCTATCAGATAGAGGCCAGTTATGGCTATGATGTTATCATCGAAAACGAGGCTGATGGTGAGGTTTCGATTCTAACCTCTGGCGAAGACCCACAAGTAATCATATCAAGCGAAAAAAGCAGCCCGAGGATCCATCCAAGGGAGACGGTTTTGTCTTTTGAATACTTCTGCCCGGATGGAGTCGATTTTGTCGAACTCTTTTACACTAATGACCTCTCAGACCCGGACTGGAGTCAGCAACGCCAAGTCGAAGGTGACGCCTTACCCAAAGCAGAAACCTGGCAACCTTATACGATCAACCTATCGGTTGGATCTAAAGGAAAGTGGGATCGGGAACAGAACGTTTTTCGCCTGGATTTCGGACGAAAAGAAGGCCTCCGAATGCAAGTGCGCAATTTCACGCTGCGAGCACCGACCGCCGCGGAGTTGGTCAGCGCAGAAGCGGCAGAAGCCATAGTTGCAGCGAAAGTGGAAACCGCCGACGCAATCGATGCATTGCTCTATAAGGAGGATTGGCCTGCCAGTATTAACGCGATCAAAGTCCTCGAAGAAACCATAGAGATCTCAGCCGAATTAGAGCAAACTACACAAGGTGATGTAGGTTTACTCAGCCTCGAAGCGCACGAAGCCATCTGGGATACAACCGCTGGCTCTTTCATACAAAAAGCTCGATTCGATGACACAAAGGTTCACTTCAGTATCCCTCGCTTCTCTGAGATCGGTCGTGACCGACTGACCAATCGCTTCGCGATCATCTCCCTCTCAGAATCCGGACATCAGCTGCAAAGCTACCCAAAATGGGCGGATTCTGTGCTGGCGGAACGCTCCATGCCCAGACTTCGCCCGAGTAATCTTAAAGGCCTCGGCGGCCTGGAGTATAAAGAAGGAATTTTTGATGATGATTTGGATACCCTCGGAGTGACCGCAGGGACGGTGAATATCGATTTAGGAGGTCTTATCGCAGATGCATCCAGCGCAAACACAATTGAATATAAACACCAAAATAAAACTTGGTATTTCCATGCGGGCTCGGTTGAGCGCTTTGACGATTTGCTCAAGAAGCTGAGCGATAAAGACATCGTTATGAGTGCGATCCTTTTAATTAGCAAAAACTCCGGCTCGCTCGTGCACCCTGAGTATAAGACCGCCGGTATCTACTCGATGGCTAATTTGACTAACCAGGCCTCAAGCGACCTCTACAGGGCTACCGTTTCATTTCTTGCCGAACGATATAGTCGCCCCGACAAAAAATATGGCTGGATTTCTCATTGGATCATATTTAACGAAGTTGATTTTGGTTGGGTTTGGACAAATATGGGAGAACAGCCCATGTCTGTTTATATGGATACCTATGAGCGTGCCATGCGATTGGTTTGGCTGGAGACGCGTCGCTTCAACCCGACAGCCGAAGTCTTTGTATCCCTTACCCACCACTGGGATTATTCACCTTCAGACTCCTTGCGCGCCTACCCTCCACGCGACATTCTAGATCGCTTGGCTCTGTATTCAAAAACGGCGGGCGATTATGCTTGGGGCATTGCCTACCACCCCTACCCGCAAAGTTTGCTGCGTCCTCGCACCTGGGAAGACTCGAGAACGACCAATCGCTTCGATAGCCCCTACATCACGCCAAAAAACATTGAAGTTCTCGATGCTTACCTCCATCAGCCACAATTTCTACACAACGGAAAAGTTCGCACCGTGATACTCTCGGAGCAAGGTTATCACACGCCCGACTACAGCACAGACTCGATGGCTGACAAAGCCGCCGCCATCGCCTATACTTGGGCGAAAATCACTGCGCTGGACAGTGTCGAAAGCTTCCACTATCACCGCTGGGTGGATCATCCAAAAGAGGGTGGCCTGAAGGTTGGTTTACGAACTCTTCCCGAACCAAACAAGCCATTCGGAGAGCGCAAAGAACCCGCCTTCAGTGTCTTTTCAGCCCTCGAAACGGCCGATGAAGATGCAGTTACCCGGCCTTTTTTAGATCGGTTAAATATAAGAAACTGGGATGAAGTTCGAGTTCCTCGCAAAGACATCGAGCGAAACGATTAAATCAGCCGATGGGAAAGTCACTCTGACCAATAGCTGAAGACTTTATAGAAAAACACGCAGTGTCGTTTATAGGGTAGCTTCAGATGGTCTGCTCCGAATTTAAAGTTTGATATGATACGCTTTCACTCCGCTTTGCGTAAGCTACGAGATGCGATGCCTAATACCATCGACTGACTTTAGTTGGTAGAATTCAAAAAGTAGTGGGAGCATCCTGCTCCCAGATTATAAAGGCTCTGGAGCTAGAAGCTCCGGCTACTTTTTACCAGCAAAAGTCAAGGGATTGTGTAACGATACTTCTTATTCTAGGTCGGTTAGTTTCGTAACGGATGGTGTGACGATTTTTACCGGTCCAACCAGTCCTGATGAGTAGAGTTTAGCATCTTTTTTCCAGTGCGGAAATGTAGAGAAGGTCACTCGGTCAGGATTAGGATTTGGTTTGTTCGCTTCAACCCACTTTGGAATTTCAATCAGAGATCCAACGGCGTTCAGGTTTGTTGCATTTTTCGCACGATTCCCCACTTCAGTTTCTTCATGTTGAGCGTCCCCGATCAGTCGGTTCACCTGATTGCTAGTGACCTGAAGGGTCAGTGTGTTCGTGCCCATCTTGAGGTAGGGAGCAATGTTGAGTTTATAGGGAGGGGTCCAGAGCAAGCCGAGGTCTTTACCGTTGAGTGTGATTTCGCAAATTTCGTAGACTTCGCCTAAATCCAGGAAAATCGGGATCTCTGTGATACGGTTGTTCCAGCGGAAAGTATTTTCATATTTTGCCGTGCCGGAGTAGTATTTGATAGCGGCATCATCATGTTCATTCCAAGCAGGCAATTGCGTGAATTTTACTGGTTCTGTTGGCCCCCATTTGCCGAAGGATACCGTCCATGGTCGATCTATAATAAGTGAGTTGGCCGAGCCCGGAAGCACTTTATTGAATGTCCTTTGATCTGCTTTATGGATGCTTACTTTCGTCTCTACAGAGCTGAGGAGAGAGGGCTCTCCTTCAACCAGACCCAATTCAATCATGTTTTCAAAAGGCAACTCTTGTTCGGCTAGCAACTGGATGCTCGCAATTGCGGGCGGCGGTGCAGGGTTAGACTGACTCGTGTCGAATAGTATAAACTGGGATTCCCCTGCATCTAAATCAAGCTGCACGTTTACACGCCCGTCCGCAGTGCGAGCCCAAATAATGGCGTTATGGCTGCTCCCCGTCGTCGGGTCCCAGAACTCCTGAGGTCCCTCGGGCATTCTGAAGGTCGCAGAGCAGGATAATGGAGCATTGGAAACGTTTGAAATATAATACCAATGTAAGTCTTCAACGTAACCGTGGTGATAGACGAGTGGCAGGTTTCCTACAGTTTCAAAGTCGGGCAAAATGCCGCGCTTCACAAGTGTCTCCCCGGTGTAGGATCGTAAAGGCAGGACGTTTTCACGGTTCATGAGCTTTTCGCTCAGCCTCTTAATGGTCTCATCAGCAAGGGGATAATTTTCCAGAGATGGGCTGGTTTGCGGCAGATCCATAAAAATAGTGCCACCTGCGGATGCGAGGCGAGACAGTTCTGCCAGCATGGCTGGGCGCATGCGCTCTGCATCAGTGACGACGATAGCCTGGTACCTGGCTCCGGATGCAAATGCAATTTCACCGGACTCGTTTACGGCGGCGAGGCTGAGGGCTTGATAACCTGATTTGTGGTATTTGTAACCTTCGGGTAGAGCGGGTAGTAGTTCCGGAGTGCTTTTGCTCGAAGCGGGCGTATTCTCGCCGTAGATGTAAAGAAGGTCGATTACCTTTTGGCTGGACTGCCCCATAAGCTGGCATCTTGTTAGGTAGTCAATGAAAGGGCGCCCTTTGCTAAACCAAGTGTTATTACGGTTAAAGTTGAAGCCGAATCGCCCCATATTCATTCCGGGCTTAATCTCATCACCCCATGGTTGGTGCATGTAAGTGTGGAAGATGAAATGGTTAATTCCATTTGCCAGCATACGGTCTGTGGGTGCTTTGAGTGTTTTGGGTGTGTTTGTGTAGACCGTCCGTCCGTGGCTTGTGAAAGCCTCCGCGCCTACTTTACTTTTGCCTAATAGGTTAGCTGCTGACGAGGCGAGTATGGCTGTTGAATCACGCATTACTTTGCGGTCCTCCCTTGTCCAGAATTCGCCCATCGGAATATCGGATTCCAGAGCGGCTCCGAATTCGTCAAAGTTCCCCATTCCATAAGGTTCCAAGGCGAGTTCGAGACCCTGTGCATTTGCTTTTTCCTTAAAGTAGCGAAAGTAATTTTCGTTGATAAGCTCGCCGATGGTTTGTCGGAGATCCCAGAGGAAGCGCTCAGTCTGATCTTTAGAAGCGATGATTCGCCCTGTCATTGCCGGGAACCAAAGACGACAATCGTAGCCTCTGCGCTTCATAAATTCTTTCTCAAAGCCTTCGGTCCAGTTTGAATACCCCTTCTCAAAGCTATCAATGAGAACGTTCGTATACGTGCCAGGATATTTCTGACTGATCTTGTAGATGGGCTCCATCAGATTTTCCCAGTGCACATCGACGGATGCACGACTCATTTTATCTATCTCCAGGCCGCCGCCGTCGGCGATTGCCGGGCTGTTTTGCATGCCGTTTGTCGTCATGCCAAAGCGGAGAATAGTCCAGTCTCTGTCCTTAGCTAAATCCGCAGTATCAATGAAGAGTTCGTCTTCATCAGTTTGCGCCTGGAGGATGATCACCCCACTCGGGTCAATGGTCACGTTTTCAGGGGCTGGTCTCTCATCCCAAAATAGACGCTGAGGCGTGATTGTAAGCTTAGCATGCGGATGATGAAAACCCTTCTGCAGCCAGTTATCTAATTTATAGGGCTCTTCCCCTTTAGTCTCGTTCAGAGGAGTGGGGTAGGCTATGATCGTAATATCTTCATAGTAGTTTCTGACCGCTTCAGGTTGAGGGAGTGCTACAAGGTCATTCAACTGACTGGGTTTGAGCTTAGTTTCCGTCCACACTACGCGCTTCATGGAGTCTTTAGGAGTGATCCAAGTTCCTCCAGTTGAAGACCAACCAGCGCAGTTGTGAAAGCCGAATTCGAGTCCCAGACGGTGGCTTTCCGCCATGCTGTGGTCAATCATCTCAAACCATTCGGGAGAGCCGTAACGCACGGGACCCAACGGTGTGTCAATCCTAATCTGGAAGGCTTGATAGCCCCCAAGGCCGATTTGTTTCATCGCCTCCAGATCTTTCGTAATCCCTTCCTTCGTGACGTGTCCTGCCATCCAGTGCCACCAGGTATGAGGGCGAGATTTCTGGGGGGGATTCTTAAACTGCTCTTTTAAACTCGCCTCAGCATTCAAAGTATAAGGCAAACTGAGTGAGAAGGCGAATAGGGTGCAAAGGATTTTTCGTAGGAGCATATCAAATAGGGCTTTGATCTAGATTAGACAGATACTTGGTAATAATACGGTCAGTGGTTAAGGTGATATATTGGATCGGTAGCTATTTGCATAACTTTCTTGCTAAAATATTAAGAAAGCATTCTTATATATTGTCCATAAACAATAAAATTAAAACTTAAATACCCCACGTTTTATGCAATTACCCCGCCCATTGTATCTCGGACTGATCGCGTTTGTTCACTCCGTTGGGTTTTCCACACCTAACATCGTTTTCATCCTAGCCGATGACCTGGGCTGGAGAGACTTGGGCTCTTACGGCAGTCAATTCTACGAGTCTCCCAATCTGGACGCCCTCGCTGCACGGGGGGTGCGATTCACTGATGCGTATTCGACCTCTCCTCTCTGTACTCCAACCAGAGCCAGTATTTTGACGGGACAGTATCCTGGTCGCTTACAAATGACGTCTGCGAACGGGCATACCAATCCTGCCGATAGCACCTTCGGGCCGGCGCCCGCCAGTTCAGGAAATGAGAGGATGCAGGCGACCACCCCTAATGTTGTGAATCATATAGCCCAATCTTACATAACAATGGGCGAAGCGTTCAAATCCGCTGGCTACAGGACCGCTTACATGGGGAAATGGCATGTTGGCAGGGCTCCTTACCTTCCAGAGAATAATGGCTTTGATGTTGTCATCGGGGCACGAGGTGAACCGGGACCGGGAGGCGGCACCTTCTTTAATTTGGCCGCGACCAATCTCCCGGCTGAAGACCCCGACGGAAATGCTTACGTGCAAAGCGGAACCAACGATGAGAGGACGCACGTCACCGAAGTCCTGGTCGATTACGCGATTGATTTTATTCAGATAGAGACGGCGAGCGAAAACCCCTACTTCTTGCACCTCTCCCTTTACGATGTGCACGCCCCCTTTTCGGCACGCGAATCGGACGTCGCTTATTTTCAAGGTAAGACGGATCCCTTGGGAAAGCAGCAGAGCCCCACGATGGCTGCCATGATCAAGGAAATGGATCGTCAAATGGGACGTCTGATTGACGCGATTGATGCATTACCCGGTGGCGCAAGTAATACCATGATCGTGTTTACCTCTGATAATGGAGGGAATCGGTATAATCGCGTGGATGCGAATGTTCCGCCGACTAATAACTGGCCAATCAAGAGTGGTAAGGGTGCGACCTACGAGGGCGGTGTCCGGGTGCCTGCTTTCGTGGTGTGGCCGAATGAGGTCACGCCCGACGAGACCAGCTCAGAAATAATCACCAGCGTGGACTGGTATCCCACATTCATGAGTGCCATCGGCTCCAGTATGCCTTCCGGACAAGTCTATGATGGAAAGAGTCTCGTTAATACCCTGAAAGGTACGGAGACGGAGCCTGAACGTGCCGTCTTTATCCACTTCCCCCATGATCCCCCGGTCGTCAAGTATAGCAGTGCCTTCTCGGCCGTGCGCAAGGGCGACTGGAAGCTCTATAAAATATTTGGTGACGGGTTCTACCATGGTACCGGCTACGAGCTTTATAACCTCTCCGATGATATCAGCGAAACGACCAATCTTTTTTATAGTAATACCGCAAAAGCCGAGGAGTTGAAAACTACCTTAGAGGCATTTATTACGGATACTGGCTCCAATGAATCCAAATTGAATCAAAACTTCTATGAATATGCGTGGGATTTCGACAACAGTGGAAATACAAAAAACTGGTCTGTGGAAGACGCCAGTTTTGGGCTAACGAGCGCTAATCGTGCGCTGCAGGTCACATTTTCAGATGAGGAAGCGTCCCTCGCCTTAAATTCTTTCATAAATCTCGACATTCCTTTGGGAAGAGTATCGGGACTACAATTCCGCCTCAATAATGAGACCAGCGCAACAACACTGACGGCAACTATCCTGACCCATGATGATACGACGGATGATGGACATAAAAGCGCGGAAATAGAGCTCTTGGATGCCTCGGCAGGTTATCACACCTACTACATCCCACTTTCTGACTTCGACAGCATCGATAGCCGGGAACGCATCTACCAACTAAAGCTCAGTCTGGATGAAGGATTGAGCGTGGGCACGATGCGCTTCGACTACATTAAGTTCACAACATCTTACTCCTGGAACACGAAACTGGAGAGTGGCTTAGCGGGCTGGACACCGAACGCTTCGATCAATGATTTAGAAGCTGTTCAGACATTAGAGGGCAACATAGTCGGTATTGATAGCTCAATGCTCTTACTAGATGATATTTCTCTAGACGCTTCCGAGGTCAGCCACCTCACTCTGAAACAAGTGAATCAATCGAGTGCCACCCAGGGACTGATCTATTTTGTGCCCGAAGGAGGCGGACTAGTGGGAAACTTCGTCGGATACCCGCTCATACCCAACAGCCCGGACGTTCAAACGATCACGGTCGACATGTCCGTGCATGAGAATTGGGACGGGACCATTACTCGATTGAGAATCGATCCGGCTCAAACCGCCAACGTCACTTCGGGTAGCTTTGAGATTAAAGCTTTCTACAAAGGGAGTCAGGCAACAGGGGCTTGGGACTTTCCCAATGCCCCGCAAGATTGGATCACCAGCTCATCCGTCTCCGGGTTTACCTCTGGCTCGTCCCTCGGAGGTTCCATTGTCAGTGCAGGAGCTTTATTAACCGCAGTGGACACCTCCTTGGTCGACGCATCAAGGGACAAATATCTGACCATTGAACAAGTCAATCGAAGCAGCGCTACGCAAGGTGCGATCTACTTCCAGCCCGCAGGTTCTGACTTCGTCGGAAACTACGTGCTCTATCCGCTGGAGCCAAACTCCTCGGAGATTCAGGAGGTCATTGTCAACATGTCCTCCCATGCCAACTGGCAGGGAATCATCAAAAAGCTGCGGATCAATCCTGCTTTCGGGAATGGCGTGACGAGTGGAAATTTCGAGTTAGCCGGGCTTTACTTCAGCCGGGATAATGCGTTCATTTGGGACTTTGGTATCGACGACAATCTTATGCTAATCGCTCTCGGCACGAATGGACATATTAGTGACTACAGCGTGAGCAATGGACTTCTGACTTTAGATATAGGCGCTAATGATCCTCAGCTTTACACCAGTGATAAGCTCTTTTTGGACACACAAAAGTATTCCAAATTCAAAATTCGCCTCTTAAACAACACCTCTGCAGACGACGGAAACTTATTCGTGAGCACGACCGATAACAGAGGATTCAGCGGTGACCGCCGAATTGATTTCCGCCTCACACCGAACTCCCCTGATTACGAAGAAATCACAATAGACCTGAGCGAATACGACTTTTGGACCGGCGATTTAGTCGAACTTAGAATAGATCCCGTGGGCAACAATAGCGGCGGAACCGTCTACATCGATTACTTCGAGTTGATTGCGGATGCGGATAATGACGGCCTCCAGGATATAGCCGAAGATTCGGGTAACAATGATGCCGACGATGACGGAATTCCCAACTCACTCGAGGTAGATGCGGATAACGATGGAGCACCCGATGCCCTGGAGACGCTATATGGGCGGAACCCCTATGCCAATGTGGAACAAGTCGATACAGATGGAGATGGACAGGAGGATTTGTTTGAGATGATAGCGGGCAACTCGCCCGATGATAGCAATGAATTCCTAGCCCTGAACATCGCCCCTACACTGACGAATACACTAACACTAAGCACTGATGCCAAAGCAGGCAGACAATACATCGTTGAGGCCTCCCCTAACTTGTCTCCTGATAGCTGGTCCGAGCATACCACCTCTTCTATGGCCACAGTAGATGGTGTCCTTGAGTTACTCACCATCACGCTCGACCCGGAAGCGGACGATGAACACTTTTACAGAATTACGCCAGTCTACGTAGAATAATCAATAACCGGTGGCATAGTCTCTCAAACACCGCAATCCCTTCGACTAGACACGGAGGGTGGTGAAATTCGCGATAAATGATGACCCCTTGCAACTTATGGCAGCCCGATTGTCAGACACCCGATACGTATGTCGCCTTCAGAGCGGAATTTACGGTGAGCGAAGCGGGCAGCTATACCTTGCACCATTGCGGAGCGAGTTGGTATCGCATTTGGCTGAACGGTCAATGGCTCAGCGAAGGGCCGGCACGCTTTGATCCGGCGCAGCCGGAATACATTGCGACGACGCTGGCGCTCACACCGGGAAAACATTGCCTCGCAGCGCAAGTTCACCACGTGGGTTGCGACACGCGTATGCTGCTGGCTCAAGCGCCGTTTTTGTATGCCTCACTTGTTTCCGATACAAGCAGCGTGCCGCTGCAGTGGCAAGCCAAAAGACTCGGCGCTTACCATTCCCAAGTCCGCAGAATTAGCCCACAACTTGGCTGGATCGAATGGTGTGATCACAATAAACTTCCCGTCGGATGGCAACTCCCCGGTTTTGGTGAAATTTGGTCGACGGCATGTAAAGCTAAGAAGACCACGCCGCCTATGCACCAGGCGGATCTGCCAGCTATCCGCTACGATGCCATTAAGCCGAACTTAATTGCAGAAGGCCAACTAAGAGAGCGGCTTTTCTATGCAAAAGACGATCCACCGATGGCCTTCGCTTTAAGAAGTCTAAACCCCAAAGAGTCGAGCGAAGGCCGCTGGATGCGATTTGATCTGGGGCAGGTGCGACTCGGCTGCCCGGAGATTCGACTGCGTGCATCCAAAGGTGACCGCCTCGAAATCGGATGGGCCGAATCACTGATCGACGGACGAGTCGTCCCGACGATCAATGCCTCGCTTGGCACCAGCGCCAATATGGATCACTACATCCTGAGCGAGGGCGAAAATGTAATCGAACCGCTCACGCCCAAAGGTGGACGCTTCCTGGAGATTCATCTACTCAGCACATCCGAAAACGCTGACTTAGGCGAAATGATCTTTCACGAACGCTCTATCTTTCCGAGGACAGCGGAAAAGGCGTTTAGCAGTGAAGACCCTCTACTCAATCGTATTTGGCAAACCGGGATCAACACACTGCGTGCATGTGCGGAGGATGCGATTACGGATAATCCCACACGTGAGCGCGGGCAATGGCTGGGTGACGTCGCCAACGTTGGTTTGCAGGTCGGTGCGGCCGGTTATACCGACCTCCGCGTGTTTGGACGCGGCCTGAAACAAGCTGCGGAATGCGCCAGTCCCGAGGGCATCGTGGCCGCACTTTTTCCCGGTCAGCGCGCGTATCTCTCCTCTTTCGCCTTGAACTGGATCGATGCCTGTCACAACTACTTCAAGTTGACCGGTGACCGGGCTTTTTTGGAAACGCTCTTCCCGGTCGCTCTCAAAAATTGCCTCTTCTTCGAACGATTCTTTGCCAGCAGCTTCACTCCCGATATGCCTAATGAAATCTGGGGCTTTATCGACTGGGGCTATCCGGCTCACTTAAAAGATGGGCGCCATTTTGCGCTCTACTTTCATTTTGTCTCCGCTTTCAATTCGCTTAAAGTCTGGAGCGATCAACTCGGGCGAAACGATGAAATCGAGGAACTAGTCGAAAGGCAGCATATCCGAACGAAGGCATTCGAAGCGAAACTTGAGACACTCGGCGGTGCATCATTCCTTCGTTACCACGAACAGATACTCGCTTTGCGAACCTGCCTCGTGCCGCCAAATGAGATTGCCACCTGTCTCGACTATTGTGAAAGCTATATCCGCGATTGTTTCCCCATGAACGAGACCGCGCCGGACATAGGTATTTTTAAGTTAGAGCCTGAAACGACACCCTTCGCCTTCGTCTCAAACCCGAATACGATCACGCCCTACTTCCTTCACTTCGCTCTACCGGTTTTTTTTGAAAACGGACGTGAGGCCTTTGCCCTCGAGGTCATTCGGACTTGCTGGGGTTGGTGCCTCGATCAAGGTCTCACTACCTGGCCGGAGTTTTTTAGCATGAGAGGCTCCCACTGCCACCGCTGGGTCGACCACCCTAAGGAAGGTGGCCTAAAAGTTGGACTACGCACCTTACCTTCACCTGATAAACCATTTGGCGAGCGCAAAGAACCCGCGTTTACGCTCTTCTCCAAATTGGAAACTCCTCAGCAAGAGGCTGAGGCCGCGCCCCTAAAAGCTATCATCGGCATCGAATACTGGAGTGATATCCTTGTCCAGGCCTCTGAGATTACAAAAGACACAGTGGAAGAATAATAAGTTTCTTTCGTAAGAGATTTTTGCTTCTCGTTAATTGTAAGACATCACCAGTGCTCAATTAGGACACTATTGACGTTCGATTGTCTTGACGCATGTTCACTCAGCTAAACTCAACGTTCCCGCCTTCTGCCTTCTGATTTCTGATTTCTGATGAGATATTAACCAACTTTGAGATTGTCTTAACAATCGCACTTCAATACGTCTTATAAACATGAGCGTATCTTTAGAATCAGCCCGCGAGCTTTACGAGCTTCCCCTCACCACACTTATCTTTCGCGCCCAACAAGCGCACCATGAGTTTCAAGACCCGGCAGGCGTTCAACTCTCCATGCTTCAGTCGATTAAGACCGGCGCTTGCTCTGAAGACTGCAAGTATTGCGCACAGTCTTCCCGATACACTACTTTCGTTGACCGCGAGCCGCTGATGGACCCCGCTGAGGTCCGTGTCGCCGCGATCAAGGCCAAAGCTTCCGGCGCATCCCGCTTTTGCATGGGCGCCGCCTGGCGTGGCACATCCAATGAGCGTCAATTCGCCAGCGTTCTCGAATCGGTCAAGATCGTCGATCAGCTCAACATGGAAGTCTGCTGCACGCTCGGCCTCTTAACTGAAGAGCACGCCGTCCGCCTCAAAGAGGCTGGTATGACTGTCTATAACCACAATTTAGATACCTCCCGCGAATACTATAGCGAAGTCATCTCCACCCGCACCTATGATGACCGTCTGGATACGTTGAAAAATGTCCGTAAAGCTGGCCTCGAAGTCTGCTCCGGCGGGATCGTCGGCATGGGTGAATCCGAAGACGATCGCCTCAAGCTACTCGTTGAGCTCGCCAATCTGGATCCTCAACCTGAATCCGTGCCAATCAATGCACTCGTTGCGGTCGAAGGCACGCCGATGTGCGATCAGGAGCCCGTCGACCCAATCGAGTTCGTCCGCATGGTAGCCGTCGCTCGGATCATGATGCCACGTTGCACCGTCCGCCTTTCGGCAGGCCGCAGCGAGATGAGCGAAGAGACCCAAGCCCTTTGTTTCATCGCGGGAGCGAATAGTATTTTCATCGGCAATAAACTACTCACGACCAAAAATCCGGAAGCAACCGACGACGAAAAAATGCTCAAGAAGTTTGGTCTCCACCCGCTCGACCCGAATGTGGCTCGTGAAAAGCAAGGGCGCAATCCGGGTAAGCGCGTCGAGATGCCTGCCTCGGCAACGGCCACCGCCCTCACTAAATAGTTTGAGCACTTGCAAACGTGAGGGTCCAGCTCCGTCTGGACCGCGGTAGGCAATCGCTATAATCACTGCCTGCGCGGACGAGACGGAGCTCGTTACTCCAGAAAAACCAAGACTCATGTAACATTCAAAGTTGGGTCCCGTTAAGCGGGATTCTACCGTCCACATGCAAACGTTCTTCATAACTGCAAACGACACTGACGCTGGTAAGACCTACGTCACGAGTCGCTTTGCGAGCTACTTTGCTGAACTAGGCAAGCGCGTGCAGGTAATCAAGCCACTCGATTGCGGTGGCAGTGGCGATGCACAAACCGCACAGGACTACGCAGATAATTCGCTCGTTACCGGCCACACACTGATTCGCCTACCTGCACCCATGGCGCCTCTGGCCGAGCCAAATCAAAATATCGAAACGGTTTCTATCTCAGCAATTCTCTCGAAACTTGCCGAATTGCCCGATACCGACATCCGCCTAATCGAAGGTGCCGGCGGCATCGCCGTGCCGATTGAATCGAATGGACAAGACTGGCGAGATTTCGCCGAGGCGCTTCAACCCGATGGCATCATCGCTGTGATAGATGACCGCCTCGGAGCGATCAACCAAAGTAATCTCGTTCACGCATACCTAAATGACTTCGAAGTCGGCTACATTTTGAGCGAAGTCCAGACGGTTGATCCGTTGATCCACCAATCGAACATCGATGCATTTGCCGCTAAAGGTCTACGCCTACTCGGCTGCCTCGCCCACCGAGCCGACACACTCATTTGGAACGACAGTGGATTCTTCGATACGCGCAAACCTATAGGCAGTTCCAGCCAGACTGAATTACAAGCGAGCTTGGAACGTCGCCGTGAGCAAAACACCTTTCGCGAATTGCGTATCCGGTCTTCAGATACAGTAACACTAAATCTCGCCGACAACGACTACTTGGGCCTCAGTCAACACCCCGACGTGATCGCAGCCGCTCAATCCGCCGCTTCGACTTGGGGCACCTCCGCTTCTGCCTCCCCGCTTATCACTGGCTTCACCCAAGCGCACGCCGACCTCGAAGCCACCCTTTCCGATTGGTACGGTGGAAAACCCGCACTTATCTGGAACAGCGGCTATGCCGCCAACCAAGCAGTCCTCAAACTCTTCATCCAAAGCGGTGATCTCATCCTCGCCGACCGCTTAATTCATAATAGCCTAATTTCAGGCATCCTTCAGAGCGGTGCTCGCCTCGTGCGCTTTCAGCACAACGACCTCGAACATCTTGAATCCCTTCTCAAAAAATACGCCTGTGCAGATCGTAAGATCCACCTCGTCACCGAAAGCGTCTACTCGATGGACGGCGACTATCCAGACCTAAAAAAGATCGCCGACCTGAAGGCAAAATATGATTTTCAATGGTTTTTAGATGAAGCGCATGCGGTAGGCTGGTTTGGCCCCACGGGTGCGGGTCTCGCCGAGGCGACCGGCGTCATCGACTCCGTAGATATTCTAACTGGCACACTCGGCAAAGCACTCGCTTCCTCAGGAGCCTATACCATTTTCCGGGACACCTGGATGCGTGATTACTGCATCAACGAAGGTGGCGAATTCATTTACTCTACTTACTTACCCCCTTCAAGCGCCGCCGCCGCAGAAGCTGCTATCCGAATAACGAAGCAAACCCCTACCCGAAGAGGGCAATCCCATGCCCAGGCTTTCCGCAACAGTCTGCATACACTCGGCTATGAAACCCTCGGCACCGACTCCCCGATTGTCCCCATTCTCTGCGGCACATCGGAAGCAGCTCTTAAATTGGCTGCCGACTTCTTAGAGCAGGGAATTCGCGTCGCCGCCATCCGCCCGCCGACGGTCCCGCAAGGTTCCGCTCGGATACGTATCTCACTCAAATCCAACTTAAGCGATCGGGACTATGAGCGCTTGCTTGCACCCTTCTCAGCCGCGTCCATCAAAAATGACTAAGCATTGGGTATGGATCAGTGGATGGGGCATCGCGCCAGAGCGTTTTGCTGAGGTTTGCCAACAAGCCTTCCCAGAATTCGCCCACACCGTTTTCGCACCGACCGATCGAGCAATCGATAAACTCCTCCATGCAAAAGCTGACCGTATCGGTGGCTACTCGCTCGGGTCGCTGCTCTTACTTGAAGCGGCCGAACACATACCGATGGAGACTCCTTTATACCTCTACGGTCCGATCTTAGGATTCACGCAGGAGATGGGACTCGGAGGCACAACTCCAGCCTCCACTTTGGAATTACTGCAAACGCGCCTCGAAAAGTCTCCGCAAAAAGCACTCAAACTTTTTTATCGTTTGGCAGGGCTCGATGAAGCAACAAGTGAAACCCTCCCTTACCCGCTTGAAGACTTGGCCTGGGGGCTGGAAGCACTGGCAAAGAAACAGGCGAAACCACCCCACTCGCGACAAATTAAAGTATTTTTAGGTGAACATGACGCACTCCTAAACAGTCAAAGCATTTGTAAGCTATTTACTCGCCCCATACAACTCCCCCATGGACACGATTACCGCCAACTCCTAACCGACCATGCTTCAATCTATGCGAGATAAGAGGCCATCTAAAACCGCAGCGTTCTGCGAGAAGGCTTTTAGCTACGATGCACATGCCATCGTCCAAAAAGAAGCCGCTGACTGGTTGGCCAAATGGTTGCCCGAGCCAAATGAGTTTGAACGCTGCCTGGAGCTTGGCGCGGGCACAGGCCTTTTTACAGAACATCTCATCGAACGTTTTGCTCACCTCGAAGTCAGTGATGCTTCCAGTGCGATGCTCGAAGTCTGCAACCGCCGAGCGCCCGGTCTCCACCAACGCACTCGGAATGCCTGGACTCAACAGAATGACCCACAAAGCTGGGACTACCTTACATCTTCCTCTCTCCTTCAGTGGGCCCCTAACCCTAAAGCTTGCCTCGGTTACTGGAAAGCACTCCTTCGCGAAGGTGGCAGGATACTCTGTGGATTTTTTGCCGATCCCTCGCTTCCAGAGATGAACTCTATTCTTGAGGGTGAAAGTCCGGTTACTTGGCGAAGCACAGAAAAGTGGATCGCAGCAGTCGAATCAAACGGCTTAAACGTCAAAAGAATCGAAGTCGATACCCGCCGCTATAACTACGAAAGTCCGCTCCATTTTTGGAAATCTCTCCACGGCACCGGAGCCACCGTCTCGCAACGCATGCAACCCAGCCAAATGCTTAGCCTCTTTCGTAATTACGAAGCGCGGTTTTCCAACGACTTTGGAGTCTATGCCACTTGGACCTTCTGCCGATTGGAAATCAGCCTCGACTAGCAAAATCCCACTGGAGGGTCCTGCTCACGAGGTTGTCTCAAAACTACTTTGAGTGTGGGTTCTGGTGGTAGGGACGCATCGCCGAGGCGTCCGTCCTGCAGGCGATTTCGTCTGCCCCCATCCCCTTCGTCTCTGGTTTAAGGCGCCCTGCCAGCGAACGGCGGTTTCGGCCCATCGATTTACTCAGGGCGGTGAGCCTGTCGAACCGCGAAACCGCCCTACTTGGCCCAAAATTGCCTCAATTTCTGAGAGAACCTCTCCCGCATGTCCATAGGCTTTGAACTAGGCACCTATTAAAAGTCAGCATTTCGACTGAGCGGCACCCTACACATCAGAACGCTTTCAACTTCAGTCTCGCAGAGTTGTTTCGGACTAAGGCAGCCAAGGATACTTTTTAAATTCAGGCGCGCGCTTCTCATTCCAAGCCTTACGACCCTCTTCACCTTCTTCTGTCATGTAGTAGAGTAAGGTGGCATTCCCTGCCAGTTCTTGCAGCCCCTGTTGCCCATCCACATCCGCATTAAAAGCCGACTTCAAACAACGAATCGAAAGCGGGCTATGCTGTAAAATATCCTGCGCCCAAGCAACGCCTTCGGCTTCCAAATCTGCGTAAGGCACCACCTTATTCACAAGGCCCATTTTCTCGGCTTCCTCCGCATTATATTGACGACACAAATACCAAATTTCACGTGCTTTCTTCTGCCCAACAATGCGAGCCAGATAGCTCGACCCGAAACCACCATCAAAACTGCCCACTTTCGGTCCCGTCTGACCAAACACAGCATTATCCGCCGCAATCGTCAGATCACAAACAACATGCAAGACATGCCCACCACCGATTGCGTATCCGGCGACCAACGCAATGACCACCTTCGGCATCGAGCGAATCAGCTTCTGCAGCTCTAAAACATTGAGGCGCGGCACCCCGTCTTTACCAATGTAACCGCCCTGCTTGTGCCCGCGAATCTTTTGATCGCCGCCCGCACAAAATGCAAATTTACCATCTGTCTGCGGATTAAAACCAGTCAATAAAACCACTCCGATCGAGATGTCTTCCCGCGCATCTGTAAATGCCTCAATTAATTCTGTCACCGTATCCGGTGTGAATGCATTTCGGCGATGGGGCCGATTGATCGTGACCTTAGCGATTCCGTCACACTTCTCATAAATGATCTCTTCAAACTCGCGGACTTTTTTCCAATTCATGGTAATGTAGATTCGTTTTTAAAATTAAATTAGCATTCAAAATTAGACCTTCTATCTTAATCGCTTCCGAGTCCCGGCGGGCGAGGTTAAATATTCGCCAGATCTTTAAAAATCTGCTCAAACGCAGCAATCGCATTCTCCATCAATGTTAGATCAAAGCCTTCGTCCGGCGCATGTAAGTTATCTTTCGGCGTGAACAAACCTATCATCAGAGCATCGAGTCCGGCCCGCTTATTGAAATCAGCAATCACAGGTATACTTCCACCCTCCCGGATGTAGATCGGGCGTTTACCAAAGCTCTTTGCAATCGCACTATCCGCAGATTCAAAAGCCCTCGCCAGCGCCTCTGGTTGGTCCGCAGGCGTGTTTGGACGGTTGGGCGGCACCACCATGTAAGCTTCGGCGATTCCACCGTCACGAATCGTCATGGTCACACCCTTCGGGCACGATGCTTCTAGCGTAGCGATCAGCTGATCTTGAATTTTCTTTGGATCCTGATTCGCAACTAAGCGGCAAGTAATCTTAGCAAAGGCTTTGCTGGGTATAACCGTCTTTGAACCTTCACCCTGATAGCCGCCACCGAGACCGTTGAACTCGAGCGTCGGGCCAAACCGCACCGCCTCAAGCGGAGAAAGACCATTCGCCGGATAAAAGGCTTCCACATCGAGCATCTTCTTATAGCTCTCGACGGTTTCAGGGTAGCGCTCCAACTCCTTGCGTTCCCATTCCATCACTGGAAGCACATCATCATAGAAGCCCGGCACGTTGACACTGCCATCCGGATTATGAAGCGCCGCACACATCTCAACTAGAGCGAGCAATGGATTATAAACCGCTCCACCGTGAATTCCTGAGTGCAAGTCGCCCTTTGGTCCACGGAGTTTGACCTCCATATCGACCAGGCCGCGAAGTGCGGTCGTGATCACGATCTGCTCTTCGTTCGGACTGCCCGTGTCTGAAACAAGCATGAAGTCAGCATTGGATAGGCGTTCGCCGTATTTGTCAAAGAACTTGGACATGCTCGGGCTTCCGATCTCTTCTTCGCCCTCGATTACGTAAGTAATATTGAGCGGCAGGTCAGGGTGTGCTTCCAAGACCCGCGCCAGTGCAGACATGTGCACAATGGTCGGGCCTTTGTTATCGGCCGTCCCACGACCGTAGATACGACCGTCGCGAATTTCCGGCTCGAAAGGGGCACTCGACCAAAGATCAAAAGGATCTGCTGGTTGCACATCATAGTGACCGTATAGGACGACGTGGGGCCAGTCTGGCTCACCGATTCGCTCAGCCAAAAGAATTGGATGTAAATCGGTCACAACGACCTCAACTGAAAAACCCAGTTGCTCCAGTAAACCTTTCGCATATTCACGCGCCTGCGACATGCCCTCCGCATAAGCTGGGTCCGTCGAAACGGAAGGAAGGCGCACGTATTCTTTTAAAGTCTCAATCGGATCGAACATGCTTACAAAATGACCGCCTCTAATTGGAGGTCAATAGAGCAGCATCGAATACCCCCTAAAAACTAAATCCTACAACGTGCTGAGTTTAGTTAGTGCGACGAAATAAATTCGCTTTTCTAGGCATAAATAGACACGGCAAGCTATCAGAATGACGCTTACCGGGAGGCACCCGTTTAAGCGTAGAAATAAACCCAGCAATCGCCTTTCTTCCTATCTACTTCACAAGTGAGATCGTCAGAACCACAGAGTCGTCGGTTTACGGAAATACCTCTTCGGCTCAATGATTAGTCTGCGATAATCCGTCGAAAAGGTGCAAGTTAACTATTTTCTAACCGAACCTAAATCAACTTAACTCATTACTGACTACGAGATCGTTTCAAGGACCAGGCCATGATACTCAACGAGGGTCGTCTCGATAGCCTGGAGCGCTCCTGCCACTAAAATGCCCGTAAACACAAGGCCACTGAGTGCTAAAATGATGGCCGCAATTTTTGATGGCTGTCGAGTTGGACGGAAATCACCATAGCCGACGGTCGTCGCGGTAATGAAGGCATAATACACACTGTCGATAGTTGGCCAGTTTTCCAGTTTACCGACGATGAGCCCGATGACCGCAATCCACAGTGCAAGAAACAAAAGAACCGGACTGACGAACCAAAGAGCCTGCAGATAAGACTCCATAAAAATCAGCATCATATCCATCAGAGCTTCGTTCCTTTAGTCAGGATTTGATTCCGTAAAAAATGGCGTAAAACACGGGCACCATGATCATGGTTAAAACACTGGCAAAGAGCAGCCCGAATACAATCGTGACCGCCATCGAAACGAAAAAGGCATCAAAGAAAAGCGGAATCATTCCAAGCGCGGTCGTCAACGCTGCCATAGCAACCGGTCGCAAACGACTCACCGCTGAATCCACTATTGCGTCGAGGGGCGCTAATCCTTCCGAGAGCTGAAAATTGATTTCGTCGATCAAGACGATGGCATTTTTAATCAGCATCCCACTCAGGCTGAGAAAACCGAGGAGCGCCATAAAGCCAAAGGGCTGCCCTGTCGTGAGCAGTCCGAAGGAGACCCCGATCACCGCCAGTGGGACGATCGACCAGACGACCAGTGGTTGGCGCAAATTATTGAAGAGAAGGATCGTGACCACGATCATTATGAGAAGAAAAGGCGGGATGCCACTCGCTAGAGCGCCTTGGGCATTCGCCGTATTCTCAAACTCCCCACCCCACGATAAGGAGTAGCCCTCCGGTAGTTCCAAGGCCTCGATTTTAGGACGTATGGATGCAAAGAGCTCAGTCGCGGGGCCGGCAATAGGATCGGAAAAAACTGAGAGCGTTCGTTTGCGATCCTTGCGAATGATGATGGGATCTTCGTAGCTGGTTTCGAAGCCCGAAACGACCTGCATCAATGGAATACTCCGCCCGGCGGTATCGCTCCAAATCTGCAAATTATTCAACTCATTGGTTCCGAAGCGCTCGCTCTCCGGGGCCCGAAAGATTATCGGAAGCTGCAGATCGCCTTCACGGTAGGTGCCGGTCCGCAAACCCTCGAACGCGTATTGGACGATGGTAGCGACATCATCATAGGTAACACCCATCAAGTTGGCCTGCTGCTCAATCATGACCGGTCTGATGACCTTCACCCGCTCCCGCCAGTCCGTCTTGATCGCTTTGGTATTGGGCTCAGCTTTCATGATAGCGACCGCCTCTTCGCTCAGGCGGCGGAGGACCTCTTTTTCAGGGCCACTGAATTTTGCCTCTATTTTTCCATTCGAACCGGGGCCGACCTCAAACTTAAAGCCGTAGCCTAGAGTGTTCGGGAAGTTTTCCTTCATGTCCTGTTCGATTTGCAAAATCAGGTCGTCGATCACGGTGTTGTCGTTCACATCGACAAGAAACTGCACATACGACTCATTCGAACGCTCTGGTGAATACGTCAGCAAAAAGCGGAGGGCACCCCGCCCAATCAAAGTCGAGACGCCCTCAACTGGTTCATAATCAAGCAGCATTTCCTCGAAACGAGCCACTTCTGCCATGGTGTGATCTGGATGCGTGCCTTGCGGCATCCAAAAATCAACCATGAACTGCGGTCGCGTCGAAGGCGGAAAAAAGCTCTGCTTGACTTGGGTAAAGGCAAAGAGCGAAACCAGGAACAAAGCCAAGACCGCTCCGACGGAGACCCAGCGGAACTTTATACACCCAACCAACAAAGCTTTGTAGCGGCGGTAGAAGGCGCTCCCATACGGATCCTTCGCGGCATCGGCACTGTTCGCCGACTCTTTTAGAAAAAGGACACAAAAGAGTGGCGTCACAGTCACCGCGATGACCCAACTCAGAAAGAGCGAAACCATAATTACTTGAAACAGAGAACGACAAAACTCCCCCGTCGAGTCCTGCGAGGTTCCAATTGCCGCGAAAGCTAATATCGCGATAACAGTGGCACCCAGCAGGGGGACGAGCGACTGCCCGACCACATCGATGGCGGCCTTGACCGCCGATTTACCGCGCTGCAAGCCGATCAAAATCCCATCGACCACAACAATCGCGTTATCAACCAACATACCCAACGCGATGATCAGCGCCCCGAGTGAGATGCGCTCTAGGGCGACCCCCATCGGCTCAAGAATCATGAAAGACCCGATGATTGTGAGCACCAAAATCACGCCTATGAGCAGACCACTGCGAACCCCCATAAAGACAAGCAGCACCGCAATCACAATGAGGACGGCTTGAACGAGACTTTCGATGAAACTACCGATTGCTTTGGAGACCGCCTCGGATTGAACAGAGACCATGCCAAACTCTATCCCGAGAGGAATCTCGCTCTTCAGTTCCAGCATCCTCGTTTCCAGTGCTTCACCCATGGTGATGACGTTGCCTCCGGAAATGGTCGAGATACCGAGTGCGATCGCCTTGTTGCCATTGTAGCGAATCGCTTCGCTGATCGGTTCTTCGTAACCGCGCCGCACCTGCCCCACATCACGTAGGTAAAATTGCTTCCCATTACTGGCCGAAATAAGCAGCTGGTTGAATTGCTCCACCGTGGTGTAAGCACCGGTTGGACGCAGCGTAATATACTCTGTGCCAACCTGAACCCGCCCTCCGTTGCTGACCAGATTTCGCTCATCCAGTTCTTCAACAATTTCCAGCGGATGCACGCCTAGTAGAGACAGCCGATCTCGGTTCAACTCGACATATAAGACCTCCTGCTGCTCGCCGAGCGTGTCTATTTTGGATACATCATCGACCAGAAGCAGTTCCCGTTTGAGCAAATCAACAACCCGCTTCAGCTCCGCGTAACTATAATCACTGCCGTAAACGACAAAGAAGACCCCATAGACGTCGCCATAATCGTCGATCACTATGGATTCCATTGAACCGGTAGGCAGATCACTCTGGGCATCGCTTACTTTTCGCCTCAGCTCGTCCCATACCTGTGGCAAGGTCTCCTTGTTATAGCTGTCTTTAATCGTCACCGTGACGGTGGATAAGCCACGTTCAGAACGTGATTCGATCTTATCCACCTGGGCGAGCTTCTGCGCGGCCATTTCGATTTCATCCGTCACTTCCATCTCGACCTCGCCTGCCGTGGCCCCTGGATAGGGGGTAATCACCAGTGCGTCTTTGATCGTGAACTCCGGATCCTCCAACCGGCTCATATTTTGGTAGCCTATCAGTCCTCCGACTAATAGGCAGACGGTCAGCACCCAAGTGGAGGTGCGTTTTTCAAGGCAAATTTTCGCGGGATTCATAGGCAAAATGTTGCTTAGTTATTCCAGGCTTTAACGACTTCTCCGGCCGAGAGAAAAGCGACACCGGACGAAACGATTCGGTCCCCATCGCGCAGCGGACCCTGCACCAGAATCCCCTCGTTGAGAATTTCCCCAGGCTCGATCAGCACCTTAACCACTGTCATCGAGTCGTCGTCAACTTTCCATACGAATGGTTGACCCTCAGAATCGTAGGCAACTGACGAGGCCGGAATGTAAGCTGCGTCGCCGTGAGACCCTTGAATAAGCGGAGCTGTGATGCGCACCTTGGCGGTCATGCCGGGGCTGATATTAAGTGTCTCCGGAGGCGTGAATGAGAAGGTGACCGCAAACGTCCGGCTCGAAGGATCCGCCGCCATCGCCCGTTCCGTGATCGGTGCAGGGAAAAAGACTCCGGGGATTGTCGTCAGGCCAATTTCCGGATTCAAAAACGCGTTGATCGTCGCAATGTCGTCGCCTTTGTTTCCCTTCGCCCAAATCGTCTCTGGTATGTTCGCTTCGGCTTCCAACAGACTGACATCCTGTAAAATCATGACATCTTCCTTCGCTGTAATGTTAGCAAAATCGTCGATCAAAATACGGGCGACCACCCCGTCAAAAGGTGCCCTCAATTCAGTATCTTCCAATTGCTTGCGAGCCACATCCAAATCAGCCAGCGCCGTTTCATACGAACTCTCCGAACTTTCAAGCGAGGCCTGAGAAACTGCATTCTGCTCATATAGAGTTTGATTACGCTTCAAGACAGACGCCGCCTCGGTTAATCTAGCTTGGGCCGAGTTAAAGTTGGCCTCGTAATCGCGGGGATCGAGTTTCGCCAAGAGATCACCGGTTTTCACTAAATCCCCGTTTTGAACCGGCAGTGAAACCACCCGCCCATTAATTTCGAAAGCGAGGCTGGCATCGAGCTTGGCTTCGATTTGCCCCGGGTATTCGAGCGTCACGGTCGGTATGCCGATCTTTACTGTATGCATTTTAACCGGTCGCACCACATCCCGGACGACAGGAGCTTCTTCGCTGCCGCACCCTACGAGCAAGGTAAGCAACACGGTGAAAACTGAAAATTTGACGATTGGATAGTTCATAAGCGGGACATCTCGGTCATGGTTGATTGGTCACGGGTAGCTGGTAAGTTTCTGCGGTGAAGCTCCCGCCCAGCGCCAGATACAATTCGACGCGGTTGATTCGGAGGGCTGCTTCAATACTTATCAATGATGTCTTAGCGCTGATCACATCGTTCTGGCTTTGCAGGACACTCAAAAGGTCTAGGTTGCCCTCTAGAAATTGAGTTTCGGAGATTTCAAGCGCGCCCTCATTAGCCTGCAGCAAGTCCGTCAAGTGAGCCGCCTGACGCGTCAGCCAGAGATTACTTGAGAGGGCATCCTCCACCTCACCCAGAGCGGTCAAGATCGCTTCACCATACTCGTAGAGCGCGGAGGCCTCGCTGGCAGTTTGCACTTTCACTTCCTCTTTCAAGGCACCTCCTGTAAAGAGAGGAAGGGTAATGGCGGAAGAAACGGACCAACCACTATTGTCACCCAAAAGACTCAATAGGTCGGCGCTGGAATTGCCCACCTCCCCCGTTAAAGCAAAGCGAGGCAGACGAGACGCTTTCGCCTCCGCTACAAGATAAGATCTCGCATCCAGTGCTTGGCGCGTCGCAATCAAGTCGGGCCGACGCTCAATCAATTCAGAAGGTAAACCAGCCGGCACTGGCCCAAGCGCTTTGAATTCGGTTTCAGGAAAAGCGAAATTCCCGGACGGATAGCGACCCGCCAGCAACTCAAGTGCTCGGAGACTGTTGCGCAAATTCAGTTCTGCCACGGCTAAACTGTTCTGGGCAGAGAATAGATTCGCCTGCGACTGAAAAATCTCCTTCTGCGTGACTTCACCAGCAGATTTTTTTGCTTCAACGATCTCCAAAGTTTTTGCCTGCACTTCGACTACATCACGGGCATAGTCCAATTGATCGCGTGCCTCCAGCGTAGTGAACCAAGCGATACAAGTCTGAGCAACGAGTGAATACCGCAGGAAGATGAAGTCCGCTTCAGTCGATTCAAAAGTGGCAATCGATGCTGCCCGCAGCGCACGAACGCGCCCCCAAACATCCAGCTCCCAGGAAACCGAAAGGGAACCACCGAGCGCATCCCCCTCAATCAAGTTATTATCGAAAGTTTCATAATCCAGCCCAAAGCCATTCGCATTTATCTGGGGCTTCAGATCTGCCCCCGATTGACGCGCAACCGCGGCCGCGCGCTCGAGGTTGTAAAGCGCGGCTTCCAAGCTTCGGTTGTTGGCCAGAACTTCACCGACAAAAGTGACCAGCTCGGCATCCTCAAAAGACTCCAGCCAGCCAGCCTCGACCGACCGCTCGGAATCTGTGATCTCTGACCAGCGGGCCTCAATATCCGACGAGGGCGGCAGAGACGTTTCGACCCCTTCAGCCGGATCAGGGGGAGGTAAAACCGCACAACCCGTGAAAAAAAGTAACAGTAGACCGGTCGCTGATGCTCGATTTATTTGTCTTAGCTCTTTCATAGTTAAGTTAGGTAGCATTTTAAACCGTTGATGCGTTTTTTATAACCGATAGTGATCTTTTAAAAAGCGGTGTATTTCACCTTTGTTAATTCCTCTGACCGTTTCCACAGCCCTTTTGCCAGTGCTTCATTGTCAGCTGCCTTGGCTGGCTTTTGCGCTACAGGGTAGCCACGCATCCCCTTAAAACCACTCAGCCCAAAGTAATCACCGCCCCGTGCTTGGGGGTCGGTGGCTGCACGTAAGCTAGGCATAACGCCTCCCTCGGGCGATTCTAGAAGCAAGTCGGTAAGGCCATCGACCATGCGACGCAAAAAAGAGTTAGGTATGGATTGAATCCCCGCCTTGGCTCCGTCCGATTTTGTTGGGCCGGGTCCAGCTGAGACACTGATTGTATCCGCATTAATAGACTCGAGCTTACGCTGGAGTTCTAATGTGAACAGCATGTTGGCTAATTTGCTGTTACCATAGGCACCACGCTTAGCTGCCTCCACAGTATGAAAGCTATCCAAATCAATTTTTCCTCCCCCATGAGCACCACTACTGACTGTGACAATGCGAGATTGTGGTGTGGCGAGTAATCGATCTAACAGAAGTCCGGTTAAGGCAAAATGTCCAAGATGATTAACACCCATCATCAGAGCAAAACCTTCTTCAGTCGTTTTCGGGCTTTGGCCACCCCCATAGATACCCGCGTTGTTCAAAATTAAATCCAGATGGTTAAAACGTTGAAGGAATTCTGTAGCAAACGAGTGAACTGAAGTAAGCTTACTAAGATCGAGTTCCATCACATGAAGCTTTGCGTCTGCCAGCTCCGAGCGAATGGCGTTAGCTACCTCTGAGCCTTTGGAAACGTTGCGCACTGCCATCACAACTTCGGCTCCCTTTTTAGCGAGCATGCGGGTTGCTTCGCGCCCCATACCTGCATTTGCACCCGTTATTATGGCAATTTTACCTGTCTGCATTGGTATGTCAGATGATGTCCATTTCATAAAGCGGATTCCTTTCTATTAATTTAGGTAACTTGAATACTTAGCATGTCCACTGAGAGCAGCTTAAGCCGATCTTCGATCTCTGGACTGAGCGTCGTTTCATTCGTCCAATCCGAAGTAACGACGTAGACAAACCGAGGCACGATGACGCTGCGAAAATCAATCATCAGATGGTTGGCTAGCCCCATGACCGACATGTAACTGTTATGCCCGCCGGCCGTACACATGAAGCCAACAATCTTTTTGGTGAAACAGCGGCCGGCCAGCTCGATCACATTCTTGGCTGCCGCATTAACGTCATAGCAATAGATCGGAACCGAAAAAATGATATGACTGCTCGCTATAATTTTTTCCCTCAGCGCTACGATCTCCGCCCCCTCCCAACTCTCGGTTTTTCCAGCGAGGGGTAGATTGAGATCCCTCAAATCTACCAATTCGTGAGCAGTGCCCGCTTCTGTCAAGTGAGCAGCGAATTTACGAGCAAGGATCTGAGATCTGGAGTCCTCGCTTAGACTGGTGGCTATGATGAGGACGTGTTTCATAAGAGTATGCTTAAAAAATTTGAACTAGACAACAGGCACCGTCTTACGCGAAGGAAACCAGACGAAAAGGCTCAGGATAATGGCTAGACTTGAAATGATAGTCATAATCGTGCCGGGCACGAAAAGACTAAACCCACCCATATCGATAAAAATGAAATAGCCCAGATCAAGGAGGCCACCAATCATCGCAGTCACCCAGATCGCAGTCATGTTCTTTCGCCAGATGAGGACCGCTCCAATGATGGTCACGAGCCCACCCCAGGCGAGGTTCCAAGCATGTTGATTAAGGACGCCCCCGACTGCTGCAGGATAGTCCATTTCCAAAGTTTCCGGGGCCACGCCGTCGGCGATCGCTTGAAAGCCTGCCGTAGGCTCACCACTCATAATTAATACACCAGCCAGAAAATGAACTAAACCCCATACAATCCAAAGGACTGCCGAGATGCGTAAGAGGATGGTAAATGAAGACTTCATTTCTGAATATGTAACCTTTCGTGTTACGTATTCAAGTCACAATTACTTTTTTTACTTATTTTTTTCATCGAGCATTCTAGAGATAGCTGATCTCACATTTTGATCCATTTCTGAAACGCTAATCTGCATGAGCCGCGCGAGCAATTCCTCTTCTGCCTCAGCAAGTATCCCGTTCAGATAGCGACTCAAAGCCTTCGACGGTATATTATCTCCAGATGGGTAGCGCGGCAAAATACCCGCGTCACCTACAATAGCTTCATAGACGTGCCGAAGCGAGATGTCCGCAGGCTCTTTGGCTAGAACAGTGCCACCGCCGACTCCTCTTTGCGAGTCCACGAGTCCGGCCTCATTTAATTGAGCGAGTATGCGGCGGACAACTACTGGGTTGGTCCCATACGTTTTAGCCAAAATTTTAGAAGACAAGGGCTTACCCTTTACAGCAGCGAGGAAGCCCATCACGTGCAGAGCAACGACAAAATCACTACGCATAATTTCTTCTATTTACTGTGAGCATACTAGTTTATGGGATACGTAAAGACGGTGCCAATGGGGTAGTCCTGACAAAAATAGCGATCCGATATCACTAAGGTCTGCCGTCGTAGTGCCTTCGGAGACGTAGTTTTTCAAGTCTTTTTTAGAAAAAGAACGACGCGTCTATGCCCTTCGGATGCTTCAGCCGTCTTTGCAATAGAATATGTATCCAGTCTGACACAAGACGGCTTATGTTGCTCCGTTCGAGGAATCCATCTTGGCGCTCCTTTAACGGCAATCGATACAATTTTACTCTGTAAAAATCACACGCTGGACATCGACCCGGGTCGCTCCGTTGTCGCCGTAATCGTTAATTGATCCGGTCGAGAGGCGTAAGAATTTATCCGCATCGCGGAATCCGGTGGTCGCATCCCATTGGCCGGATACAGTTCGGATGATCGCTCCAGTTGCGAGGTTCTCCAGTTTAATTTCAACCGCCCACTGAGTCTCCCCGTCAGTCAGCGTATGGCGCGCGGTCATCCGCAGCAGGTCTGACTCATTATCGCTGTAGCTATCTTCGCTGACGGTGAGTCCGATCAGCGCGCCGTTAAACGAGCTGGAGCCAAAAAAACTATCATCGCCGGAATTCTCAAAAAATTGGAAATTCCAGCTGTTGATTTCATCACTCTGGCGCATCGAAAAGATTCCCAGTCCATCGCTATTAGTGAAGAAATCAGTGCGCAGAAGCGTAACGGTGCTTACGGGCTGCACGGTGCCGGCGGTGATCGTGAACTCGGTCATGATTGTGGCTGTCGTCGCTGCGCCGGTGGTCACATCGAGCAACGCGGCGCGGAAGTTAGCATTGTTCGAATCAAACGAGGCAGTTCCGGCGGAGGCATCGATTTGGTAGATACCATTCGTGTTTTCCGTCCAGGTCACTCCGTTACCAGGCTGGCCGTTGAGGCTGCCGTTGCTATAGCCCTGAGCCGAGCTGAAGTCGACCATTAGACCCGCAGGCGGATCGATCGCCACGCGATAAAAGGCCCGGTCCTCGTCAGTCGGGCTTGTATAGTCGTAGGTATTTATCGGTGGTGTGGCCGCAATCGCACCGGAAACCCGCCACCAAGCGCTCAAGTCCCAGGACTCTAAAAGGTAATACTCTTTACCGGCGACGCTCGGCCAAGTGATTTCAATGTCTTCGGAAAACGGATCCATTATAAAGGACTCTATCTTGAGCGCGGAATTGCCATCAGTCGGATCCGTTCCAGCCAGATATTCCTTCCACGCGAAGAGACCGTCACCATCATCATCAGCCAAAGCTGCCTGATCAAAATTACTGGTCACTCCAAACTGTGCCAACCACCACTGCGGCACATCGTTGACCGCGAGATCGGCGGTGAAGTTGGCAGTGATCGTGCGGTCTTGATCCATCAACAGTTGCAAGGGATCGTCGTTGATCTGACTGCCCGGCACGTCGCCCGTCCAGTTGCCCCAACTATAGTAGGTTGCGGGAACTGGATCCACCTCAACCGTGGTGCCAAAAGTGTAGGCGCCGTCTACAGGCGTCGCAATGGCACCGTTGCCATCGGTCAAAACAGTCAGTTGCACAGGTGCCGGCCCGGACACCAGACCGGTATCCGCCGCTGCATCGAGCACGAGATCGAAACCAGCCGCACTGGAACCGCTCAGACCCACCGCCTGCGTTAGGCCCGTAGCGTAGCTCCATTGCAAACTCCCAATCGTAGCAGACCCAGAACCAGCCGCGTGAACCTTACGTAAGCGCTCAAAATCATCGGCATCATACCCGAGCGCGCTACTCGCAGAGACGTCGTAGAAGGCGCCAACTTCGTTGCCTGTGAGCGCGATATCCCAGACTCCGGAGTCATCCACTTTTCCGGTCCAATAGCGCTCACTCGTCCGGCTCGATCCGACCGTCCAGTTATTGGTCGGCGTCATGGGTAGTGTGGTAATGATCGCCTCTTCGTCCACTTGGACGCCATCGACATAGAGTCTGAGGAATTTCTCTGTGACTACATCAAAGGTAGCCACCACATGTTTCCAGTTTGCATTGAAGCTGGAGGCCTGAAGCGCATCCAAGCGCCCCGTGTCGCCGCTACCGCCCCGATCCATATCGGTGCGATAGCGATCCGCATTGGTTTGAATGGCGAAGAACTGATCCTGATCACCACCCGTGCCACCGACGCCAACGAAGCCGTCGTCAGTAATCACATCTGCGGGATCTGTCTGCACCCATACGCTGATCGTGGCCGCGGTGAAACTAGCGGGAAGGGTCGCCTTATTGATAATCACGTTGTCGCCGTTACCGTCAAAAATAAGCGCAGAGTTGACTTGCCCAAAGCGGTCGGTCGTTCCCGTGCTATCCCCGTTTAACGTTCCATTAACGCTGCCAATCGTATCCTCGGCATTACCGTCGAGCCGCGAGTGCCAAATGAGTCCCTCATCGCGTTCCGTGGTGAACTGCCACGTGCCGCTGCCAGTAAAGCCGGCAAAGGACTCGCCATTGACGTCCAAGACCGCACCGCTGTCGATTTCGACGTAATAAGTGGAGTCAAAATCCAAATCGCTGGTCGGGTTGATTGTAACGGTCTGACCGTCGGCACTGACCTGTCCCGAAGTGACATCGATTACTTCAATCACCCCATCATCACTGAACCGTTTGATCGTGATCGAACCCGTGCCCTTCTGGACTGACTCGTTGAAGCCAAGGACCAGATCGGAGTCGACCAGTGCGTTAGTGCTCTCGTGAACAGGTGTGAACGTGCTGGTGAGCAGCGGACCATAGACGGAACTCAACCCCCACTTATCCTCCAAATAAATGCCGACTGCTTCAAGCTCGACCGAAGTCAAGGCCCGGCTATAAACAATAACTTCGGCGAAATCACCCAACCAAAAATTGTTGGTTCCCGTCTCGCTGATATACCAGTCATCAACCGCGCGCGTCGCCGCATTTGCAGTAGCCACGACGATCCGGTGCCGATTATGCGGGGAGCCGAAAGTTTCGCTGTTTCCCGAAGTATTCACATCGATTCCATCGATGATGACGTTAGCACTGTCCGCCCCCGTCTGGGGAATCGTGCTGAAAATTGAACTGCCATTCGTTCCATTGACTAACAATGCATTGACCACGCCGTTATTCAGTCCACCCGTCGGCGATCGCATTATTCTGCGGAATGAATTAAACGGCTCCTGCGATGCGTTGACCACCGCGATGACGGTCTGCACCGCAAAAGCGGATCCGCCAATTTCGAGCTGGTCATCGCCACTGGACCGCACGACTGAGCCACTATTTAGTGCGTCCTCGATCAAGTTCAAACTCGATTGCCCGGCCACACCGACAGCGTCGCGGAGATTGCCGGACTTATCGGTCCAGACGTCCACAATCGACCCGGTCAAACCGTCTTCATCTAGACCCTCGGCCACACCGTCTCCGTCCAAATCATTGCCATCCAGCCAGAGTTCGAGGTTCGAAGTCGGAATGATCGGAGCCAGCGTTGTAAAGCTCAGAGAGTCTGTAGCCCATTCTGAGCCGGCTGAGTTGGTGGCATACCAACGATAAAAGTAAGTTGTCCCTGCGGCTAAGCCGGTCAATTCCACCTCATAACTTCCTTCCGTGCTTTGCGTCAAGGGCGTCACCTGTTCCCAATTGCTGATTGTTGTGCCACCGTCGGTTGTGCCCCAATAAAGCCGTAGCTCCGCTACGTTGCCGTCGTCCAGATTGCCGGAGACGCTTGCCCCTGTTCTCGTAATCTCGATTGCGCTGCCGTTACTGACCGATGGCTGCTCCGGATTGAGCACTTCGATCGTGACCGTGTCGGTATCGCTCGTGTCGTTGACATTCGTCACGGTTAAGGTAACGACATACACACCTGGGTTCAGATTGATCGTCGGCGAAACCCCAGTCGCAATTTCGCTACCGCCTTCACTCCAAGAGTAGTCGGTGATGCTACCATCGCCACCGATCGATGCGGAACCGTCAAGGGTGACGGACTCGCCATCGCCTGCCGAGTCCACGACCGTTTGATCGGGGCCGGCATTGGCCACAGGCGGATCCAAAATCAAGCTCGGTCCGACCGTGCCGATCGGCCCGATCTGGTCGAAAGGGATATCGGGAAAGCCGGGGATTTGCGAAAACACGGCCGCTCCAGGCTGAAAATTGAGGTCGCCGTTGGCGAAGTCGACAAAGCCGGGATCGTTGGTGGCCACAAAGTTGTCCGTTTTGGTCATGGCCTCCGGCGTATTAAAATTGGTGGCTATGCCAGTGGTGGCCCCGCTTTGTAGAGACAGATTCGGATTATAGAAGACATTGCCGTTCGCTTCGTTCCCAGCCGGCAGGTAGACGATATTGTCACCCGACAGAATCAGCGAGTCCCGCGCATCCCACTCGACAAATAGTTTCATAGCAAAACCAACGCCGTCGTCGATATGCGGGTATTTAAGCCGAGGGGAGCCGGCAAAGCTGCCCCCGAACTGGTTATTCATTATGTTCAAGAATTTCTGGCGGTTGTCCGTATTCTCCAGATTGTTTTTGGTGTGCCAGATTGGTCTACGGGCATCCAAAAATACGTTGTTAATCATCCTAATGTAACCAGCTCCATTCAGCTTGACGCCATCCGTGCCAGAAAAACCAGACTTCCCAATATTGCGGAAGAAGTTTTCTGTAATCGTGGCATCGTGATACTGGTTATCCAAAAAGATAGCGTTGTTCAGATCCACATCCTGCCCGATATCGTAGAAATAGTTCCGCCAAATCACGAGACCACCATCGGAGAAATCCCCGTTGCCCGCTTGGTAGATCGCGCCCATGTCGGTTATCAGTTTAACCACGTCGTGAATCTCGTTGTATTCGATCAAGGTATCCAGCCCACCATTCGTGATCGCCACGTGCGGAGAATCGTAAATTTTATTGTGCGAGGCTCGATTGCCTGCTTGTAAAATGCTGATGGCCGGATTCCAGCCGATGTCCCAATAGGCGAAATCAGAGATTTCGGAGTGCTCAATAAAGTTCTCTCCAGGAGTATCAATACTCCCTCCGCCAAACAATGTAAAAGCCTGGCCGCCGATACCATAAACCCGACAGTTGCTAAATCCATTGCGATAGAAAGCACTGTTACGCCTCGTATCCGTCTCGAATCCGTTGTCCAGCAGGTTGCCGCCATCGATTTTCACCGTATCAAAGGCATGGGCGATTCCGATTAAGCCATCATCCGTTTCGTCTCCGAGTAACACTTCGTCAAATTGAGAGATCTCCAGCCCTGTCGCGATCGGAGTGCCGTTAATCCGCAGTTCGTCATTAGCGACATCGATCTCCAGATTTTGCCAGCCATTGCCGCGGTTGACCGAAGAAGCTACCCAAACACCGTTGCCCGTGTCGTAGGAATAGTTGGTTGTAGACGTAGCGCCGTGTAGGCCGATCCGAACCGTCTTGCCCGAAACACTATCGTAGGCAGCCGCCGCCACGTCGGTAGGCGCTTCAGTCGTGTAGTCGTGCATGTAGACTGATAGATCCGTGCTGGTAGGTTCACTTAGGGTGTGCTTGATTTGGTCCTGATCTTCATTCGGGATGTAACTGCGGGCTCCCGTATGCCGGAAAACCCGGGTTTCCCAAACATCGCCGAGGACCGTCGTCCAGTCCTGCTTGAAGGTTTCCAAGGCATCATCGCCCGTCCGAATAACCCCCGCTTGCACCCCAAAGTTGGCGATCTCGCAATTTTTAATCAGGACATCACTACAGGTCAGCAGCATCACCCCACTGGCTCGGCCATAGCGAAAATAGATGTCTTCAAAGGTGACATAGCGCACGCGATCCAGCATCAGCATGTTGTCACCGAGCACACTCATCCGCAGGTCGGAATAGCTGGTGGGCGCATAGAAATAGAGTGTGTTGGTCGTGCGATCGATCCAGTATTCGCCCACCGTGTCGATCTCTTCCGGGACATTGACGTATTGGTGAAATTTCCCATCGGCACCTGCTTCGATACCCTCAATTTCTCCATAGGCCAGCGTAACTCGCTTCGTGTTTGTGTTGAGCGTCTCTACCTTGTTAAAACTGTTTTGCCAATCCCGGCGGAAGACTCCTTGGATCCAAAGGTCGGCCGGATTCGAGCCACCACTGTAAGTCCACAATACAGGACGGGTGTAGCTGTAACTGAAAGTGCCTCCGTTGAAAAGCCAGTCCGGATCCCCATCCAGGGCCGTCGGGCCGACGTTGACTACGTTGGCGATGGTGACCCCGTCGAGCATGCTGTTGGGCCAGCTGGCCAATAGTTGCCGCTCGGCATCGATAAAAAATTGTGCGGGCGCATCCTGGATGTAGGGATTGCCTACAGAGGAGAAACCCATACGACGCAGCGCACCCACTTCAGCGGTCGTGATCCCAGCAGCCGTCAAGTCAATTTGCCTCAGATTTGCTCGGGCGGTGGCATCAATCACGCTGTTTAGAAGCGCCGTATTGCTGACCGGCTGCACGAAACTTGGATCGATGGTTTTACTGCCGTCAAAAATGACCTGTTCGGTTGGAAAAGCTTTGTAGACGATCGGATTGGCGACCGTTCCAGCGTCGTCAATGTTTAAAATGATCGCCTCGGTCACCGGATAGGTTCCGCCACGAATCAACACCTCAACCCCGCCTGTCGGCAGACCCGAGCCACTCTTCAGCGTACGGATCGCATCACGTGCCCCTTCAATTGAAGCGAAAGGCGCGCCAATCGTGCCTGCATTGGCGTCGCTGCCCGTGGTTGACACGTAAAAAGTAGCACCCGCCGCCGACACAATAGGAGTCGTAGCCAGGGTAATGAGGAAAATGAAAAGCAGGGTGAGGCGTTGAATCATAAATTTAGGGGGCATAAAAGGGGTAAGGCAAATTCGCACTCATGATCAAAAAATTCACCACAAAGTGCACATTTTTATATGTTAACCCACTAGTGTCCAGTTAAGGAGAGGTTGAGGTTTTGTAGGTTGTTCATTTTAAGCGGCTAATAAAGATAAAGTAGTGTCCTGCATTTGAACAGGCTGGCCGTTCTGAAGTGGTTTCATTCTCAATAAG